>Ga0209211_10001675_pt1 | contig 40975 bp, 34 predicted proteins | sample RifGroA2_FD_183992 | JGI IMG/M metagenome (GOLD analysis project Ga0209211, IMG submission 183992) | Groundwater microbial communities from Rifle, Colorado, USA - Groundwater A2 (SPAdes) (version 2) | ecosystem: Environmental > Aquatic > Deep subsurface > Groundwater | place: Rifle, Colorado...
CATAGTTTAAAAACTTGTCTAGCTATCATCCTGATTACCTTTCTGCTTAAGCTCATAAAAATTGTTATTTCTGTAAAGATATAATTATTTAAAAATATTAATTTTGCAAAGATATGAGCTATCGGATCGCCGTTTCAATATTTTTTTCAAACTCAATCCGTTTCAGCTAAATTAATACCTTTACTCTTCTTCTTTCATTTCTTCGGGCAAAAAATGCAAAAATGTATCGCCGCGTAATCCAAGTCGGATTGTTTCTAACGAAATCACTTCATTTGGTGCAATATTTCCAAGGTTAACGTTCGCACCTAATAATTTAACAAACCAAACTTGTTGTGATTTGTTCGGAGATTCCCAAAGTATCGATTCTTTTGGAACATTATCCAGAATTTTATTTATTAAAACAACATGCGCATTACCATTTGGCCGGTATATTCCAACATTACCACTTTCGCGTGCTTCAGCAATAACATTAACAGAACCGGCTTCAAGCTCGTTATTCATCATTTTAATCCATTTGTTAGGAGCTATAATAATGCCTGCTTCTTTTGAGCCTACTTCCGAAATTACTGTAAAATCTTTTGAAAGTTTTCGTATATATTCACATTTTACATCATGTTCCATGTGCATTGAGCCATCAGAAACTTCAATCATATCAACATTATAATTTGAAAGATATTTTAAAAAATCGTCGTACATATTTCTGATAACAAATGCCTCGAACAATGTACCACCAAAGTAAACTTGGATATTATTATCTTTATATATTTTAATTTTTTCTTTTAAATTATTGGAAACTAACGAAGTTCCGAATCCAAGTTTAAGATAATCAATAAGATGCCCAGATGATTCGCATAAGTTTTTAGCTTCCTGAACACTTAATCCCTTGTCCATAACCATTGTTAACCCTTTTTTTCGGGGTTTATCGTCGCGTTCAGGGATAAAAGGCAATTTATAATTCATTTTTTTTATTTTTAGAAGGCAAATTTAATAATCCTTTAAACATTTCACAATCTTTTGCTTGAGGAAAAATATTTAAAAAATCTGAAATTAAAGAACTATCTTCATCAATAGCATTTTTTAAAAATTCTGTAGCTTTTTTTTCTTTTCTGTTTAAAAAATACAAACCGGCTAAACGATACAATACTGGTGCTTTTTCGAGAACTGAAAATAGTCCTTCTTCTAAAACTGATATAGCTTTTTTATCGTTTTTAAGCTCTTCGTATATTTCAGATTGCAGCAAAACATAGTCTGTTTCTTCGGGTGAGATTTTTACAGCTATATCTGCATGATTTAAGGCATCATCTAAAATATTTGTTTTAAAAAAAAGTTCAGAAAGTGCATAATGAGCTTCAGGGTTTTCTTTATCTATTAATGCTGATTTTGAAAGACAAACAAGGCTAGTTGCAAAATCTTCTGATTGCATTTTAAGTATTCCTAAACCGAGCCATGCATCAGCATGATTTTTATCTTTACGAATTGTTAAATCATAATATTTTATTGCGTTTTTAACATCATCAATTTTTTCGTAACACTCTCCTATTGAATAAAATACATCGGCATATTCGCTATCGTATTTCAAATATTCTTTATAAACCTCAACAGCTTCATTATATTTTTCGAGATAAAAAAGTATATGTGCTTTAGCAAGTATTGCACTTAAATATGAGGGGTCTATTGCAAGTGAATAATCTAACGCTTCGAAAGCTTTCTCATAACTTTTAGTTTTTATATAAGCTAAACCAATATTATACCAGTTTACTTCTAATAATGGCTCTATATCAATTGCTTTTAAATAATATTCTATACATTTATTGTAATTTGTCAAACAATCATAACAATATGCAATTTCAGTTATTGCATCAATATTATTATTGTTAATTTCGATTGATTTTGACAAATATTTTATTGCCGATGTGAATTTATTTGCATGACTTAAATGAAATCCCATTGTTAAAAATATTTCATCTTTTTTTACTTCATCGGGTAGTATTTTTATACATTCTTCGAATTGACGAATAGACTCTTTGTAATTGTTTAAATTTAAGTATGTTATGCCTAACAGTAAAAATATTTCAAAATTTTTGGGGTCGTGAATAATTGCAGTTTTTAATTCTGATAAAGCTTCAACAGGTTTACCTTTATCTAGTAATAATTGAGCTTTTTTAATTTTTATTTCAGGTGCCTGCGGAAAAAAATTTAATGCAATATTTGTAGCTTCAAATGCTCGTTTAAATTTATTTTGCTCAACATAAAACTCAATAATTGACTCAAAATCAGTTACATCAAAATAAAATGGTTTTTTATTGTTTAATAAAGTTTCGTAACGATTTACAATTTCTTTACGATTTTTTTCTTCAAAATATCTGTCGTTTTCTTCAAACATAAATAAATTTCATTCAAACTCAAAATTAATAAAAAATACGATAAAAAAACATTTTTAATAAAAATTAGTTTCTTAAATAAAATGATAACAGATTAAAATAAAATATAATTTTACAAAAAATTTTATATTAAAATTAATATTGTGAAAAAAGTATTTAAAGTATTAGTTTACACATTTGTAATAATTTTCGCTGTTATTGGATTTGGATTAACTGCATCTTATTTTGCTATTAAATTTCATTTAACCGACGACCCTGGTGCTGTTGATTACAACGACAGACTATATAAGGAACTTTCTGATAAAAACAACAATTCAAAAGCAATTGATTCGACTGCATATTACAGTATGACTAATAACAACAGAGCAGAAGATTACATGAAAATTATGTTGCTTGGAAAATTTTATCCATACAATGCTAATTTAATTTTAAATGCTGTAAATAATTCAAACGACCCTATTCTTGCCGATAAATTATTATCTGCTATTGATTTTAAAATGATAATAAATAAAGATTATATTGAACTTTTAGAAAAAGCCAAAAACATATACGAATATCCAATAAAACATGATACAATGGCAAGTATTTTCGAATGGATGAATATTTCGGAATGGAACGATTTAAAAATTGCTATTTTTAAAGATAAAAAACTTATTGATAGCGCCGCATACCTTGCTGGTGTTGAGCCAAGAATTATAGTATGTTGTTTAATCGGCGAACAAATTCGTTTATTTAATTCTAAACGCGAAATTTACAAATCGTATATCGGACCTTTAAAAGTTTTGTCGGTAGAATCTCAATTTTCGCTTGGTGTTGCAGGAGTTAAAGGTTATACTGCAATGGCTATTGAGCGTAATTTAAAAGATTCTGTATCTCCTTATTATATAGGTAAAAAATATGAGCATTTGCTCGATTTTTATTCTCATGTACCCGATACCGAAAGATATCATCGTTTAACAAGTTACAGAAATCGTTTTTATCAGTATTTATATCCTGCACTTTATTTAAAACAAGTGCAAACTCAATGGAAAAAAGCGAACTTTGATATTTCTGAGCGTCCCGAAATATTAACAACACTTTATAATGTAGGTTTTATTTCTTCAACTCCCAAAGTCGACCCGAAAGTTGGAGGTTCTATAATAAAAATTCATGATAAAGAATATACTTTTGGAGGTGTTGGATTCGACTTTTATTATTCGGGCGAACTTGCAAAAGAGTTCCCTTATTTAGAAAAAAAGTTTTGGGATTAACGAAACTTGTCAGGCAGGGCTTTCTTCTTTCGGGGCTTGAAATTTGGGTTCCTGGAACTTTGGACTTATACCGCACAAGCGGGATTGGTATATTATACACACAGGAGTTTATTTATGTAACATAACTTATTAAAATTAATGATATTATCTTTTAAAAAAAATGATTTTTACATTCTGCTTTTATTAAGCGTAATAGTTTTTATTATCGTTGCATTACGCTCTGTTTTTGTACCCTTTACTCACGACGAAGTTGCTACATTTTATTATTATATTCAATCACAAAATTTCCTCCCTTTTTATGCACATATTGACGCTAACAATCATGTACTTAATAGTGCTACAGCATCTTTATTTTATTGTTTATTTGGGAATCATCCTTTTATACTTAGAATTCCCAATCTAATTGGTTTAGCATTACTAATTATTGGAGCATTTAGGATTTGCAATTTTATAAATAATCGTCTGTTAAAATTTTTGACGTTTTCACTCATTTTGTTTTCTTTTCATTGGATAAGTTTCTTTAGTACTTGCCGAGGATATGGAATTTCGATGGGATTGCTTTTATTAAGTTTTACTTGTTTTCTACATTATATTCAGAATGTTAATAACATGAAGCAGTATATCTTATTTAGTATATTTATTCAACTTGCCTTATCAGCCAATTTAACCTTATTTTTTTTAGTTGTATTATCTTTTTTATACATTGTATATCAACAAGTAATTAACCGAAAACTTTTAAATTATTACAATATTTTAATACTCGTAACTAATTTGCTGATAATTGCATTTTGGTTAAAATATATTATGTTATTAAAAGAGAGCAACGCATTTTATTTAGGCAAGGGAGATAGTTATTGGGAAATAACTTTTTTATCGGTCATTGAAATTATTACAGGGACTAAAAATTTAATAATCAACAATATTATTGCATTATTATGTATATTGTTATTATTACTATCTGCATATAAATTAAAAATTTATAATTTAAAGCAAATTCATTCAAAATTTAACCATCCGTTGTTTGCTGTATTCTTTTTTATTATTTCTTTAATTATCAGTTTCTTTTTATTAAAATTATTTTTAAACGTTAATTACCCGCAAGAAAGGGCTGCATTGTTTTTTTATTTATTATTTGTACTGTTAATTGTTTTTTGTTTAGATACATATAATAGCAAACTTGTAAATTTATTAAGTTATATGTTAATAGCTGCATTTATTCTGCACTTTACTTTTAATTTAAATTTCAAAAAACATTCAATTGAAGAGTATGTTTCAATTCCCCAAAGATTTTATAACATTTTATTATCTGAACAACAAAAAAGTAATACTCAAATTACAATTGGTGGAAGCAATGATTCTGAATTTATTTATGGTTTTTTAAATTACAGAAATGGTGGAAAATTAAACTTAATTGACCCTGCAAAAAAAATGACAATGAACTGTGATTATTACATTGCCCAAATGTGCGATAGTCCTTTTTACAAACCATATTATTCCGAAATTATCCATGAACCCGATTGGGGTTTTGCTTTGTTAAAACGAAAAGAAAAAATTGAGCGTGAAGTAATATGGACATCAAAAAAAGCCATTGAAATAAATTGCGAAGATGAATTTGTAAACATTTTCAAATTTAAAGACACTACCTTAACAAACACCCAACCTATTCTTGTTGAATTAAATTTTGATATTATAAGCTCACCCGTTCCTAATTTATCATGGTTTGTTCTTGATATCAATGATTTTAATGAAGAAAATAATATTTATAAAAGAATTCCGCTTAATTGGTTGAAATCAGATTGGAATAATTCTAAAAATAATAGATACTGTTTTGTAACAGATAAGCTCCCAAAAAAAATTAAAAAAATGATTTTCTATTACTGGAATTCAAATAAAGAATATTCAAAAATAACAATTAGTAAAGTAGTTATATACAAATTAATAGGAAAAGGATTAGATTATTCTATTTGAATGAAATTAAAGAAGATTAACAGGATTTATATCGTTACCCAATCTTATCAATCTTTCTTATCAATCACCCTCAACCTCAACCTTAAAAATAATCATTCCTAATGTGATAACGCATGTTTACGTCCTGCCTCAAGAGCTTTTACATTCAAATCAATAACATTTTGCCCTTTGTTTTTAAAAATCTTATTTATTGCACTTATTAAAATTTCAAACGGGATATCGAGATATGGTGATGCCGCTCCAAGTATAACAATATTAGCCGATTTTTCGGAACCCAATTCTTTTGCAATATTGTCCGCATCAACCAATACATGATTCGGTAGTTTTTTTATTTCACTTAAAATTGTTTCAATTGGAGGATAATTTGGAATATTGTTATAAGGAATTGAATTAGTAATTAGCCAACCATTTTTTGACAGATAAGGTAAATATCTTAAACTCTCCATTGGTTCAACAGAAATTATTATATCTGCTTTCCCAAAAGGAATTAAATCGGAATAAATTTCTTGAGCCGAAATTCTCATATTCGACATTACATCGCCACCTCTTTGGCTCATACCATGAACTTCGCTTTGTTTTAAAAACAATCCCATTTCAATTGCAGCAGCACCAATAGTGGTAGCAATTGATAAAATGCCCTGCCCTCCTACTCCGGCAATCACAATATCTTTTTTCATTTGTTAATATATTTTATAGTTTACTGTTCAAGAAAGTTCAAGAAAGTTCAAAAAGTTCAAAAAGTTTAAAAATGTTCATTGTTCTATGTTCAAAAAAGTTCATTGTTCTACGTTCACTGTTCACTGCTGACTGTGGACTGTTGACTGTGGACTGCTGACTGTGGACTGCCTACTGTTTACTGTTCATTGTTAACCGTTTTTTTAATCTTGCCTTCTCAATCTTATCAATCTGTCTTCCCAATCTTTTCAATCTTTCTCAACCTCAACCTTAACCTCAACCCCATTCCTCAACCTCAAATATAATCAATCCTATCAATCTGTCTTCCCAATCTTTTCAATCTTTCTCAACCTTACCCCTCAACCTCAACCTCAAATATAATCAATCCTATCAATCTGTCTTCCCAATCTTTTCAATCTTTCTTAACCTTAACCTCATTCCTCAACCTCAACCTTAACCTCAACCTTACCCCTCAACCTCAACCTCAAATATAATCAATCCTATCAATCTTGCCTTATCAATCTTTTCAATCTTTCTTAACCTCAACCTCAACCTTACCCCTCAACCTTAAATTTAACCATTCTCTTGTGCTTTGTTTTTATTAATTATGTTTTATAAATTTTTCTCTCATTCTTTTATCAAGTGTAATTATACATTCACGCCGTGTAATTATAACAGATGGACCATTATATGCCAATTCTTCCTTAATTATTTTAACATTTTCATCATGGTTTTTTGGTAATGGTTTTAAAACTCTTAAATGTTCTGGTTCGATACCAACTCCCAAACAAATTGCATCAATTTTATTTAATGCTGCAGATGGTTGTCCACCTGTCATGCCAGTTGTGAAATTATCTAAAATAAAAACTTTTACATTAGCTTTATGCGTTGCACAATCTAATAAACCTGTCATTCCGCTATGGGTAAAAGTCGAATCTCCTATTACTGCAATTGCCGGTGTTAAGCCAGCATCGGAAGCACCATAAGCCATTGTAATTGATGCTCCCATATCAACACAAGAATTAATTGACTCTAATGGTGGTAATGCACCTAAAGTATAACAACCAATATCTGAGAATACTCTGCCTTTCGAGTAATCTTTTAATGCTTCATTTAATGCTAAAAAAGTATCGTTATGCGGGCAACCTTTGCAAAGTGAAGGCGGACGAGGAGCTACAACTGCAGGAACTGCCTGTCCATAAGTATCTTCCAAACCTAATGCAACTGCAACATTATTTGGAGTTAACTCACCATTGCGTGGTAAAGTCCCATCTAATCTTCCATGAATAGGTTTTCCAATGTTTAAAATACCTTTTAATAATTCTTCTATTAGCGGATAACCATCTTCGAAAACATAAATTTCGCTACATTCGGAATAAATTTTTTGAATCATTTTACGTGGAACTGGATGCTGACCAATTACTAACAATGGATAAGGCAAGTTATTATTTTGATAATTTTCCATTATGTAATTGTATGCTATTCCACAAGCAATTAAACCTTTAGATTTATCTTTTACATTAAAATATTTATTGAAATTAGAAATTTCAGCTTCATTTTCAAATTTTACCTGATTGTCAAGTAATTTACGATAGTTTTTTTTTGCTATAACAGGCAGCAAAATAAATTGTTTTAAATTAGATGGGAGTTTTAATAAATTTTGTTCTTTCTCAAATTTTCTAACTACTCCTGCCCTACTGTGTGCCATACGGGTTGTAATTCGAAGCATTACGGGGACATTATATTTTTCTGATATTTCAAAACCATAATGTACCATATTATATGCTTCTTGTTGCGAAAAAGGTTCAAATATTGGAATTAATGCAAACTTACCATAAAATCTGCTATCTTGCTCATTTTGAGATGAGTGCATTGATGGGTCATCGGCAACTACAACTATTAAACCACCATTAACGCCAGTAATTGCTGAATTTATAAAACCATCGGCGGCAACATTTAAACCAACATGTTTCATACAAACCATAGCTCTTTTACCGGCATACGACATACCAAGAGCTGCCTCCATAGCAGTTTTTTCGTTTGTGCACCATTTTGCCTTTACACCTTTTTGTTTTGCTATTGCTGAATTAACAATATATTCAGTAATTTCTGTAGATGGAGTTCCGGGATAAGCATATACTCCCGATAAACCCGAATCAATAGCTCCTAAAGCAATGGCTTCGTCGCCTAACAATAATAATTTCTGCATATTTTGATTTTTTATTTTTCTATTTTAATTTTTTCAAAAATATCAATAATTAAATAATATTTATAAGAATAATATCATGTTTAATAATATCTTTTTATATTTAGCATGATGTTACGAATAAATAGTTAACACAATTTTTCTTCTGCCACCATGTTCGCGAAATTCGCACAAATAAATACCTTGCCATATTCCTAAACCTAATTTACCATTAACAATAGGTATATTAATAGTTTGTCCTAAAATTGAAGATTTAATATGTGCCGACATATCATCTTTACCTTCAAACACATGAGTAAATTCTTTATAATTATCAGGAACTAAATAATTTAAAAAATTATTAAAATCATTACGTACTAAAGGGTCAGAGTTTTCATTAATTATTATTGCAGCAGATGTATGTTTTAAAAAAATATTTAACAGTCCAGATGGATGGATGGGAATTTGTTAAATTATCAATTAATTCATTTGTTATTAAATGAATCCCTCTTTTGTATGAACCAAGCATTATTTCTTTTTGCCAAATCATATTTTTATTTTTTTCAAAATTAATTATAATGTTATCATAAAATATAAAGTTCAAAAAATACGTACCTTTATATTTGATAAAAACAATAATGGTTCAATTAAAAAACATATTTTTATTAATTTGTATTTTTCAAATTATTTTTTGTAATTCGTACGCACAAAAAGCTGAGCTAATTCAAGTTAAAGGCATAGTAGTAAATAAAAAATTAGAACCTCTTCCGTTTGCTCATATATTAGTAAAAAGCAAAAATTTTGGTACAATAAGCGATGAAAACGGAAAATTTGATTTTTTTATCGAAAAAGGCGACACATTAATTTTTTCGTGTGTTGGATATAAAAAGTCGAGACATATTATTCCAACTATTTCTGATTTTAGAATTTACCATCTATTAGCACTATTGCAACAAGATACCATAATATTGCCCGAGGTTCTAATTCTTCCTTGGGAAACATATAAAGATTTCGTAGTGGCTTTTATAAAAACAAAAATTCCCGATGATGATATAGACAGAGCCGAAAAAAATTTAGCATTAATTCAATTGCAAGCAATTATTAATGAAGATGATATGCCATCGGCACCCGGGGCATCGTATAATTTATTAAGTCAGCAACGAAATAGTTTGCTGTATTGGAAGGGGCAAACTCAACCAATGCAAATTTTTAATGTTTTCGCATGGCAACAGTTTTTCGATTACTTAAAAAACGGTAAGTTTAAACAAACTAAAAAATAGGTATTCCTAACATGAACAATAAGCATTTTTACCCGAAAAAAAGAACTTAAAGTCGGGTGTTTATCCTCTTTTCATGGGCTTTTTATTGTTGTATTTTTATTTCATAAATCAATAATTAAATTTATGAAATCAAAATCGCTATATACAACAGTTTTACTTACAATAACAATTTCGTTATCGGTATTTTCGCAACAAAAATCAGATTTTATGGGTTTCCCTTCAGATGAAAACTTTGTTGAATCAAATCCTATCGCTATCGGATACAATAAAAATACTCAAACTTTGGAAAGTATGGCAGTTGAAAGGAATTTCAAATCGCCTGTTTCGCTACCTTCGGGAATTGCTTATGATGGACAGTACTTGTGGGTTTGCGGATATAATGAATATTTTATTTACCAGATATCAACTATTGATGGTAGTACAATAAATAAAGTTCCTGTTAATTTACAAAAACCTTATGGAATAACTTTTTCAAACGACACCATTTATTTAATAGATAATAATTCTAAAAACATTTTTGCATTCGACCATGCAACTGGTAATTGTTTAGACACAATTATTATTAACCATAATTTAATTTATCCAACAGGATTATATAAAATGAATGACGAATTTATTTTTAATGATACTAAAGGACCACAACCCAATGCAACAGGCGATTCTACATTCTTTTACAATTATAACACTAATACAATTATCGGCAACCAGGCTTTTGGAACATATTGTACTGGAATTACTTTTGATGGAACATTTTTATGGATAAATGATAATCCAAGCCAGTCAACTATGAAAATTGACCCGCAAACATGGACATTAATAAATTCATATAAAGTTCCCGGTGGAATGTACCCTAATGGTATTGCTTATGATGGTCAATATTTATGGGAAATAAATAATGCTTCCGATTCAATTTATATGCTTAATCCAAATAATGTTACAACAATTAACAATAACAGCACAGCCGGTACATTAAATGTATTCCCAAATCCGGTAAATTCAAACGAAAACTTTAATATTTTATTAAGCAATAGAACTGCAAATAATATTACAATAAGCGATGCAACAGGTAAAATAATTTTAAATAAAACAATTGCACAAAACTCATCTTTAATAACATTAAATGCAAACGATTTACAATTAAGTTCAGGGGTTTATACAATAAGATGTCAAAATTATTCTGATAAGTTTATTGTAAAGTAAAAATACCAAGTTCCAAATTCCAATCTTGATAACCATCGGGACCCAAATTCAAAGTGTGCTTGCAGGATTTAGAAATTCGAATTCATTGCATCAACAGGGTTTAACTTTGAAGCCGAGAGTGCAGGTGCAATACCCGAAATAATTCCAATAATTACAGAAATCAGTACACCTGAAATAACATTAGTTACACTCATCGAGAAATCCATATCAACCATTCTTGTTGCTAACACCGTGCCTGCATAAACCAGTAAAAGTCCAATAACGCCGCCTATTAACGATAACATAACCGATTCGGTTAAAAACTGAACTAATATAAAATAATTTTTTGCACCAAGCGATTTTTGTATTCCAATTAGCTTTGTTCGTTCTTTAACCGATACAAACATTATATTTGCAATTCCAAACCCGCCTACCAAAATTGCCAAGCCGCCAATTAAAAGTCCGGCAAAATCAACAATTCTAAACACATCTTCGAATCCCTGAGTTATTAAACTTGCTTTATTTAATGCAAAATTATCATCTTCAACAGGACGTAACCTCCTTATACCTCTTAATATTTCCCTTAAATCATCCGATAACTCAACAATGTCTATATTATTTTTTGCTCTAACCATTATTACAGGATTCATTTGTTCGTCACGTATATCAAAAATATTACGCGAATAATTTACAGGTAACAAAATAGAATTGTCCATGCTTTCATCAAAAATACTTGTACCTTCTTTTTTAAAAACACCGAGCACATTAATTTTTCTTCCCATTATTTTAATGTATCTTCCAATAGGATTAATATCTTTAAATAACGACTTTGCAACAGTATTTCCAATAATTGCCTTTGCCGAACCATTATTCGATTCAAAGAAAGAAAAATAACGTCCTTTTTCAATTTCAAACGAACGAATTTGAGCGTAATCATAAGTTGCCGAAATTATTGCTACATTATCAGTAGAATTGTTACGATATTCAACAGTTTTATAAGATGATACAACAAATACAACAGTTTCGGCTTTTGTTGAACGTAATTTTATTTCTTCCGATTCTTTTACCGACGGAACCGGACGGTTTAAATATTTCCACCATTGGTAATCGTTGCTAAATTCCCAGGGCCATTTTTGCACATAAACTACATTGTTGCCAAGCGATTCGATGCTGTTTTTGATACTCGATTTCATGCTGTCAATTACAGTGAAAACAGAAATTATTGCAAAAATCCCGATAGTAATACCAATTAGCGACAAAAATGTACGCATTTTATTTACTACCAAAGCACTAATGGCAGATAAAAAACTTTCTTTAAGTAATCGGAGTACTAACATTTGAGCAATTAAAAAAAACAAAAGTAATAAATGATTATTGTTATTTTTTTTGTCGTTTAAAAATAATATACCTTAAATCCGCAAGCCTTCTCGAAATCCTTTTACCCTAACACCTTTCGACTCCGCTCAAGGTGACTGTCAGACTGAGCGAAGTCGAAGCCTGACTTTACAACCGTCATAATGCTTGCGGATTTAAGGTATAACATAAAACTTTTCAGATAAAATATTTTCAATAATGCTTTGTTTTAATGCCCAAAAATTATAATTTTGTGAAATTTTTCAAATAAATTGAATTGAATAACTTAAAAGAAATTAAAACAGTATTTATATCAGTATATTATAAAGATGGGCTTGCTCAAATTGTAACAAAGCTGCATGAATTAAATATAAGTATAATCTCAACAGGAGGAACAAAAGATTATATTGAGAAATTAAATATTCCTGTAACTTCTGCCGAAGATATAACCGGATTTCCAAGTATTTTGGGCGGTAGAGTTAAAACTTTGCATCCTAATATTTTTGGAGGAATACTTGCCCGCCGTAACGAAGCAACTGATATACAGCAAGTTGAAGAATATAAATTCAGTTTAATTGATTTAGTAATTGTTGATTTGTATCCGTTTGAAGAAACTCTTAAAGCCCTCTCCTTTGGAGAGGGTTTGGGTGAGGTAAATTTAAAATCATCAAAAAATCCTCAAGGTTTAACCGAGCCAAAGCTATTGCAAAACCTTGAGATTTCTTGTGATGCAGCAATTATTGAAAAAATTGATATTGGGGGCATATCTTTAATTAGAGCCGCTGCTAAAAATTTTAATGACGTTGCAATAATATCGTGCAAAGAACAATATAGTTTCTTATATGATATTCTCGAAAAAGCTCACGGAAAAATATCTTTTGCAGACAGGAAACAACTTGCTACCGAAGCATTCGAAGTTACATCGCATTATGATACTGCAATATATAAATACTTTGCAAAAGAAAATAATGACTCTTTTAAAATAAGCATTAAAGGTTCAAATTCATTAAGATATGGAGAAAACCCTCATCAGAATGGAAAATTTTATGGCAATTTGAATGAAGTTTTTGAACAGTTACACGGAAAAGAAATTTCATATAACAATTTGCTCGATATTGATGCTGCAATTTCTTTAATTAATGAGTTTAACGTTATTACAGTTGCAATTATTAAACATAATAATGCTTGCGGATTAGCTTCTGTGAATGTTAATGAGATGGCGGGTCAAGCCCGCCATGACGAAGTTACACCGCCATCAAAACGTCATGTTGGTTCAGCAACCCGGAGTACATTAATTCAAACTTGGAAAGATGCACTTGCAGGTGACCCTGTATCGGCTTTCGGTGGAATTGTTGCCACAAATACCAATGTAGATAAAGAAACAGCTTTAGAAATTAACAAAATATTTTTTGAAGTAATTATTGCACCTTCATACAGTAATGAAGCGTTAGAAATATTAAAACAAAAAAAGAATAGAATTATTTTAATATCAAAAAATATTTTGTTTAACAAAAAGAATTTCAGAACATTACTAAATGGAGTAATAGAACAGGATAAAGATTTAATAACTGAAACAATTTCTGATTTAAAAGTTGTTACCGAAACAAAACCAACTTCAAACGAAATCGAAGATTTATTATTTGCTAACATTTTAGTAAAACATACAAAAAGTAATGCAATTGTTTTAGCTAAAAACAAACAACTTTTAGCAAGCGGTGCAGGTCAAACTTCAAGAGTTGATGCTTTAAAACATGCTATTGAGAAAGCAAAATATTTTGGTTTCGACTTAAATGGTGCAGTAATGTCAAGCGATGCGTTTTTTCCTTTTGCCGATTCTGTTGAAATTGCATATAATGCCGGAATAAAATCTGTTATACAGCCCGGCGGCTCAATCAGAGATAATGAAACAATAAATTTTTGCAACGAACATAAAATTTCTATGGTTTTTACAGGTATTCGTCATTTTAAACATTAATTTTACAACCAAAATAAAAAAGTTTCAAGTTTCAAGTTTCAGGTTTTCAAAACCATAAACTAAAAACTCTAAAAACAAAAACATAGAACAATAAACAATAATAACAATAGAACAGAGAACAAAGTATTAAGTATAATGAACAAAAACATTGAAATAAATAGAAATAAATTGAAATTAGTAGAAACAATTGTATGACTATGAATGACAAAGTATGACCATGAACTTAAAACTTTTTCGAACAATAAACGATGAACTTTTTTGAACAGTAAACAAATGGGATTATTCTCTTTTTTTAATCAGGAACTTGCAATTGACTTGGGTACAGCTAATACCATTATTACATATAATGACAAAATAGTTGTTGATGAACCTTCAATTGTTGCAATTGACCGAAATACGGGCAAGCTTATTGCAATTGGCGAAAAAGCACGACAAATGCATGGCAAAACTCACGAAAACATTAAAACTATCAGACCTTTACGAGATGGCGTTATTGCCGACTTTAATGCTGCTGAACTAATGATTAGAGGTTTAATAAAAATGATAAATCCTCATCCACGACTATTTTCTCCATCAATGCGAATGGTAATCGCAATACCTTCGGGAAGCACCGAAGTAGAAATTCGTGCTGTTCGCGATTCATCTGAACATGCCGGAGCACGTGATGTTTTTATGATTTACGAACCAATGGCTGCTGCTTTAGGAATTGGTCTCGATGTTGAAGCTCCCGAAGGAAATATGGTAATTGACATCGGAGGTGGCACTACCGAAATTGCTGTTATATCGTTAAGCGGAATTGTTTGCAATAAATCTATCAGAACTGCCGGTGATGTTTTTACTGCCGATATTATGGAATATATGCGACACCAACATAATATGAGAATCGGCGAACGTACTGCCGAAGATATTAAAATAAATGTTGGTGCAGCACTTCCCGACCTTGAATCACCCCCGCCCGATTACATTGTTAAAGGTCCACATCAAATGACATCATTACCTATTGAAATTCCTGTGTCGTATCAGGAAATTGCACATTGTTTGGATAAATCTATTTCAAAAGTAGAAGTTGCAATACTTCAGGTTTTAGAGGAAACTCCACCCGAATTATTTAAAGATTTAGTAAATAGCTGCATTTATTTAGCTGGTGGTGGCTCACTTTTAAGGGGTTTAGATAAACGTCTTACCGATAAGTACAACATTGCTGTAAGAGTTGCCGACGACCCATTACATGCCGTAGCAAGAGGAACCGGAATCGCATTAAAAAATGTTAATCGTTTTTCGTTTTTGATGCGATAGGACTTATGTACATCTTTAAAATCTCAAATAACAAGGTGCAAATGACAAATAAGTACCAAGCATCAAATTCCAAGTTCCAAATTCCAAATTCCAAAATTAAAATTCCAATATCCAAGTTTGGGACTTGGGATTTAAGGTTTGGGATTTGGAACTTGAATTTATAGAAGGTGAATATAAATCACTTATTTCGTTTGACATGAGAAATTTACTTAAATTTTTAATTCATTATCATGTAACTTTTCTGTTTATAGTTTTAGAAGTTATTTCTTTTACTATAACAATTCAAAATAATTTTTACCAACGTGCATCTTTTATAAATAACACAACAGAAATTAGTGGAAATATATACAGAATTTACAGTTCAGTAGTTGAGTATTTTAATGTAAGAAACGAAAACGATAAGTTAGCTCTCGAGAATACAGCTTTAAGAAAATTACTTAAATCAAACTATATTATTAATGACAAAAACATTCAGCAGGCTAATGATTTAATTTATAAGCAAAAATATGATTATATTAATGCAAAAGTTATTAATAATTCTGTTTTTCGTCAAACCAATTACATTACATTAAATAAAGGGAGAAATCAGGGAATTAAACCAGATATGGGAGTTATTAATTCTCAAGGAATTGTAGGTATTGTTAAAGATGTATCGTATAATTTTTCTATAGTTATTCCAACTATAAATATAAATGCTCACATAAGTGCTAAAATTAAAAAAAATAATTATTTTGGAACGTTGTCATGGGATGGTAAAGATTACAGATATGCCTTACTAAATGAAATTCCATTTCATGTAAAAGTTTCAAAAGGTGATACCGTTGTAACAAGTGGATACTCATCAATTTTTCCGGAAGGTATAACAATAGGTGTTGTAAAAGACTTTAACTTTAACCAAGGAAACAATTTTTATAATATTTACATTCAATTATCTACCGATTTCATGAATCTTAATCATGTAAATGTTGTAAGTAATTTATATAAAGACGAACAAAAAATTCTCGAAAATTCTGTAACACATGATTAACATTATTCCTCAAAATATTATCAGATTTTTTGTTCTTGTTTTTATTCAAGTTGTTATTCTTAACAATTTACAATTTAGCGGTTTTGTGAACCCCTTTATTTACATTCTGTTTATTCTTTTACTTCCTTTCGAAACTCCATCGTGGCTACTATTAATTATAGGGTTTGTAACTGGTCTTACTATTGATGTTTTTTCAGGAACAATTGCAATACATACAATAGCAACAACTTTAGCAGCTTATGCCCGTCCATTTGTTCTAACTCTTTTTGCTCCTCGCGATGGTTATGAAAGCAGAACCTCTCCTACTCTTAAATATTACGATTTATTATGGATTATCAGGTATTCAGTTGTAATAGTTCTTATTCACCACTCATGCCTGTTTTTAGTTGAAGTTTTTAGATTTTCAGGATTTTTTTATACGTTGTTAAGAATTATTTTAAGTTCAATTCTCACATCTATATTAATAATTATTAGTCAATTACTTTTTTATAAAAATAAATGATTAATCAATATAGCAACCGAAAATATATAATTGGTGGAATAATTATTGTTTTTTCATTAATTTTTACGTTTAGGATATTTTATCTGCAAATTGTTGATACAAGCTACAAATATTCTGCCGATAACAACTCGCAGCGTAGAATTACAAAGTATCCTGCCAGAGGAATAATTTATGACAGAAACGGTAAAATTCTTGTATTTAACGAAGCAGCATTCGACATAATGGTCATTCCTCAACAAACAAAACATTTTGATACTTTAGATTTATGCAAAACTTTAGAAATAAGTTATGAAGAATTTATAACACAATATAAAAAAGCTATAAGTTACTCTACTTACCGTCCTTCAGTAATAGTTTCTCAAATATCATCTAAAACTTACGCTATTTTGCAGGAAAAAATGTTTAAATTTCCCGGCTTTTTTGTTCAGGGGCGAACTCTTCGCAAATATCCAAACCCAATTGCATCACACATTTTAGGTTATGTTGGCGAAGTTAATCAAAATATTATTACTCAAAATTCGTACTATAAGCAAGGCGATTACATTGGAATTAGTGGAATAGAAAAAACTTACGAGCAATTATTACGTGGTCAAAAAGGTGTAAGTATATATATGGTTGATGTGCATAACAGAATTATGGGAAGTTTTGGCGAAGGTAAGTTTGATACTGCGACTGTTGTTGGAACAAATATCAAATGTACTATTGATGCTGATTTACAGCAATATGGTGAACTACTTATGCAACACAAAAAAGGCAGCATTGTTGCAATTGAACCATCAACAGGCGAAGTTCTCATGTTAATATCAAGCCCTTCTTATGACCCAAGTATGCTCGTAGGACGAATCAGGTCGAAAAACTATGTGGAACTTTTAAAAGACTCGTTAAAACCACTTTTTAACCGTGCTATAATGGCATCGTATCCTCCCGGGTCAACTTTTAAATTAATAATGGCACTTATCGGGCAACACGAAGGTGTTTTAAATACTAATACCAGATATCCCTGTGCTCAAGGCTATCCACCTTTGGGTGGTCATCCTAAATGCCATTCACATGCTTCACCTTTAAACCTGATTGAAGCTATTGGACATTCATGTAATTCGTACTTTTCTTATGTTTTTAAAAGTGTAATTGAAAATAAAAAATATAGAAACACATATAAAGCATTCGAAGCATGGCGACAAATTGCACTTAGTTTTTGTGTCGGGAAAAAAACTGAATCTGATATAGCAAATGAACTAAGTGGGAACATTCCTTCTATTAAATATTACGACAAAGTTTTTGGCGAAAAAAGATGGCGTGCTTCTACAATAATTTCACTTGGTATTGGACAAGCCGAAATGGGTATCACACCATTGCAAAGTGCAAACGTAGTTTCAATAATTGCTAATAAAGGTTGGTATTATGTTCCGCACATTGTTAAAGAAATTGGGAACAACCTTAATGACACTACTTTGAATCGTTTTAAAATTAAACAATATACAATGATAACTGATACTTCTATATATAAAAATGTTATAACCGGAATGAGCGATGCCGTTCTAACAGGTACTGCTTCAAGACTTAAAATTAATGGGATTGATTTTTGTGCAAAAACAGGTACTGCTCAAAACCCACATGGTAGAGACCATTCCGTTTTTGTCGCTTTTGCTCCAACAAATAATCCTAAAATTGCGATTGCTGTTTTAGTCGAAAATGCAGGTTTTGGAGCCACCTGGGCTGGTCCTATTGCAAGTTTAATTATTGAAAAATATATCAATAAAAAAGTGATACGTGTTGATTTAGAAAAATATATAATTGAAACTAATTTAATTGGAAATTGATACGTAAAATAAACATATTTAAAAGCGCCGATTGGCTCACTATTAGCTTATATGTTATTTTAATTATAATTGGATGGGTTAATATTTATGCTGCAGTTTACGACGAAAAACATGCAAGCATTATAGATTTTTCGCAAAAGTATGGTAAACAGTTAATCTGGATTTTTGCGGCATTTGTTATAGCATTCGCCATTTTTCTTTTAGACAGTAACTTCTTTTCGTTTTTTACATGGCCTATATATATTGTAATGCTCATTTTTCTTGTTTCAGTATTGCTCTTCGGTAAGGAAACAAATGGGCAGAGGGCATGGTTCGAAATTGGAACTTTTAAGTTACAGCCATCTGAATTTATGAAATTTGCAACAAATTTAGCTTTGGCAAAATATTTAAGTAGTTATAATTTTAAAATTCATAATATTAAGAGCTTGTCAATTATTGGCTTAATAATATTTATACCATGTATTTTAATATTACTACAAAATGATACTGGTTCGGCATTAGTATACTTGGCATTTGTTTTTTTACTATATAGAGAAGGATTAACCCCTTATGTTTTATTTTTCGCTTTGTTAACAATTATTTTGTTTATATCAGCTATGCTTGTTGATAAATTTATAATCCTTCAGATTTTACTTTATGCTGCACCAATTGTTTTCTTTTTGTTATATCCAAGATTTAAGACTCTTGGAATTGGAGTTGCAATATTTTTATTATCATTTTTAGTTGCTTTTGGTATAAATTTTATATTATCATTTCAATATTCACTTTATTATGTGTTTTTTGCTGCTTTGTTTTTAACAACAATTACAATTATAATCATAGCTCAAAAAAAACGAATAGCTTATGCGTCTGTTATAATGCTCTTCTTGTTCTCTGCTGTATCTTTCACTTTTACTGTTGATTATATTTTTAACAATGTTATGGAAAAGCATCAACAAGATAGAATCAATGAGTTACTCGGAATTAAATCCAACCTGCTTACTACCGGATATAATGTTAATCAATCAAAAATCGCAATTGGTTCGGGTGGATTTAACGGAAAAGGATTTTTACAAGGCACGCAAACAAAGTACAATTTCGTTCCGGAACAAAGTACCGATTTTATATTTTGTACAGTAGGCGAAGAACAAGGATTTGTTGGCTCAATGGTTGTAATGGTTTTATTTTCGACACTTTTTTTAAGATTAATTTTTATCTCCGAACGTCAACGCTCAAATTTTAGCCGAATTTATGGCTATGGAGTTGTATCTTTATTGTTTCTTCATTTTATTGTAAATATAGGAATGACTATTGGGCTTGCGCCAGTTATTGGAATACCACTTCCATTTTTTAGTTATGGAGGAAGTTCGCTGTGGTCATTCACAATTTTATTATTTATCTTTTTGCGGCTCGATTCGCACCGTTTTGAAAAATTAGCATAGTTACAACCTGACAGGTTACGAAGTTCCTGTCAGGTTGAAACTCGGAACTTGGTATTTGGAACTTGGTATTTGGAACTTGATATTTGGAACTTGGAACTTGGTATTTGAAACTTGGTATTTGACATTTGGTATTTGATATATAATTATGGCAACATCTATTGTAACTTATAATGGCAATTTAAGAACTACCGCTGTTCACTTAGCATCGGGAACTACTATTATTACTGATGCACCGGTTGATAATCAGGGAAAAGGCGAAGCGTTCTCGCCTACCGATTTAGTAGCAACATCTTACGCAAGTTGTATGCTGACAATAATGGGAATTGGAGCTTTGTCAAGAAGTTTTTCAATTGACGGAACAACTGCTGAAGTTACCAAAGTAATGGGAAATAATCCTCGCCGAATTGTCGAGATAATTGTAAAATTCAAGTTTTCTAAAAATAATTTCACCGAAAAACAAAAAGAGTTTTTTAAATTTGTTTCCGAAACTTGTCCGGTATCTAAAAGCTTACATCCCGAAATAAAACAATCTGTAAATTTTGAATTTTAATAATAGACATCTTTCCAAATAAATTGTTGCAAAATTAATATGTATATTGCCACGACCTTTAGGTTGAAAATAATCTATATATTGTCACGACCTTTAGGTTGAAAATAATCTATATATTGCCACGACCTTTAGGTCGTGGAATATTAAAATAAATAACATGGCTTTAGCCAAAACAATATTATGCTATACATCAAAGAAAATATTTAATTACACGGATTTAGTAAAAATATTTTGGCTAAAGCAGCTTCTCCTCTTCACAATTCAACCCACGACCTTCCTTCGACTTCGCTCAGGATGACAGGTCGTGGCAATAAATGGTCATGGCATCCGATAGCTATCGGATTAAAATTTAATTGGAAAGATGTCTAATATATGTAATTAATGATGAGAAAATTTATTAAATTTATTGTACGAAATATTCCACGAACTTACTTAATTAAATTTAGCAGAATTTTTAGTTTTATCATAGTCCCTTTTTATAAAGGAAATAATGTTGAATGCCCTATTTGCAATGGTAAATTTCGTAAATTTTTGCCCTACGGCAACAAAGGCGACAATAACCGGTTATGTCCAAAATGTTTATCGCTTGAACGTCACCGCCTTTTATGGCTTTATTTGAATAACAAAACAGATTTTTTTACAGCAAAATTAAAAGTTCTGCACATTGCTCCGGAGCAATCGTTTATTAAGCGTTTTAAAAAACTAACAAATTTAGAATATATTACAGCCGATTTGGAATCTCCACTTGCCGCTCTAAAAATGAATATTAAAGATATTCCTTTTAACGGTAATACTTTTGATGTATTAATTTGTAATCATGTATTAGAACATATTGACGATGAGCCAAAAGCATTAAGTGAGGCTTTAAGAGTTTTAAAACCAAACGGTTGGGCAATATTACAAGTGCCAATAAACAATTCATTTGAAACAACTTATGAAGATGCCAGCATTACAAGTCCTAAAGAACGCGAAAAACATTTTGGTCAATACGACCATGTACGATTTCATGGAAAAGATTATCCTTTACGACTCCAAAGTGCAGGTTTTAAAGTTGTAATTGACGAATTTGTAAAACATTTTTCTTCTCAGGATATTGAAAGATACAGACTTTCGACTGATGAAATAATTTATTTTTGTATAAAACCATAAACTTTGTTATTATCAGAACTTACACAGGAAATTAAAAACAGAATACGCATTTAACCAATTTACGCTGGTTTTATCCGTGCTCTACTATGAAATAATGTTTATAAACAATTGTTAATAACTTTTGTTAATAAAATATTTTTTTTAATAAAACAAATTGCAAATATTAGCATTGGGTAGATTATTCGCTTACTCATAATGACTTGAGGTGAATTGAGCTATAATCCTAAATCTTCGCCCACCGCCTTGGTTCGTGTCCTCACGAACCAAAACAAACCTATATCCCCGAAATTTTCACTTTATACTCTTTATCGGTTAGCATTTGTAACACCTTTTGTCTAAAATCGCCTTGAATTATTATTTCGCCATCTTTAACACTGCCACCTACCCCACATTTTGTTTTTAACAATTTACCTAAATCCTGTAAATCGGAATTCTTTCCAACAAAACCAGTAACCAAAGTAACCGCTTTCCCTGCACGTTGTTTTTTATCTAACAAAACAATCAAATGTTGTTGTTGCGGTAGAATTGTATTTATTTCTACCTCCTCATCTTCCCACCGCCTTGGTTCGTGTCCTCACGAACCAAAACAAACCTATATCCCCGAAATTTTCACTTTATACTCTTTATCGGTTAACATTTGTAACACCTTTTGTCTAAAATCGCCTTGAATTATTATTTCGCCATCTTTTACACTGCCACCTACCCCACATTTGGTTTTCAAAAATTTACCTAAATCCTGTAAATCGGAATTCTTTCCAACAAAACCAGTAACCAAAGTAACCGCTTTACCTGCACGTTGTTTTTTATCTAACAAAACAATCAAATGTTGTTGTTGCGGTGGAAGAGTTTTAACAACTTCTTTATCCTCATGCAATTTAAAATTAGGATTGGTGCTATAAACGATACCTGTTGAGTTTTTGTTTTTCATATTTTGTTAAGTTGTAATTATAAATGTATATTTATTTTTACAAAGATATTAGTTATTTGAATCAAAACTCAACTCTCTTTTAAAGTCCTCTCCTTTGGAGAGGATTTAGGTGAGGTCGCCCTCAACACTATAACCAAATAATAGAACAATTTAAAATCGAATTAGGCAAATTAATTTTCACGACAAAAAATCATTTTCCCAAACCTAACTATCGTATGACAACTTTATTAACTATTGTGTGACCATTGTATTAACTATTGTGTGACCATTGTATTAACTATTGTGTGACCATTGTATTAACTATTGTGTGACCATTGTATTAACTATTGTGTGACCATTGTTTGACTACTGAATGACTATTGTATTATATTTTTCTCTTCCACCTGCAAAACAACATCACCATTTAGTTTATAAATGTATGCAAATACTTTCAGGTTTTTATGCACAAAGTCTTTGCCTTTTAAATTATATAAATAAGATTTAATTAATGTGCTATCTTTTAAAGTAATATTATTGCTAATTGCTACACCAAAAGCTCCGTTTAAACTTCCTCTAAATACGTGCATGTGTGTATAAGCAGGAATATCATTAGGAGTAACGTCATAATTTTTTTGTGGCTTTATTATACTATCTTCGGTAAGTCCGCAAAAAAACATTAAAGTATCAGTAATATTTTCTAAAAAAGTTAATTTAATATGAGTACAAAACGAACTATCGCTTCCGTTATAATTATTTATTATTTGAACAGCCGATTTTGGTTGGTCGGTAAGCATAGATTGTACAACCGTTTGCCATGAAGTATGACTAATAACAATGTCATTATTGTACTTTGTTCTATTAATCATACCTTTAGGAAGTCCAGCGACAGAAATATGATATGTCTGGTCAATTTGAGTACCTACAGTAGTTCTAAAATTATAAATATATAACCCCGATGGATCTGGATTAGCATAATCATCGCTTACATGCAATGCAACTCCAACAATAGTATCGCCATAAGAATTTATTAAGTTTCTTAAAGCTGTGTGTGCACGCGGACAATAGCCACATTTATGACCGGTAAAATCTTCTACTAAAATTTTTTTATACACATTTGATAATACTGGAAATTGTGGAACAGGGCATTTTGCCGTATCAATATTTTCTGTGTTTGTAATAAAGGGATGTTCAATTTTATCGCAACTAACAATAAATAAAACAAACATTGTAACTATAGATAATAAAACTAAATTATTGTTTTTCATATTTTTCAAATATTAGAAACTTGAACTAATTGCTAAAATAAATCCATTTGACGCCGGAACATTCCTGCAAACTCCACCAACGCACATAATTCCTTGGCGTTGTTTTCCGTATCCTAATTGAATTCTGTTACCGCCTTTTGCATAAACTATTGCACCAGTATAATAATGAATTTGTTTTGATTTATCTTCGTTACCATAATTATACTGGTTGGAAATAGAGAAAAACCATTTTGGGGCAATTGAGTACTCAACTTGAAGCATTGCCCAGTTTCCCAAATCCTGTTTTGTAAATAATGCAGCCATTTCAATATGTACAGCGTTTTTATCGTTTATTTTATAAAGCATATCAACAATTCCAACATTTGAATAAACTGTGCCATGCCCTTTACGAAGCACATAAGAATTATAAATGAGGTTTTGATAAATAAAATTTGCACTAAATTTTTTAGAGAATTTTTTATTTATTTCTGCATTAAAATCCTGAAAATACAAATCGTTTCCTACTTTAAAAAAATCGGACTCATAACCATAAGTTCCTGATGCACCAATAACATTAGTATCAGATGGAATTGTTTGCTCAATGTTATTTAATCGGCTAAAATTTAATGAAATATTTGTACCGTATTTTCCACCAAAAAGAGTTTCTTTTTTAAATTTATACATTATTTCACCGCCACAACCTACCTCACCGTTACTTTGTGTAGCATAAGGATAAAAATTCAAAAAAGAATACGTATAAGATTTTGTTAAAATTGGCAAATAATTAATATTCAAATCAATTAAACTAGCATTTCGGTCGGAACGAAAACTCATATTATCAATTCGCTTTGCACTTAACAATATGCCCAATCCTTTTTTAGAGTAACTTGTGCTAATTAATAACGCGTTACCATTTTTATAAATATATAAATTATCGGCACTTGGGTCGTTTATTTTATAAGCATATTCGCCATTAATGTTAAATCCTCCATTTGAAATATTTAATCGTGATGCCCATGCACCTACATTTTCGGGAAGATTATAAACAGGGTCTTTATCTTGCTGATATTTACTCACAAAGCTACCACCTATAATAATTTGAGTTTTAGCTTCGTTCATTTTAGTAATTAATTCGTTGCAATTAACTTCTCCATCAATTCCACGAACAATTCCCTGACCTTGAGCAAAAAATAATCGTTGTTTTCCAGCTAAAGCTTTAACAGATACACCTTTATATAATTGATATTTTATTCTAAATCCATCAAAAGCATTATCATAGCCAAGTGTTTTTTCTTCGTAAGCTCTTAATATCAAACCATTTCCAAATTGTTCATAAAAACTTCCTGCGGTTATTTCGAGACCTTCATTGTTATATGTTAAAAAACGATAAGGAATACCATTACCATTGTATCGCGAATCGTATCCTAACAACGTGTTCATATATGCCTCGTAACGAATACCAGCAGTAAAATTGCCTTTTGAATAGATTAAATTTGCATAAGAATTTAAAAGAGCTTTTTCAGGAACTTCAGGTGCACCAATTAAACTATCTTTCTGATAAGTTTGCATATCAACCTGAAAATTTCCATGCAATTGTCCTTCGTTATTTGTTTGTGCCTGTATATTTGTTGATAATAAAAATACAGGAATAACTATTTTAAAAAAATTCATTTTAAAAATTATTCGTTAATTTTTTCTCCTTTAGCCAATTTTTTAATTTTCTCATATAATAAATCTTCATCACCTTCGGCATAAGTAGTATGCTGATATACAACCGTTCCCGAGCTATCTAATAAAAAAGTATGAGGAATATTTATGACATTCATAGCTCTTTTAAAATCACTATTAGCGTCAAGTAAAATTTCATATTCCCACCCCTTTCCATTTACAAAAGGAGCAACACGGTTCATACTTTTCGAATCATCAACCGAAACTGCATAAAGTTTAACTCCTGTTTCGATTTGCCAATCGGGATATTTTTCGGCAATTGAAACTAACTCCATTACACAGGGTTTACACCATGTAGCCCAGAAATCAATCACAATAGGTTTACCATTGTTTTTAATTTCAGAAGTATTAATTTTTTTTCCATCTAAAGTTTTAACATCTATTGATGGAAGTTTAAAATTAATAGTTTGCGAAAAGATAATATTTGTATAAAAAAAACTAAAAAAAACTAAATTTATAATTTTCATATATCTATTTGTTTACTGAAATATTTTTTGCGAATATAAAAATTCTTCGTTTCACTCAAAATGATTTATAAATTAAATAAAAAAAGAAATCTTAATTCGAAGTCAAAAATTACTCCAAATTAAGATTTCAAAAATCAAAGAACATTCTACAATAATATTATTTAAATTTTGATTGCTCTATTATCTATTGTTTGAAATATTGATTTGACGATAACTTTTGCAACCCATAAAAACCATCAATAAATATTTTATGTGTTGTGCATAGTTAGAGTCTGTCTGTAATGTCTGTTTTTTGAAAATCAACGTTTACCCCATCCCTAAAGGGAGCGTTGATTTTCAATGACTTCTCCCTTTAGGGTACGGGGTAAAAAGTCATCGAAAATCAAATCTACTTATATTACAGACAGACACTAGTTAGTGTCTGTCCATAATGTCCGATTTCTTCGTTATGCTTGTTTTGAAAACAGTCATTTACAAAAGTAAACTCCTTGATTTTCAAAACTACGCAAGCCTCGAACTCGAACATTCTGAACCAGACACTGACTTTATGGACAAACACTAGTTAATGTTTTATAAACGATGTTCTCTTAAGTAATCTTGCTGAATGATAAACTCTTAAAATATCTACCTTTGTATCTGATAAAATTTTATAAACAATCCTGTAACTTCCACTTATAACCTCCCTGATTTTAGAATTGTTAATTTCAGGAACAATTCTTCCTACTCGAGGATTATCAATAATATCCTGAACACGTAGATAAATTTTCTCAATTGTTATTAAAGCATATCTTTGTGAGTACAACGAAATATAGTCATAAATTTCTTTCAAGTCTTCAATTGATAATTCTGTCCAGACTATTTTGACCATTTATCTATCATTAATTTTACATCTTTATTTGAAATTACTTTACCATTATTAGATTGTATAATTCCTTCCTCAACTTTTTCTACAAATATTAACTGGTCAATTAACTCGTCAATACTGAATGATTCAGGTAAATTATCAATTGACTGTTTAACTTTTCGCTTTGTTAACATTTTAATTTAATTTTAATGTAAATGAAACAAGTATTCTATGAATTTCGTTAATACCAATAATGTATAACCCCATGAATTATCTTGTTAATACTATATTACGTGTAATAACATTCTGTTGATTTGTAATTCTTGCTAAATAGCTTCCATTAGAAAGTGATGTCAAATTTAATTGTTCACTATTAGAATTTAATAAAGTTGAATAAACAACTTTACCAAGAATATCAATTATTTCGATATTTGAATTTTCGGCATTTAAAACAAATAACTCGCCGTTTGAAGGGTTAGGGAAAATTTTTATTTGAGCTTCAAAGTCGCTTTCATTTATATTAGTTAAAAGCACATCAGCAAATTTTGATTGAAATACTTCTTTTGTAGTAGTTCCCTGAACAAAAACAACTACTTGCAGGTCGCTCATCTCTTCTACATTAGTAGTACTTAAGTTCTGAGTATAGGTTTGTGTATAAGGAGTTCCTGCTGTAAAGCTAACTGTTGAACCGCTGCCATTTGGTAACATTTTCATCATTACATGAGTCCATGATGTTTCACCGTTGTTTCCGACATTACCGGTAGTTGTTTTTTCAACTACTACAGTATAAACCTTAAAACTTCCGGTAACATAAGGGTCAATGGTAATTGGTACTGTAATAGTTGTACCGCTATAAGAAGGAGTAATATTAATTACGAAGAAAGTAGCTTTTGCAGTTTCGGTTGATAATTCTGTTGCCATACCACCTGATGTCATTGCTGAACTACCACCATCAATATACAAATCGGGAACGCCACTAACACCATAATAAGTTCTGCGGGTACCACCTTCTGCTGTGTAGTATGGGTCACCAGGGCTGGGCCAGTTCATTTGGTATTTAATTAAAGAAAACGCATTGGGATGTGCTGTAATAAACGGAGTAAAAGTACCGCTGTTAAAGCTAGCACAAGGGGCGCATGTTGAACTGGTAAATTCTTCATAGAGTGGCAACCGGCTGGTTGATTGTGTTGCAATAGACACCACTTTAGTAAGCGTATCGTTTGTATGACAACTGTCAGGATTAACACCATTTACACCACTTATCCATGTTTTAACAGTATAATTTCCGGGGGTTGCTGCCCAAACAGGTGTACATGTATAATTATAAGATTGACCGGGTGCAATATTAATAGAACTAACATTAGTTGTATTAGTTGTTCCTGAATTGATTTTATAATTTAATGTTAAGGAAGTTAAATTTGTTGTTCCATAGTTAATTACCGCTCCAGTAATATTAACATTACCTTGTGCAATGTATGAAGGTGTTGTAATTGTATTCATTTTAGCATCAATTGTATAAGGTTTAAATAATGTAAAATCATCAATCCACCAATCATTAATATTATAAGAATCTCCATTATAGAAGAAACAAAGCTGGGTAGTGGCACTGCCTATATCTGCATTTGAAAATTGAAATAAAACCTGAGTTGCAGCAATAGAAGATGATGGATTAACAATACTCCATATAGTTGTCCATGCGCCAGCATTCGAACGACTTGCCATACCAACAGTATATGCACCACCATAATGACTTAAAGCGTGCTTAAAACTGACGAATAAAGTAGTAGCACCTGTAGTGTTAATGTTGCCGGTGATTAGTCGGGAAGCACCAACAAATTGAGGATCCCAATAAAATTGACATTCAGGAGAAGTACCGCCTGCATTGGTTGATGCTTCAGAAGACCAATTAGTGGCATGTGCATCAATAGTCCATCCCGTTGGAGGAACCGTACTAAATGATTGTGTTAAATACGTAGTTTGCTGAGCAATAACAAACAAAAATGCAAATTGAATCAAAAATAGTAATCCTAATTTTTTCATAATAAATCGTTTTAGTTTTTGTCAAAATTAAATAAATATTTATTATCTTTGTAAAAATAAAAATATTTTTTAATAAAAAAATATTTTATTTTGAAATAATTGAAATAAATAATTGATAATTAAATATCTATATTATGAAAAAAATTTTACTTAGTTTAATCTTTTTATCAATTGGTTTAATAGTTAAATCGCAAACTCTTGAACTTTATACCGAAAATAATGTATTATTAGTTAATGGTGATACGATTTCAATTGATAGTGTATCAACTTCATTAGATAGTTTATCTTTTAATGAAATGACTGTTAAACTTAATGTAAAAAATACAGGTACTGTTTCAAAAAGTGTAATTTGCAAAAAACAATATATAGATACAGTCGCAGGAACTGATAATTCTTTTTGCTGGGCAGGTTCTTGCTGGCCGGAAGCTACTTTAGTTTCGCCACCACAACCAATTGATTCAGGAGCAACAAACTCAGAATTCAGCGGACACTATGACCCAAATAATAATATTGGAACTTCAATTATTACATATATTTTTAAAGTATGGCATAGTGATGATTCATCTTGGGTAAATGTAAAATATAATGCTAATTATAGTGGCATTTTAAATAATAGCTTTAGTTCGTCAATTTCGGCTCCTTATCCAAATCCAGCAAATAATAATATTAGTATTAATTACAATATTTCTAATAAAAATAATGCAAACATTTTAATTTACAATGTTTATGGTAAATTAGAAAAACAAATTTCAATAAATAATTTAATTGGAGTAATAAATATTAATGTCAGCGATTTACCATCAGGAATTTACTTTTACTCATTAAATATAGATGGGAAAATTATAAAAACTAGTAAATTAATCGTTAACCATTAATTTTACTTAACTCTTCTGATAATTTTTCAACTCCTATACTTGCTTTTTCTTTAATAAAAGTAACTTTTCTGTTGCAATAAACATCATTTGGGTCAACTAAAAAAATTGGCACTTTTGGTTTCACATAACTTAATAAACCCGCAGCAGGATATACATTTAACGAAGTACCAATTACAACAAAAATATCTGCAGTTAAAGTAATATCAATAGCTTTTTCGAGCATTGGAACTGCTTCGCCAAACCAAACAATATAAGGTCGTAATTGAAAACCTTTTTCACATAAATCGCCTTTCTTTAGCTCCCAACCTTTAATGTTATACACAAGCGATGAATCGCCGGTACTTACCGATTTTAATAATTCGCCATGTAAATGTGTAATATTTTTACTTCCCGCTTTTTCGTGCAAATCGTCAACATTTTGAGTAATTATGTGAACATTAAAATATTTTTCAAGTTCAGCTAATTTATAATGGGCAGCATTTGGTTTACAATCTAAAAGTTGTTTGCGGCGCTGGTTGTAAAAATCTAAAACCAACTCCATATTATTTCCCCAAGCCTGCGGGCTTGCAACTTCCATTATATCGTATTCTTCCCATAATCCACCCATATCGCGAAAGGTTTTAATTCCGCTTTCGGCACTAATACCTGCTCCGGTTAATACTATAAGATTTAGCATATTTCAAGTTTCAAGTTTCGGGTTTCAAGTTTCGGGTTTCAAGTTTCGAGTTTCGGGTTATACACACAAGCCCTCTTGGTATTTGGAATTTGAAACTTGGAATTTGGAACCCGTGGCTTATTCACTTTTGGCTAACACCAGTTATTAAACATTTAACTTTTTTGATTTATTGCTGCTGCAACCTTATCAATATTTAACATTCCGTAATCGAAAACATGTTTTTCGCCATTTTTCATTGAAAGAATTACCTTTTTACTTAAAAAGTTTTTAGCAGTTTCAACTGTTAAAATATCTTCTTTTGGTAATATTGAATAACCTAAAGAATTTGGTGCATAAGCAGAGGTCGCTTCAATTGTGCCTAAAATGCTTGCTTCGTACTTAGCTTCGTAAATAAGACGTTTGTTTGTAACGGTTAGTTTACCATTATATTTTCCGCCAAACGGAGGAACGTATAAAATTGTCCATGTGTCAATTTTATTTTCACCTTGTTCAAAATCAATATTTGCCATAATAAAAGTTTTAAAATTGTTAATTAGTTAATTGTACAAATTTATAAAATAATAAGTTAATTATGCAAAAATTTATTTATTAACAGAAGTAATAAATTATATTACATTTTAATACTTTTGAATTATTATAAATTTGAAAAATTGATTGACGAAATAACCATACAACGAATAATAGATACCTCCCGAATTGACGAGGTTGTTTCGGAATTTGTAACGTTAAAAAAACGCGGTTCAAATTTCATTGGTTTATGTCCCTTTCATAACGAAAAAACGCCTTCATTTTCGGTTTCACATGTAAAAGGGATATATAAATGCTTTGGCTGTGGAAAAGCCGGAAACGCTGTAAATTTTTTAATGGAGCACGAGCATATTCAGTACCCTGATGCCTTGCGGTGGCTTGCAAAAAAATATCACATCGAAATTCAGGAAAAAGAATTAACTGCCGAAGATATTGCCAAGCATGACGAACGCGAAAGTTTATTTATTGCAACAAATTTTGCTCATAATTTTTTTGTTAATTCTTTAAATAATACTGATGAAGGTAAAGCAATTGGATTATCATACTTTCACGAAAGAGGTTTTAGAGATGATATTATTAAAAAATTTGAACTAGGTTATTCATCCGAAAAATCAACTACTTTTTACCAAACTGCAATTAAAAACGCCTTCAAAGAAGAAATTCTTTTAAAAGCAGGATTAATTAATAAAGGTAATTACGATAATTTTAGCGGAAGAGTAATTTTTCCAATTCACAATTTAAGCGGAAGAGTTGTTGGGTTCACAGGCAGAGTTTTAAAAGACGACAAAGCTAAAGCAAAATATTTTAATAGTCCCGAATCGGAAATTTTTCATAAAGGGAAAATTTTATTCGGACTTTATCTGGCAAAAAAAGCAATTTCGGATAACGATAAATGCTATTTAGTTGAAGGTAATGCAGATGTTATTTCGCTCCATCAATCGGGCATAGAGAACTGCGTAGCATCATCTGGAACAGCTTTAACAATAGACCAAATATTATTAATAAAACGGTTTACTAAAAACATAATTTTAATTTACGATAGCGACCCCGCCGGAATAAAAGCTACTCTTCGTGGCATTGATATGCTTTTAGAAGAAGGAATGCGTTTAAAAGTTGTTTTGTTGCCTAAAGGCGAAGACCCCGACTCGTTTGCACGAGCGCACAGTTCATCAGAATTAATTGAATTTCTTGAAAAAGAAGAAAAAGATTTTTTTGCATTTAAAATAAATGTTCTTTTAAAAGATGCCGGCAAAGACCCCGTTAAACGCAGCGATGTTTTAAATGATATTGTAATAAGTTTAGCATTTATTCAAGACAACATTTTACGTTCGTTATATATAAAAGATTGCTGTAAAATGTTAAACGTTGAAGAACAGCTTCTTCATAGCGAAGTGGCTAAAAGAATTATTAATAAAAGATACGATTCAACTTCAAATATCAGGGCAAACGAATTAATAAATATTCAGCCACAAACACCTCAACTGCCTTCAATAATTGACGATTATTATGCCGAAGAACAAGAGTATGAAATTCTTAGAATACTTTTTCTATATGGAAACAAGACTTTATATAAAGAAATAAAAGACGAAACTGAAATTGAACATAAAGTAGTAGATTTTGTTATTAATGAATTAGTTAATGATGTTCAGGAATTAAAAAACTTATGCTATCATAAAGTTTTTAAAATATTTTGCGAACAACTTAAAAATTACAAAGAAATAGACACTAAAGAATTTATATATAACAGCGATGAAGTTATTCAAAAATTATCAGCCGATATATTAAACACACCTTATTATCGTGCAAAAATACAAGGACAAAGCGATTGGTTATCAAAATACTATAAAAGAATAGGGATTTATGTTAAAACCGAAGATATTCAACTTCAGGTTTCAGTTTCGGAAGTAATAATAAGGTATAAAATAAAAATTCTTGAATTGTATATAAAAGAACTTCAGAATAAAATAATGTTAGCTCAAAATGTAAATGCCGAACAAGAAATCAATAATTTGTTGAATGATTATAGCAAAACTACAAAAACCCTAAAAGAGCTTTATAAATTTTATGGGCAAGTTGTTAGGAAATAGTAAGCAGTTAGCAGTAATTGATAATCGGTAAACAGTAATCGGTAAACAGTAGGGATTAGGGTTGGAATTTGAAATTTAAGTTTGGTATTATTCAACAGTTACCGATTTTGCTAAATTTCTTGGTTGGTCAACATTACAGCCGCGTAAAACAGCAATGTAATATGAAAGTAACTGTAAAGGAATAACGGCAAGCAATGGTGCAAGCGATTCGTCGGCTAAAGGAACTTCCATAACATGGTCGGCAAGTTTGCGGATAACGGTATCGCCTTCAGAAACAATAGCAATTACAATTCCTTTACGTGCTTTAACCTCCTGAATATTTGAAACAATTTTATCGTATGATTTATCTTTTGCAGCAATAACAAAAACGGGCATGTGTTCGTCAATTAAAGCAATTGGACCATGTTTCATTTCGGCAGCCGGGTATCCTTCGGCATGAATATAAGAAATTTCTTTTAGCTTTAAAGCACCTTCTAAGGCAACAGGGAATAAATATCCTCTTCCCAAATACAAACAGTTATTGGAATTTTTATATAATTCTGCGATTTGTTTTATTTTATTACTTTCTTTTAATATTTGTTCAATTTTAGCAGGGATATTTACTAATTCTTCAACTAAAATCTGATAATTTTTATCGGAAATCGTTTTCCTTTCATGCCCTAAAAGCATTGCCATCATTGACAAAACAGTAACCTGAGCAGTAAATGCTTTTGTACTTGCCACTCCAATTTCGGGACCAGCATGCGTATAAACTCCGGCATGTGTTAAACGTGGGATGCTCGAACCAACAACATTACAAATACCTATTACAGTAGCACCTTGCTCTTTGGCTAATTTTATTGCAGCTAAAGTATCGGCAGTTTCACCACTTTGACTAATAGCAATAATAACATCATCAGATAAAATAACCGGGTTGCGATAACGAAATTCCGAGGCATATTCTACTTCAACAGGAATACGTGCAAGTTCTTCGAATAAATATTCGCCTACTAAACCTGCATGCCACGAAGTTCCACAACCTATTATTATTATTCTTTTTGCATTAATTAATTTATCCATTATATGGTACAATCCGCCTAAATGTATTTCGAATGGATTACGCGAAATTCTTCCTCTAAAAGTATCTTCAATAGCACGGGGTTGCTCAAATATTTCTTTAAGCATAAAATGGTCGAAACCGCCTTTTTCAATTTCACCTATATCTAAATCGAGCTTTTGAATTTTTGGAGTAATTTTTACATTCATTATTGTTTTAAAAGTAATTTCTTCGCGGTGTACAACAGCAACGTCATTATCATTCAAATACACAACTCTGTTAGTATGTTCAACTATTGGAGTAGCATCGCTGGCAAAAAAGTATTCGCCGTCGCCAACTCCAACAACTAAAGGACTACCCTTACGAGCTGCAATTATCATATCGGGTTCTTCGGTACAGGTAACTAAAATTCCAAAAGCTCCAATAACTTTTGTAAGTGCCAGCCGAACTGCTATTTCGGCAGATACTTGTCCTTTTAAATAAATATACTCTATTAAATTAACTAATATTTCTGTATCTGTATCGCTTTTAAAAGTATAACCTCTGTCAATGAGTCTCTTCTTTAATCGTGAATAATTCTCGATAATACCGTTATGAATAATTGTAAAAATTCCATTCATCGAAACATGTGGGTGGGCATTAACATCGTTTGGTTCTCCGTGTGTTGCCCATCTTGTGTGTCCTATTCCGACTGTACCAGAGATATCTTTACCAATTACATACTTTTCGAGGTCCGAAACTTTTCCTTTGCATTTATAAATTCTGTTTTTACCATTTAACAATGCTATTCCGGCAGAATCGTAACCTCTGTATTCGAGCCGTTTTAAACCACTTAAAAGTATTGGATAAGCTTGCTTTGGACCTATGTAACCAACTATACCACACATAAGATTTAGGATTTAGGATTTAGGAATTATGATTTAGGATTTTAAACTTCATCATTCGATGTTCGTTATTAAATACCATCTCCTTGGTTCGTGTCCTCACGAAACAAGAGGTTTTTGTTTTTGGAATTTGGAATTTGTGTTTTGGTATTTGGAATTTTTTTTAGACGCTGATTTACGCTGATTGATTATGATTTGTTTTTTTTGACGCTGATTCATTATGATTTTTTTTATGTGTTTATTGTTCAAAAAAGTTCACTGTTCAAAAAAGTTCAAAAAGTTTATTGTTTTACGTTCATTGTTTCATTGTTTCATTGTTTCATTGTTATGCAGTAGCAACAGTAGAACAATTTAGCAATTTAACAATCTTCTCAATCTTGTCTTCTCAATCTCATCAATCTTTCTTTTCAATCTTGTTTTCTCAATCTTTTTCAATCTTATCCTTTAACCTCAACCACTTATATAATCATTTTGTATTTGAAATTTGGTATTTGGTATTTGGTACTTGGAATTTGGTATTTGGTACTTGGAATTTGGTATTTGTTTTTTGGTACTTGGTTTTTTGTACTTGGTATTTGGTATTTGTTTTTTGGTATTTATTTATTAGGGTTTAAGATATGTGATTGACAATCTCATTCCGTTGTTTTTGCATTTAGGACCTCTAAGAATAACACGATTAGCACTAACTCTATTATCGTTAACAAATAAAGCTAAACCATAATTTGTTATTGAATTATCAACAAGTTGCTGAGCATAGCGTGAAATATTAAAACGATAAGTATTGTCGCTTGAATAATATGTTCCGCCGAAATATGAACTATTAACTAAATAATCGGGTAGAAAAGAATAAGTACCTGATGAATTGTAACTCACTAATAATAATTTAGTTGGAGTTTTATAAAAAGTTGCATCATAATTATCAACAGGAATAATTAATTCTGCTCTGACAATTGCAATTGTTGAATCGTTTTTTAAACTTGCTAAATAAGGAATATTTATTTTTGACATTAATCCCGACATTGCCTGCATATAAATTAACGAATCGGAAGTAAGAGAATCACCAATAATTGAATTAATTGTAGATGTTGTATAATCGTGCTCAAATAAATTTACTCTTGCACAACTTGAATTTATAAGAAAATCAAATTTATTACTAACTGTATCATTTTGGTAATATAAAGTAACTTTTGAGCGGGTGCTTAACAAATCAAAATAAATTATTGCACCACTTGATAAAATGGGTTGCGTTTTTAAATATAAACCTTTAAACCAATTAATAAATAAGGTATTATCAACTAAACTATCTGGATTTGCATTTACAAATCGTTGTGCTAAAGAACTATCTAATTTAATTGCTATTGATGTATCATTAGGGTGAGGGTAATAACTGTAATTTGCTAATAAATGGTTATTTTGAATGTAATTCTGAGCATTTAAATTTGAATAATAAGTAGAGTCGGAATAAATGTTGTTTTCTATTTCGTAGACCGAAACATTTTGCAAAGTGTTAGTATCGCCGTAATAACTGCTGTAATCAAGATATAACACAATTGAATCGGCAACGGGCGTTGTTCCAAAAGTAACATTAGTAGTAGATAATCTTATTTGTGTTAAAAAAGAAGCATCGGCTCTTCCAAATACAGGGTCGGTATATGAACCAAGAAGTGAAACTGTTCTTTCGTCGGTTGAAAGTGAATCTTCAAAAGTTGTGTAAGCTTTTAATGTGGCTGTGTCAACAGTAACGCCATATATTTTATCGCTACCGGGCTGGAGGTCTAATCCTAAAGTTGAAAAATCTTTTTTACACGAAAAAAGAACAATAGTAAAAAATAAAAAGAAAAAACTTAAATATCTTAAATTTATTAGCACCGAACCTTAATATTAAATTTCGACACAACTAGGAGTTAATACGGAATCGTAAAAACCCGAATACGCATCAATATAATGTTCTAAATCCTGATACTCGAGAACCGGTTTATCGGTTGATTTAATGTAATCGAGAACTTTGCTATTTATTTTTTCACTTCCAATAATTATTCCATCAGAGTATTTAATAGCAAGCTTCATAACACTATCATAATCAAGCGATGACATTATGTTTAAATCTTTTTCGGAAATTCCGTCAATTAATGCTTTTTTCTTAAAATTATTTGATAAACTACCATTAAAATCATCATCATAAACAGAAAAAATAACTTTTGTGTCGTTAAATAATGGGTCTTCGCGAAAAGCTTTCTTAATATATAAAGGTGTAAGTGCAGTAAACCAACCCTGACAATGAACAATGTTTGGTGCCCAACGTAATTTTTTTACAGTTTCTAGCACGCCACGTGTAAAAAATATAGCACGCTCATCGTTATCTTCAAAAACTTTATCGTCATCATCTTTAACGGTAAACTTACGATGAAAATAATCTTCGTTATCAATAAAGTAAATTTGCATTCGTGCCGATTGAATCGAAGCTACTTTAATAATAAGCGGATGGTCGGTATCGCTAATTATCAGGTTCATGCCCGAAAGCCGAATTACTTCGTGTAACTGATTTCTACGCTCATTTATGCTCCCAAAACGAGGCATAAAAGTACGAATTTCGCGTCCTTTTTCTTGAATTCCCTGCGGAAGATAACGTCCTATGTAAGACATTGGTGTTTCAGGCAAGTAAGGGGTAATTTCCTGAGATACAAACAATACTCTTTCTTTTTCCATATTTGGTTAAAAGGTATTAATTAAATGCAAAGGTACAAATAATAATACTTTTATACAATTAATTTTACATTTAGTTACAATATTTTTCAAAAAATATTGTATAGGGTTATATATCATTGATTTAATTTTTACATTATTTTAGTTAAGATGTTTTACAGATTTTTTTAGAATAATTTCAAAGGCATATTGTTAGGAAACCACGCTCGCATCTTGCGAGTGGGTTTTACATTATGCTCTGGCATTTTTATTCTATTTTTGTTTATAATTTACAATAAATGTATTTGTTGTAACGTGGCAAGATGCCAAAGAAATAATCACTCGCAAGATGCGAGCGATTGCGGGGGCGGTCAGATGGATATAGGAAACAGGCACACAATTGTACTACGTACCCATCAGACCGCTTGGAGTTACTCGCAGGATGCGAGCGATTGCGGGAATTTTTTTAGAATAATTTCAAAGGCACATTGTTAGGAAACTCAAACTATTTGTTAGGAAATTTTTAATTGATTTTAAATAGTTTACAATGTATCATTGTTAAATAAAATATTTAACTATGAAAAAAATCAATTTATTCACATTTTGCATAGCAATGTTGCTTTGCGTTTCGGTAAAAGCACAAATAGTGTTTAGTAACGGCTTTGAAAGCTGGACAGGTAATGTACCAGATAACTGGGTAGGCAGTCTAACAACCCTTGAACCGGACAGTATTTTGCAATATACCGCAAATGTACATTCCGGAACTAAAGCATGCCGGCTTGTTAATCAAGGTGCTTCTTTAAAATTCTCTTCTTTGCCAATTACATTTGATTCCGGATACACTTACTTTGTTTCTTATTGGGTCAGAGGGCATGGGCAAATTTCTTTAGTTGCAATCAATAATACAAATATAAGTGGTGGTGGAATGGTTGATACTTTAGGATGGATTTATCGTTCTGCCCAATATACACCAGCGTCAACAATTTCAGCGGAATTAGTGTTTACTGTAAGGCAAACCAATCTTGATAAAGACGACATTCAGATTGATGATGTTTTAATTTACAGAAAAAAATTTAATGAAACTTTGGCTCTAAATAATGTTAGAGCACCTTTTTCAAGTTACAACAGCTTGTTTTGGGATTTTACAAGCACAGCAAATTATGAAGTGCCTAAAGGAAGCGGTAAAACATCGCTTTTTGCTTCTGCCTTCTGGATTGGCGGTTTAGCATCTAACAATTCGTTACATTTAGCCGCAGGTAGATTCAGGTCTAATGGTGACGATTTTTTTCAAGGTTCGGTAAATTGCCCGGCAGACAGCTTCAATTATATCTGGAAAATAAACAAAACTGATATTGATGATTTTATTGGACATTATTATACCGGAAATATGAGTGGTTACACAATACCTGCTTCAATAATTAATTGGCCCGCATCTTCATCATACAATCCAAATCAAGCTCCATATTTTGATAACAACAGCGATGAAATTTACAATCCTTATGATGGTGATTACCCTTGCATCAAAGGCGACCAAATGCTATGGTGGGTTATGAATGATAGTTTAAAACCTCATACCGAATCGGGCGGCTTGCCTTTGGGAATTGAAGCTCATGTTTATGCATGGGCTTATAATCCCAATCCAGCAAATGACACATTAATTGCTTTAACAAATACTACATTTTTGCGATACGAAGTTCATAATTTATCTCAGGAAACATATCACGATACATATTTTGGTTTTTGGACTGATGGGGATTTAGGACAATATAGTGATGATTACATTGGCTGCAATGTAAAACAAAATTCAATGTATTTTTATAATGGCGATTCAATTGACGGTGATGGTAACGGACGTACTTATGGCACATTCCCGCCTGTGCAGGCAATTGTACAATTAAATGGTCCGCTTGCCGATGCTGGCGATGGAATTGATAACGACAGGGATAGTGTTATTGATGAAATTGGAGAAAAAATATTAATGTCAGGGTTTAATTACTTTAGAAATTCAGGTGCATATTATGGCGACCCAGAAACTGCAATTGAATATTATAATTTTTTACAAGGTTTTTGGAGAGATGGTACTCCTTTAACTTATGGCGGAACAGGGTATGGAGGGACATTACCTGCAAAATATGTTTTTCCCGGTAACAGCAACCCTTATGGCTGGGGTACTAATGGTGCTCCCCAACCGGAATGGTGGCAAACCGGCACACCTGACGATATACGGGGTGTTATGAGTTCCGGTCCCTTTACATTAGAACCAAATGAAACTGTAATTTACGATATAGCATTTGTTTGGTCGCGAATATATAGTGGTGCACAGCCCGAATGGATTTTAAACAACGAAGCCGATGTTGATAAAATTATTAAATGGTACAACTACCAGAATATTGATGGCTGCAGTAGTATATTAAATGTAAAAAGTGTGAATAATAATTTTACAAATTTTAAAGTTTACCCAAACCCGTGTAACAATTTACTAAATTTAAGTTTCGGAAAAATAATAAACTCAAATTGTACAATATCAATACTTGATTTGACAGGAAAAACAATTTACACTAAAGAGTTAAAATATTTTTCTTCAAACGAAACAATTTCTGTTACAAATTTAGATGAAGGAATTTATATTGTGAAAGTTATTACTAACAACGAGCAATATATTAGTAAGTTTGTTAAAAGTAACTAAATAGTGTCTGTCTATAATGTCCGATTTTTTCGTTATTCTCGTTTTGAAAACAGTCATTTACTATAGTAAACTCCTTGGTTTTCAAAACTTCGCATGCCTCAAACTCGAACATTATAGTTCAGACACTGACTTTATGGACAAACACTAAATAGTGTTTGTCAATAATGTCCGATTTTTTCGTTATTCTCGTTTTGAAAACAGTCATTTACTATAGTAAACTCCTTGGTTTTCAAAACTTCGCATGCCTCAAACTCGAACATTATGTCTCGTCCTGAAATAG
>Ga0209211_10001676_pt1 | contig 40956 bp, 36 predicted proteins | sample RifGroA2_FD_183992 | JGI IMG/M metagenome (GOLD analysis project Ga0209211, IMG submission 183992) | Groundwater microbial communities from Rifle, Colorado, USA - Groundwater A2 (SPAdes) (version 2) | ecosystem: Environmental > Aquatic > Deep subsurface > Groundwater | place: Rifle, Colorado...
CGAACCGGTCGGCAGCTACGCCATCAACCAGGGCACGCTGAGCAACGCCAACAACACCAACTACCTGCTGAGCTACGTTGCAGACAACTTCGCCATCAGCCAGCGCCCGTTCGCGGATTTGAACGTCGGGCAGACGATCTTTAGCGGCGTGACCAACAATCAGACTTACTACCGTCCGGGTAACTTCTGGCATATTTCCTTGAATTCCGACAGTGCGGATCCGGGATTCGACGTGATGCGCGGCACGAGCGATTCGAAATTGCGTTTGAGCCAGCGCGTGAGCAGTTGCGATTCAGTTTTCGGCGGCGGCTTCTGCGAGACCTGGTCATTCCCGCAGCAGCGGCCGAAGGTGGATCGGCAATGACCATCCATTCAGGATTGCACGCGTGCGACAGGAGGAGGGTACTGTGCTGCCGCTGACTTTCCGTATGGGCCTGGCGGTGGCCTTGCTCGCGGTGTCGATGCAGGCGTTTGCGGAAGCGCAACCGGAGCGCTTTGACATCGACCGCTTCCAGATCGAGGGCAGCACGCTACTCGACGCAAATGAGATGGAATCGGCGGTCAGACCCTTCACGGGCAAGGCCCGCGAGTACGCCGATGTCCAGCGCGCGATCGAAGCAATCAGGCAGCGTTATAGCGCCGCAGGCGCCAGCGTGGTGTGGGTGGTGGCACCGGAGCAGAACCTTGATCGCGGCATTGTTACGCTGCGGGTGATCGAAGGGCGGATCGGCAAGATCACCATCGCGGGCAACCGGTATTTCGATGACAAAAACATTCGCGCCAGCCTTCCGGCACTGAGGGAGGACTTGCCGCCCAGGGCCGCGGATATCTCGGCCAATTCGCAGTTGGGCAATGAGAATCCGGCCAAGCAGGTGGACGTGATGCTGCGCCCCGCCGCCAAACCGGGCGTGGTCGACGCCGTTGTCGATGTCCTTGACGTCGATCCGCTCAAGGCCTATATGACTTTTGACAATACCGGCAACCGGCAAACCGGCGATTTTCGCATCGGCGTCGGCGTCCAGCACGCCAACCTGTTCAACCGCGATCACGTTGCCACCTTCAGCTACGTCACCTCGCCGGGCAAGGAGAATCAGGTCGGGCTCTACAGCGGAAGCTATCGCCTGCCGCTGTATTCCCTGGGCGACTCCATGGATTTCATTGCGGCCTATTCGGATGTCAGCGCCGGCACCACACAGACCGTCGCCGGGCCGCTGGCATTCTCCGGCGAAGGCACGGTGTATGGCTTGCGCTACAACCAGTTGCTGGCGCGGCGCGGCGAGTATGTGCAGCGGATAGTCTATGGTCTGGATTATCGGGCCTACAAGAACTCCTGCTCGCTGGGAGTTTTCGGCGCGGCCGGCTGCGGGGCGGCTGCGGTGGATGTCACCGTAAGACCGGTCAGCCTGGCCTACAGCGGCAACTGGACCAAGCCCGGCCGCATCACGGACCTCTATGTGGCTTTGTCGCGCAACATCCCCGGGGCGGCCAACGGGAGCGAGAGCGATTTCAATGCGGCGCGTTCAGGTTCAACTGCCGGAACCGGTGCGTCCTCCCGTTACACCATCCTTCGCTTTGGCGCGAGCGTGGTTAACGCCTTTGACAATAACTGGCAGGTACGTGCCGCCCTCAGCGCGCAGTACACCCCGGATGCGCTGGTGTCCGGCGAGCAGTTCGGGGTGGCCGGCGCGACGGCCGTCCGCGGTTTTCCGGAGCGGGATGTGGCCCGCGATACCGGCTATTTCGCCAACCTCGAACTGTATTCACCCAACTTGGGTGGCACGCTGGTTCCCGGCGATGGCAATCTGCGCGGCCTGCTGTTCTATGACGTAGCCATGGCAGCAAACAATCCGTTGGCCGGGGAACTCAGGCAGAAATCCTCGATCGCCAGCATTGGCGCCGGGTTGCGCTGGAATATCCAGCGCAACTTCAACGCGCGCTTCGATGTCGCCCGTGTAATGGATGCTGGAGGGAGCCAGAAGGCGGGCGACCTGCGCGGGCATGTTGCGATCTATTTCGGCTTTTAGCGGCGGATTTTCCGGGATGGGGGCAAGAGTCGGCGCTGGTGATACGGCGATTCTTGTCGAATCGAACCAAAACGGGCGTCACGACAGCAAGTTTTGCGCTCAGTGCGCCACCGCACAGAACGGGACGCGGTGCAAGGCCATATTCACGGTCACGTCCGCACGGTTTCTGACGTGGGGGCGATTCCGACTTGATTCATCAAAGGAGATAGACATGACTTCCGCCTTCAAGAAAATGATTTGCCGCTTTCTCGCCATTGCACTGATAACACTGCCGTTCCAGACCGGACAGGCCAGCATGATCGGCACGGATCAGGTGAATACCGCCGCTACCGTTCAGCTTGACCGCAACCTTGTATCGAGCTACCTGAGCCGCGCACAAACCGTGAGCGAGTTCCAGGTCCTGGGGTTGAATTCGCAGGACGCGATCGACCGCGTTGCCGCGATGACCGACGATGAAGTCAGCACGCTGGCCGGCAAGATCAGTGCCGTTCCTGCCGGTGGTGACGGGCTGGTTCTGCTTATACTGGTCGTGTTCTTTATCTGGTACTTCGCCTTCCGTCGCTAGAAATAACTGCGCGCAGGCATGGGGACCACTAACTGATGCGCGATAGACAGTGATGCCCGATTTGCTCGCCTGGTACAGATGCGCCCGCCTTACCGCGGGCGCATTCTCGCTTCTGGCTGCGCTCGGCGGCTGCGCGTCGCTGGTGCCGCAGACCATGGGCCTGCGCGATGCCTGGCCGACGGGCGTCGCAGTCAAGACCGAACTCATCGCAGTGCCGTTCTTTGCGCAGCAGGAGTATCAGTGCGGGCCTGCGGCGCTGGCGACGACGCTGGTTCATGCGGGTGCGCAAGTCACTCCTGAAGACCTCGTCAAGCAGGTCTACCTACCGGGGCGCGAGGGCAGTCTGCAGGTTGAAATGCTGGCCGCGCCGCGCCGCTACAGCAAGGTTTCATACCGGCTCGCGCCGGCCTTCGATGACCTGCTGCGGGAAGTCGCGGCGGGCAATCCGGTCATCGTGCTGCAGGAGATCGGCGTCGGTCCCGTTACCAACTGGCACTATGCGGTGGTGGTCGGCTTCGACTATCCCGCCGGCGAGTTGTACTTGCGTTCGGGTGAGACCGAGCGCCTGGCCATCCCGTTCACGATCTTCGAATACACATGGAAACGGGGCAACTACTGGGCGATGGTGACCCTGCCCCCCGATCGCATCGCGGCAACGGCGACCGAGCCGGATTACCTGGCCGCCATTGCTGCCATGGAACGCGTCGGCGAAGCTCGCGCCGCGACTGTTGCCTACTCGACCTTCCTCCGGCGCTGGCCGGACAATGTCGCCGCCGGAATTGGCCTGGCCAACCGGCATTACGCGTTGGGCGAACTCAAGGAAGCGGAGACCCTGCTGAGGCGCATCTTCGCCCGCCATCCGGATTCCGTGGCCGTGGCGAACAATTTGGCCCAGATACTCTCGGATCTGGGACGCAACGATGAGGCGCTGGAACTTATCGACTGGGCAGCGCAGCCCTACAAGAGTCCCTTTGCGGCTTCGGTACGCGAGACTCGCGCACTGATCCTGCAGCGCATGGGCCGGGACAAGTAGTCCGGGGTCTGGCAGCAAGCCCGTCGCCGCCCGCTCTATGTTCGGTAGCGCACAGAATGGCCGCAAGAAAAAGGTCACACTCAGCCACCGACGGATCGACGATCCGGACATCCTTTCACTGGAGATTCAACATGAGCCACGTTTCCCTGAAGACAAAGTGTGCATTGGCAATTTGTGTCGCCGGATTTCTGGCGACAGGTCCCGCGCTGGCGGAAAAGGGCGGCAAGGGCCACCAAAAGGACGAGCAGCGCGGCGAACAGAGAGACGACCGGCGCGATGACAACAGGCAATCGCGGCAGGACGATCGCCGCCGTTTCGACGGACAAAGCCGCCATTTCAATGACCAGCACCAGGTCATGGTGCGTGACTACTATGGCCAACAATACCGCCGCGGCCGCTGCCCGCCGGGCCTGGCGAAGAAGCACAACGGCTGCATGCCGCCGGGACAGGAACGAAAGTGGCAGGTCGGCCACCAGTTGCCGCGCGACGTGATCTATTACTCGGTACCGCAACCGCTGGTGGTGCAGATTGGCGTGCCACCTCCCGGCTATCGCTACGTGCGGGTGGCCAGCGACATATTGCTGATGGCGATCGGGACCGGAATGATCGTCGATGCGATTCAGGATCTGGGTGGCAACTAAGGCATCGTTCATGTCGTATTGTTGTCAGTTACAGCTTGTAATTTGTCGACTTTGAGCGGGGTGTGAATCAATGATCTCTGGCGTCGGATATCCGGTGCGGGCAACGGCGACGATCGCACTTTGCCTGTCCATGTTCCCTGGGTACGCGGCGGCGGCAGATGCGCCTCCCATCGTCGCAGAGACCTTGCCCGTGGCAACCGGCGGGGCGGGGATGGGTCTCGCCATGCACTTCGAGAACTCGCCCTATCGCGGCGCCGGCACGCGCCACGACTTTGTTCCGATCTATGTGTATGAAGGCAAGCGCGTTTTTCTCGAAGCCTATCGGGTGGGTCTCAAGCTGAATGAAACGCCTGATTCGCGCTTCGACGTGTTTGCCGCGTATCGTTTCGAGGGCTATCCCTACGACCGCATTCCGGCGAGTCTGGCCGGGATGGCCAATCGCGGGCCAGGCGTCGATCTGGGTCTGGGCTATGAGTACCGCCAGCCGTGGGGAACGCTCTTTGCCACCGCAACGACGGACGCTGCCGGCGGATCCGGCGGTAGCGAAATCCGCAGCGGCTACCGCTACGACTGGAAAGTCGGCAAGCTGCAGTTGCAGCCCCGGTTGGCGCTGTCCTTTCGCGACGCCAGCCTGAACAATTACTACTATGGCGTGCGGCCGTCCGAAGCGACGCCGACGCGCGCCGCCTATGATCCGGGCAGCGGCGTCAATGCCGAACTTGGCCTCTCTGCAACCTACCGGCTGTCCGAGCGCTGGCGGTTGCTCGGCGGTGTGTCCGCCAAACGCTGGTCGTCGGGCGTGCGTGCCAGTCCCATCGTCGAGAACCGCACCCAGCTGGCCGGTCAACTCGGGCTGGCCTACGATTTTTCGCCGCAGCATGACGCCTGGCCCGAAGGCCGGCCGTTGATCGTCAAGGTGCTGCACGGCAAGGCAACCGATTGCGACGTGGCCCAGGTGATGCTGCTCAAATGTTTTTCGACCAACACCCTGGACCAGACGCGCGTCACCTCGATTGAAGTGGGCCGTCCCTTCGTCGAGCGTCTGAACGGCTGGCCGCTCGACTTCGTCGGTTATGCCGGTCTCCTGCGCCACAGCGAGCGCGGCTTGCAGGAGGACTCCTGGCAGGCCAACGCCTACATGAAAGCCTATTACTACGGATTCCCGTGGAGCGAGCGCGTGCGTACCCGCCTCGGCATGGGTGTCGGGCTCTCGTATGCGGAGCGCGTGCCCTACGTCGAAATGCGCGACCAGATGGCACGCGGACGCAGCAGTTCGCGGCTGCTCAATTACCTCGATCCCAGCATCGACATCAGCGTCGGCGATTTGATCGGCATCCGGTCCATGCGTGAAACCTATCTCGGTCTGGGTGTGTCGCATCGCTCGGGCGTATTCGGCACCTCGCGTCTGCTCGGCAACGTGAACGGCGGCTCCAACTACATCTATTCGTATCTGGAGTGGCGCATATAGTTTGATCCGGGCCTGGCTTTCTCTATCGCTTTCTGTCGAAGACCCCTTCGGCCCAGTTCCCCACTTTCGCACCCACCGAAGTACCGAGTCCCGGGCCCAGCAAGACAGTCCCGACTGCGGCGCCTGCGACGGCGGCACCTGTCGGGTACAGCAAGGGCGCGCCGACCGTCCCGCCGACATTGAGCGGTACGCTGGCGCTGGTGCCTACCGCCTTGACCTGGGCGTTGATCCGCCCCGACAAATCCTTCTTCGGTGACACGCTCACCCTGCCGTCGGCCGCCAGCGCGCCCGAGGCGATCTTCAGCTCCGTGAAGTGGTGGTTGCCATGTTCCACCAGAAGATGCCCCGACAGATGTTCGAAACGGGTTTCGCCGCCGGTGCTTCCCTGCTTGATCAGGGATGTGGCGGCTTTCTGGATATCGACACCGTGCAGCACGCCGTTCTGAATGTTGAAGGGGGTTTGCAGCCGGAACGCTTTCATCATCTGGTCCGCAGCGGCCGCCGAGGCCGAGAAAACCGGCTTGGCATCGAGCTTGCCACTGACGCGGGTGCCGGGCGACAGCATTGCGGCGACTTCCTGCAAATCCATCCTGCTTAGCGCGAGATTGCCTTCGACTCGCAGCCCCTCTTTCCAATTGATCGCCATTTTGCCGCTGGCTGTGCCGCCGTAGAGCCTGGCGCTGATCTGGTCCAGAGTGGCATCGTTCTGTGTCGCCACTCCCTTGATGGCCAATTCGTCAAACACGAGTGCCGGACCGGCCGGCAATGTCCATGCCTTTGCCTTTGCGTCGATCAGGTATTTCGAACTGTCGAGCTTGATGAGCGCCTCGAATTTGCCGTCTCGCGATTTGACCGACGCATCCGCCGGAGATCCGCCGCTGTCAAGCCGCACGCGCGCATCAATCGGGCCGAATGCGGCCTTGTCGAGTGTGACCACCACGTTGCTGAGAGCGATGCTTTCGATCCGCATAGGTGGCGGTTGTTGCGGCACCCTGGCGGATTCGGACTTGACCAGGGCGGCAATGGTGTCGATCCCCTTCCGCGTCAGCACCGGGGAATCGATTTCGATGGTCTTGATGATTCGGGTTGGTTGCAGCAGCGAGAACAGATCGGGGGTCAGCGTCACACGTCCCAGCGTGATGTCATCGGTCTTGCCAATCGTGATGCCGTCGACCGTGACATGCGGCAAGGGCAGGGCCGTGAACCGGATGCTCTTGATCGACAAGGACTCCTTGAGCCTGGCCGAGACTTCCTGTTCGATGTGCGGGATGTAGTCATTGAGCGAGACGAGAAACGGCAATGCCGCCGCGATCACGAGCAGCAGTGCCAGAGCGATTAGCAGGCGCTTAAACCACTTCATGGTGCTGCCGGACAGTCCGATGATTCATCACGCAAGTCCTCTTTGTGGTCACAGTCGAGCACTGATGAGAAAGGCCGTCTTCCGACGGCCTTTCTTTCCTGCAATTACCGCCAGTCTGCGATGTGTTACGGCGCGGGCGGGGTAATGGTATTGGTCTTGAAGGTGACCGCAGGGTCTGTATACAGCCTGCCGAGCACCGTCGAGCCGCTGTCCAGGGTGATTCCGGTGTCAGCCAGGATTATTCCCTTGAAATCGACGGCCGATCCGATCACCGCGCCCGCGACACCGCCGACCTGCCAGAAGATGTTCTTGGCCTGCGCAGAACCGCCGAGGGTGATGGTGGCGTTGTCTTGCACCGTGAAGTTGCTGTCGATCTGGAAAATCCAGACGTCGTCGGCGCCGCCGGTGATGGTGACCCCGGTATTGTCGATCGTCACGCCGCCGGCACCGGTCCATTTGTAGAGACCGGGAGCGAGGACCAGGCCGCCGATGGTGCCAGCACCCAGGTTGGTAAAGTCAGGAATTGTCCTTCCCTTGGCGTCGGTGATGGCGGCCGCCATGGCGCCGGCAGCGATGCCGACGTTAGGACCGTCAATGGTCAGGCATGCTGCATCAGGGTAGGTGGCATCGACGGACCAGACTGTTCCTCCTGCCGTAATTTCGGGGCAGGTGATGGTGGTGTCGGAACCGGTGCCTGCCGTTCCAATACTGCCCTTGACATTGGACGGGAATACGGAGGTGATTGCGGTGTTCGAGAAAACCACGAAGTTACCTGCCGCTCCAAGGTCTACCGCTGCCTGACCGGTGGTCAGCACGGCGGCCGTGGTGAAGCTCCAGACCACCGGATTGGGCATCGCGGTACCGCCTGCATCCTTGGCTGCGGTGCTGATGGTGGCGGTATAGCTGGTTGCCGCGTTGAGATTGGCGACTCCTGGCGTAAAGGTCGCAATCGTGAAGGCGCCATTCATGGTGACGGTGCCGGGCACATTGGCTCCCAGCGTATTGTCCCTGAGCGTGAACGTGGTTGCCGGCGATACGATCGTTGCCGGCGTCATCGCGGCATTGAAGGTTGCGGTCAGCAACTTGACGCTCACCACGTTGGTGCTGCTCTTGGTGGTGGTGGGTACATTCGTGGCGCCGCTGCCCGGGCTGGCGGAATTCACCGTGGGATTGGTGGCTGCTGCGCCGGGACTGCCGGCAGCACCGGGAATCACGTTAGCCGGGCCGGCCGGAGCAGTAGTCGTATCACCGCCGCCGCCACCACCGCCGCATGCCGCCAGAAAAGCCGACAGCAGTAGCGCCATGAGCCACAAGAGTGGTTTGAAAGTACTGTCGAATCTGTTCATGTGTGTCTCCTGATCATGGGATCCCGAAAGGCATCGGTGTGCGGCAGTGTCATTGCAGCCGCGAATCCCTGCGCACGCCACCGGGGTTCCGGTGCCTTGCGTCTTGATGACGACTATCCGCCTCTGTCGCAAGGGACTCTGTGCGCTGTCGTACATAGGTTCGACAATCTTTCAGGGGAAAACGTGGTACGGGTCAATGCACCAGCTGGTTGATCTCGATGATCGGCAGCAGGATCGCCAGCACGATCAGCAGCACGATGCCACCCATCACCAGAATCATCATGGGCTCGAGTAGCGTCAGCAGCACGGTCAGGCGTCGCTCCAGGGCCTGAGTCTCAAGCTGCGCGGCGCGCTGCAGCATCTGCTCCAGCTTTCCGCTCACCTCGCCGCTGGCCACCAGGTGAATCAGGAGCGGTGGAAACGCTCGCGTTTCACCCAGGGCGCGGGACAGCCCGGCGCCTTCGCGCACCCGCTCGATGGCACGCTCGACCGCGTCCCGCAATACCATGTTGGTCATCACCCGCGAACCGGAAGCCAGCGCGGAAAGCAACGGCACGCCGCCGCCGACCAGGATGGCCAGCGTGCTGGCGAAGCGCGAGGTATTGATGCCGCGAATCAGCGGCCCCAGGCCGGGCAGGCGCAATAGCAGGCCATGCCAGCGGCGTCTTGTCTCGTCGCGCCGCAGCGCCATGCGCGCGGCGGCGAATCCGCCACCCAGGGCGAGCAGCAGCCAGGGTCCGGCCTCGCGCAGGAAGTCGCTCAGTGCAATCAGAGCACGCGTCAGCAGGGGCAGGCTCTGCCGCGACTGCTGAAACACCTGTACCACCTGCGGCACCACATAGACCAGCAAGCCGGTGACGATCATGATCGCCACGACGGTCACCAGGATAGGGTAGAGCAGGGCCAGACCGGTTTTCTGTTTCAGCGACTGGCGCGCGTCGAGATAGTCGGCCAGATGTTGCAGCACGGTCGGCAGCGCGCCCGATTCCTCACCGCCATGCACCAGCGCCCGGTAGAAATCCGGAAAGCTTTTTTCATAGGCGCCCAGCGCGTTGGCCAGAGACAGACCGGCCGTCACTTCGGTCTTGACGCCGGTGAGCACTTCCCGCGTCATCGGCTCGGCGGCTTCCTCGATCAGCGCGTTGAGCGACTGCTCCATGGTCAGGCCGGAGTCGAGCAGTGTCGCCATCTGCCGCGTCACCAGACTCAGTTCGGCCGCCGAAATTCCCCGCGCCCACACCTGGCGTGCGCGTTCGCGTGCATGTACCTGATCGACCGCCGACGGTAACAGGCCCTGCGCACGCAACTGGTTGCGCGCCTGGCGCGGCGTGTCGGCCTGCAACACGCCGGAGACCATGCGGCCCGTGGCATCCAGCGCCTGGTATTGGAATGCTTCCATGACAGCGGCCGTTTGCTTGCTACTGCAGCGCTAGGTGCGGGACGCCCGCCGTTGTCGGTTCTGCGCACAGAATCCCGCCATTTCCCGCAAGGCGCGGAAGCGCGCCTCGCTTTCGTGCAGTTCCGCGGTACGTTTCTCGACCATTTGTTCCAGCTTCCTGCTGTAGTTCCCGACCTTCTGGTACAACAGCCGTACTTCCAGCATGTTGTGAATGCGCGTCGTTACTTCCAGAACATCGAAGGGCTTGCTGACGAAATCCTTGGCGCCGGCTTGCAGGGCGCGCAGCTTGTGGCCCGGTTGGGCGGTAATCACCAGAACCGGAAGGTAGCCGCCGGTTTCGATGACCTTGAGGCCTTCCATGACCTGGAATCCGTCCATGTCGGGCATCTGCAGGTCAAGCAGGATCAGGTCATAGTGGTTGCTGTTGTGAAGTTCGACCACGGCACGCGAATCCATGGTCGAGGCAACGCAGGTATAGCCGGCGCCATGCAGGATTTGCTCAAGCAAGATTACGTTGGACTCCTGATCGTCGACGATCAGAACCTTCGCCTTGAGTATGTCGGATTCGGTAATCATCGACTTACTCGCGCGTGACACGCACGACTTCTTCAATACTGATGATGCCCTGGGCGGCCAGACGCATGCCGTCATCCCGCAGCGAGCGCATGCCGCGCGACAGCACATGCGTGCGCAATGTCTGCTCCGATGAGCGGTCATGGACCAGGCGGCGCAAGTCGTCGTCGACCGTGAGCAGTTCGTAGATTCCGGTGCGGCCGCGGTAACCCGTTTGATTGCAGGCAGGGCAGCCCTGCGCCGAATAGAGCGTGCCGTCGGTCGGGGTGAAGCCGAGGGCACGAATTTGTGCCGGATCGGCGGCGAAGGGCTTGCGGCATTCCAGGCAGAGGCAGCGCACCAGGCGTTGCGCGCCCACCCCGATCAGGCTGGAGGCCAGCAGAAAGGGCTCGACGCCCATATCGACCAGGCGGGTGACCGCGCTCACGGCATCGTTGGTGTGCAGCGTGGCGAAAACCAGATGCCCGGTGAGGCTGGCCTGAACGGCAATTTGCGCCGTTTCCAGATCGCGTATTTCGCCGATCATGACCACGTCCGGATCCTGGCGCAGGATGGTGCGCAAGGCCCGCGCAAAACTCATTTCTATGCGCGGGTTGATCTGGGTCTGGCTGATGCCGTCGAGATCGTATTCGATCGGATCCTCGACGGTCATGATGTTGAGCGCCCCGGCGTCCAGCCTTGACAGCGCGGCGTAGAGGGTAGTGGTCTTGCCCGAACCGGTGGGCCCGGTGACCAGCACGATGCCGTGCGGTTCGAGAATCAGCCGGTCCATGTGGGCAAGTGTGGCGTCGTCCATGCCCAGCCGCGTCAGATCGAGCCGTCCGGCCTGCTTGTCGAGCAGGCGCAGCACGACGCGCTCGCCGTGCCCGGTGGGTATCGTCGATACGCGCACATCAACCGGCTTGCCGGCCACGCGCAGGGTAATGCGGCCATCCTGCGGCAGGCGCTTTTCCGCGATATCGAGTTGCGACATTATCTTGATGCGCGAGACGATGGCGCCGTGCAGCGCGCGCGCCGGCTCGATCAGGTCGCGCAGCGTGCCGTCGATGCGCAGCCGGACCACGGAACGGGTTTCGAACGGTTCGATGTGTATGTCCGAGGCGCCATCGCGCAGCGCCTGGGTGAATAGCGCATTGATCAGCCGGATCACCGGCGCATCGTCGCGGCTTTCGAGCAAATCCTCGACGCGGGGAATGTCCTGCAGCAATCGCGAAAGATCGACATCCTGCGCCAGATCAAAGGCCAGAGTGTTGGCAAACGCGGTTACGCCGGCGTCGGCGCCGTTGTACGTCGCCGTGACCAGATCGTCGAATTCGACGGCATCGATGCGGCGGGCGCGAATGGGCACGCCGAGCGCCCGGCGCAATTCGGCGAGTGCTCCGGAGCGGGCGTCGCCGCGCACCGCCACCTCGGCGTGATTGTCGCTGAGGGAGGTGACGACGACACCGTTGGCCTTGGCAAAGGCGTAGGGAATCTTGAGTGCGACGCGGTTCATTGCCTACTTCCCGGCATCGCGGGATGGCTTGGTCTCGCTGGTCTGCGTCGGCCCAGGCAACGGACGCGCGGGCAGGCGAGGCGAGTCCATGTCGGGCAGGACGGCGTCGTGCGCGGGTTTGGCCTTGCCTTGCTCACCGAGGATGTAGTCATAGCGGTCGCCGGTGACTAAATTGGCGCTCTGGCTGTCCCGCACCAGCGTCGGCCGCAGGAAAATCATCAGATTGGTCTTGTTCTGCGAGCGCTTCTTGTAGCGAAACAGGCCTCCGAGCAAGGGAATGTCGCCGAGTACCGGAATCTTTTCCTCGCCTTCGCTGACCGTGTTCTGCATCAGGCCGCCGATCACCACGATTTCGCCGTCCTTGACCATGACCGTGGATGCCACGGCGCGCTTGTTGGTGATCACCCCGGCCGAATTGGAGGTGTCCTGGACGCTGGAAACTTCCTGGTAGATCTGCAGGCGCACGGTGCCGCCTTCCGATATCTGCGGCTTGATGCGCAGCGTCAGGCCGACATCGCGCCGTTCCACCGTCTGAAACGGCGTCGGTGTGGTGGCCGTGCCCGACAGGGCATACTGGCCCGTGACGAAAGGCACGTTCTGGCCGATGACGATCGCAGCTTCTTCGTTGTCCAGTGTCAGCAAGGTCGGCGTGGACAGGATATTCGCATTGACGTCGCTCTCCAAGGCGCGGATCAGCAGGCCGAGGTTCACGATCTGGCCGATGCCGGGAATGTTGACCTGGCCCTTGACGATGCCGATGTTGAGACCGCGCGCGGCGCTCGCCGGGTTCTGCGCGATGGCGGCGATGTTCTGCGCGGGAGTGCCGAAGTTGGTGCCGCCGAACGCCTGCGCACTGGTCTTGCCGAGGCCGCTCAAATTCTGCCACTGGATGCCGAACTCGGCTGCCTTGTCAGCGGTGATTTCGGCAATCAGCGCCTCGACATACACCTGCGCACGACGCACATCGAGTTGATCCAGTACCGCGCGCAAATTGTTGTAAACCGCGTCCGGCGCCGTGATGATGATCGAGTTGGTCGCCGCATCGGCCTGGATGATTCCCGGCGAGGTCGCAATGTTTTGTGTCTGGTTCGCACCGAGCGATGGCGGGGCCCCCGGAGTCTGGCTCGCTCCCGGGGCTGCGGCGCCGAGTGCCGTAGTGGCGGCCGTGGCCGTGCGCGCCCCGGCTGTCGTGCTGGCCTCGCTTTGATAGATGGCGCGCAGGGTCTCGGCGAGTTTCACGGCCTGGGCGTTTTTCAGGTAGACCACGTGAATATTGCCGCCGGTGTTGGTGGGCGAATCGAGTATCGCGATGAACTTGCGCAACTGGGCGAGGCGCGCCGGATTGCCTGAACGTACCAGCAGGCTGTTGGAGCGACCATCGGCTGTCACGATGACTCGCTGGAGGGGTTCCGCGGCCCCGGCGCCCGACACCTGTGACGCTTCTGCAAACAGGCGGCTGACGGTTACCGCGACATCGACCGCTGACGCGTATTGAAGCGGGATCACCACCGGATCGCTGCCGTTCGGCTGGTCGATCGATTCGATGATTTTTTCGATGCGCTGCAGGTTGTTGGCGTAGTCGGTGATGACCAGGGTATTGCTGCTCTGGTTGGCGGTAATGGTGTTGTTGGGAGAGATCAGCGGTCGCAGGATCGGCACCATCTGCACCGCCGATTCATACTGCAGGGCATAGATCCGGGTCTGAATCCGGTCTCCCGTGCCGCGCGCCTGGTCCGCCGGGCCATAGGTCGGGCCGGGATTGAGTCTGGCCTCGGCCTCGGGAACGATCTTGACGATGCCGCGGTCCTCGATCGCCGCAAAGCCCTGCAAACGCAGCGCCGACACGAACACATCGTAGACCAGGGATCTCGGTATGGGTTTCGCCGAGACGATGTTGATCGTGCCTTTCACCCGCGGGTCGAGTACGAAGTTCTTGCCGGTGATCTGGCTGACCACCTTGACCACGCCCTCGATATCGGCATTGACCAGATTGAGAGTGACGCTGTCGGGGCTCGCGGCAGCGCCGGCCTCGCGAGGCTTTTCCGCAGAGGCGGTCATGGCGACGCGCGCCGGGGGGTCGGCCGGCCACGCCTGTCCGCTGCCGATCACCACGGCCAGTGACAGAAATCCGGTTTTCAACCAGCTATGTTTCATCTCGACTCCTGAAGTGCCATTGGCCATAACATGAATCGCTACGTGCCCGTTTTCAGGACAGGAAGGACGGCAGACGGACTTCTTGCCGGCCAGCCGAGGCTTTCGCGGGCTTCGCCTCGCTCCAGAATGACGTGATCGACGGCGACTTCAGCGAGGCGGAGACCGGGAGCGATGTCTTCTCCCTCGCGTACCGTGAGAAGGGCTTTCGGTTCCAGCCGCAGCACCGCGTAGCCGCGACCGCCTGCCGTGGCGGCAACGATGCCAAGCAGGCTGATCCCGATTCCTGTCGACGACGGACTGCTGTCATCCCGCGCCGCATTGCCGAACAGGGCCTTCGCGGATCCGGCATGGCCGACTCCGTTGGCGACTTGCTGTCCCCGGGATTCGGCATGCGGTGCCAACCACTGCCACGTCCAGTGGGCGGCTACCAGGGCGAGCAAAGCCAGCGCGCCGACGGTCACCAGGGTGATCGCGGCGGACTGTGCTGCAGTTGATCTGTCGAATGAGAAGAGTCGCATTTTTCTTTGTTGGCTGACCGCGGCGAAAGGCAGCGGTGCGCAGTGATCGACCCGATGGATCCGCATCAGGCCAGACGGAAAATCCCCAAGTGATACTGATGCTAGACGGAAGGCAATACGGGGTATGTACGCCAGCGCACAGAGTCAACTCCGGGCGACCGGGATACTCACTGCCAACTGGATGGACAGCAGCGCCGGACAGCACCTGGATCAATGCAGCATTGGAGCGGAAATGACAGCGCACGCAATAGCGACGACTCGGCAGCGCGGTTTCACGCTGCTCGAAGTGATGGTGGTGGTCGTGATTCTTGGAATTCTCGCCGCCCTGGTGGTGCCGAAAATCATCAGCCGACCCGACGAGGCGCGGGTGATTGCGGCGCGGCAGGACATTGCAAGCCTGATGCAGGCCCTCAAGCTGTATCGCCTGGACAACCAGCGCTATCCCCTTACCGAGCAGGGACTGCAGGCGCTGGCGGCGCAGCCCGCGATTGCGCCATTGCCGCCGAACTGGAAAGCGGGTGGCTATGTCGAGCGATTGCCGAAGGATCCCTGGGGCAATCCTTACCAGTACCTGAATCCCGGACTGCGCGGCGAAATCGACATCTTCAGCCTGGGTGCAGATGGCATGCCGGGCGGCGACGGCAATGATGCCGACATCGGCTCCTGGTCGCTCTAGCACTGGCCAGGTCATGAGTCCTGCATCGCCTAGGCGCAATGACCGTGCCGTGAAAGGACCGGTGTCTATCAAGCATCCGGTGACGAGGGCAATTGAACGCGGCTTCACGCTCGTCGAGATGCTGGTCGTGTTGCTCATCATGGGCCTGCTGATCGGCCTGGTGAGCGCCTCCGCGCAGCCGGACGACAGGGCGCTGCTGCGCCTCGAAGTCGACAGGCTGGCGCAGTTGATGGATCTTGCCGCAACAGAGGCGCAACTCAGCGGAAAGGCGATTGCCTGGACTGCGACCGGGCCGGCCTACCGGTTCTGGAAACTCAGCGAAGACCTCGGCTGGTTGCCGATCGTCGATGATGTGCTGCGGGCGCGGACCCTGCCGCCGGGCATGACGATAGACGGCATGCGGCTGGAGAACGTCCGGTCGCCCGAACGGATGCGGGTGGAGTTCACTCCCTACGGCCCGGCAGCTTCCTTCAGTGTCGACATGTCCCTGGGCAACGCCCGGTACACCCTGGCGAATTCCCCGATCGGCGAAGTGCGCGTGTTGCCGCAAGGAGGCACAGGCGATGAGAAGTTCGCGCGGCGATAAGTGTCGCGGCTTTACCCTGATCGAAGTGCTGGTGGCGCTGGCGATCATCTCGATTGCGCTGCTCGCCTCGCTGCGCGTGGCGGGCGGAGGCACCCATAGTGTCGGCGAGCTGCGGGCGCGTTTGCTGGCCGGCTGGGTGGCGGAGAATATCCTGGCAGAGCAGCGCGCCCGTGGCGTCTGGTTGCCGACCGGCATGCAACGCGGCCTGGCCCGCCAGGGCGGCATTGACTTCGCCTGGCGAGAGGAAGTCATCGCGACGCCGAATGTCCTGTTTCGCCGGGTCGACGTTCGCGTTTTTGCGGCGCGCGAAGAAACGCATGAACTCGCGCATCTTGTCGGATTTGCGGTGCACCCGCCGGGTGCCGACAAATGAATACGGCTGCGCGCAATCCGCACCGCGGATTTACGCTGATCGAACTGCTGACGGCGCTGCTCATCCTGTCGCTGCTGGCGCTGATGTCGTTCCGTGGCTTGGGCGCGGTGCTGGATGCGCGCGAGCACGTCAGGCTGGAGAGCGACAAATGGCGGCGCGTGGCAAGCTTCTTCGCCCGCTTCGAGCGCGACGCCCAACTGGCGGCGCCGCGCCCGGTGCGGACCGCACTGGGCTCCCTGCCGGCGTGGCGCGGCCAGGAGGGCCTGGCGCATGAGCCCCGTCTGGAGTTCAGCCGCTTCGCCGCGGAGGATGGCGCGGATAGGCCGCGGCGGCTTGCCTATCGCTTGAACGGCGAGCAGGAGATCGAATTGCTGCTATGGCCGGGGCTGGACCTTGCGCCCGATGTGCTGCCTGCGCGTTACCCCGTGCTGACCGGAGTGACTAAATTTGATTTGCGTTATCTCAATGCCGACCTCGCATGGGTGGCCATGTGGCCGGCGTCACCGCGCGACCCGCCGATTCCGCGGGCCGTGCAACTGAGCATCGTGCTGGTTTCCGGCGAGGAAATCGTGCGCGTGTTCGCCCTGCGATCATGAAGACGCCGCAGCACGGGGTCGCCATCGTGCTCGCCATGGGCGTGGTTGCGCTCGCAGCCCTGGCGGCGACGGCGATCATGGTCACGCAGAGCACCTGGACGCGGCAAAACGAACTGGTTGCCGATCACGTTCAGGCGCAGACGCTGATTCAGGTCGGCGTCGATTGGACCCGTGCGCTGCTCAGCGATGATCGCCGTGCCAGCAGCGTCGATACCCTGGGCGAACCCTGGGCCTTGCGCCTGCCGCCGATTCCGGTCGAGAACGGCAGCCTGGCGGGTCACATCGAGGACCAGCAGGGCCGCTTCAACCTCAACAACCTGGTGAAGGACGGCAAACCCAATCTCACGCAAATTGCCCACTTCCAGCGCCTGCTGTCCATCCTGGGCTTGCCGCCGGCGCTGGCAGATGCTCTTGCCGACTGGATCGACACCGACAGCGAGGTGCGGGCCCCGGGCGGCGCCGAGGATGCTTTCTACCTGGCGCTGCAAGCCCCCTATCTCGCCGCCAACCGGCCATTGATCGATGTCGCCGAACTGGCCCTGGTGCGCGGTTTTGACGACAACGTGCGCCTGCGCCTGCGCCCCTTCGTGTCGACATTGCCTGCGTTTACTGCGGTGAACGTGAATACGGCGCCGCCTGAAGTCATTGCCGCAGTGATTGATGGCCTGGATATCGACGGCGCGCGCTCTTTGGTCGAGCAGCGCTCTCGCGTCTACTTTCGCGACCGCACTGATTTTCTCAACCAGCTTCCCAAGGACGTCGTCGCGGCGATCGAGGACATCGCCTTCAGCAGCGACTACTTCGTGGTCCAACTGCGCGTAAGCATCGGCAGCGCACAGGCGCGCAGTGCCGCACTGCTGGCGCGCGCCGATGCCAATTGGCCGACCATCGTCTGGCGAAAAATGCTATGAGCCTGCTGCGCATCTACAGTCCGCTTGCCGATCAGGCACAAAGCTGCCAGTGGGCGCTGATCGAGGCCGGCCGCCAACCGGTTGCCGGACAGGGCCGGCTGGCGGACCTGCCGAAACGCGTCGACCGCGTCCAGTTGGTGATTCCCGCGACCCAGGTACTGATCACCCGCGCCCGCATACCGCACGGGGCCAGACGCGGTCCCGGTTCGGTGCTGGCTTTCGCGGTGGAAGAAAAACTGGCCGGCGAGCCGGATGCCAGCCAGGTGAGTTGGCTCGGCAGCGTCGGTGACGAGGACGCCCTGGCCGTCATTGACAGGAAGGGACTGGAGCGCTGGCAGGAGGCGCTTGGCACCGTCGGCATTCGTGTCGATGAAGTGCACTGCGAAACCCTGCTGTTGCCACTGGCGGCAGGGGAGTGGAGCATTGCCTGGCACGGCAGCGAGGGATTTGTCCGTAGCGGCGAGTTCGAGGGAACGACGACGGATTGCGGCGACCGGAATTCGCCGCCGCTGGGCCTGTGCCTCATGCTGGACGAAGCGAAGTCGCGTGGCGCCGGTCCCGCATCGATCGCCATCTATACGACAACGCCGGATGCGGAACCGGATGTTGCGGCCTGGCAGCGCGAACTCGGAACCGAGCTGCGCGTCGCCGGAACATGGGACTGGCGCATGGCGTCGCCCGCTGCCGGTGTTTGCCTGGCGCAGCAGCGCCAGCGTTGGCGGGTCCTTTCCGGTGCGGTCCGCCGGTTGCGACCGGCGGCATGGATACTGGGTGTTGCCTTGGCCCTCCATGCCATCGCGCTGGTGACCGACTGGACCTTGCTCGCCAGCGAGCAGCGGGCACTGCGCCAGAAAATGGAATCGCAGTTTCGCAGCGCCTTTTCCGAGACGGTGGCCGTGGTGGATCCGGCGCTGCAAATGCGCCGCAAACTCGCCGAGGCAAGGCATGCCGCGGGGGTGTCCGACAGCGGCGACTTCCTGCCGATGATCGACCAAGTCGCAGCAGCAGCGAAGGAACTGCCGGCCGGCGCATTGCGGACCGTGTCCTACGAGGGCGGACAGATGACCCTGGAAATTTCCACCAACGCGGAAACGGCGATACAGGCACTCCGGGCGCGCCTGCTCCAGTCGGGCCTGAGCGTTGAAACGTCGCCGGCCTCGACGCGCGCCGCGAAGACGACAGTTGTCCTGATCGTGAGGGCGTCATGAAAGCGAAATTGCGCCAGGTATGGCAATCGCGGGCGCCGCGCGAGCGAGTCATCATTGCGATCATGGCCGTGCTGATGGGAGCGGCGCTGTATTTCTGGCTGGTTCAAGCGGGAGGTCAGGCGCACACGCGCTTGCAGGCGAGCGTCGTGACACTGCGGGCACAGGCGGCGGCTCTCGAGCAGCAGGCGGTTGAACTGGAGCGGCTGCGCGCCATACCTGCGCCGCCGGCATCGCAAACGGATCTGCGCACGCTGGTGCAAGGGCAGGTCGATGCCAGCGGGCTGACCGACACCCTGACAAAATTGGATGCGGCGGACGCCAATCAAGTAGTGGTCGCATTCGGGCCCGTCGAATTCGCCGCATGGGTGAACTGGGTCGCCAGCCTCAAGTCGCAGCATGTCCGGCTCTCCGCCTGCCGGATTGAAGCTCAGCCGGCACCAGGAATGGTCAGCGTGACCGCGACATTGCTGCGGGCAAGTCATCGGTGAAGCGCCGGCACCTGGCGGCAATCGGGCTCGCCGTCTATGCAGCGGGAATCATTGCGATCGCGCCGGCGACCCTGGTCGATGCCGGTTTGCAGCGAATGAGTCGGGGCAAACTGCACCTCGTCGAAGCTCACGGCACGCTGTGGTCGGGTTCGGGACGAATCGAGATGCGTGATCCGGGCGGTCGTGCCGGAGTGGCGAAGAGCCTTGCCTGGCGCCTTCAGCCGGAATCCCTGCTGCGCGGACAGCTGGTTGGCGAAGTCCGGCTGGACCAGTCAGGCAAGTTCTTTCCAGTGACCCTGTCCTTGTCCGGGATCGAGCTTGCCAACGCCGATATCAGTTTTCCGGCCACCGCCCTGGGTCTCGGCATGCCGATGCTGGCGCCGCTGGGTCTTACCGGTGAAGTCCTGCTGCATATCGCCGCGCTCTCGGTCGAGCGCACGCAAGTGCAGGGCAGGGCCACATTGCAATGGCGCAATGCCGGCTCGGTGTTCACGCCGATTTCGCCGCTCGGGGACTATGAACTGAACTTCGATGGTGACGGCGCTAGCGTCCAGGTCTTGCTGCACACCCTTCAAGGTCCGCTGCAGCTTGACGGAAAAGGATCCTGGGCGATTGGGGCAAGTCCGGATTTTCTTGCCATTGCTCAGGTACCCCCGGCGCAGCTTGAGCAACTCGGCCCGCTACTGCGTCTGATAGCCGTGGAGCGCGCTACCGGTCGTTTCGAGCTGCAACTGAAATAGGCTTTAGACAGGCGTAGTCTCAGCAGTCACACTGGCGACGGCCGGCGGCGCTCGATGGTCGATCCAGAGTTGTGCCAGCGTCAGCCCGATGGCCAGTACCGGCGGACCGATGAACAGGCCGATGAAACCGAACGCGACCACGCCGCCGAACACGCCGAGCACGACCAACAGCATTGGCAGCTTGCTGCTGCGGCTCATGAGGTAGGGCTTGACCAGATTGTCGATGGTGCTGATGCCGAGGAAACCCCACGCGACCATGAACGCCGCCCAGCCCATTTGCCCGTCGTAAGCCAGCCACGCTACAGCGCCGCCCCATACCAGTGGCGGCCCGATCGGAACAATCGAGAGGAAGAACGTCGCCACGGAAAGCAAAAAGGCGGCGGGAACGCCGGCGATGACAAAACCGGCCAAGGCCACCAGCGCCTGCGCCAGCGCCGTCCCGAAAACGCCAACGACTGCCCCGGTCACGCTGTTGTCGATAGTCTCCAGAAACTCATTGCCCCGCCCGGCGGCGATCCGGTCCAGCGCCTTGCGCACGGCAACCATCAACGCTTCGCCGTCGCGGTAGAAAAAGAAACCGACGAAGCTCGCCAGCGTCAGTTGCAGCAAGCCCGCGCCCGCGGCCTTGCCTGCGCCAATCAGGAAGTTGCGTACGGGTTCCAGCAGGCTCTTCCACAGTGCGGACAGGCTATCGCTGCCGGACGCGAGTCGTTGCCATTGCTCGGCAAGCAGTTCTCCCACCAGCGGGATGTTCCGCAGCCAGGCGGGCGGTGCGATGGGGCCGGCATTCAACATCGCCTTGGCGGCCTCGGCCATGGCCGTTACGTCGTCGGCGAGACTTGCTGCCAGCAGCACGGTGGGCCCGATCACCAGCACGATCAGCAGCAGCGTCATCACCAGCGCGGCGAGCGCAGGCCGACCCCAAAGAGCCTTGCGCAGCCGCAAATACAAGGGCCAGGTTGCGCAGCACACTACCGCGGCAAACAAGACAGCGGGAATAAACGGATACAGAACAAGATAGCAGCCAAGCGCGACGAACAAGACCGCGGCCAGTTGTGCGTACCGGTTCAGGCGCAGGTCCGCCGGGCTGAGCCCCTCGACGTGCGGTGTCGTGCTGGCGTCGCTCATGCTAAAGCAAACGCCCCCAGAGCCGCGCCATCCATTCCTTGAGCCGCCATGTAAGCGGTCGACGCTTCCAGGTTTCCGGGTCGATTGCCTCAGAGGATTCGAGGTCCGCGGCGAATGCGGCCTGCATTTTCTGGGCAAATTCGCGCCCCAGGATCACAGCGTTGACCTCGTCGTTGTCGAGAAAGCTGCGCCAATCCAGGTTGGCCGACCCTACCGTAGACCAGACGCCGTCGATGACCGCAGTCTTGGAATGCAGCAGTCGCCCGCGCCGCTCGTAGATCCTGACGCCGCCATCGAGCAGGTTGGAATAATGCGAGTGCCCGGCCTGAAATACCAGTTCGGAGTCCGAATGGCTCGGCAACAGCAGCCGTACATCGACACCGCGCCCGGCGGCATCGATCAGCGCCTTCAGCAACTGGGGATCGGGAACGAAGTAGGCGTTGGTCAGATACACCTGCCGCTCGGCATTTCCGATCGCCGATATCAACGTCAGGTAGATCAGGCAATAGGGATCGTCGGGCGTACTGCCGATGGCGCGCACGATTTCCTTTCCCTGGGCCTTCAGCTCGGGAAAATATGCTCTTGGCGCAAGCGGCTTGCCGCGCTGCTTTTCCCATGTTTGCATGAACAGCTTCTGCACTTCGCCGACCACCGGGCCTTCAATCTGAATGTGGGTGTCGCGCCAGGTCACCTTACTTGCTGTTTTCGCGGGCCGCCTGGCTGCCGATCCCGCGGAATTGACGCTGCTGATGTTGATCCCGCCGATGAATGCGGTCTGCCCGTCGACGATAAGCACTTTCCGATGATCGCGATTGTTGATCAGCCAGGGCGTCTTCCCGGCGAACGGGTTCACCGGATTGAATTCGAGCACGGCGATTCCGGCGGCGGTCAAACGATCGAAGAATGCCTTCGGCGTATTGAAGCCGCCAACGCTGTCATAGATCACGTTGACCTGAACGCCGGCGAGCTGCTTCTCCAGCAACAGATCGGCGAACTGCCGGCCGATCTCGTCGTCCTCGATGATGTAGGACTCCATGTTGACGTGGTCCCGCGCCTGGCGTATCGCGGCGAACATGGCCGGATAGGTCGCCGCGCCATCCTGCAGCAGCGTGACCTTGTTGCCCAGGCTGAGCGGGCTGTCGACGACCGCCTGCTCCAGGGCGATCTGTTTGTCCAGTATGTCGATGTCGCCGGATTTGCGTTTCAGTTCCGCGACAATGGCAGCGCTTCTCCGCGCCGAAACCGGTCCGCTCGCATTTTCAAATCTGGCGGCCTGACCGGCGTGTCGCTCGATCAGCGCATCCGTGTCCGGCAAGGTCGCGCAGCCTGTTGCGGCGAGCAGGAAAATGCCAATCAACACGGCAGATTTGATGGCGCGACTTGACATGGTGCACCTATGACACGCGTGGGATATGGGCTGTCGGAAATTCACCGCGCGAGACGAAGCCGGCGAGCGGGCTCAACGCAAATAGACCAACTCACCTTTGTCATTCCTGGATTTTCGATGCGAGAGATAAGCATGCACAAACCAGCCCAGGACAAACCCGGCCATCAGCGCGAAGAACATCAACAGCGAACTCGACATTGTTGTTTGCCAGGACAGGAAGCCAATCTCGACGGGAGCGATATTCTGGGCGACAAACATCACGGCAAGGCTGGAAAGAATAAGTATCAGTATCAGTTTCAGGTTCATTTTCCAGGCCTCTCGAAGAGATTGAAAAAATGTCCGCGTCTGCCGGCGGTTCGGGGCAGTGTTCGTCGCCCGCAGCTCACATGAACCGGGCACGAGCATCCGCCATGCCGGTCCTCAGGTCCTCCCGGATCTTGTCGGCGGTTTCCTTGATCTGCTCCCATGCTTCACCGCTGGCCTTCTCCAGATCCCGCAATTTCTCATGCGCCGTACGATGTTTGGCACGCAAGCCATCCAGTTCCTCGGCGCGCCTGACCTTCATGTCAGCGCTGGCGTTCTCCGCCTTGGCTTCGAACAAATCGATCTGCGCGCCCCACTCCTTGAGTTGCGCCGCCATCTTCTGCTTGTATGCTTCCTGCAATTCCATGATCTGGCTCCTGACAGCGTGGCTTCCTAGTTGAACGTCTTCTGCACCAGCCTGTTTTCAACCCTGGTCACGCCGGAGACTGCACTGGCCAGCACTTTGACCCGGTCGCTGCTCGGCTCCGAATCAACCGATCCGCTCAATGTCACGACGCTCTTTACGGTATCGACACTGATTTGCAGGGTCTTCAGACCGGGCTCGGCAAAGATGGCGGCCTTGACCTTGGCTGTAATTTCGGCGTCGTCAATGGCCGCGCCTGTCTTAACGCTTTGCTCACCCAGCTTCTCACCGACCTTTTCGGTTACTGCATTGATCTTCCTGCCGGCGGCCTCCGCTGTCTGTTCTATCTTCTTCCCGGCAGCTTCCGCTGTCTGGTCGATCTTCTTGCCGGCAGTCTCGGCGGGCCCGGGTTTGTCGCAAGCGGCAAGTCCGGCAATCAGCAGCATCGAAATGCCGATCAATTTGAGGTTTCCTGAGGCTTTCATTTTTGTTCCCTTTTCGAACTTGTTCATATTGCCAAGAAATTAGTCCGCTTTGATTGGCAGACCAATTGGCGGACTCCATTTGATCCTTTACGCATAAATGCTTTATCCGCTTTGCGGCTGCGGAACTCTGTGCGCTGGAACACATTGAGATGTCTTTCCGCAGACGCAAACCATTTCGGCGAAGCGGCGGCCGATGAGTACGGCAGCGCACAGAGAGCATGTCGGCCGAGGAACACGATGCGGAACAGGGGATGCCATGAGTCGGGAATGTCCCGTCCAGCTACCCGCAGCAGGAGGCATTGTGAATATCGCACGTACCGCAAGCATTGAAACCATTTCAGACAAGAAGGAAACGTCATGACAGATCTCAAGAGCCTGGTCGCCGACGGCGACGACCTGTTGCAGCAATTGGTCAAATGCAGCAACGAAGAATTCTCCGCGGCGCGTGCCGGGATCGAAAGGAGGCTGGGCGAGACACGTTCCAGGCTTCATCACGCACGAATCGCGATCGGCAGAGAGGCCGGCAGGACTGCAGACTCGACGTTCGAGTACGTTCAGGAGAACCCGTGGAAGGTGTTCGGGGTTGCGGCGATGGCCGGACTCATCACCGCATTTGTCCTTAGTCGCCGCTGATGCATGTATCCATTCAGGCGAACGGGATGAGTAGCGAATCGGCAATTTCGGCAAGGATCACCGACACCGAAAAGACGCGACGGAGTCCGCCATGAACTGGCATATCGTCGAAGGCGGCTGGAAGCAGTTCAAGGGCAAGGCAAAGAAAAACTGGGGCAGGCTTACCGGCAATCGACTCGACGTGATAGCCGGCAAGCGGGTCGAGCTGGCGGGAAAGGCACAGCAGGCCTACGGCGAAACGAAAGAAAAAGCCGAGCATCAGCTCACGCACTTCCTGCGTGAGCACAGCAAGGACTATCGCCCCAAGCGGTCCACGTGATCAGTCGAATGAAATGTCCGGTGGAAATAGAACTGCCGTCCGGTTGTCGCGGACTGATTGACGCGGGTCCCCGCTTCGCTATGTGCGCCACCGTACCGTCAGCGCCGACTCTTGTGACTATTCTGAATCGGGGATTCGAGAAACGGGCCGCTTGAGTGCTGCCAGGCTCGGCTCTCTGCCTACAGAACTGCGCAAATCGCGTAGCTCGAAACCGGATCAACTTACATTTGGAGAGCCAACCATGAAACAACTCAGAAGCTATCTTTCAGCAGCATTTCTCGCCGTTACCCTGGTATCCGTTGTGGGTTGTGCGTCCACGTCGACCCAGGAGGGAACCGGCGAGTACGTCGACGACAGCGTCATCACCACCAAGGTGAAGGCGGCGATTTTCAATGAGCCGACCATGAAGTCGTCCGAAATCAACGTCGAGACGTTCAAGGGCGTAGTTCAGCTGAGCGGGTTCGTCAGTGTCCAGGCTTCCGCAGGCAAGGCGGGCGAGTTGGCACGCGGCGTCCGTGGCGTGAAGTCCGTCAAGAACGACATCCGCGTCAAGTAAGACATTTCCGCGGCCGAAGCCGCGGGAAATATCCCCGGGCGGCGCCCGGGGATAGCTGTCATGTCACCGTCGATAGAGGTGCTTCATCATGCAAGGCGACCAGACACAACAAGGAGAAAGGCGCGAAACCGCCGGAGAACTGTTTGCGTTGCTCGCCGTTGCTCAAAAAATGGGGCGCAGGCTGGGCTATGAAACGCATGGCGAAGCGTACGACTCCGTCCGCGATCTGAATGAACTGCTGCACCGGGCTTGCGAAAAAGCCGAGCTGATCCAGCAAACCCTGGCGAAGTTTCGCTAGGCGTCCGAACCCTGAGTTGCGAGGCAACCCATGTCCCGCGGACTCTTCGATTACCTGCTGCTGGCCCCGACCCACTGGATCAGGCGTCTGAAGATCGTTCTGGTCCAGTCGCTGATCTCCTGGATCGATCACCGTGCCGCCAGCAAAGGCGCGGCGCTGGCCTTCTATACGCTGTTTTCCCTGACCCCCATCCTGGTGCTGGCAATCGCCGTCGCCGGCTATGTCTTCGGTGCCGAAGCAGCCCAGGGCGAGATCGTTTCACAGGTGCAAGACCTGGTCGGGCCGAATGGCGCGCAGGCGATACAGGCATTGCTGGCGGCTGCGCAAAATCCTGCCTCGGGAATGGTCGCGACGCTGATTGCCAGCGTCCTGCTGCTGCTGGGAGCCACCAGCGTTTTTGCCGAACTCAAGGGCAGCCTGGACGAGCTGTGGGGTATCGGCAAACCGTGCAGATCACCCTTCGGCCTGCTCCTGAGAACGCGCCTCCTGTCTTTCGGCCTGGTGCTTGTTCTCGCATTCCTGCTGCTCGTTTCCCTCGTCGTCAGCGCCGCGCTGGCCATTCTGGAACGCTATGCGCATGGGATGATGGGAAGTTCCGCCGCGGCCATCGCGACAATCTCCTCCTTCATTTCCTTCGGCGTCATAGCCTGCATGTTTGCCATCATCTACAAGACCCTGCCCGATGCTCCGCTGTCGTGGCGCGATGTCTGGATCGGCGCCGCCTTCACGGCGGGCCTGTTCAGCCTGGGAAAGTATGCAATTGGTCTGTATCTCGGCAACAGTGGCGTGGCATCGAGTTTCGGCGCCGCCGGATCGCTGATCGCCCTGCTGCTCTGGGTCTATTACTCGGCACAGATCTTCTTTCTTGGTGCCGAATTCACGCGGCATTACGCGCTGTGGTTCGGCAGCTTGCGGCACGCAGAGCTGCCCGTTTGCGCCGGACCGGAAATTGATGAAAACGATCGTCACTCCTGATCCGGAGGCTGCGGCCGGCGAGCCGACTGCGTCCCCGTCCCCGGTCATGGTGCTCGGGCCCGGACGGGGTCTGGCGCTGACCATACTGGCAACGATTGCCGTGGTATTCGCTTTGAAGTCGGCGCAGAGCTTTTTCATTTCGCTGCTGCTCGGGATTCTCTTCGCCTACACCCTGAATCCATTGGTGGCGGGGCTCGAGCGGATCAAAATCCCGCGCCTGCTGGGTACCGGTCTGGTGATGACGGCTGTCGTCTGCGTGCTCGCGCTGGGAAGCTACTCGCTGCGCGGGGAGATGCAGACCATACTGGACCAGTTGCCCGCGGCGGCGAGCAAGTTGTCGGCCGGACTCGCCAGTCTGCGCGAGGGCCAGGCCAGCACCATGCAGAAGGTGCAAAAGGCTGCGAGCGAGATCGAGAAGGCCACCAGCCAGGCAGCGGGCATGTCCACGCCGCCCAGACAGCCGGCGACACATGTCGTGGTCGACGCGCCGGGCTTCAAGCTCGACAACTTTCTGTGGGCGCGTTCCATGGGGGCCGCGGGACTGGTCGGCCAGGCATCGATGGTGTTCTTCCTGACCTTCTTTCTCCTGCTGTCGGGAGATACCTACAAGCGAAAGCTGGTGCGGGTCACGGGACCGTCGCTGTCGAGCAAAAAGATCACGGTGCGCATCCTCGATGACATCAACGAATCCATCCAGCGCTACATGTTCATGCTGTTGACCACAAACGTGCTCGTGGGTGCGCTGACCTGGATCGCGCTGCGCTGGTTCGGCCTGGAGAATGCCGGTGCCTGGGCCGTGGCCTCGGCCCTGCTGCACGTCGTCCCATATTTTGGTCCGGCGGTCACTGCCGCCGGTCTCGGCATGGCCGCCTTCATGCAGTTCGACAGCCTGTCGACGGCGTTGCTGGTCGCCGGCGTTTCGATGGCGATTGCGACGTTTGTCGGCTCCTTCGTCACGACCTGGATGACGGGCCGGATCGCCAAAATGAACAAGGCGGCGGTGTTCGTCTCGCTGCTGTTCTGGGCCTGGCTGTGGGGTATCTGGGGCATGTTGCTGAGCATTCCCATCATCGTCATTCTGAAGGTGGTGGCGCAGCACATTGAAGAGCTTGAGCCGGTGGCCGAGTTGCTGGGTGACTGACTGTCGTTCGCTGAAGCGTTGTCTTGTTGAGAGGGTTTACTGAATTGAACGCTGGCACCAAGCTCACCGCCTATTGGCAGCAATCAAAAGCGCTGCTTTCCGGACGCGGGTGGACACATCTTCCACTTGAGGAAGAGCTTCCTCTTCGGTCCGAGTTGTTCAGCGCCGAACAGATGGAGCAGCACGGCAAGGTTCTCGCGCGCTCGCACAAGCTCGCAGAAGGGCGCGCGCCCGACCAGCTGCTGGCAAGGCTGGCAGCCAACGAAGTGATCCTCGCCGGTGTCTGCAAAGCGCTGACGACGGCCGTCACGAGAAATCGCCGGATCTCGCCGGCAGGCGAATGGCTGCTCGACAACTTCTATCTCATCGAAGAACAGATTCGCACCGCCAAGAGGCACTTGCCGAAGGGTTACAGCCGGGAACTGCCGCGCCTGGCGAGCGGATCCTCGGCCGGACGGCCGCGGGTCTATGACGTCGCGCTGGAAATCATTGCCCATGGCGACGGCCGCATCGATACGGAAAGTCTCGGCCGCTTCGTCGCTGCCTACCAGACCGTCATGGCCCTCAAGCTTGGCGAGTTATGGGCAATCCCGATCATGCTGCGGCTGGCGATCATCGAGAACCTGCGTCGCGTCGGCGCCGGGATCGCCGCCGGACTGACCGAGCGAAACCTGGCCCGCTATTGGGCCGACCAGATGGTCGAGACTGCCGAACAGGATCCGAAAGGCCTGATTCTGGTGATTTCGGACATGGCGCGGTCGAGTCCGCCGATGGTCAGTGCGTTCGTCGCCGAGCTGGCGCGCCGGCTGCAGGGCCGGGGCGTCGCCCTGGCCCTGCCCTTGACCTGGATCGAACAGCGCCTCGCCGAGTCGGGCCTGACCATCGAGCAACTGGTGCAGGCGGAAAACCAGCGCCAGGCGGCCTATCAAGTGTCCGTCAGCAACAGCATCGGCAGTCTGCGGATACTCGGCGCCATCGACTGGCGCGACTTCGTCGAGACCATGAGTGTCGTCGAGCAAATCCTGCTCGGAGATCCGGCAGGTGTCTATGGCGCGATGGATTTCGCAACCCGCGATCGCTACCGTCACGCGACGGAGAGGATTGCGAGAAGGGGCCGTCTGTCGGAGTCCGAGGTGGCGCGCAAGGCGGTCGAACTGGCGCGCAGCGCCGCCGCGATCGCCGGCGACGCCGGTAGCCGTGATTGCTCGGGACACGTAGGCTTCTACCTGATCGACAAGGGCTTGCCGGATCTGGAGCGGGCAGCCGAAGTGCGCCTGCTGCGCGCCGAAGCCCTGGCGAGAAAGGCGGGCCGGTTCCCGCTGCTGTTGTATCTGGGCGCCATCGTGCTGATCACGGCGATCGTCACCAGCGGCTTGGTGGCGCAGGTGCCTCCCGTCGCGCTGCCCGCAGGGATTCTTGCCGGGTGGTCCGGGTGGGCGCTGTGGCCCATGGGAATTCTCTCGCTGCTGGCTGCCAGTCAGTTGGCGATAGCGCTGGTAAACCGGCTGGCGACATTGCTGATGACTCCGCATCCGCTGCCCAGGATGAATTTCGCCGCCGGAATTCCGTCGACCGCCCGCACGCTGGTGGTAATCCCAACCATGCTGACGAGCGCTTCGGGCATCGAGAATCTGGTCGAGGCGCTTGAAGTCAGGTTCCTGGCGAACCGTGATGAACGGCTGCACTTCGGTTTATTGACCGATTTCCGCGACGCCGACGAGGAATCGCTGGCCGGGGATGCGCCGCTGGTGCAACTGGCCCGGACGCGGATAGACGAGTTGAACGAAAAGTACGGCAGGGCAGCGGGCCAATCCGGAAACGACATTTTCTTTCTCTTTCATCGCGCGCGGCAATGGAATCCGCAGGAACGCATCTGGATGGGCTACGAGCGCAAGCGCGGCAAGCTGGCGGATTTGAACGCGCTGTTGCGGGGCAGGGAGCACGTGAGTGCCGATGACGGCGCTGACAATGGTTTCGCGCTCGTCATCGGCGACATTGCGGTCCTGTTGGACGTGAAGTACGTCATCACCCTGGATACGGATACGCAACTGCCGCGCGACGCCGCCCGGCAGTTTGTCGGCGCCATGGCACATCCGCTCAATCGTCCGCACTATGACGAGGGCAAGCAACGCATCAGCGCCGGCTATGGCATCCTGCAGCCGCGCGTGGCGATCGGTCTGCCGGGGACCAACCGCTCGCACTATGCGCGCCTGTATGGTGGCGAGCCGGGCATCGACCCGTACACGCGAGCCGTTTCGGATGTCTATCAGGACGTGTTCCGGGAAGGGTCGTTCATCGGCAAGGGCATCTACGATGTCGATGCCTTCGAGCAGGCCCTGGGCGGGCGCTTTCCGGAGAATTGCATCCTCAGCCACGATCTGATCGAGGGGTGTTTTGCCCGTGCCGGGCTGTTGAGCGACGTCGAACTGTACGAGGACACTCCGGCGCGCTACGGCGCCGACGTCAGCCGCCGCTACCGCTGGATTCGGGGCGACTGGCAGTTGGTCGGCTGGTTGCGGCGACGCATCCCGGGCGAGTGCGGCGGAACGGACCAGACGCGGCAGAAGAATCCGCTGTCGATGCTGTCGCAGTGGAAACTGCTCGACAATCTGCGGCGCAGTCTTGTTCCCTCGGCGCTGACGCTGCTATTGCTGCTGGGATGGACGGTATTGCCCTTGCCCGCAAGGTGGACCTTGTCGGTGGTCGGCATCCTGCTGTTTCCCTGCGTGTGGGCCGCCATCATCGATTTGTTCCGCAAGTCGAAGGAGGTGTTGCTGCGACAGCATCTCGCCGACGTGGCGCGCTCGGTGTCGCGTTGCTTCATGCAGGTCGCATTTGAACTGGCCTGTCTTCCCTACGAGGCGTATTTCAGTCTGGGCGCCATCGTTCGCACCACATGGCGAATGACCGTCACGCACAGGCAACTGCTGGAATGGAATCCCTCGGGCGAGAGCGATCGCAACCCGCTCCTGTCCGGCCGCAGTGATCTGGCCACCTCTTTCCGGGTGATGTGGGTCGGCCCCGCCATTGCGACAGCGGTGGCGATTTACCTCGCGCTATCGACGCCTGCGATGCTGGCGGTGGCCACCCCGATTCTCCTGCTCTGGCTCGCCTCGCCCGCCATCGCGTGGTGGGTCAGCCGTCCGCTGGCGGATCGCATGGCCGCCCTGACAGCCGACCAGACTTTCTTCCTGCGCATGCTGTCGCGCCGGACCTGGGCCTTCTTCGACAACTTCGTCGGCGCCGAAGATCACTGGCTGCCGCCGGACAACTATCAGGACTATCGAGTTGCCGCCATCGCGCATCGCACGTCGCCGACCAACATCGGCATGGCGCTGCTGGCGAATCTTGCCGCTTACGACTTCGGCTACATCCCCTCGGGACAACTCGTCCTGCGCACCGCAAACACCTTCGGCACGATGGCCGGGTTGGAGCGGCACCGGGGGCATTTCTACAACTGGTACGACACACTGACACTGCAACCGCTGCCGCCGCGGTATATCTCGACGGTGGACAGCGGAAACCTCGCCGGCCATCTGCTGACCTTGCGTGCCGGCCTGCTCGCGCTGGCCGATGACCCGATCCTGCCGGTGCGACTGTTCGACGGCCTGGGCGATACCCTGGGAATCCTCGCCGAGGCGTCGGACGGAGCCGGTGCGGCTCCGGTGGCGGCCTTCCGCAAGAGTCTCGAGTCGGCGTCCGCTGTGGTGCCGGGTTCACTTGCGGCGGCGAGGCTGATCCTCGCCGGACTGGTGACCGGCGCCGAGGACCTCATCGTCCAGATCGCGCGCGGCCTCGACGGCAGCAATGACCCTGCGCTCGAAAGCGAAGCCAACGCTTGGGCCGAAGCGCTTGCCCGGCAATGCCGCGAGGCCCTGGGCGATCTGAACTTCATCGCCCCGTGGCTGGCCCTGACCACGGCACCGAACGGGTTCAGGAAGTTCGACGGCGTTGACGGGATTCCGACACTGCGCCAACTGGCCGCGGCAGGCAGCACCCAGGCTCGCGATCGCGTCGCTGCCATCGAAGATCTGGCGCTGCAAGCCTTCGGGCTGGCAACCATGGAATTCGACTTTCTGTTCGACACGCAGCGCCATCTGCTGACCATCGGTTACAACGTGGATGAGCGCCGCATGGATACCAGTTACTACGACTTGCTGGCTTCGGAAGCGCGACTGTGTTGTTTCGTCGCCATTGCGCAGGGGCAGTTGCCGCAGGAGAGCTGGTTTTCGCTGGGGCGCCTGCTCACCGGCAGCGGCGGCGAACCGGTGCTCCTGTCGTGGAGCGGTTCCATGTTCGAGTACCTGATGCCGCTCCTGGTGATGCCGACCTACGACAACACGCTGCTCGACCAGACCTGCAAGGCGGCAGTGGCCCGGCAGATCGAGTACGGGCACCAGCGCGGAGTTCCCTGGGGCATTTCGGAGTGCGGCTACAACACGGTCGATGTGCATCTCAACTACCAGTACCGGGCCTTCGGCGTGCCGGGTCTGGGACTCAAGCGCGGCCTCGCCGATGATCTGGTCATCGCGCCCTACGCCTCGGCGCTGGCACTGATGGTGGCGCCCGAGGCGGCATGCCTGAATCTGCAGCGACTCGCCACCGAGGGCTTCATGGGCAAGTTCGGTTTCTTCGAAGCGATCGACTACACGCCGGCACGGCAGCGACGCCGGCAATCGAGCGCCGTGGTGCGGTCCTTCATGGCCCATCACCAGGGCATGAGCCTGCTTGCTTTGGCCTACCTGCTGCTGGACCGCCCGATGCAGCGCCGGTTCGAATCGGACCGCCTGTTCCAGGCCGTCATGCTTCTGCTTCAGGAGCGGGTTCCGAAGGCCACCGTCCTGTTCTCGCATACCGATCAGCTTTCCAGCCAGCGTGCAGCGGGAACCGTTGCGGAGATGCCGATACGGGTATTCAACACGCCCGATACACCGAACCCCGAGGTGCAGCTATTGTCGAACGGGCGCTATCACGTGATGGTGACCAACGCCGGAGGCGGCTACAGCCGCTGGAAGGATCTTGCCGTCACCCGCTGGCACGAAGATGGCACCAGAGACCATTGGGGTTCCTTTTGTTACCTGCGTGACGTGGCGAGCGGGGCTTACTGGTCGACCGCCCATCAGCCGACGCAGAAGCGACCGGAGAGTTACGAGGCGATTTTTTCCGAGGGACGCGCCGAGTTTCGCCGCCGCGATTCCGTTGCCGCCAAAGACGGCACCGATGCCGGACAATTCGAAACCCATACCGATATCGTCGTCTCGCCCGAGGACGATATCGAGCTGCGCCGGGTCCGCATCACCAATCGATCGCGCCAGCGCAGGGAGATAGACGTCACCAGCTATGCCGAGGTGGTAATTGCACCGGCGGCTGCGGACGTGCTGCATCCGGCCTTCAGCAATCTTTTCGTGCAGACCGAAGTCATGCGCGAGCGGCGTGCGATCCTGTGTACGCGCCGACCCCGCTCGACGGGCGAGCAGCCGCCGTGGATGTTTCACCTGATGATCGCGCACGGAGCCGATATCGGCGAGGTGTCTTACGAAACGGACCGGTTGCGCTTCATCGGTCGCGGCAGAAACGCGACCGCGCCGCTGGCGATGGGCGTCGCCGGAGCAGGTCCCGCCACCCTCTCGGGAAGCGACGGCTCGGTGCTCGATCCGATCGTCGCCATACGCTATTCACTGATGCTCGATCCGGAGCAGTCGGCCACCATCGACATCGTGTCGGGTGTCGCCGACAGCCGCGAGCTAGCCGTGTGCCTGATCGAAAAATACCAGGACCGGCATCTCGCCGACCGTGTCTTCGAACTGGCGTGGACTCACAGCCAGGTGGTACTGCGGCAGCTCAATGCCACCGAGGCCGATGCCCAGCTTTTTGCGCGTCTGGCCAGTTCGGTCATCTATGCCAACGATTCGCTGCGCGCCGCCGCCGCCATCCTGATCAAGAATCGGCGCGGGCAGTCCGGGCTGTGGGGCTATGCCATTTCCGGCGACCTGCCCATCGTGCTGCTGCAGATCGGGGACGCCGCCAATATCGGGCTGGTGCGCCAACTGGTGCAGGCCCATGCCTACTGGCGCCTGAAGGGACTGGCGGTGGACCTGGTGATCTGGAACGAAGACCAAGCCGGCTACCGGCAGGCATTGCAGGCACAGATCCTCGGCTTGATCACTTCAGGCATCGAGGCCAGCGTGATCGACCGGCCGGGCGGCATTTTCGTGCGGCCGGCCGAGCAGATCTCCGGCGAGGACCGGATCCTGTTCCAATCGGTCGCGCGCGCCGTCATTACGGATGGCCGGGGTACGCTGGAGGAACAGATCGACCGCGGCAGTCCGGTCGAACCGCGCGCGCCGCAACTGGTGCCGAGTCGCCGTTTCCGTCGCGACACTTCACTTGACACAGCTGCCGCCGATACCCCGGCGCGCCGCGATCTGATCCTGTTCAACGGTCTGGGTGGATTCACGCCCGACGGGCGCGAATACGTCATTACCCTCGGGCCGGGGCAAACGACACCGGCGCCGTGGGCGAACGTCCTGGCCAATCCCTGGTTCGGCACCGTCATTTCGGAGAACGGCGTCGGCTACACCTGGAGCGAGAACGCGCACGAGTTCCGCCTCACGCCCTGGCACAACGATCCGGTCAGCGACGGCAGCGGCGAGGCACTGTACTTGCGCGACGAAGAGACCGGCCATGTCTGGTGCCCGACGCCATTGCCGGTGCGTGCGGCGACGCCTTACGTCATTCGCCACGGCTTCGGCTACAGCGTCTTCGAGACCCGGTCGGGCGGCATCTGCTCGGAACTCTGGATTTACGTTGCCGTCGACGCCGCCGTCAAATTTTCGGTGTTGAAGCTGCGCAACGAGTCCGGCCGTGCGCGGAAACTCTCCGCGACCGGTTACGTCGAATGGGTACTGGGCGATCTCCGCGCGAAATCCGCCATGCATGTGACGACGGAAGTCGCTGCGCAGACTGGCGCGCTTCTGGCGCGGAACCCGCACAACCCCGAGTTTTCCGACCGGGTTGCCTTCTTCGACGTGGACGATCCGAAGCGCACCGTGAGCGGCGACCGCCGGGAATTTCTCGGGCGCAACGGCTCGCCGGGAAATCCGGCCGCCATGAAGCGGGCGCGTCTCTCGGGCAAGACAGGAGCCGGCCTCGATCCCTGCGCCGCGATCCAGGTCAGTATTGATCTGGCCGCCGGACAGGAGCGCGAGATCGTCTTCCGCCTCGGCGTCGGGCGCAATGCCGGTGACGCCGGCAAGCTGGTGCAGCGCTTCCGTGGCGCCCTGGCGGCGCGCGGCGCGCTGGAAGCCGTTTGGCAGCACTGGAACCACACGCTCGGCGCAGTGCAGGTGGAAACGCCGGATCCCGCGGTCAATGTGCTGGCCAACGGCTGGTTGGTGTACCAGACCCTGGCTTGTCGTGTCTGGGCCCGCAGCGGCTACTACCAGTCAGGCGGCGCCTTCGGTTTTCGCGATCAGCTGCAGGACATGATGGCGCTGATCCATGCCCGGCCCGGGCTGGTGCGCGAACACCTGCTGCTGTGCGCGAGCCGCCAGTTTCACGAAGGCGATGTCCAGCATTGGTGGCATCCGCCATCGGGCCGGGGCGTGCGCACGCATTGCTCGGACGACTACCTCTGGCTGCCGCTGGCGGTCTGCCGCTATGTGACCAGCACCGGCGACACCGGGGTGCTGGATGAACCCGTGCCTTTTCTGGAAGGCCGCCCGGTAGGCGCCGAGGACGACTCCTACTTCGACCTGCCGGGCCGCTCGACCGACACGGCAAGCCTTTACGAGCACTGCGTTAGGGCCATCCGGCACGGCCGGCAATTTGGCGTGCACGGCCTGCCGCTGATAGGTTCCGGTGACTGGAACGACGGCATGAACCTGGTAGGCATGCACGGCCGGGGAGAGAGCGTCTGGCTGGGCTTCTTCCAGTGCGAAGTGCTCAGGCAGTTCGACGCGGTGGCGACCGCGCACGACGATCCGTCCTTCGCCGGATTTTGCCGGGAGGAGGGGGGCCGCTTGCGTCAGAGCATCGAACAGCATGGCTGGGATGGTGAGTGGTACCGCCGTGCCTATTTCGACGACGGTACGCCGCTGGGCTCGGCCGACAACGTCGAATGCCGCATCGATTCAATCTCGCAAAGCTGGGCCGTGCTGTCGGGGGCGGGGGAAGAGCATCGTTCGCGCATGGCCATGAAAGCCGTCGACGAACAGTTGGTACGTCGCAACTCGGGGATTGTCCAGCTTCTTGATCCGCCCTTCGACAACAAATCGGACATGGATCCGGGTTACATCCGGGGCTATGTGCCAGGGGTGAGGGAGAACGGCGGGCAATACACCCATGCCGCAATCTGGGCGGCGATGGCATTTGCTCACTTGGGCGAACGCGAGCACGCCTGGGAGTTGCTGACCATGATCAATCCGGTCAACCATTCACTGTCTGCAGAGGATATCGCGGTCTACAAAGCGGAACCCTATGTCGTCGCGGCGGACGTCTATGCGGTTGAGCCGCATGTCGGCCGCGGTGGCTGGAGCTGGTACACCGGCTCGGCCGGCTGGATGTACCGTCTTGTTCTGGAATCGTTGCTGGGCCTGCGGCGTGAGGGAGAGAAGCTGTTACTCGCTCCCTGCCTGCCTGCCGACTGGCAGGAGTTCAAGATTCACTACCGCCATCGTGAGACCGTATATCACATTGCCGTTTCGCAAACGCGCACTGGCGATGACGGCAAGGACGGCGTGGCGAGCGTAATGGTTGACGGCGCCGAACGTGCTGACATGACGATTCCTCTTGTTGATGACCGTCGCGATCACGCGGTTCGGGTTATCGTCCACGTCAAATAGTTGGCGCCGAGACTACAGACAACGGCAGGATGTTCCGCGCGACGCCGGCCTGCATGCGCCACAACACCATGCTTCCAGAGGCTGGATTGAAAGCATTTGATTTTCTCGCAATCCTTGCGATGCTTGTGTTGCAGCCAGCTTGCGGACAGGACGCAGCTGCGCTGCCATGCGCCGACAAAGACAGGAAATGCGCGTATCGCGCGATGCAGAATCATGTCGCGGGCAGGATGGACGCGTGGCAGGCCGTGGTATCCGCGCCTGTGAGCGAACGCATCGGTACGGCGCCGCCCTACCTGGTTGAATACATCAACCTCGACAATATCCTCAACGGCTTCCCGGAAAGGCCGCGTGCCGCGAAGGTGGAGGCTGACCTGCTGGCTGACGTCAAGGCGGCCATTGCAGACTTGCCGCCGGCGATATGGAATCTTCCTGGCCAACGCCTCCTTGGCATCTATTTCGTCGAGAACCTTGGCGGAACCGGGTACACCGACTATGTCCTCGACCGGAATGCCAAACCCGTCGCGGCATACATGGTCTTTGACGCCGCTGTTCTCGCCCGGACCAAGGCCAACGCATGGGCGACCTGGAAAGAAAACACGCCATTCAAGATCGGCTCAAGGTATGTGCTCGACGCCCGCATTGAAGCGGATGGTGACGACAACCGCAAGAACGCCATCCAGTACATCCTCTTGCACGAACTGGCGCATGTGCTGTCAGTCGGGACCAATATTCACCCGCCGTGGAATATCGAGCCCAGGGACGTGGCGGGAGGCGCGACGTATCCATACGCTGATCTGTCGTGGCGGATCGATCGCAAGGCGAACAAGTACCGAAGCCTGTTCGATGCCAGGTTTCCGCAGCGCACGAGCACGGTGTACTACGTCGGCGCGAAACTTCCTGCCGATGCGATGGTGTCCACTTATGCCAATCTGGGGAACACCAATTTCCCGTCGCTCTACGCCGCAACCAGCCCGGGTGACGATTTTGCCGAGGCCTTTGCGAGCTATGTGCATGTGGTGCTGATGCAGCGACCTTGGCAGATCAGGATCTCGCGCGATGGCGACGTGGTGAAAGTCTTCAATTCCTGCTGGGGCGAACTGCGCTGCGCAAAGAAGCAGGAAATATTGAGGCACCTTGTCGAGGGTTCTTCCGGTGTCATGGGTGTGCGATAAAGGAGTTCGCTTGCGGTGCAAGCGACCGGGTGGCCGGAATCACTTGCCAGCACTTGTGGTTGGATTCTGGGCGGGAATGGCGTTCGGAGAAGGGGCAGCGTGGCGCGGCGGGGAATGCTCGCCCTTGCCTTCGCCGAGGCTGCGGATCGGCACATAGACTACCGAGGGCCGACGCACATTCGCCTGCGGATACAGATCCATCAGTTCATACACCACGTGCGGCATCTTGGTCGTAACCGGCAGGCCGAGTTGCTTGGCGAATTGCACGGTGATCGGAAAGTCGTGCGTCCATCGTCCTTCGCTCAGCAACACCGCCAGTTCGGCGGCTTTGTCGCGCGGCATGTGCTTGTTCAATATGTCGGTGACAAAGCCGGCGACCTGGATGCGGGCCTTCGCGGCGATATCGGCCAATATCAGCGTTTCGTCGCTGATGTGCTGTGCCTTCTTGAGTTTGAGGACCTGCAGAATGGAGGCGGCCGGCATGTTGCCGATTTGCGGATCAACCGGCCCCAGCACGGCATTGCGGTCCATCACGATTTCGTCGGCGGCGAGTGCGATCAGGGTGCCGCCGCTCATGGCGTAGTGCGGAATGAATACCGTGACCTTGCCTTTGCGCTCGACCAGCGCCCGCGCGATCTGTTCGGCAGCAAGAATCAGCCCGCCCGGCGTGTGCAGAACGAGATCGATGGGACGGTCGTCGGGCGTGAGGCGGATCGCCCGCAGGACTGCCTCGGAGTCTTCGATGTTGATGTCGCTCGATATGGGCACGCCGAGGATGCTGCGGCTTTCCTGGCGGTGGATCAACGCGATCACCCGCGACTTGCGCTCGTTCTGGAGCTGATCGATCAGACCATCGCGTTTCAGCTGGGTCGTATCGCTGCCGCCAAATACCTGCAGTAGTAGTAGTCCGACCAGCGACAGCCAGAACACCATGCGCGCCGCTTGGGCGAGGTGGAACCAGATACCCATTCCAGATTGCTGTTGATTGTCCATGGCATGAAGGTGAAAGGCGGCAACACGGTGCCGGAGGATTTCAGATTAATGTTTCGCAATCTGGCCGTCTGTTCGGCCACGCACACAGCGACGCTTGCTGTGGGTTGATTCCGTGCTGATACCTTATTCGCTTGCGCTCCCGAAGCCGGTGACATCACTCCCGGACGTTCGGCTTCAGGCAGAACCCGCCGTGATCAGCGCTGTGAAATCAGTCCGCTGTCACCGGAAAATACAATCTCGACGCGCCGGTTCAACTGGCGATTCGCTTCCGTATCGTTGGCAGCGACCGGGTGCGACTCGCCATAGCCGCGGATTGCAATGCGGTCATTCGCCACGCCCATTTCCTGCAGGGCACTGCGCACTGCATCAGCGCGACGCTCCGACAGTTCCTGGTTATGCGCGGCAGTGCCCGTGCTGTCGGTAAAGCCTTCGATCAGCACTGTCCGTTGCGGATGTTGCTGGAGGACATCGGCCAGCTTTTGTGTCGTGCCTATCCCATCCGCATTGAGGCGGGCCAGGTCGGTGCCAAACAGCACGTCGCCCATGGTGATGACCAGGCCACGTGCGGTTTGTATCGCCGCCAGATCGGCCAACTGCGCTTCCAGTACTGCGCTACGTGCTTGTGCTGCCTGCATCTGGCGCTCCGATTCAGCAGCATTGCCGCGGGCCAGCAGGGTCTGGCGTTGGGCTTCGTCAGCGTCGCTTTCGGCGGCCTGCGTCTGGCGCCGGGATTCAGCGGCATTGCCACGGGCCAGCAGGGTCTGGCGCTGGGCTTCGTCAGCATCGCTTTCGGCGGCGCGGGTCTGGCGCTGGGCGTCCGCGACATCGGCGGTCGCCGGTGACTTCATGCTGCTGCAACCGGCAGCCACAACCACTACTGCGCCGAAAAGCGCGTTGCGCCAGTATTTCGAATTGTTTGTCATCGTATTTCTCCGGTAGGCCGTCAGAAAGGTGCGGCAGTGTTCGTCCTGTCGATTGTTATAGGCCGTGGCGTCGACAAAGTCGGTACGCTGACGCACACAGTCCTGCGGCACGGCCTGCCAACGCCGTACCGCCAGCGCCGACTTTTCCCTACACCATCTTGCCGACCACTTTGAGGAATTCTCGGTAGCGAATCGGTTTGGCAATGTAGTCATCGCAGCCGGCGGCCTCCATCCGTTCGCGGTCACCTCTCATGGCGAGGGCAGTCAGCGCCACGATCTTGATTTTGCTGGTCGCGGCATCCCTCTTGAGCAGACGCGTCGCCGTCAGGCCGTCCATGCCGGGTAGTTGCACGTCCATCAGGATCAGCTTCGGCAAGCGCTCGCGGGCGAGTCGGATGCCTTCTTCGGCGTCGGTTGCCTCGATCACCTCGTGACCTTCCCTTTGCAACAGCAAAGCGGTCAGCTTCATGTTGGCGGCATTGTCTTCGATCACCAGGATGCGTGCCATGTCAGCTCACCCGGGCGGTCATGGCCCGCCTCACTTCGTTGATGAACCGGCCGTGGTTGAGCTCGGCTTTGTCGATCACTTTCATGACGTCGCCGTCGAGCCGCGCGCGCTCGGCGGTGGTCACCTGCTTGCCGGTGACGATGACGATGGGTATGGCGGCGGTGGCCGCGTCCTGCTTCAAGGCCGCCACCACCTCGAAACCGCTTGCCTCCGGCAGCAGCAGGTCGAGTACGATCAGGTCCGGATGCTGGCGTCGCGCAATGTCGATTCCCTCCTGCCAGCCCAGGGCCGACAGTACGCGGTAGCCGGCGGCGTCGAGATGGGCGCCAAGCAGCTTGACCGTCTTCGGGTCGTCGTCCACCACCAGCACCGTCGGTCGTTTGCCGTGGGTTCCGGCGTGGAAGCCGATGGCGCCCAAGGCGTGCGCCAGCGCTTCGCGGCCGACGGGTTTTTGCAGTACGTAACTGGCACCCAGCGACAGGCCGCGAATGCTGTCCGAAACAATGGAAACGATGACCACCGGCACCTTGGCAAATTCAGGAAGTTGCTTCAAGCGTTCGAGGAAGGTCCAGCCATCCATCCCCGGCAGTTGGATGTCGAGGGTAATCAGGTCGGGACATTCCTGCGTCGCCAGTTCCATTGCGGCTTCTGCCGTGGCGGCGCAAACAACGCGGAATCCGGCGCGCTCCAGTTGCAGCCGCAGAAGCTGGGCGCCCTTGTCGTCGTCCTCGACCACCAGGGCCAGCGATTGGCCGCCGTCGGGAGCCGGCGCGG
>Ga0209211_10001677_pt1 | contig 40940 bp, 38 predicted proteins | sample RifGroA2_FD_183992 | JGI IMG/M metagenome (GOLD analysis project Ga0209211, IMG submission 183992) | Groundwater microbial communities from Rifle, Colorado, USA - Groundwater A2 (SPAdes) (version 2) | ecosystem: Environmental > Aquatic > Deep subsurface > Groundwater | place: Rifle, Colorado...
ATTATTGATCTGCTATTGTTTCTTATACAATCTTGTATATATTTACTCATGGAAATGGGTTATTTTTTGTGATTATTCGTCAAAATCTTAACCCATTTCTTTGTTTTATTTAAGCCATTATTCAAATCTTATCATGGAAAAACCGGGGTCTTTTTAGGGCAGCACGTATTGACAAGCATGTAAAATCATTATACAATGACTTCCTTTACCATAAAAAATATGGCAAAAAGAGAATTAGACAAAGTAGAAAACGATGAGCCTTCGTTTGTTGAAAAGCACAAAGGGGCAATGGTTGGGGCAAGCATGATGCTTGGCGTTTTACCTGCTCACGAATTGGTTCACGCAGCGGCAATAAAGGCATTTGGAGGAGAAGTTAAAGGTATAGAGTTTTTACTGGATGGCAGCGTGGCCATCGCTCGAGTGAATGCGGACATGTCTCAATTTTCAAGCATGGAAAGAGCGTTTATATATTTATCTCCACATATAGTTCTCGGGACAATATCGTACATAATTTTGAAAAGAGTTATGAAAGAGATCTCAGCTGCATGGAATGGGAAAGCGAGATATAGCCTTGACGAAAGAATGGCAATGGCTTCAAAAATGTCTGTTGCGGTTGTCTGTATGCCGGCTGTTAATGGTATAGCGGAATTATTGTGTTATGGGCGCGGGGATTTATCGTTTGCATCTAAAATATTTCTAGGATTTATATATAAAAATTTGCCGGAATTTCAGGCTCTCGGGATTTATGGTGCACCTAGTCCTTATTCAAGCGAGATTATGACGATTGCCCTTACAACAGCCTTAACGGCTTTAACGATTGTTGCTGCAAAGCCAATAGAGAGGCTTGCGGCTTTGATTAAAAAAACAGTTAAAAGCTTGAGGCATAGAGAAGTGGAAAATAGCGTCGATTCTTGATATAATAAAGCTATAACCCACATTTTTATGTCAGACGAAACACAAGGAGCTTTTGCGAATTTAAAGGCGCTTCCTCTTTTTGCGGCTATGTCGGACGAGGAAATTCAGAAAATTCTTTCAGTTGCGGTTTTACAGTTTTTTCCCCTTAATTACACAGTTATTAAGGAAGGCGATCCGGGCGATGCGATGTACATTATTAAAAAGGGTAATGTCGAGATTTTTAAAGGCTCTGAAGAGCTTGCGGTGCACACGACGAATATGGCTGTTTTAAGCGCAGGAGACGTTTTTGGAGAGATGGCTCTTGTTTCTGATCGACCAAGAAATGCGACGGCTCGAACCATCGAAGAATGTGAAATTTTTGTATTAAAGAAGTCTGATTTTGACGCTCTGTTAAGTGAAAATTCAGCTCTTGCAGGAAAAGTTAGCACAGACGTTATTGATCGTATGAAGAAAAACGAACGCATTTAAACTCACTTTAAAATTTATTAATAATTTTTTATGGTCATTTTATATTTGATTTTAGCGCATCTGATTGCGGATTTTATGCTTCAGCCGTCAAAGCTTGTGAAATGGAAATCAGAGAGTGTGAAGGGCGTTATTGTCCATGCGGGAATTCACGTTGTTGTCACGTTGATTTTAATTTTGCCTTACTTGAATCTCGCGACAGTCGGCATTGTGCTTTTGCTTGGAGCTGTTCACGCCTTTATTGACCGCACAAAGATCGATATTTCACTCAAAAGCGATAAATTTGTGAGGTATTTTATCCTCGACCAGCTCGTGCATTTTGTGACAATTATTTTAGCCGGTCTTGCGATTTCCTCATTAAAAAGCGGCGAAATCATGTATAATTTTATACCATCAATATATAGTGATCCGTATTTTGTGATCTTTTTGATTCTCGGCGTATTTTTGAGCTACACAATGGAGATTTATAATTACACTGTTTTGATGCAGCATCAGGCTTTCGGAAAGGCAAAATTCCACTACGGGAACATGGTTCTCCGAATTCTTGCGCTCGCAGTTGTTTATGCGATATTTGTGGTCGTGGGGTTCATAGTTAATAGGCTTGCCTAAAAACAGCATACAAAAGCCAAAATCGTTTGACTGTAATTCCTTCCTAGGAAGGAATTCTATATGGCAAATCAAATCTTGAAATTGTATAGACGCCGTACTAGTACGGAAATTTGACAAAATCCATCATTTTGTTATTCTATGGTCATGAAATTATCGCAAGTTATTTTATTATCGGGCTTGGCATTAGGAGGAGCAGTTGGTTGTGAAGCTGAGCAAGTAATAAGACAAAAATGTCCGGAGATAAGATTTAAATGTGACGGAGAAAATACAGAAGGATGTAGTGAAGCTAAAGATAAATGTCTTAAAAACGCTGATGATTACTTGGTAAATGAAACAATAAAAATGTTGAAAAAGGATATTCTATTGCTATTGATCTGCTTTTTTTCCGGGGGAGCGGTTACGCAAGCATTGATGCTGCATAAAGGCAAAGAAAAGTAGCCATCCTAATCCGGTTCCTGCCCCGGTTCCTCTGTCATTCCTTCAACTTTTGGCACAACCTCTCTTGCCGAAACTTTTGCGACTTTTTCACGTGCGGAAACTTCTTTTTGTGAAGTTAAATCCAGGAACGTAAACGTCCAAACCGTATAAGAAAAAATATCAATAACGCCTGTTAAATATGATGCGAAAAGCAAAGCGGCAATAGCGACAATTATGGCTACAATAAGCCCAATTTGTGCCGCCCAAGTCATGCCAATATAGCTCACCCCAATCAAAAGTATGGACGGGATAAACATAAGAGTGAGAATTTGAATTATGATTCTTACGCCAATCAAAATCATAAGAAGTGAAACTAAGAATGTTTTTTGCCAGTTCAAGATAACAAGTCGCATGCTTTTCCAGATCGATAAAAATACTTTTTCATTATCAACAACAATATAAAAATCCGCGTAGCTGAATAAAAGCGATAAAACCAAGCCAAGAAAAAATGCGAATATAAAAACCGGAAGTAAAAATTTAAACGCTTCAACGCCGAGATTTCGGAGTACAAAAGCCGCTTCCATAGACATTGCAAAAAAGCTCACAGTCTTCATGAGCGCGTGATATTCAAGTAACGGCAAGAAATTAAAAATTCCATATCGCATGCCGGTGCCAAGAGTTGCGGGTTGGCCATTGTGTTTTCGGCTGATATATTGCACGGCCGCTGCCTGACACAAGGTCGGCAACAAAAACCAAATGATAACAGCAATAATCGTGACGATTATTAAAGGTATGCTGATGGATGTATTTTTCGTCATGAAATTCACAATAAAAGTCCCGACGTCATACAGGAATCCATGCCCTTCATATCCCATCAAGGGCGATTTTCTGAACGAAAAAAACTGATATGCCATATAAAGGACTCCATATGCGGTCGTGAAAATCGAAGGAATAAAACCGTACCAAAATATCAGTCTTTTATTTTTATTCGTAAACGACCAAGCCTGACCAATAATAGTTTTGTAGTTCATTGAGGAGTTTATTGCTTCTTCCTGAAAATTTATCACAAAATACTTAAAGAGGGAATGAAAAAAATCGAATCGGAGCAGGAGATGAGAAAACTTCTTTTTTAATACACTTCTTTTAAATAGCACCCCTCGCAATAAACCTTTTCCGGCCTGCTATTTGCATAAACCGATTTAATCGCAGTGCCGCATTTGTCGCATTTTCGCTCGTATAAATTTTGCGAGCTTCGATTGTTCATTCTCGATTGATGTCTGCAATCAAAGCAATTTCGCGGAATTGGAAGATTAAATTTTCGATAAAATAATAATTCATGTGCGACGATTTTGTAATTTTTGCCACACTTTTCGCACGCAAGAATTTCTTTTGTAATCGAATCCGAAACATCATTAATTTTATCCGGCACTTCAAAAGTCTGCGGAAGATAATCTTTTGGATTTGGCTCTTTCCATGAAAAACCTTGATTTAAAGCCTCTTCGCGCGTTAAAGGATGATAGTCAAAAACAACAGCTTCATTATAAGCAAAAGGGGAAAGTTCGGCCGGGAAAAATTCTCCATATTCTTTTCGCGCTTTCATATCTTCGATAATTTTCTTTTTAAGCGCCAAATATTCGGCCGGTTCATATTGTTTATTCAAAATGCAGTATGAATCCTTGTGCCGCAAGCCATAGCATCCAAATAAATCTTTTGAATGATGACACGATTCCGAGTATTCAACGTTCACGCATGTCCACGAAGTTGATGTGAATTTTACATTATAAGAATTAACGCAACCCGCGCTTATTCCTTCATAATTCAGCTCTGCCGGCCATCCGCAAAAACACGAATCCATGGCATCTTTAAGCTCATTGCAAGATTCCAAATATGCACCTTCATAAATATCTTTCACATTAAATCCAAATCGAACATCCTTGCTATTTATAATGTGATCGCCAAATGAATTTTCCGAATTAACAATAAAAAGCGCGCGCCTTGGATATTCCAATAAAAACTTTTTAAATTTTTCCTTAGCTTCAGAAAGCCCTTTATTTGAGCCAAAATCAAACTTTGCTTTTTCTGTTTTATATTCTTCCGGCGTATATTTTTTATTAAAAATATAATTCTTTTTATTTCGAAGTCCGGTTGAAAACATGCAATCCTGACAACTTTTGCAATCGTATAAAAAATAAGAATCAGTGCAATTTTCGCAGTCCTGAGAGAAAAAAAGCTCGTAGCCGTCATTGCAATCAACGCATTCATAGCAATATTTTCCTCGATCGGTTTGTGTGCAATCAACACAAGCAAGTCCGTTATGCATTCTCCAACCATAATATGAGTCTTCAGATTCGTGGCATCCAAAAGCCAAATAACAGTTCTTGGAATAATTTGTATAATTTGCGTATTCGCTATTTTCGCAGTAACTGATGACGATTCCAAGATGCGGAACTTTATCAAAAAGAGTTTTTAGTTGTTCGAAAAATGGCAAATTCGGGTCGTATTCCGCGGCATATTTTCTTGCGTCCCATTCGTGGCTCCACCAGCAGTCATAGCAATAAACCGGAAATCCGGCATTTTTATCATAAATCGCCAAAAAATCTTTATTACACAAATCGCATTTTCGAGAATAAAGGTGCCTTTCATTTCGAAACATCATTCTTCTCTTGAGTCTGCATAAAGGGCAGAAAGTTGGTGCCGGCGAATCGATTTTTTTATAAAACTCGAGATCTTTATCAAAAATCTCAAATTCCGCCCCGCATTTTTTGCAAATATTCACAAACGAATTATATGGGGACGGAGGCGATTTCACAACCAGACTACATTTCCCCTTGCCAAAATCAACATTATTTGATAAATTTATATGGCAATAAATTAACAGCTTAAAAAATATGAAACGTACAGAAAAGAAAAAAATCATTCAAAAATTCGCAGTACATCCTAAAGATACAGGATCTCCAAATGTACAAATTGCGGTTTTGACCGAAAGAATCACACAATTAAGTGAGCACCTCGCAACACATTCGAAAGACAATCATTCAAGACGCGGTCTTATTATGATGGTCGGAAAGAGACGCAAATTGCTCAATTATTTGAAAATGAATGAAAAGGAAGCGTATGAAACGCTCGCCGACAAGCTGAGTTTGCGAAAATAATAATAAAAACACCCATTTTAGGGACATCGCGCGAGTAACAGGTTTGAGATAAAGAATATCTTTATTTGGAACTTGTCACTTGTGGATTGATTCTAGAGTGGGTTAAAAAAGGCCGCGGCAAAACCGACAGGCCAAATAATAATTAACCCATTTTTTTATGGAATCAAAATTCGTAGAACATAATCTTGCGGGCAGAATCTTAAAATTCGATGCCGGCAAATTTTTCACGCAAGCATCCGGAACAGTCACGGTTTCTCTTGGAGACACCGTCATTCTTTCAACAACAATCATTAACGACGAAGCAAAGGAAAACGCAGACTTTTTCCCAATGGTCGTTGATTATGAAGAAAGATATTATGCGGCTGGAAAAATCAAAGGAAGCAGATTTATCAAGCGTGAAGGAAGGCCTTCAGATAATGCAATTTTAACGTCAAGATTGATTGATAGGCCTCTTAGACCGCTTTTCCCAAAAGGCATGGTAAATGACGTTCAGGTCATTGCTACGGTTCTTTCCGCAGACTTGGAGGTTGATCCCGGAATCGTCGCTATTAATGGTTGTTCAGCTGCATTATTGCTCGCAGGCGCACCATTTGCAGGACCTTTGGCGGCTGTAAAAATCGGATATATTGTTGATTCGGAAGGAAAAGAACAGCTCGTCGTCAATCCAACATATGAACAATGCAGAAAAGGAAAATTGGATTTAACGGTCGCGGGAACGCCTGATGCAATCACGATGGTTGAAGCTGCGGCAAGTGAAGTTTCCGAAGACGTTATGTTAAAAGCTCTCGAACTCGCGCATAAACATATTAAAGAAATTTGCGCTGTTCAGCTTGAATTCGCAAAATTATTTAATCCAACATTAAAGACAGCGGCAATCATGCCTGAAAATGAAGAAGCAAAGAAGGCGTTTGCGGCTTATGTTACGGATGATATGGTTGAGAGCGTTAGAGGACAAACAAAGCATGAATTCAAAGATAATTATAAGAAAATTTTGAAAAGCGCGGTTGAAAAATATAAAGCAGATATCGAAGCCGAAAAATTCTCAAAAAAACATCTCGATATGCTTTTGAATGAGGCGGTTGAAGATAAAATGAGAAAACGAATTCTTGAAAAAGAAGAACGTTTGGATGGTCGCAAACTTGATGAAATTAGACCGCTTTCTTGTGAAGTCGGCGTTCTTCCTCGCACACATGGTTCAGCTCTTTTCCGCAGAGGAGAAACGCAAGTTTTGGACATCACAACACTTGGCGCTCCGGGCGATGCGCAGATTATCGAAACAATGGATCAGGATGAGGAAAAAAGATACATGCATCATTATTCATTTCCTTCATATGCTGTTGGCGAAATCAAACCTTCAAGAGGTCCAAACAGACGTGAAATTGGACATGGAAATCTTGCGGAACGCGCACTCATGGCGCTCATTCCCGATAAAGAAAAATTTCCTTATACAATCTGGACAGTTTCGGAAACTCTTTCATGCAACGGTTCAAGCTCAATGGCTTCTGTATGTGCCTCCAGCTTATCTTTGATGGATGCCGGTGTGCCGATTCCAAGACATGTTGCAGGTATTGCGATGGGTCTTATTACAGACGGAAAAAGCAATTATAAAATTCTCACAGACATTCAGGGTATGGAAGATTTCTGTGGAGATATGGATTTCAAAGTCGCAGGAAGTCGTGAAGGAATTACGGCTCTTCAAATGGATATCAAAGTAAAAGGGATTACAATTGAAATCATGAAAACAGCTCTTGATAGAGCCAAAATCGCACGCATGCAAATTCTTGATGTTATGGAAAAAGCGCTTCCACAAACACGTCCGGAACTTTCAAAATATGCTCCTTTGATTACGACCGTTAAAGTTCCTGTCGAACAAATTAAAGACGTTATTGGAAAGGGCGGCGAAACGATTCAGAAAATTACAAAAGAATGTGGAGTTACAATCGACATCGAAGAAGATGGCTTAACGTTCATCACGGCACCTGATCAAGAAAAAGGCAAAAAAGCTCTTGAATGGGTGAAGAGAATTATCTACATTCCAAAAGTCGGCGATGTTTTTGAAGGTCGCGTAACCAGAATCATGGAATTCGGCGCATTTGTTGAGCTCGTTCCCGGAAAAGAAGGCCTTGTCCACATTTCTCAACTTTCCGAAAAACGCGTAAATCGCGTTGAAGAAGTTGTGAAACTTGGCGACACATTAAAAGTGAAGCTCATGGAGATTGATGATATGGGCAGATACAATTTGTCGCACAAGGCAACGCTGAAATAGGGGACGGAGGCAGTTTTTCTTGTCACAACATAGCACTTATGTTAAAGTTGCTCCTTATAAATTGAAAATATGGAGAATTTTGACTTAGAGCAATTTGGAAAAGTGCATAGAGGAATTCTTGAAATCGCACTCGAAATACAAGAAAGAGTGGATAGATTGAACGAGCAAGCTTTTAATAAAGGTGGAATTTCGGATAGATTGGGCGTTATTGCCTCTGATATTATTAGCGGCGCAAGTGTTAGGGGAATTCGCGCGGAACTTAATGCTGTTCTTTCAAGATTGAAACAAAGAGAAGGCATCGATAGTAAAAATCCGCTTTATGATAATAGAAGCATTTTGAGAAAAGACGAATTCAGAAAATTGCCGCGCAATCTTTGGAAAACAGTTCTGGAAGTTTTGGTTGCGCCGGCTGATCGCGTTTCATTGCCGGAAAACATGCAGGTGGAAGAGGCTTTTAGATATTTATCTATAGATCCAAATCGTGTTCAGAACGGTTTTTTTGATCACAGATTAGGCATGCATCACGATCCGGAATCAATAAAAGCAATGCTTGTTCGACTTCAACCTTTAAAAGAAGGCAGAGGAGAAGGAAGCGATGAAACGCATAGGTTTTACGTCGTTAGAGAAGGAGATAATAAAGGTACTTTGATTGGAACACAGAAGCAAAATGATCGTAAGATTTTATATTCAACGGATTTATATGGAGCTCTGATGCGCCAGGATCATGTTTTAAACGATGAAAGTGACATTCTTGTTCTCGAAGAAATTGAAAGAGTTGTTGGTGAAATTATTAGAGAGGTTTCGGATAAATGGCATGAACTTAAAGACGATAACGAAAGAAGGCGTCTCATAATTTCAAAGCTGCAAAAGATCGTTAATGGCTTGAAGCACGTAAAAAACGAAGATAAGAAAAGGATGAGAGAAATTCTGAATTCATGTAATACAAAAGACAGCAGGGGCCGTGAAAATCCAAGTGCATTTTTGGCACGCATAACTCAAGTAGTTTCTGAGGCAGGTAGGGACTTGGTGGCGATAAGAAGAAGGCAGATGAGAGGCATAAGAGGCCATGTTGTGCAGGACCGAAATATAATTAAAGCTCAAATACAGGCCTGCGGTCAGCCATTTAAGGATTTTTACGAAGAAACGGTAAGGGGCGTGGCAGACGAAAATTCTCCAATTCAACATTTTTTAAAAGCAAAAGATAGGTTGGATATAGCGGGACTTGAGGCGGACGTGAAAGGCCGTCTTGAGCAAATGGACGCGATTAAAATACAACCGTTTTTGACAGTTGCCGGAGAATTTAAAGAGGCAGCCGGCAAATTTTTAAAGTTAATTGAAGATGGCAGGGCAAGAGGTCATGCATCCAAAAAAGAGCTTACAAAAGCCTATGTTGAGATTTTTATAGTCTGCAAAAACGAACAAATTTTAAGGCTGTTAAAGCTTCTAAATTATAAATTATCGTTTACTTCAGCTTTGGCAATGAATCTTTCGGCGGAAGAGGAGTTAAAAAGAATTTTTGACCTTATAACTTCGTGGCCGGCAGATTTTGTGCCGTATTTAGAAGAAGGGCCAAATACAGGAAAGCATAATCAATATTTGATTTTAGTTGCAAAATTAACGGCAACTTTTAGAGAAAATGGTCTTACCGCTTTAAAGAAAGAATTGAAAAAAGGAGTCGCGGAAATTTAAACCTCCAAATCTTTATAAACCCTGCTCCCAACAGATCTGTCCTGCTTTTGGTATTTTCCGTTATACGGCTTTTCCGCAGCCTGATCCATTTTGCAAAAAACGAGCTGGCAGATGCGGCGACCGGCCTGGAGCTTTATCGGCAAAGAATTCGCGTTATAAATTTCAAGCGTTATTTTTCCTTCAAATCCGGGGTCAACCCAGCCTGCATTTTGAATAAAAAGACCCATTCTTCCAATCGAGCTTCTTCCTTCAACAAAAGCCGTTAAGTCATTTGGCAACTTCACGTATTCCATGGTTGTCGCAAGCAAAAAGCTTTTTGGCGGAACCGTTATGGTCTCGCCTTCAATTTCGCGATATTTAATTTCAGAATCAAGGGTAAGCGAATCCATTCCGGTGTCATCAACGATCAAATAGTGCGTCCCAAGACGGCAATCAATAGATGCGGGCTGTATTGAATGTTCAGAGATCGGCTCAACGGTGAGCTCGCCCGAATCTAGCATTTTCTTCAATGTTTTGTCTGAAAGTATCATAAGCGCATTGTACATTTTTTACGTAATACATTAAAATGAATTTACAAATTAACAAAAAAACATCATGACAAAACAGGAATTTATCGATTTGTTGAACAAGGATTTGAGCCTTGAGTATGCGGCTGCTGTTCAATATATACAGCATGCGGCAAAAATGACGGGTGCACAGTATCAGACAATCCAAAAAGAGCTTATTATTCACGCAAATGAGGAAATTGGTCATGCAATTTCACTCGCAGATCACATCGCAAACATGGGAGGCGAGCCAACTCTTGATATCGGTCCTCGTGAAACGGATAAAGATAGCAAGGTGATGCTTGAGCAAGACTTGAAAGGCGAAACAGACGCGGTAAATCGCTATAAAGCAAGAACCGCACAAGCAGAACAGCTTGGCGAATATGGCGTAAAGCGCGCTCTCGAAGACATTTTAATCATGGAAATGGAGCACGAAAAAGATCTTAAAATGGCACTCGGGTTATAATTCGCGTTTAAAAATCGAATTTCATTTGACAAATGCACTGGTTTTTGATTTAATAAACCCCTATTTGTTAAAATAAAAAAATATGGACGCACCAGCGGCAGCGCCAGAGGTTGTGCTTGATGAAAGCGAACAAATCTTGCTTGTGAATCTCGCAAAGAGATATTTTGCAGGAACTCTTAATAAAGGTATGAGAAGAGCTGACAGTGAAGAGCTGGTTCAAAAAATGGAAAAAGCGATTCGTGAAAAAATGGCCATTCTTGAAAGATTTATGGGCAGCCATGGAGGTTTTGACGTAAGGTGGATGGTAAGCGGTGACAGTAAGGAAGGCGCTCAAAGAATAATAGAAAGTCTTTTTGCAACAGGCGAGTTAAATTTCAATCCAAAATTAAGCGATGATGATATAAAAAATATAGGTATCGCACGCCAATGTTTGGGATTGATGATTGGTGATTTTCATGAAGCAAATAGAAAGCATCACCAAGTGCCGGTGGATGAAAATGCGGAAATTACGGGTGCGGCTCAGCGCGCGGTCGCAGAAGATGGATCATTTTATTTTCGAGGCACTGATCAAGTTCCTTTTAGAAACGAGGTTAGACACAGACTCGTAAAAGCATCGGGATGGGCATCCATAGTCAGCAGAGATCCGGAAAAGCATCTATATATGAGCCTTTTAAGGGGCACCCACGAAATGCTTGGTATTTTAGGCGCAAGCTGTGACCTTGAAATGATATGCGGAGTTTTGAAAGGTTTCTACGCAGACAGATTGAAGGATGGTTTTGCTTTTGTAGTTCAAGCTGATATTAAGGGGGATAAATTAAGCTATAATACTTATTTTAGAAAAAGACACATAGATTCAATAAGCTTTGGTACGCCGGTCAAAAAGGGCGTGAGCATTGCAGATTTGGACAGTGAAATGATGTCACTTTATAAAGCTGAAACAGAGGGAACAATGGCAATTGCCGTGCCAAAAATGAGCGGAGATGAAGAAAATGCAAAAGTTGAATTCGATCTTTATATAGTTGAATCAGAGCGTTCTGACCAAGCTCGCGGCAGCAATCCTGGCTTTAATGGTGGCTGAAAAACTACCTCCGTCCTTTATTTTGCTTGACAATCACCCCCTTTACTGATTTAATATACTTCCATAGCAATTAATCGCATGGAAGCATGACAAAGTATAATACCGCCAAAACACTGGGATTTTTCTGGAAGCACGTGAAAAAATACAAATTAATCGCGAGCATTATTGTTTTGTGTATATTTATCGGTATTAGCGCCAGCATGGTTACGCCATTTTTATACAAAAACTTTTTTAACATCATGGTTGGAACAGGCGATAAAGAAGTGCTTTATAAAAGCTTGATAACAATCATATTTTACGTACTTGGTATAAACATTGTTGAGTGGATTGTTTGGCGAGTTTCCGGAGCTTTAAATACATATTTCCAGCCAAAAATCATTTCAAATATTTTGAATGAATGTTTTGAATATCTGCACGGTCATTCTTATTCATTTTTTAATGATAATTTTACAGGAGCGCTTCTGAAACGCGTTAGTCGCATGGGGCACGCTTTTGAAAATACGTGTGATAGAGTGAGCTGGGATTTGATTCCATTGGCAATACGAGTCGTTGGGACTCTCTGCGTTTTGTTTTATTTACATTACTTGCTTGGGCTGGCAATGCTCGTATGGGTTGTTGTATTTATAGCGATTGCATATGCTTTGTCGATGTATAAGCTGAAATTTAATATAAAGAAATCTGAAGCTGATACAAAAGTTACAGCGGTTCTTGCGGATACGATTTCAAATAATATAAATATTAAACTTTTTTCAGGATTCAATTATGAGCAGGCAAGGTTTGGAGAAGCCACGGAAAGTTGGTTCAGAAAAACAAAAAAGAGCTTCGATATAGATGTGATTATTGAGGCGTTTCAGGGGGCGTTTATGATCGCTATAGATTTATTGATTTTATATATTGCGGTTATTTTATGGCGAAAAAACCTTCTTACAGTAGGGGACTTTGTGCTTATTCAAGCGTATTTATTGGAAATCTTTCTTCAGCTCTGGAACTTTGGCAGAGTTATAAGGAGTCTTTATGAGCATCTTGCTAATGCGGACGAGATGACCGAAATTTTGAATAAACCATATGAGGTTAAAGATAAAATGAACGCAAAAATGCTTGATGTTTCGATCGGAAAAATCGAATTTAAAAACGTTAATTTTTCATATGATGATGGTGCGGAAATTATGAACGATTTGTCTTTTGAGGTTAAACCGGGCGAAAAAATCGCATTAATTGGCCCTTCCGGAGGTGGAAAATCAACAATCGTTAAATTGCTTTTAAGGCTTTATAATCTGAAAAAAGGAGATATTTTTATCGACGGGCAAAATATTGCAGATGTCACGCAAGATAGTTTAAGGCAAGCGATTGCGCTCGTTCCACAGGACCCAATTTTATTCCACAGAACGCTTATGGACAACATTCGTTATGGAAAAAGGAATGCAACGGAGGCGGAAGTTATTGAAGCCGCAAAGCTTGCACACGCACATGAATTTGTCAGTAAATTTAAAGCCGGTTATGAATCTTTTGTTGGAGAACGTGGAATAAAACTTTCCGGCGGCGAGCGTCAAAGGGTGGCTATTGCAAGAGCGATTTTGGCAAATCCAAAAATCTTGATTTTGGATGAAGCAACAAGTCAGCTTGATTCTGAGTCAGAACTTTTTATCAAAGAAGCTTTGAAGGTTTTGATGGCGGGAAAAACTTCGTTTGTGATTGCGCACAGGCTTTCAACCATCATGCAAATGGATCGAATTTTTGTTATTGAAAATGGGAGAATCGCGGAACAAGGTACGCACAAAACTTTGCTTGAAAAAGACGGTGGTATTTATAAAAAACTTTGGGACTTGCAGGTGAATGGGTTTATTAAGCAGATTGAAGAGGGCGAAGAAGAGTGCGACGAAAACAAATCGATAATCACGCAGAAACCGGAAGACCTTACTTAATCATTTTTATCAAAACGATTTCCGGAGAATTTCCGACCCGCATTGGTGGGCCCCAAGTTCCAACGCCATTTGAAGTGTAAATTTGCATGTCCCCAAATAAATTCAGGCCATAGTCATAGCCCTTATAAATCAGATGTGTAAGCCAATTATAAGGATAAATTTGTCCAACGTGTGTGTGTCCGGAAAGCTGAAAAGAGACACCGGCGTCGTTTGCGACATCAAGGTTTGTAGGCGAGTGTTTTATCAAAATGCTCGGTTTGGATTTATTGATTTTCATACCATCTAAAATTTCTTTAAATTTATTTTTGTTGCTTGTGGTCGCATAATCCACGCCAATGATTTGCAAGTCATCCAAGTCAGTCATCATGTTGTTCATAACAACGACTCCGGCGCGATCAATTGCGTTTTCATATTTTTTATCACTATCAAATTTTTCGTGATTTCCAGTTACAAAATAAACTCCGCGAAATGCTTTCAAGTTTTCAAGCGGCTTTGTAAGTCCGGAAATATCATCGATATGTCCATCATAATAATCTCCGCCAATAAAAATTAAATCAGGCTTAAGCGCCATGATTTTATCTACGATTTTATTTGCAAAATCCGCGCCAATAATTTTTCCAACATGAATGTCGCTGATGAACGCAATCGTTTTATTTTCCCATGTCTTAGGCAAATTTGGCAGTTTCACTTCGATTTCGCGAATCTGCGGGAACGTCGCATTAACGATTCCATAAATGCTAATCAAAACAGCAAGTCCAAACAGAGTTCCGGCAGTGATTTTAAAATGTAATTTGCCGAATTTTAATTTATTAAATTTGAGTTTCGCAAGTTTAAAAATGCCATAAACAGCCCAGCAAAGCACGCTCGCCCAAAAGAAAAAATGTATAAATCCAAGCCATGATGCGGCGATTAAATAAAACCAAGCAAAAGGAAGAATTTCAGATAAAACAAAGCTTACACCAAAAAATATAAGAGCAACTTTCAATGCCAATTTAATCCGCTTATTTTTTATATCAAAAAATCGCACTAAGGTCTTGTAAAAAAGAAAATGCCCAAGTGCAAAGATGAGCTGGATGATGATAATGGCGATTGCAAAACCCATAGTTTTTTAGGAGGTGTCGCCTTCGGCGACGTTTTATTTATATGGAGCAACCGCTTCGCTATTGCTCTGGTGCCGGGGGACAGAATTGGACTGTCGACACCACGATTTTCAGTCGTGTGCTCTACCACTGAGCTACCCCGGCGTATTAACTATAAAAACCGCTACGCGAATTATTAAACCTTATTCGGGGAAAATAATCAAACAAAATGATATAATTTAACAAATAGATTTTAAACCCCCAAAATATGAAAGATCAGTTCAAACGGTTATCTTTTAGATTTGACGCCAGTTTTTTACGCAATTTAACTGTTGCAATCGGCGCTGTTTTTATGTGGCGTGGAATTTGGGTGCTTGCAGACGCTTATCTTTTTCCCGGCAATCCGCTCGTGAGCAGTATCATTTGCATAGTGGCAGGCATTTTCTTCTTATATTTGCCTGATTTTGACGAGAGACACCCGCATTTTTAAAACTTTTCTTGCACTCAAACAATTTTTAGTGTAAATTTTCTCTGCAAATTTCAAATTCATTGAAAATATCGCGGGTATAGTACAACGGCAGTACGAGACGTTGCCAACGTTTAGATACGGGTTCAATTCCCGTTACCCGCTCCACAGAGCAATAGCGAAGCGGTTGCTCCATATAAACAAACGTCGCGAAGCGACACCGTAAACCCGTAGCGCAGCGTAGGGCTTCATTCCCAAGTCCGTATGTGTTTTATATCATTTATGTATAAGAAATACATAAGATTTATATCACTTTGATATAATTTGCATATGGATATAAAAAGCACCCAGTAAGGACAAAGCCTTAAAGGGCTCTTTTTGTGGTAATTCTGCTTACGGGACATCACGATTTAAGGTATGAGCCAATGAATATGATATAATTTCGACGCTTAATATGGAATTACTTGGAAATAAAATTAAATTAAAAGCGATTACAAATTCCGATAAAGACCATTTCTACACAATTGCCACGAAATCGTATGGAGCAAAATTTTGGTACGATGATATCAAAAGAGAAAAGAGGTCTAAAACAGCGTTTTTTAACGATTGGACGGAAGGATATTTTGACACTAAAAAGTCAAAAGAGGGTCAATGTTTTTGGATGATGGTTCAAGAGAAAAAAATTGGCGTTATCGCATATAATAAAATCGATGAGCATAATAACGTCGAAATAGACATAATTATTGGCGATGAGGAAGATATGAATAAAGGTTATGGAGCTGATGCGATAAAAGTTCTGTGCGAATTTCTTTTGAAAAAACTTAAAGTGAATAAAGTTTGGATAGAGGCAAGAATGAATAACCCACGTGCGATTAAGGCGTATCAAAAAGCCGGATTTAAAAGAGAAAAGATATTGGAGAAAAAAGATTTCTTCCAAGGCGAATTCGTGGATTGTATAAGGCTGGAAATGCCTTAACGCAAGTTAAGCCTTTGGAAGATTGCCATACGAAATCTTTTTATTTTCTTGCAACGAAAATTCATTACAAATAATTGACGACAAAATATATCAGCTTATGCTTATCGTAGGCTAAATATAAATTATTATGAGAAAAGATAAAAGAATTGTAATCTATCAGGCAAAAACAGGAGCAATTGAATTTAAAGAGGACGTTTTCGCGGAAACAATTTGGGCAACACAGGCTCAAATTGCTCAAGTTTTCGAAATAGATCAGTCTGTGGTATCAAGGCACGTCAAAAACATTTTTAAAGCTAAGGAGGTTAACGTAAAAAGCAATATGCAAAAAATGCATATTCCAAATTCTGATAAATTAGTAGCGCTATATTCGTTAGACGTGGTTTTGTCCATTGGGTATCGCGCTAATTCTGGAAAGGCCATCCAATTTCGTCAGTGGGCAACGAAAACACTGCGTTCTCACATAGTCGAGGGTTATACGATAAATAAAAAACGAATAAATAAAAATTATAAAGCATTTTTAAAAGCCGTTGAACAGGTCAAGGCGTTATTGCCATCAAGTAATTCCGTAGGAGCATCTGATGCGCTTGAATTAATAAAAATGTTTGCAGGTACATGGTTTTCTCTTAATGCATATGATAAAGAAAATTTCCCGAAGACAGGCGCAACTAGAAAAGAATTTCAGTTTACGGCGCAGGAGTTAAATAATGCTTTGCGTGATTTAAAAGCTGAATTAACGAAAATTGGGGAAATAAGCGGCTTATTTGGTATAGAGAATAAAAAACAGGGCATAGAAGGGATTTTAGGAAACGTATTGCAATCTTTTGGAGGAAAAGACTTGTATCCGACAATAGAAGAAAAAGCTGCGCATCTTTTATATTTTATAGTTAAAAATCATCCACTTATTGATGGTAATAAACGTTCCGGAGCTTTTGCTTTTGTGTGGTTTTTGAGAAAAGTCGGTCGGCTCAATATCGCGAGCATGACCCCTGAGGCCCTTACAGTGTTGACGCTTTTGGTAGCCGAAAGTAACCCAAAAGATAAAGAAAAAATAATAGGACTAATTTTATTAATTCTAAAATAACAAACCCACCCATGGTTGACCCAAACATCGTTTACGAAAAATTAATCAACTTGCTCGACAACAACCACGTCGAATACAAATTATTCACGCATAGAGAAGCCCTGACTTGGGAAGACCTTGCCGCGGTGCAAAAAGAAACCGGATTTTTTGGCACAGAAATGAAATGCATGGTTTTAAAAGCCGGCGATGAATTAATTGTTTATATGACACTCCAAGGCAAGCGAGTAAATTTTGATGCGATAAAAGGCGTACTCGGCGTGAATAAGGTCAGACTTTCTACGCCCGAAGAATTGAGTGAGCATTTCGGTGCAAAGCCCGGTTGCGCCTATCCGTTTGGCTTCGACGCGCAATATAAGATTTTTGTTGACCCCGAAATTTATAAGCAAGAATGGATGCTTTTTAGCCCTGTTGTCCCAACAAAAACCGTACAAGCAAAAGGTGCGGATTTAAAAAAAGTATTTGATTCATTGGAGAATAAAGTGCAAGAGGTGACGAATTTTAATCAGTAAGCGGGACGCTCTAAAAGCTTGACATATCCATCCAAACCTGTTATCATATCTTCCTATTTTGCTTAACTAATGAGAATGGCAACAGAAAGACCGGATTTGGATATTTTTCTTAGCACTTACCCCGAAGTTGTTAATGTTTTTGGCGTGTCCGCGGATACAATTAGAAAATGGACGGAAGAAAGTCGTTTTGATTCTTTATTTGGGCGCGTTCTTCCAAGGGCAAAGCGAGAATTTGATGTATGGCACAGGCAAAATTTATTAGCTCAAAAGGCTGATGTAGAAGCCGAATACGCAAGAATATTGCAAGAGCATCAAGCCAGGTTTGCGGAAAGAGTGAAAGATGTTTGCACTTTTGTTGGTCCAAAAAATCATGCGCAGAAAAATCAAGATCTGGCGAAATTAAAAGGCGAATTTGGGCTGTTCCCGGAAGATCAAATACATGAACTCGAAAGCGATTTAGTCGGCAAAAACGTTGAATCATGGGAGGACGTTCCAACAGGAGATCAGGGGCGCGATTTGAATGAGTATTTTATGAGAGCAATCGAGCAATACGGGCAAGATTCGATTTCTACATTTGATGAAAATATTCATTTGGATGTAAATTTTACAGGTTTTGTAAGGCATGTATGTGTTTACGATAAGAAAAAACCAGGAGAGTGGAAGCCGATTATAGAAGGCGATGCGGCGTATATAAGAAATGGAAAAATATGTTTGGTTAGAAAAAGTAAAGGATTGGGCGATAGAATGGATGAAGTGGTTTTCACTTGGATTGAGCCTGTGAATGCAAACTTTAAGCTTCAAGAGTACTATGGCAAAAGTTATATGCAAGGAGAAAGAAGTAAATTGTGTAAATGGGTAAGAAATGCAAAATTCCCAATTGCAGAAGGCGATAAAAACGGCGAGATAGAAGTTAGTTACGATGGATCAGCGTTTTATATAATGGTAAAGCGCGATTTGTCAGATTATTTAAGCTACAAGAGTTTTGCGCTTAGAAAAGGGAGTCGTGAATTCGAAGCATTTCGTGAAGAATTATTGAGCGACCCGAATTTTCCATCATCAATTGAAAATATTGAAAGACTTTTGCCGGGTAAACTAAGCTAAAATAACATGCAAAGCAATATTCTAACGTTACCAGCAAGGTACATGGAAGGCATTGAAGAAGCCGAGAAAAGAGGCTGTATTGTTCAGCATGGTGCAATTTGCGAATGGGGAGAGGACTATGGGCATTTGCATCAACAAGGGCTGTCTCTTTTTAACAGCAGATATCTAATTAAATTGGCTGCAAGAATTTTATCAACAAGGCAAGAGATAAAAACAATTCTTGAATTTGGACCCGGATCAGGTACAGGGACTTCGCAGATGAGCCATTTGGCTCCACAAGCAAAGATAGAGGCAGCATTTGGACTTCAACCGATAAATCCATATTTGAGATTTGTAAAAGATTTGTTTGGGGAAGGCTGTTTGGCGCAACATACATCTTTAAGCGGCAGCGTAGAAGATTTGATCAGGAGAAAGTCTTCAGTATTAGACGGGCGTAAAAGCGAACCTTATGGCGGATCGTGCAGAATGGATGCCATGTTATTTTTGCAAAGAGAATTCGGCATCGAAGTATTTGAAGCTCTTGATTTTGATCATCCATTTATAGAAAAACAGTACGTTGGGCGTTATTCAGATGGAATTGCGAGGGAATTGGAAGGACATTTTGATTTTGTGTATGAAAGGCAAGGCCCGTGTTGCAGGCATGCGGAATTTGACGCTTTTGTACAAGCGGAAAGAATTTATAAAGCGTATAGAGCAATGAGTCCAATTGGAATAATGCTTATAGACGATAGAGGCATTGCGAAAACTCTTAGAGAAAAAGGCGTTAAAGATGTGAAAACAGAACTTACGAATCCGGAAGATGGATCTGGCACTCTTGTTGTAAAAAGAGATAATCCACATTGCGATGAACTAATTGAATTGGCGCGCGCCGCATAAGATTTGCTATAATCTCCTCATGCAATGCGTTCAATGCAAAGAAAATTTCGACCATATTCCAGCCGAAATCGAAGCTTATAAAATGTTCGATGCGGTTTTGTCAGATTCTTGCCCGGACTGTCGTCATCGTAGACATCTTATTTTTCGAAATGAGCGTAATTTATTTAATACAAAAAGCTTTCTTTCGGGAAAAAATATCATTTCGCTTTATCCAAAAACAACAAAACACAGAATTATCGATTCGGAGGAGTGGTGGAGTGATCGATTTGATGCGACAATGTATGGTCACGAATTTGATTTTAACAGGCCTTTTTTTGATCAAATTAAGGAATTGAAAAAAGAAGTTCCGCGATGGTCAAAAATTTGCCTCAACGTGGAAAACAGCGAATTTTCCAATAACAGCGCCAACGTGAAAGATAGTTATTTGGCTTTCTCTTCGTGTGATGGTGAGCAAATGCATTATTGTATGCGTGTTATAAAATCGAGTTTTTGCATTGATTGTATGAACGTAAACGACAGTCAATATTGTTCAAATTCTCTCGATATAAAAAAGTGTTATGGAGTTCATTATTCAGGGTCTTCAGAGTCGTGCAATGATTCTTATTTTGTTTTTGATTGTAAGAACTGTGCCGATTGCATCCTTTGCGCGCAACTTCGAAATAAAAAATATTGCATTTTAAACAAAGAACTTTCAAAAGAAGAATATGAAAAGAAAAAGAAGGAATTTTTGGCGAGTATTGGGCAAAATATGAATATAGCAAAGCAGAAATTTGAAGAAATAAAGCGCTTAGTTTTATATAAAAATCTTCGCATCACAAAAAGTGAAGATTCGATTGGCGACTTTATCTCAAGTTCAAAAAACGCGATAAATTGTTATAGTGTTTCGGATTTGCAGGATTGCACAAATTCATATGATTGTTATGCATGTAAAAATTGCCACGACAATCTCGCGAATGATAAGTCGGAATTGTGCCTTGAAGTTGATACCGCTTACGACATGTATAACTGCAAACTTTGCACATATTCGGTTTCAGAACGCGATTGCGCATATACGGATCAATGCATGATGAATAAAAATCTTTTTGGCTGTGTTGGGCTTAAACATCAGCAATATTGCATTTTAAATAAAAAATATTCAAAAGAGGATTACGAAGAAATGCTTAAAAAAATAAAACTTCATATGCAAAAAACGGGCGAATGGGGCAAGCCATTTCCGGCCACGCTTACGCCATTTCCATATAACATAACCGTTGCGCAGGAATATTATCCGTTAACGAAAGATCAGGCACTTGCGCAAGGCTTTGAATGGTATGAAGAAGAGGAGCAAATTGCGCCTGCGGAAAAATATAAAATTCCATACAACGTGGAAGAAGCCGACGAATCAATTTGCAAAAAAGTGCTAGTTTGTGAGGAAACCGGCAAGTTATATAATATTATTCCGCAAGAACTTCGTTTTTATAAACAAATGAAATTGCCGCTTCCGCGCATCTCTCCGCATCAAAGATACATGGAATTGCTTAAAATGTTGCCTCCAAAACGCCTTCGTGATACGGTTTGCAGCGCTTGTAACGCGCAAATCAAAACCGTTTATCCGGCCGACGCTTGGCGCAAGATCGTTTGCAATGAATGCTATTTGAAAAAGGTGTATTGATTGGCTTCCACAAGCCAAATGATAAATCGACAGAATTATTAAACTGCGCCAGTCATTTGCGTTGCTTTTCGACATGAAAAGTTCGATAATTTATTATTATCACTTAACAAAAATACCCCATGGAAGTGAAAATTTTTACAAAAGAGATGTCAGAGGCAGAGGTGAAAAAGGTTAAGGAGTATTCGATGGCAAAAGTCCCGGCTATTGAGAGTTTGCTACAGCATTTTGCTCCGGATGCGGCGAATTTGCGTATTAATGCGGAGAAGTTGGGGAGAAGAAGTGCTTATAAAGTTGAGTTCGTTTTGCATCTTCCGTCAAAAATTATTATAGGGGAAGAGGCGAGCCATGAAATCACAAAAGCTGTTGATTTGGCAAAGGACAGGATTGTTCGCCAGCTTAAAAAACATGAAGAACTTTTGAGGTCAAAGCACGGCAAAAAACATAAGTTAAATATTAAGGAAATTGATTACGATAAAATTCCGGCCGTCACAGAATTAAAGCCAAAAAATAAAGATATTTTTGCGGACATTCTTCAGCCGCATCTCGTCAAATTAAACAAATTTATTAAGAGAGAGATTTTTCACAATGAATCGCTGGATATAATTCCGCAGGACGTAGTTGAAAGCGAATCGATTTTGAACGACGTGATTCTCGATTTTTATGCAAATTACAATCCTCAAATGAAAGGCAAAGCTCTTGAACAATGGCTTTATACGGTTGCAATAAGCAAAATTCGTACAGCCATCGATGAGTATAAAGAAGAAGATATGAAAGAAATTCCGATTGAAGAGGAAGCGGTTCCGCGAACGTCCGAAATTGAGGATTATTTTGAAGAAAAAGAAATTGAAAACGTGATGAATGAAGTGCCAATGGAAAGCGATGAAGAAACGCCGGAAAATATTTCTTCAAAAAAAGAATTGTTCAGATTTTTGATGGCTGAGCTTTCCAAAGTTGATGCCAAAAAACGCGAAGCATTTATTTTGAACAAGATGGAAGGCTTTGTCGCCGCGCAAATCAGCGAAATGCAACACAGGCCTCTCAAGTCCGTGACAATGGATATTGAATTTGTTCAGAAGGTGCTTGCGGAACGCGCAAAGGAAGAATTTGGGGAGGAAGTGTAGGGAATGACAATTTGAGTTTTGCGTTTTGACTTTTATATTATATTATTTAGCCATGTTTGAAGCCGTAAATAATCTCATCGTGAACGCGATTTTGTTTGTGCAGAAATCCGCACAGGGATTTGTCGAAAACGTGAATTATCTTAACTTCACTTGGTTGCAAATTGCTGCGGACATTTTTCTGGTTACGATTTTTATCTATTATTTGGTTTTGATTTTAAAAGGAACGCGCGCCCTCAATATCGTCTGGGGACTCATGATGCTTGGCATCATTTATCTCATCAGCAAGGCATTTTCGCTCGTTGCCGTTAGTTGGCTTTTTGAAAAATTCTTAACGCTTGTTATCATCGCAATCCCGATTATTTTTCAGCAAGAGCTTCGTCGCGCGCTTGAAAAACTTGGCAAAACAAAGCTCTTTATGAGTCATATCATAATCAAAGCCGACATTTTGATCAGCCAAGTTGTTTCCGCTTCTGCTGATCTGGTTGATAGAAAACGTGGCGCATTAATAGTTTTTGAAAGAGACACATCTTTAAAAGAATATATTGATACGGGCGTTGCGCTTGATTCTGACGTCTCAAAAGAGCTTATTGTAAGCATTTTTAACGATAGATCTCCGCTTCACGATGGGGCAATAATCATTAAAGACAATAAGATAAAAGCGGCTTCCTGTATCTTGCCGCATTCCTTTAAGGCATACAGCAAAACGCTTGGAACAAGACATAGAGCCGCGCTTGCTCTTTCCGAATCCACAGACGCAAAGATCATTGCAATTTCAGAAGAGCGTAATTCGATTTCATTCATAGAAGATGGCTCAATAGAGCAAAATGTCACGCCTCAAAAGCTTGAATTAATGCTCGAATTTCTTAAGCCAAAAGAGAAAAAACATTATTTTAAAAGCAAAAAAGTTCAAAAATGATAAGTATTTTTTACAAAAATTTACCAACAAAAATATTCTCGCTAGCAATCGCGATTATTGTTTGGGTTGTGATCATTGCGTCGCAACAAACGCCATATCAATTCACAGATGAAATTGAAGTTAAGGCCTTTAATATGCCGGAAAACATGAGTCTTATTTCTCCACTTCCAAAAGTAAAAATCAAAATTGTTACAACAAAAGAAATTTTACAAACATTAACAAAGGCCGATTTTGAAGCATATATAGATACGAAAAATATTACAGAAGGAATGCATACGCTTGATGTTTTGGTTACGCCAAAAATTCAGAATGTAACGGTTGTGGCCGCAGAGCCTTCAAGAGTTTCTTTTGAAGTTGAAAATATGATGCAAAGACAGGTCGGAATAAAGGCTGTAATGACTGGAAATCTGAGCGCCGGACACAAGTCCGAAAAGCCGGTTTTAAGCTTGGATAAGGCGCAGGTTGAAGGCGCTGAAAGTTTAATCAAAAAAGTTAGCGAGCTTCGAGCGGAAATTAAATTTGATGGTAGCGAAAACATTTCACTCGAAAAAGAGATAAAATTAAAAGCGTTTGATCAAAGCGGCGTTGAAATCAAAGAAGTAAAAATAACACCGGAAAACGTTAAAGTTAATATCACTATAACGCAGGTAACTAAGCAGAAAACAGTCGGCGTTAAGGTGTCCGTGAAAGGTTCTACAAAAACCGGCTGGATTGGAAAAATCACAGTTGAGCCTTCGGCTATTGAAGTAAAAGGTGATGCAAAATACATTGATGCCTTGGACTATATTGATACCGAAGACTTTGACATTTCAGAAATGACAAAAACAACCGAAAAATATTTACTCTTAAATATTTCAAAAAACATTTCTTTAGTGAACGAAAACGCAAATCGTGTTAAAGTAACGATCGAATTTAAATCTTACAACAACTAAAATGGCTCTGAATATTGGAATCGTCGGACTTCCGAACGTCGGGAAATCAACTTTGTTTAATGCAATGATACGCTCAAGGATGGCTTCCGTTGCGCCATATCCGTTCTGTACGATTGATCCGAACATTGGAGTTGTTGAAGTGCCGGACGAACGGATTAAGCACATTGTTGAAATTGCAAAACCCGCAAAAACTATTCCTGCAACAGTCGAATTTAAAGATATTGCAGGCATTATTAAAGGCGCATCAGAAGGTGAAGGTCTTGGTAATAAATTTCTTTCACACATTCGAGAAAGTCACGCAATAATTCAGATTGTTAGATTTTTCGGAGATGACGGCGTTGTCCCGCATGTTCACGGTTCAGTCGACCCTAAAAGAGATAAAGAAATAATCAATACAGAGCTTATTCTTGCGGATATCCAGACTCTTGAAAAACGTCTTGAAAAAGCCGGAACAGAGGCAAGGACAGGCAAGCCGGAAGCAAAAATTTATTTGGAACTTTTGCAAAACGTCCAAAAAGCATTATTGGAAGGCAGGACCGTAAGAGATATGAATTTATCGGTTGAAGATTCTGAAAGAATTCGCGACCTTCACTTCATAACGCAAAAACCTGTGATGTATATTGCGAACATTGATGAAAGTGAAATTAAAAATGTTACACCTGAATTCATTCGAGAAAAAATGGATTTAGCGGCAAATATTCCGGCAATTCCAATCTGCGCAAAAATCGAAGAAGAGGTTTCAGATTTATCACCGGAAGAAGGAAGAGCATATTTACAAGAACTTGGTCTAAAAGATACAGGTTTGAATGAAGTTATTCGCGCGTCCTACGCATTGCTTGGCCTTGCAACGTATTTTACGCAAGGCACTGATGAAGTCCGCGCATGGACGATCCATAAAGGCGATACGGCCCCAAAAGCCGCCGCAGTAATTCACACGGATTTTGAAAAACACTTCATTCGAGCGGAAGTTATGAGTTATGAGGATTTTATTTCATGTGGGGGTGAGCTTCAGGCAAAAGAAAAAGGTCTAATGAGACTTGAAGGCAAAGAATATATCGTCAAAGACGGCGATATTATTTATTTCAGAGTTAGCGTTTAGCCTTTCGGAAGTTTAGCCTTCCTGTGTTCGATGTAATTAACGAACATATAAAATATAATCAATGCGATAAGCACAGCAATAACTATTGGGTCGAGAGGTATTTTGTAAAAGTAGAATTCCGCATATGTCATTGCCGTAACGAAAGATACGACAAATAGAGTAAGTCCAAAACCTATGGAAGCACTACGCGTTCCGGGAAAGTTTCTTTCCATGAGTTTTTTAAGATAAAAAGACAGAACAAATATCACAGCGAGCCCAACATAAATCGATGCGCCAACTATAGTTTTCGCGCTTGAAATACCGGTTTCGACGAATTTCCCTACAATAAAAGGATGCAATGCCCATCCGATGATATTAAAAAACGCAAAAGTAATAAAAACCCCCATTTGCCCCGCAAATTTTCTGGTTATCGTTAAACATCCGGGGATTTGCTCAAGTCTTTTTACGATCTCTGTGAACATTCGCAAGTCCTTCATTTCAAAATCAATAATAAGTTTAGCTTTTCTGCCAAAAGATCTGTCACCGGCACCCCGTATGCTTAGCAAATTAACATTGTATTGTCGTATAACGTCAGTTACGTCCATCACAAAACCCGGTCTATCTTTGCCGGTAATTTCAAGTTTGACCGTTTTTTTGGAGAATGGAATTGAATCGTTAATAATTCCTACGTTTAGAGCGCCACGCGCGTTTCTTTCAAGGTAAATCAACTGTATTACATCGAATGGAGAGATTGATCCTTCTCCAACGGCAGCATAAAGATCATAAGGAGAATCGTAAGATATATCCAATCTTTTTTTAAAGACTTCCTGTATTTTTTTGAACCTCATATCTTCAATAAATCCAAGTCCGGCAATATTGAAAGCATTTTGAAGAAACTTTTTGCCAATTGTTATTTTTTCGTGCCTTGTTTTTGTTTTAAAAATTTCCTTTATTCTGCTGCGTGCGCTACCGGTTTTGACATAAGGAAGCCATTCCAGACGTGGTTCACATGCTGTACGCGTAACCAAGATTTTTACTTTGTCGTTCGAATTGAGGGTCATCGTTAATGGCATAATAACATCATTAATTCTTGCCTCATAAGCATAAACAATTTTTTTAGGTTCAGTTGCGTATATAAAATCAACGACACTGGAGCCGGAAGGTAAATAAAAAGGTTCTCCGTTTTGATTAAAAACAGTTATCCTATCGCTAAAAACCTCTTCTTTCAAATCACGCATAAAATAATCATCATCAGAATCCTGTTTTTCCAGTTCAAGAATTTGTTCCATCCATTTTAAATATTTTTCAGGCATGGATTTTGTCGTAACAAGATTAATGCCAAGTTCAGAATCGTCATGCATTTTTTGTGTGCGAATTTGGAATTCGATTCTAGCTTCTTTTGGGCCAAGAACGATTGTGTGTATGGATTGATAGCCGTTTATTTTTGGAACGGCTATATAATCTTTCAGTTTTCCGGCATCAGGTTTATACATGGAATGCGCAACGCCAAGGGCTTTATAACAATCATCAGGAGTGTCTGTAACAATCCTTATCGTAATTAAATCCAGAACATTTTTTGCGCCCGGATCGTCAAAAGATTTAATCTTTTTGAAAATATGAAAGATTGATTTTGGCCTTAAATAAACCTTTGCATTGATTTTCTTCTTATCAAGAATGGCTGACATTTCAGTTATAGTTTTTTGCGCAATGTCGTCGTGTTTTTTATTATATTTTTTTAGTCGATCAATGAAGGCTCGATATTCTTTTTGGTATAAATGCTTAAAGCACAAATCCTCAAGTTCATATTTTATGCCCTGTATGCCCATCAAATTCGAAATTGGAATATAAACTTCAAGGGTTTCTTTTGCGATTCTTGTCTGCTTATCCGGCCTGACAAAATGCAGAGTTCGCATATTGTGAAGCCTATCCGCGAGCTTAATAAAAATAACGCGCGGATCTTTTGAGGTATGGAGAAGCAATTTTTTAAGAGACTCAATTTGCCTCTTTTCCATGGCGTTTTTATAGTAGACTTTCGACAATTTCGTAACGCCATTAACTAGGAAAGCGACATGTTCGCCAAATTCTTTCTGAATATCGTTTATTGAATATGAAGTGTCTTCGGAAACGTCATGAAGCATTGCCGCAATCAAAGTATTCTCATCAACACGCAAATTCGACAAAATCTTAACCGTCTCAATAAGGTGGCTTATATAGGGCGTTCCTTCATAACGCATCTGCCCTTTATGCGCATGATCCGCAAAATGATACGCCTTTAAAAAACGATTGGAATCAAAGTCGGGAATCCTCGACTTCACCTTTTCGATTATCTCTTTTATATCGTTTAAAATATATGCCATATACAACAATCAATCTTCTCATAACACATATAAACAAGTCAACGAAAATGACGAAAATGCTATAATCTCATCATGCAAAAAGTAAAAGATAAAAAAGTTGTTGTTGCGATGTCCGGAGGAGTGGACTCTTCGGTTGCCGCAATGCTGCTCAAACAGCAGGGCTATAAGTGCATTGGGATCCATTTGAAATTTTGGAACGATCCTTCGTGCCCGATTTCCGCAAAAACTCAGGAAAATAAATGTTGCTCGACGGAAAGCATGGTTATTGCTCGCGCGAATGCGAAAATGTTGAATATGCCTTTTAGCGTTATTGATGTTTCGGATAAATTCAAAACAAAAATTGTTGATTATTTTGTTGATGAATACTTGGCTGGCAGAACGCCAAATCCATGCGTTGAATGTAATCGAAATATAAAATTCGGCGAGCTTCTAAAAATTGCAAAAAGCTTGGGAGCGGATTTTGTTGCAACCGGTCATTACGCAAAAATCGCTGTCAAAAAAGGAATTTATGAGCTCAAAACGCCAAAAGATAAAGAAAAAGATCAGACATATTTTTTATATACGCTCACGCAGGAAAAATTGAAGCACATTATGTTTCCGCTTGCAGATCTGAAAAAATCGCAAGTTAAAGAAATGGCACGAAGTTTTGGGATTAAAGAATCCGCATCAAAAAAAGAAAGTCAGAATTTGTGCTTTTTCCCGGATAAAAAATATACGGATTTTTTAAAAAGATATTTGAGCAAAAGCCAGCTTAAATCCGGCCCAATTAAAGATATGAAAGGCAAGGTTCTTGGCACGCACAGCGGAATTGCACTTTATACGATCGGGCAAAGGAAAAACGTGATTAGCGGCCAAAAGAAGCCAATTTATGTTATTGATATCGATAAAAAATCAAATACGATTTTTGTTGGCGATGAAAAGCATTTATTTTCAAAAAAGATCAAAATTAAGAATATAAGCTTTATTTCAGGGAAATTGCCAAAAATGCGCAACATTAAGTCAAAAATAAGGTACGGAAGCAAGTTCGTGCCGGCAAAATTGAGCTTAAAAGGCAAGTCTGCCGAGATTGCTTTCAAAAAACCTGTTAGAGCTGTGACGCGTGGCCAATCTGCTGTATTTTACGACAAAAACACGGTTTTAGGCGGCGGGATCATTATATGAAGCTCGTTCAGTCACTATGCGCGTAGCAATGATGGATGTCCGCATTTTTCAATCTATATGCTAATTATAGCAATCTTATATACTTTTTATATAAATCTTATATATAAACGACATAAAACGCATATGCTCTTATGAGCGGGAGTCTTTTGTTATCACTATCTCCATTTTGCATTGATAATAAGGCAAAAATCGTGTATAATAATTAGATAAAATAAAAACAAAAATGAGCGACGAGATATATAAAATCGAAAGAAAGATTTTTGGCGGTCCGAGAAGTAAAGAAGTTTTTACGTTTTTAAAGCCGCTTAATGAAAAAGGCGGAATAGAAATTTTCTACGTTAAAGAGACTTCGGTATCAGCCAAAGAAAAGATTAAAAAGGAGAGCGTTTTGGCGATTGGTCCAATTGAAGCAAAGCAATTTGAAGCAAAGAAGGTGCCACAAAAAGATAAAGTTCGTAGTTCGGAAGGCGTTCAAATTTATCAAGGATTTTTCTCAAGCACAGCCTTCAAGAAAGGCTTTGAGATAACAAAGCAATTAACGCTTTCAGCTGCGATTTTTGGAGTCCTTTTTCTGGCTTTAAACTGGTCCGCATACGCAAAGATTTTTGAAACAAAATATAACCAAGTCGCGAACGTATCCAGGGCGAACACAATGCAAGAATTTATTGCTCCAAAAAAGCCTATTAAACAAACACTTTTAAAAGTTGGTGCGACGCCGGCTGAAGAAAAAAAGAACATTCCGGCTCTTTCAATTACTGTTGCTCCGCCAGATACAAGAATTATTATTCCAAGCATAAATAAAAATATTCCTGTTATTCAGATCAGCGATGAAAAATTAATAAAAAAAGATTTTAAAGCGCTTGAATTAGATATCCAAAAAGGGCTTGAAGATGGCGTAATCAACTATCCTGGTACTTCAAAGCCGGGCGAGCACGGCAACATTGTTATTACCGGTCATAGCTCTTATTTCCCATGGCAACCGGGCAGATTCAAAGATGTTTTTGCGGTTTTGAGCGAGGTTAAAAATGAAGATAAAATTGTGATTTTCTATAATCAGAAAAAATATATCTATACGGTTTTTAGCATTGAGAATGTTTCGCCAAAAGATATTGGGCCACTTCAGCAAACCAAAGATGACATTTTGACGCTTATAACATGTACGCCGGTTGGAACAGACCTTCGCAGGCTTATCGTTAAGGCAAAATTAACATCTGTGGAAATTTAAGAATTTTGCAGCTTATCTAATTCTTCAAGGAGTTTTTTCTCATGTTCCGCTTCGGTTTCTTCAACGCTTCTTTCAGCCTCAGCAGCTTTTTGTCTTTGTTGTTTGCGCTCAAAATCTTGCCATTCCAGCATGTGTTTATCGTTTAGACCTTTGAGGTCGGCGTTATATTCCTCATCAAGCTTTGTGAGCTGTTCTTTTTCATTAACAAGAATATTTCGAAGTTTTACGATTTGGTCATCAGTCATGACAGGCATGATTTGATACCAATATTCACGCTCAGAATCGTCCATAGATTCGGTTTGGATCGCAAGAGCAATCAAATCCGGATATTTTGAAGTAACAGATTCCGGAATGCTGTATTTTGCAACAATTTCATCGATTTTCTTTTGGTCCGCTTTTATGAAAAAGCGCCCGCGCATGCCTTGAATAAGCATTTTTCCATCTCTTATAGCGCTAACAGCACCGGTTGATTGTTGAGAGGCTTGTTGTGTGTTTGTATCAGCCATATTTGTTATATATAATATAGCAGAAATTAAATTATTTTCAATTGGATAAAGAATCGGCACGCATCAGAATTGAGAAATTAAAAGAAAAGATAAAAGAGCTTAATTATCAGTATTTTGTGCTGGACGAGAGTCCGGTTTCCGAAGATGTTCGAGATTCGCTTAAGAAAGAGCTCCGCGCACTTGAGGCCGAATTTCCGGAATTTATTACATCTGATTCGCCGACGCAAAGAGTGGGCAGTGTTTTATCCGGAAAATTTGAAAAAATCACACATATTTCGCCAAAGAAAAGTTTGCAAGATGTGTTTTCTGCACAAGAATTAATTGATTGGGTTGAGAGAATTCAAAAACTTGTTCCGGATCAGGAAATTAATTTTGTTTGCGAGCTAAAAATCGACGGCTTGAACATAACTTTGCATTATAAAAAAGGCAAATTTATTCAGGCAATAACGCGTGGTGATGGCGAAAAGGGGGAGGACGTGACACATACGGTGAAAACGATTGAAAGCGTGCCAATGGAATTGAATGAGTCCATTGATCTTGAAGTTTCCGGCGAGGTTTATATTTCAAAAAAAGCCTTTGAAAAAACGAATAAAGAGCAGGTTGCGGCAGGTCTTGATGCTTTTGCAAATCCAAGAAACGCCGCTGCGGGAGCCATTCGCCAGCTTGATCCAAAAGTTGCGGCAGGCCGTGAACTTGAAGCGTTTTTTTATGAAATAGGCGCGAACATGATTTTTCCAAAAATAGGATCTCAAGAGGAAGCTTTGAATACGCTTCAGCGTCTCGGATTGAAAGTTAACAAAAAATTTCATCTCTGCAAAAATATAAAAGAAGTTATTGAATATATTGAAAATATTCCAAATATTCGCGAAAAATTGCCATACGAAATTGATGGCGTTGTCGTGAAAGTGAATAGCAAATCACAATGGGAGAGTATGGGTTTTACGGCTAAAGCTCCACGTTATGCGGTTGCTTTCAAATTTCAGCCAAAGCAAGTTACAACAAAGGTTTTAGATATTATTGTTCAAGTTGGTCGCACTGGTGCAATCACTCCGGTTGCGGTTCTTGAGCCGGTTTTGGTTTCCGGAAGCACGGTCGCGCGCGCGACTCTTCACAATGAAGATGAGATGGAAAAGAAAGATGTTCGGATAGGGGATACCGTGATTATCCAAAAAGCGGGTGATGTGATTCCTGAAATCGTTTCTGTTATTACCGATCTTCGCACTGGCGCGGAAAAGAAATTTATTTTCCCAAAAGTCTGTCCGGTTTGCGGATCGGAAATAATTCGTGAAGATGGAATGGCGGCTTATAGATGCACGAATCCGGATTGTTTCGGCATGAAAAAAGAATCAATGATTCATTTTGTTTCAAAAGATGCGATGAACATTGAAGGGCTTGGTGAAAAAGTTGTTATTCAATTTTTGGACGAAGGGATGATTGCAAAACCGCCGGATATTTTCAGATTAAAAAAAGAGGACCTGCTTTCTTTGCCTTTGTTTAAAGATAAAAAAGCGGATAACATTTTGGAATCGATTGAGAAATCAAAGCGCGTTGCTTTGGATAAATTTATTTACGCGCTTGGAATTCGTTATCTTGGTGAGCAAAACAGCAGTGACTTTGCGAAATATATTTTGCAAAAAGAAGTGCATCCTGAAGATTTTCAAATTCCGGATTTTATAGAGATTCTTAAAAATCTCACAATCGATGAACTTCATTCGATCGAAGGTGTAGGCGAAAAAGTTGGTCAAAGTATTTTTGATTATTCGAGAAATGATAAAAATTTGGTAATTTTGCACGAATTATATGAGCTCGGAATTCGCTTTACATTTGGTCCCGCAAAAACAAACGCGAATATAACAGGCAAAAGTTTTGTTTTAACCGGCACGTTATCTTCGATGTCTCGTGACGTTGCAAAAGCGAAAATCAAAGAACTCGGCGGTAAGGTTCTAAGTGCCATAACTCAAGAAACCGATTATTTGGTTGTCGGTGCGGAAGCGGGGAGCAAGCTCGAGAAGGCGAAAGAAATGGGCGTGAAGATTTTGAATGAGGAGGAATTTTTAAAGATGCTGTGATTTATTCCAGCACCTCTCCACCAAAAAAGTCGGCGATATCATTCGCATTGGAAGATTTTTTTTGCGCATTAGCGTCGGCTTGCGCGCCAGAAGCATCACCAGCGCTACCAGCAGGAGCCATTGCCATATTCATCACATCCGCAACCGTAGTTTCCGCTCCAGATATAACCGGCTCAAGCTCAATTCTTTTCAAAACTCCCTTAACTCGGATTTTATTATTAAATACATCAAAAAGTGTTTTTTCAAGCTCGGCTAGATGCGTTGTTTCAGAAACTTTTTCAAGATAAAAACTTGTCTTAAATTCAAGAGTCAAAGTATCGCCATTCAAATCACTTGGCTGAGAATTTTTCACACCTTGTCTTAGCATTGGCGTCTTGATTCTTTCGATAACCCTTGGCCACGTGCTGATTATATTCTGCATCGTCACGTCAATCGGATCCATCGGAGAAACGGGTGCAGATTCGCTAACTTTTTCCGCTTGCTTCGTAAGTGGCGCCGCACTAGTTGTAGTTGTAACAGCGCCAACTGCTTTCACAGCACTTTTTACTTCCGGCGTTTTCGCTCTTTGATATCCGCAAATCTCGATAATGGCTATTTCAAGAGGCAATTGAGGTATGGCAGCGCTTTTAAATTTCTCGAGAGCGCCTTGAAAAGAATCAGTCATAAGCATCAATCTTGGCACGGCATCTTTTTCTTCGCTTTGCACAGCCGCAATCAATTTCGAGCGCAAAAGTTCAAGAAATTCACGCGTGAATTGCGATAAATCCGCACCTTCTTTATATAAATTTTGCACAAACAAAAGCGCAGAATTTGCATCACAACTTTCAAGCATTTTATAAAACGCATCAAGGTTCTCAATTCCACTTAAACTCAGCATTTCTTTTACGCGATCGTATGTTAGCTTTCCATCAACAACCAATTGCTCCATAAGACCAATCGCATCGCGGAGCCCTCCTTCGGCATTATTCGCAATTGCCTCAATTGCTTTATCTTCGGCAATAATATTTTCAAGCTGAGCGATATAGCTCAATCGCGCCATGATTGTTCTTGAGTCAATACGTTTAAAATCAAACCTCTGGCATCTTGAGATAATCGTATCAAGAATTTTGTGCGCTTCCGTTGTACATAAAATAAAATAAACATAGCTCGGCGGTTCTTCCAGGGTTTTAAGAAGTGCATTTGATGCATCTTTCGTTAGCATATGCGCTTCATCAATAATATAAATTTTATTCTTTGCGCGAGTTGGAGCATAAGGAATTTTATCAATAAGCTCGCGAATTTCATCGATTCCGCGGTTGCTTGCCGCATCAATTTCGATCAAATCAATCAATCTTCCTTCATTCATGCTCACGCACATCTCGCATTTTCCGCACGGCTCCATATCGGCATCAAGCTCAAGGCAGTTCAAAGATTTCGCTATCAAACGCGCAGTTGAAGTCTTTCCGGTTCCACGTGGGCCTGTAAAAAGATAAGCATGCACCATTCGCTTTTCCCGCAAGCCATTAAGCAAAGTCTGACGAATATGATCCTGCCCGACAAGATAAGTGAAGCCTTGTGGCCTATATTTCCTGTAAAATGCGATTTTTTCCATAGAAAATGCTTTGAGGAACTTATACTAGCATTTTTTGGTTTTCGCGACAAATTTCTTAAAGTTCTCTTTAAACTCTTCCACGGAAAACTTCATCGCCTGTTCTCGAATCTTGCTCGCGTGATATTTCTTTTCGTTCGCGATCATTTTTTCAAATCCCTCTTCCATTGATTTCAAAGTTTGTTCATCAAAGAATTCACCGGTCACGCCTTCAATCATGGTTTCAGTCAATCCACCGCTTCTATAAGCTAAAATTGGCTTGCCTGCGGCCATGGCTTCAACAGGTGTAATCCCAAAATCTTCTTCTGATGGAAAAATAAATCCGCGACAATTTTCAATATATTCGTGAACAACTTCATCCGGTTTGCGACCAAGAACATCAACGGTTGGTCCCGCAATTTCCTTCAAATAATTCAGCATTTTTCCGCCACCAATAATAACGAGGCGTTTTTCAAGCTTATTAAAAAGCTCAATTGCCAAATCAATTTTTTTATAAGGCGTCAAAGTCGAGACAATCAAATAAAAATCCTCATTCTTTTTTTGCGATTTAAATTTATCAGTATCAACCGGCGGATAGATAATCGTTGAGTCGCGTCTATAATATTTTTTAATGCGTGCGGCGACAGTTTTTGAATTAGCAACATAAAAATCCGGCCTATTGCTCGCAACCTTATCCCAAAGCCGAATTTGAGACAACTTATGTTCAATGTAAAGTTTAAGAATCGGCCCCAAATTTTGCTCTTCCAAATATTGGTGTGCGTAATCCCAAATATATCGCATTGGCGTGTGGCAGTAGCAAATGTGCGTTGTATGAAGCGGCACAAGAATCCCATGCGCATACGCGCTCGAAGAGCTTATTACCAAATCAAATTCAGAGAAATCCCATTGTTCAACCGCTTGCGGCATTTTTGGAAAAAGCATTCTGTGTCCAAAAATCTTTGCCCATTTGTCCAAATTTGAAACTCTCACGCGCTCTTTTGGAAAAACGCTCCCAACTTTTTTTTCGTCATACACAAGCGTATAAATCGGCGCATGCGGATACATATCGCTCAAAACCTTGAGAACTCTTTCCGCGCCTCCAAGCCTAATTAAAAAATCATGAACAAGGGCTACTTTCATAAAATGATTATATCATATTGGTGCGTGAAAAATTTATATTAATATTTATGTTGACGAAACGTTAATATTCGAATACAATAACACTCCAGTTTAAATATTTAATCAAAAATTATATGAGAGATATAAATGGTTCAACGATTGAAATCGAATTAAGGGCAACCGAAAACATAGAAAGAAAAGATGGAAAAGGAATATTGGCAGTAAGGGGAGATGTTGTAAAGGCTGTAATCAGAGTTACAGCTGCGCAGAGATCAGAATATGATAGAGGGGCTTCGGCAAGAAGTTTTTTTGGGCCAACGGGTGCTTTTGCAGTTATTGGAACTGTAGTCGAAGGTGAAGGTGAAAATGCAAAACCGGTGGACGTTGTTGGGATAGCAACAGCGGCGCAAGTTGTATCAATGCCGGAAAGGTTTAGAGAGCGTGTTGATATGAATACGTTAGTTGCAGGCGGCGCACCAAAGCCGGTTAAAAAGCCAACAAGGCCATCGGGAGCTACGGTGCAACAGGTCATGTAGCCGTTTGTTAAAGCGATTTTGCATTAATCACATTTTTCGCTTCCAGCCATCCTCTTCTCGCTACAAAGACGCCAAATTTTAAATATTCCATATGGCTTGAATGATGCGAATCGCTATTTATTGCGAATTTTGCACCAAGTTCTTTTGCGCGCTTCACATAAATATCCTGCAAATCCATTCGTGAAGGAGAGCTGTTTATTTCCAGCGCAACATCGTTTTCAATCGCGGTTTTAATTATCGCATCCATATCAACTTTATAAGCCGGTCTTTTATTTATTAATCTTCCGCTCGGATGCGCAAAAATTGTAACATAAGGATTTTTTAAAGCCTTGATTATGCGTGCGGTTTGTTCGGCCTCGGGGAGCATAAAAGCGCTATGCACAGCCACGATTACAATATCCAGTTTTTTCAAAATTTCATCCGGCAAAGCAAGCGTTCCATCTTTATGAATATCAACTTCCGAGCCTTTCAAAATTTTAAACGGCGCGAGTTTTTTATTTAATTTATCGATTTCTTTCCATTGTTGTTGAATACGATTTTCGTCCATCCCATGGGTAATTCCGATAAAAGCCGAATGATCCGTCATTGCGATATATTCAAATCCGGCTTTTTTATAAGCCATCGCGACAGTTTCAATGTCTTGCGACGCATCACTCCAATCGCTATGAACATGCAAGTCTCCGCGCAAATCTTTCAGTTCAATTAATTTTGGCATATTTTTTTCGCCTTTAACGCCGAGTTTTTCCGCGAGCTCAATTTCTCCGCGATTTTCTCTCATTTCCGGTGGAATAAACGGCAGACCAATTGCATTATAAACTTCTTTTTCAGTTTTCCCGGCAATCATTTTATCACCATCAAAAACGCCATATTCGCTGAGCTTTAAGCCTTTTCTTTTTGCAATATCTCGCGTTCGGACATTGTGTTCTTTTGATCCTGTGAAATATTGCAAAGCCGCCCCAAAAGATTCTTTATCAATAACGCGCAAATCAACTTGAATTCCGGATTTTAAAACAACTGATGATTTTGTACTTCCTTGGCTCAAGATTTTCGCAATTTCCGGATAGCTCACATATTTTTCCATAATTTTTCCCGGATTTTTACTCGCGCATAAAATATCAATATCGCCGACTGTTTCTGCGCGTCTTCTTAGGCTTCCACAAGGCTCAATCGCCTCAATCAGGTTGCCGGTTTTTCCGTCTTTAATGTATGCGACAAATTCATCCGCTTGTTGCATTGCATCAAAAAGTAAACGTCTATCATGCGATGTTGATAGATATTCATTTATCGCTGCCAAGATTTCACTTTCACTTTTTTCACCCATTCCTGGAAGCGTTTGTAGTAAACGTTTTTCCGCAGCTTTTTTTAATTCAGCAATATTTTTCACAGCCAGTTCCGTATAAAATAATTTCACTTTTTTTGGCCCAACTCCGCGAATATCCAGCATATTTAAAAATCCATCCGGCAAAGTTTTTACGAGCGCTTCGTGACCCTTGGATTTTCCGGTTGTAATAATTTCAATGATTGTATCCGCAAGTGCGCGACCAATTCCGGGGATTTTTGTCAGACCATCTTTATCGGCTTTATAAATTTCACTCAACTCCTGCGACAGATTTTCAATCGTCTGCGCAGCTCGGTAGTAAGCCTTAAAACGGAACGGATTTTGATTTTGGATTTCCAAAATATTTCCAATTTCTTCAAAAATTTTTGCGATGCTTTGGTTGTCCATTTTTAATTGAATAAAATTAACTCAATAAAACTTTTAATGTTTTTTCAGCAGCTTTTTTCCACGTAAATTTTTTCAATCTTTCTGTGCCTTTTTTTATTGATTCTTCACAAAATTTTTCTCCGGCTTTTGAATTTTCCGCCAATTTTTTGAGTCCGGCCACAATGCTCTTTTCATTATAAGGATCAACAAAAACAACCGCATCTTTTGCGACTTCACGCAATGCCGGGATATCCGAAACAACAATTGGCTTTTTATAATAAAACGCTTCCAAAACTGGAAATCCAAATCCTTCTTGCAGTGAAGGGAATGCAACAAAGTCGCAATTTTTCATCAAAGTATTTTTCTCTTCTTCGGTGATATATCCGGGCATTAAAACTTTGCTCCATAAGTCGTTTTTCTCAACAGCACGCCAAATTTTCTTAAATTTCAGTCCGCGTTTTCCGCATAAAAGCAATTTATAATCCTTATTTTTTTTGGAAAATTCCGCAAAAGCGTTAATCAATCGAACCAGATTTTTCTTTTCTTCAAGCCGTCCAACAAAGAATATATATTTTTGATCTTTCCCAATTCCAAATTGTGCCAAAATTTTACGCTCATCCGCATCGGTCATATTCAAAGACACATCCGGAGTCTCAAATCCATGATGCACAACAACAATTTTTTTCGGATTGCAGTTGTAAAATTTAATCAAATCTTGTTTCACGGCTTCTGTTGGCGTAAGGACTTTATAAGCAAATTTGCACGCAAACATCGCGCCAAAATTTAAGTAATGATACGAAGCAAATGAATACGCTTTTTTTGTGTATTTAAAGGCCACATCATGAATCATCGTAACAGTTTTTTTCGGATGAAAAATCGGAATAATATGCGACGGCACAAATAAAACATCCGGCGGATTAACAAACATTTCATATCCAAGTCGAACCTGCGTCCAAAGCCTCGGGCAGGGAATAACGCGCTCTTCATGTTTATAAAATTCGTTTTCCGGAAAAATAATATCAAGCTTTTTTGGCGAATATAAAATGACTTCAACGCCGCCCTTTTCGGCTTTTTCGCCGTCATTTTCATTCTTCAAAATCTTCAAAATTGCCGCAATAATATGCTTCGAATAAAACTCAACACCGGTTGAGGCTTCAAAACTCATTCGCGATGCATCAATGCCAAGAATCATGATTCGATTATACCCGTTTGCACAAAACCATTCCATAAACTTTTTCCGCTCCGGCGCGCTTCAAAACTTTGGCGCATTCGTTCATGGTCGCGCCGGTTGTTAGAACGTCGTCAATCAAAATCACATTCTTACGAACTTCTCGCGTCACGCAAAATGCACCTCTCAAATTTATTATTCTTCCAATACTATCCAGCCCAACCTGCGTCGCTGTATTTTTTGTTTTTACCAAATATTGATGCATCGGAATCCCGCTTTTATATGCGATAATTCTTGCTATCAATTCCGCCTGATTAAATCCGCGCCATAAAAATCTTTTTCTATAAATAGGCACAAAAGTTATCGCCCAATTCTGCGATTTTTGAATTTCCGTTAAAACATCTTCAAATTGCGCGTACAAAAATTCACTCAAAATCTCAGCAATTTCAGTTGAAAAAGTATATTTTAATTTCTGGATCAGCTTCAAAACAGCACTATTTTTTTCATATTCAAAAACAAAAAAACTTCCATCAAGATGAATCCCACCTTTTGTACTTATTCTGTATTTGCACCTTTTGTTCCAAATTTTAGGCAGACAGTTTTTACACAAATACCCGCCTTCTTTTCCGCATGCAACGCACAAAACAGGGAATAAAATTCCCAAGCAAAATGTCAGAAATTTGTTAAGAAAATTTAATATGTACATGTTGACTTTCGGAAATCTTTCGCGTTATAATTAAGCCAATTACGACGAGAGGTTAGGGGCGAAGGTTCTGTCCTCGCTTACGATACCTCTCATTTTTTGCTTTCGAGAATTTTTCTAAAATCATTTATAAAGAAGAAATGATCTTTGAACGTTCGTAGTAGCCATGAATATTGCTCTTTGTTAGGTATTCCGACTTTTAATAATTTATTATTTTCTTTCAAATATTTTATTAAGCAGTAAAAATCGCCATCTCCGCTTATAATTACAGCTTTATCGAAATTTTTGCATTCAGTTACGCAATGTAAAGCCAACTCGGCATCGCAATTGCCTTTGATTGGGCCGTTATGTTCTTGCAAGGTTGGCTTAAAAATAAGGACATATCCCATTTGTCGCAACTTGGCGTATAGTTTTTCGTTCCAGCTACAATACCCAATAAACAAATAAGCTTTTTGGACTTTATACCTATGTTTTAAATAAACCCGAAATTTTCCAAAATCCAATTGCCAACCCGATCTTCGAATCGCAAGATTCAAATTTTGGCTATCTATAAACGCGTAATTGTTTAAGCGGCTATCCATGGCGCCATTCAATCACATCCGCATTAAATCCTTTTAAACCAAATTTAACTTTTTTATTAAATTTTTATTAACAAACTTGATTTTTAGCAAAAAACTTAATAAACTAATCCCGCGCAGTTGAATATTGATCTTGCGCAACGTTTTTTGGACGGTTAGCTCAGCTGGTAGAGCATCTCGTTGACGTCGAGAGGGTCAGTGGTTCGAACCCACTACCGTCCACCACACCCGAAGCGCAGCGAAGGGTGGCATTTTTAATTAAACTCGCGTTTGAAACGTTCTAAGCTTTTAGAAGAGTTATTTACATTTGGTCTATTGCCGCTTTGTCAGCGCTGGATTTGGCATCTATGGCTCTTTTATCAGCAGTAGCCCTTGTGTCAATTGCCGCTTTATCTGCGGCTGATTTTCGGTCAATCGCTACTTTTTCAGCGGCTGACTTTCTGCTGATTGCTATTTTTTCAGTTGCCGCAGTTCGATCTATTCCGGCCCGCGCGGCATCTTTTGAATTCGAGTCCATATAATAGCGTTAATTAAATATTACGTTATTCTTCTTCCGCTAATTAGGTTTATGATCAAAACAACAAGCGCAATCACAAGCAGAATGTGGATTAACCCGCCAAACGTGTAAGCCGTTAAAAGCCCAAGAGCCCAAAGCACAAGAAGGATTAAAAAGATTGTCCAGAGCATATAGTTTTTTGTTAGATAATAAACTTTAAGTAAGTGCTTAACTATATTCCTTTTGGAGCTTTAAAGATAGGCTTTTAGAAGAAAGCGAATAGCCAAAAAGACGTTTAAGGTTTAATTGATTTCGTGTAAGTATCAGCGAATTAGTTTCCATTTATAAAAGAAGGGATTAGGTTTTTGGTGCATAACCTAAACCCAATCCCAATGACAGAATATCAATTAAATAGTTTGTTGGAAATGAAAGAAAGAATA
>Ga0209211_10001679_pt1 | contig 40907 bp, 49 predicted proteins | sample RifGroA2_FD_183992 | JGI IMG/M metagenome (GOLD analysis project Ga0209211, IMG submission 183992) | Groundwater microbial communities from Rifle, Colorado, USA - Groundwater A2 (SPAdes) (version 2) | ecosystem: Environmental > Aquatic > Deep subsurface > Groundwater | place: Rifle, Colorado...
TATGGACAGGCCGGAAATTTTTTCCAGTGATTTTACGGCGGCGGAAATAGTCTTGGAAGCGTCTTCAAGGCTGGTGATGTAACCCTTTCTTACTCCTTCGGATTCTTTCTGGGCGGCCGCCAATATGCGCAAAGAGCCGTCCTTTTTTCGCTCAACGACAATAGCCCTCACTGAAGAGCTGCCGATATCAAGGCCGGTTATGATATTGCGAGCCATATAATGTTTAATTATATAACAACTCCGGCAAATTAGTAATTTAAATAATTGTGGATAACAATATCAGAGATCCGCCATTATTTTTTCCCAATCTTTCGGATAAAATTCTTGCATTATCTCCAGCTCTTTTTCGTCCATTTTTTTGCTATGTTTCAAGCCGGATAAGTGCAAGAGGGAATGGATGAATAAATAAAAAGACAAACCGACGTTTTTTTGATATTTTTTATTTATTAAAATTTCTCCTTCATTTTCGGATAAAGGGAAAGACAAGACATTGGCTGAATAATCTTTTTTCCGATAAAGATTGTTTAATCTTTTCATCTCGCCGCCTCCGACATAAGAAAAACTCAGGTCGTATTTTTCTCCCAATACCTGATTTTTAATCTTTAGCCAAGAGGGCTTCATAGCATTTTTTTAAACTCCTCTTTTTTCCATATCAAGATAAGTAAAAATGGCATCTTTGACATTTTCCATCGCCTCTTTCTCCGTTGATCCTTGGCTGTGGCATCCAGGAAGAGCTGGAACATGGATGTCGTAACCATATTTGCTTTTATGAATAGTTAGCAAGTATTTCATATTGATTTTATACTACATAACAAAATAAACGGAGTCAATGTCTCTTGGTAATTAACGAAATTATTTTGTAGAATTTTACTCTATTTTGCCGAGTTTTCTAAGAAGGTCGGTTTTTTTGGCGTAAGCGACTTTTTTCAAAGCGTCTTCTTTTTTCTTCAATTTTGACTTCGGCCTGGCTCTGAATCTCAAGCTTCGCGCTATGGGCAAATTTCCCGAAGATTTTACTCTCTGGCTGAAACGTCTCATCAAACCGGCCGCCGATTCGTTTTCTTTCTTTTTTACTTCAATCATAAAAAATTATTTCCTGCCTGTTATTTTTTTCTTTATAATTTCCACGACCTTTTCCATGGGAACCGATTCTTGCGCTCCCGTGTCCATATCTCTCACCATAATGGAATTTTCCAAAACTTCTTTCTGTCCCAGTATTAAAACATACGGCACTTTCATCTTGGACGCAAGGGACAACTGGCTGTTGAGATTGTCTTTGCTTATTGATTGGGCGATGTAAATGCTGGCCGTTCGGAACATTTCTATTATATTCATACTCTTCTGTTTGGCGGACTGGCTAAGCTGGATCAAAAAAACTTTCGGCGTTCTTTTCTGTTTGGGCGCGATTCTTTTTTCCTGCATAACCATCGCCACTCTGTCCGCCCCCATCCCGCCGCCTACCGCCGGAATGTCTCTCTTGCCCAGTATTTTCGCCAAGGGGTCGTATCGTCCTCCCGCAGCCAACGCCAAAAGTTGGCCTTCCGAACTTTCTTCTTGATCAAGAAAAATTTCAAAAACGGTCCGGGTATAATAATCCAGCCCTCTCACCAGCTTGGTGTTCAGATAATAATTTATGCCGTTGTTTTCCAAGAATTCAAGAGTTTCTTTGAAGTGCTGTTTGCAGGGAGCGCATAAAGAATCTATGGATTGAGGGGCGTTTCTTTTTATTTCCGCGCATTTTGTTTCCTTGCAGTCCAAAAGCCGCAAGGGATTTTCTTTGAATCTGCGCTTGCAATCCTTGCAGAGATTCGGCAAGTGCTTTCTGTAATAAACGATGAGCTTTTTCCGGTACTCGCCGCGGCACTCCTTGTCTCCGACGGAGTTGATGTGGACGATTACCGGGCCGAGGCCGAGCTCTTTGAGCGCCAGGGTGAAAATTTGGATGATCATCACTTCTCCTATCGGCTTGCTTTCGCCTATTATTTCCAATCCGAACTGGAAAAATTCCCGGAACCGCCCCTTTTGAGGATTTTCGTGCCGGAAAAAAGAGCCTTTGTACCAAAGCATAACCGGCTGGGGAAGAGTGTGGAGGCCGTGTTCTATGTAAGCTCTCATCACCGGCGCCGTTCCTTCGGGACGCAAAACAAGGCTGTTGTCCCCGTCGCTTTTTACATAATACATCTGCTTTTCCACGATATCCGAAGTGGCGCCGACTGTGGCGGTAAAAAGGCCAACACTCTCCAAATGCGGGGTTTGGATGGGTTTGAAGCCGTAATAAGAAGCGATTTCTTCCGCCTTATCAAAAACATTCTGATAGAGGACATACTCGTCGGCGAGCAGATCGTGCATTCCTTTAGGACTTTGGATATTTAATTTGTCTGACATAATTGCTTAAATTCGAAATCCGAATATCAAAATTCGAAACAAATTCTAATTTTTTAAATTTTAAATTCTAAACTTTTTGACATTTGGATTTTTAATATTGTTTCGAATTTCGTGTTTCGTGCTTCGGATTTTTTCATCAATAGCCCGGGAATAGCCCGATTTTATTAAGCGGCCAGAGCCTGACTATAGATCGGCCGATTATCAGTTTTTTGGGCACCGGACCCCAGATTCTGGAATCGGAACTGGCGTCGCGGTTGTCGCCCATCACGAAATACTCGTCGTCTTTGAGTCTAATCTCTTTGCCGTCTAAAACTATTTCTTCGTTGGGGAGGGCGATTATTCTTTTTATGAAAAAAACTTTCGGGTTTTTTGGATAGCGGAAAATTATAACATCGTCTTTTTTTGGGTCGCTTACTCTATAGGAAATTTCGTCAACGATAAGATAATCTCCGTCGCGGTAAGTCGGTTCCATAGACGCGCCGTTGACTAAAAATGGTTGGGCGACCCAAAATCTTACGGGAATGACGATAACAGCCACTATAAAAATAAATTTTATGAAATCAAAAACCGCGCTTCCTTTTTTTTGCAAATTTTCTTCCATTTCTCGCTCATAATACAGTATAAAATTTGCGATTGCAACCCAATGTCACGCCCTTGACCGGAAAAATAAAAAGGATAGACTAAATGCAATATGACAAAAGTCAATCCGGAAATAGAGGCTTTCGCCAGAATAAAAGTAATCGGAGTCGGTAATTCCGGCAACAATTCGGTCAATCATATGATCCGCTCTAAGGTTAAGAATGTGGAATTTATCGCCATAGACACGGACGCTCAAAAACTGCACCACAGCATGGCCAATAAAAAAATCCACATCGGCAAAAATATAACCAAAGGACTGGGCGGAGGAATGAATCCGGAAATGGGCAAGAAAGCCGCCGAAGAAACTAAAGAAGCAATTCAAGAAAGCATTAAAGGCGCTGATATGGTTTTTGTCGCCGGAGGGAAAGGAGGAGGCACGGCCACGGGAGCTCTGCCAGTGGTGGCCAGAATTGCCAAAGAACAAGGCATCCTCACTATCGCAGTCGTCACCAAACCTTTCGGTTTTGAAGGCGCCCACCGATCAAGATTGGCCGAGCAGGGATTGATCAACCTCAAAGAAGCGGTGGATGCGATGATCGTCATCCCCAACGACCGCCTATTGAGCATCGTGGGCAAAGAAACCACTTTTCTTTCCGCTTTTCAGATTTGCGACGATGTTTTAAGACAAGCTGTTGAAGGAATTTCCGACCTCATCACGATGCCCGGCATCATCAACGTGGACTTCGCCGACGTCAAAACGATTATGCAAAACGCCGGCTCGGCTCTGATGGGCATCGGCTACGGCCAGGGAGAAAAAAGAGCGGAGGAAGCGGCCAAAATGGCCATCAATTCCCCTTTGCTGGATATTTCCATTGAGGGGGCCAAAGGCGTGCTTTTCGCCATTTCCGGCGGGACGGATTTGACCATGGTGGAAGTTCAAAATGCGGCCACCATCATCACCGAATCAATAGACCCGGACGCCAAAGTCATCTTCGGCACCATAAACGACGAGCGGCTGAAAAAGGGCGAGATTAAAGTTACCGTCATCGCCACCGGATTTCCGGCGGAAAGATTGTCCGGAAATTCTTCCGGCATAATCAGGAAAGCCCCCCTGCCTTCAAACGCCAATTTGGCCAACGAAAATAAAGATTTGAAAGACTTCAAAGATTTTAGGGAAAAAGCCAAAGAAGACAAAAATAAGGATGCCGGAAATGAAAAGAAAGAAAAAGACAACGACTCTTGGGATGTCATTCCGGCTTTTCTAAGAAGAAATAAGTAAAAATAATTTGAATTATGAAATAATGTCGTTCGCGACGTCTTGCGCAGTGCGGCGGCACGAGCAGAGCAAATTTTCAGCAGAAAATTATGCGAACCGAGCGAATGATATTATTTCGTAATTCAAGAAAGTTTACTCTTCAAATAATCATACGCCGACAGAGCCGCTTTGGCGCCTTCTCCGGCGGCGATAACGCATTGCTTGTATTTGACGTCGGTCACGTCGCCGGAAGCGAATGCGCCCTTGACCGATGTTTCGTTGGTTTTCGGGTCTATAATTATTTCGCCGTATTCATTTGTTTCCAAAAATCCTTTGACGAAAGCCGAACTGGGCGACCAACCGACATTCACAAAAATTCCTTGGGCATTAAGCGTTTTTTCTTCCCCTGCCTCATCGGCAGGCAGGCCCGTTTTTTTGTCTAAATAAACAATTTTTTCAACAAAGTTCGCTCCTTTGATTTCCTTAATGTCGGCATTGGTTATGAATTCAACCTTGCCCGACGCTTTCAATTTTTCCTGCAAAAATTCATCGCCGATTATTTTATCAGAGGCTTCCATCACGTAAATTTTAACGGCGTATTTCAGCAGATCAAAAGCCGAATTCAAGCCGGAGTTTCCTCCGCCAGCCACGACAACCGTCTTGTCGCCGAAAAGCGGCGCGTCGCAGGTGGAACAATAGACCACGCCTTTATTTTCAAATTCTTTTTCGCCCGGCACATTCAATCTTCTTGGGTTTTTCCCAGTGGCGATTATCACGCTTTTGGCTTTTATCTCGTCCGGCATGTTCGTAGAAATTTCAAAAATATCGCCGATTTTTGAGATTGATTTTACTTCCATTCCGGATTTTATCGGCAGGCCGTATTTTTGAACCTGTTCCTTCATCTTATCAATCAGCTCTGGGCCGGAAATTTTTTCAAATCCGGGAAAATTTTCTATGCTTTCCGTCTGCAAAGTCTGCCCACCTATTTCTTTGGTTAAAATAACGGCGTTAAGTTTTTTTCGCGCGGCGTAAATGCCGGCCGTCAATCCGGAAGTCGCTCCGCCGATAATAACAAGATCGTATACCATAATGACTTTATGAACTTTTTACTTTATAACTTTTATTACTTGTGTCGGACAGACTTCGGCCGCTTCTTGGTTGCATTTAGTATCTTCTTCGCCTGCCTCGCCGGCAGGCAGGCCGGAAATTTCCAGCTCGGATTCATTTCCTTGCGTGTTTATTTTCCCGCCTTTTAAAACCGCTTTGCCCTTTTCGTAATCCATATCCCAAAACTTCGGGCAAACCGCCGCGCACGACCCGCAACCTATGCACCCTTCTATATTTTGAATTATTTTCAGCATTGAATAATTATACACTAAATCTTTTTAATTTGATAAAACGGAGGGTAGAGGATTTGAACCTCTGAGGGATTGCTCCCAACCGCGTTTCGAGTGCGGCGCATTAGACCGCTCTGCCAACCCTCCACGCCTATTTTTAACACAAAATCAGGCCATTTACAATTCGCTCAAGATAGGTTAAATTTATAGGGTTAATGGGCAATTAGCTCAGTGGTAGAGCGTTTCATTGACATTGAAAAGGTCACAGGTTCAATCCCTGTATTGCCCACGGCCCTATCGTCTAATGGTTAGGACAACGGGTTTTCAATCCGTTAACCGGGGTTCGACTCCCCGTAGGGTCAAAAAGTGTTAATAAAAAATGAACTGCTTCATTTTTTAAACTTTTTGAAAGCGGAGCGATGTTTTGCGAGCGCGCAAAACCGCGAGCTGGGGTCGCAAGTACTTATGTAGAATTTGAGCGGAGCGAAAAATTATACTTAGTAACTTGTGACCAAAAGAGTATTCACTCTACCTATTTTTTTATTTTTCGCTAGAATATAACCATTAGCGGATAATTCAAATTTAAAAAATATGAACGATGCAAAAATTGTCAAATGGGTTTTAAGAATAGCAGTGGCCGGAGAATTTATCGGTCACGGAGTTTTCGCGCTTCAAGGCAAAAAAACATGGATCGGCTGGATCAGTCAGCTTACCGGCGCGGAAGTCGGCGCGGCGGCAATTATGCTGACGATTGTCGGCTTGCTGGATTTGTTAGTCGCTTTGATTGTTTTAACGCGGCCGATTCGTTTAGTCGTCTTATGGGCCGCCTTTTGGGGTTTTTGGACGGCGCTTGTCCGCCCGCTTGTCGGCGAACCGATTTGGGACTTTATTGAACGTTGGGCAAACTGGGGAGCGCCGCTGGCCCTGCTTCTTTTAATCGGCTGGCCGAAAAACTGGAAGGAGTGGTTTAAGTAAAATTTTTATGAAACTTGGCATTATTTTGCAATCAAATAAACCAGAGCGAGCATGGAATACATTCCGACTTGGAATCACCGCGCTCAAATCCGGTCATACTGTGAAAATTTTTCTAATGAACGAGGGTTCGGAACTGGGCTCAATTGCCGATAACGAAGACTTTGACACTTCAACGAAAGTTGCGGAATTCAAGAAGTTGAATGGCGAAATTTACGCCTGTGGCACATGCCTAAAAGCGCGCGGCAAAGAAAAAAGCAATATTTGCCCGATTTCCACAATGGACGACTTATTGAAAATGATAGAAATTTCTGATAAAATTTTAGTATTCTAGCAAAAACCCCATATAATTTAATGACATCGTTGCAAAAATTTTTTTTGTTTGTTTCAAGAATAACCGTCGGCTGGATGTTTTTCTACGCCGGCATTACCAAAGTTTTAAATCCGCAATGGTCGGCGGAGGGGTATCTTAAGGGCGCAAAGGCTTTTACTTGGTTTTTCCAAATGCTTTTAGATCCGAGCGTTTTGCCAATTATAAATTTTATGAACAAGTGGGGCTTAACTCTTCTTGGTATTTCTTTAATACTCGGCTTGTTTGTCCGTTTCAGTTCCCTTTTGGGCGTTCTGCTTATGATTTTGTATTATATCGCACTTGATTTCCCTCACCCAAATCCGAACGCTTATATCGTTGATCAACACATTATCTACATTTCCATTTTGCTTTTCTTTGCCACCGTTAAAGCTGGAAGAGTTTTTGGATTGGACAGCAAGCGCGTCCATCATCATTCGGGGTTAAGGAGGTGGCTGGGATAAATTTATGCTATATTGTCCTTTATGGACAAAGGCAAAAATATCGCCGAAACGGCTAAAAAAATAATAGTTATTTATCATGACGACCTGGACGGATTTACCGGCGCTTGGGCGGCGTGGAAAAAACTGAAAGATAAGGCCGAATATGTGGAACTCGGTTATGATACAAAAAATTATGATTTTTTATTCCGACTGAAAGATAAAGATATATATATGATTGACTGCTCTCTTAATATGCGGGAAATGTTAAAATTAGCTTCAAAAAACAAAGTCATTCTTATAGATCACCATTTTTCCTCAAAAGAAAAAGCCGACTTGTTGCCCGGAAGTGTTTTTGACGAAAAATATTCCGGAGCGTCTTTGAGTTGGAAATATTTCCACGGCGAAAATAAAGCGCCGCTTATTGTCAATTATGTCCAAGATTACGATCTCTGGAAATTTAAATTGCCCCACACCAGAGAATTAATGGCCGTGTTAAATCTTTACAGTTTTAATTTTAAAGTATGGGATAAAACGGCTAAAATGTTTCAAGATAAAAACAAAAGAAAAGAGCTGATCAAAAAAGGCCAAGCAATCGTTGATTATCAAAAATCTTTAATCGGCGAATTGTCAAACAAGGGGCAAGAAGTTGTTTTTGAAGGATGCGATGCCGTTGCCGTCAATTCCCCCATTTTATCATCTGAAATAGGCAACCATATTTACACCAAAACTGGTAAAATTGGAATTGTTTGGTCGTACAAAGGAAAAGATAGGCCAAAAATACATGTGTCATTAAGAGGAGACGGGAAAATAAACCTTTCCGAACTGGCAAAAAATTATGGCGGCGGCGGACATAAAGCCGCGGCTGGATTCGCCATTGAGGGCGACATTAATTTCCCTTGGCAAATAAAATGATAATTCTGGCCATAGAAACGTCCTGCGACGAAACTAGCGTTGCAATAATAGAAGGCAAAGGAAAATCGGAAAATCCGTCTTTTAAAATATTGTCCAATGTCGTTTTGTCGCAGGTAAAAATCCATAAAAATTGGGGAGGAGTGGTGCCGATGATGGCGAAAAGAGAGCACTCAAAAAACTTGATTGCGATTTTGGAAAAGTCATTAAGAAAATCAAGTTTTTTAATTTCTAGATCCGAATTTCTAATTTCTAAACAAATTCAAAATTCTAAATTAAGAATAATAAACAAAATATTGGAACGAGAGCCGGAATTGTTACAACAATTCTTGAAATTTATCCCGACAATCAAACCGCCAAAAATTGACGCTATCGCCGTGACGATCGGACCCGGGCTGGAACCGGCGCTTTGGGTGGGTATAAATTTCGCCAGAGCGTTGGCGTCTGTTTGGGACAAGCCGATTGTGGCCGTGAATCATATGGAGGGACATATGGTCGCCGTTTTGCTGCAAAACGGCGGAATTTCCAATTTCCAATTTCCAATTTCCAAACAAATTACAAAATCAAATTTTAAAAACAAAAAACAAATAAAATTTCCCGCTTTGGCGCTTCTTGTATCAGGCGGGCATACGGAGTTGGTGCTGATTAAAAAATGGGGCGATTATAAAATTATCGGCGAGACCAGAGACGACGCGGCGGGCGAATGTTTTGACAAGACAGCCAGAATGCTGGAACTTCCCTATCCGGGCGGACCGCAGATAGCCAAACAGGCGGAAAATTTCAAAAAATACCCGCTTGCTTTTCGCATGGGAGGATGGGTAAGACGGGAGATGGAAAAAGAAGCCTTTAATATCAAACTGCCCCGCCCGATGATTGATTCCAAAGATTACGACTTCAGTTTCTCCGGCCTTAAAACCGCCGTCTTATATATGTTGAGAGATATGAAAGAAAGGCATATAAATATAGGCGATTTCACGCCGATGATTTGCAATGAAATTCAGCAAGCCATTGTTGATGTCTTAATCACTAAAACAATCAAAGCCGCCAAAGAATTCAGCGCCAAATCAATCATTCTTGGCGGCGGCGTAGCGGCCAACCATGAACTCCGCGCGCAAATGAAAAAGGCTGTCCTAATGTCAAGGCGAGACCTTGACATTAGGGGGCAGACGACCGCCTTGTATCTTCCTTCCGCCAAACTCACCACCGACAACGCCGCTATGATCGGCGCAGCCGGCTATCTCCATGCGGCAAGCGGAGACTTTGCCAAGTCAGAAAAAATGGAGGCTCAAGGGAATTTGTCGCTTTAATTAACTCTAGTTTTCTGCTAAAATGGCGTTATGAAAGACGAGAAAACAAGCAAAATAAATGAAAAATTGTTGAAGCCTTACGAGCCGAAGGAAACCGAGGGGCGGATTTATAAGCTTTGGGAAGAAAGCGGGTATTTTAACCCCGATAATTTGCCGGAGAGAAACGGCCAAACTTTTACCATTGTCCTGCCCCCGCCCAATGTTACCGGCACTTTGCATATGGGCCATGCGCTTAACGCCACCATCCAGGATATTCTTATCCGGCAAAAAAGGATGCAAGGATATAAAACGCTTTGGATTCCCGGCACCGACCACGCCGGCATCGCCACTCAAAATGTGGTGGAAAAAGATTTGAAAAAACAAGGAATTTCCCGCCATGATCTGGGCAAAGAAAAATTCTTGGAAAAAGTTTGGGAATGGAAAGAAAAATACGGCAATATAATTCTAGACCAGCTTAAAAAAATAGGCTCTTCCTGCGACTGGTCGCGAAGCCGTTTTACGATGGACGAAAAATACAGCGAGGCGGTAAAGGTTGCCTTTTTGCATTATCATAAGAAGGGTTGGATATACCAGGGCGAAAGAGTCATCAACTGGTGCCCGAGATGCCAAACTTCCCTATCCGATTTGGAAATAGAATATTTGGAACAACAGTCAAAACTTTATTTTATTAAATATCCGATAAAAAACAGTAAAAACTTTATAACCGTCGCCACCACCCGTCCAGAAACGATGCTCGGCGACACGGCCGTGGCGGTCAATCCAAATGACGAAAGATACAAAAATTTGATCGGCCAAACATTAATATTGCCGATTCAAAACAGAGAAATTCCCATCATCGCCGACGAAAGCGTGGATAAAGATTTCGGCGCGGGAGCGGTAAAAGTTACTCCCGCCCACAGTCTAGCTGATGCCGAAATTGCCGAACGGCGCAAACTCCCCTCAATCGTAATCATAAATCAATTCGGCAAAATGACGGCCGAAGCCGGAAAAGAATTTGAAGGGCTTTCCACCAAAGAGGCTCGAGAAAAAGTGGTGGAAAAACTCCGACAGCTTAACTTGATAGAAAAAATTGAAGACTACCCGAACAGAATATCAATTTGTTACCGATGCAATACCGCCATAGAACCCCGCCCGAGCCTGCAATGGTTTTTGAAAATGGATGAGTTGGCCAAAAAAGCCGTTTCCCCCGTTCAAAACGGCGAGATAAAATTCAATGACAAAAGATGGGAAAAAATATACACGGATTGGTTGTCCAACATCAAAGACTGGTGCATATCCAGGCAAATCTGGTGGGGACACAAAATTCCGCTAGACGGCGCGGATGATGTCTTAGACACTTGGTTTTCTTCGGCCTTGTGGCCTTTTGCGACACTGGATTGGCCAAATGCCGACTCTAAAGATTTAAAAGAGTTTTATCCAACCCAAGTTCTCTCTACCGACAGGGGAATTATCAATCTTTGGGTGGCCCGGATGATATTTTCCGGATTGGAATTTACGAATGAAAAACCATTTTCAAATATAATAATCCATCCAACGGTTTTGGACAAAGACGGACGCAGGATGTCCAAGTCGCTGGGCACGGGAATTGACCCGCTGGTTTTGATTGATAAATACGGCGCCGATGCCGTCCGATTCGGCTTGATTTACCAAATGATGGGAGGACAAGACATAAAATTTGACGAATCTCATCTCTTGGCAGGAAAAAAATTCGCCAATAAAATTTGGAACATCGCAAGATTTGTCGTTTCTAATCCGCCGAATGACGGACAAAATTCAAACTTATCAAAAGAAGATAAAGAAATTTATGAAAAACTGGAACAAGTTATTGAATCAGTGGCGGAAAATATGAATAGCTACAACTTTGGACAGGCGCTGCATATTATTTATGATTTTGTCTGGCATGAATACGCCGACAAATACATAGAATATTCTAAAATGAGAGACAGCGAGGAGCGCGGAAATGCCTTATCTTCAATTTTGGCTAGCGCGTTGAAACTTCTTCATCCCTTTATGCCGTTTATCACCGAGGAAATTTGGTCGATGATGCCGGGTAAAAATAAAAAAATGTTAATCATAGAAAAATGGCCCAAAACTTAACCGCTTCAACTTTATTTTTTGCCATCGCCGGCGGATTCATTCCTTCCTTGTTATGGCTTTGGTTTTGGCTCAAAGAAGACAGTCATCCGGAACCGAGAGCCAGCCTGATTTATACTTTTATCGCCGGAATGATTGCCGTCCCCATAGCCATGGTTTTTGAATATTTTACTTTGTTTCAAGCCGGACTGGCCGGAAGTTTTTCCCTTCTGGCCTGGGCTTTTATAGAAGAAATTTTGAAGTACGGCGCCGCCAGAAAAACAGCTTTTTGCAAATCTTGTTTTGATGAACCGATTGACGCCATAATCTATATGGTCACGGCGGCTTTGGGATTCGCCAGCCTGGAAAACACTCTTTTTATCATAAAAACTTTTCACAACAGCGGAATACTTTCGGGTTTGGACATCGGCAATATGAGATTTATCGGAGCAACTTTGTTGCACACCGCCTCCTCGGCCATCGTAGGCGCTTTTATGGCTTTTTCCCTTAGAAAAAACAGGAAAAATTTGAAAAGAAACACTTATATGGGAATAGTTGCCGCCGGACTTTTGCACTTTGCTTTCAACTATCTTATAATAAAAAGCGGAGGGGGAAACATTTTGAAAGTATTGATTCCTCTCTGGCTTATTATAATCGCTTTAATTTTTATTTTAGAAAAGGTCAAAAATAACGTTAAGTAAAATAATTTTTTATGTCAAAAGAAAAAAAATCTTTTTTTGAAAGGCTAACGGGATCAGAGCCTGAAAATGCGGATTATGAAGGAGGTGAAAATTATAGCTTGTCAAACATAGGTTCGGAAGAAAAAACTTATGACGAGGAAGATGGTCAATTGGCCGTTGATGTGTTTCAAGGCGAAAACGAAGTAATTATCCAATCAATCGTGGCCGGAGTAAAGCCGGACGATTTGGATATTTCCATAAACAAAGATTCCGTAACCATAAGAGGAAAAAGGGAAAGTAATCGTCTGACAGAAAAAAAAGACGCCGTTTGCCAAGAACTTTATTGGGGCGGTTTCAGCCGGACAATTTCTTTGTCCGACGAAATAGACTCCGAAAATGCGGAGGCTTCCACCAAAAACGGCATTTTGACCATCCGCCTCCCTTTCCTCCGCAAAGCTCCGGTCAAAAAAATAAGGGTGCAGGAAGAGTAGGTTTTTTGAAATTTTATGCCGAAGGTGAGAATCGGGCTTGTCTGCCGACAGGCAGGCTCACGACCCCAACTTTTTATAATAACTCCTTAATTTGTTTTTTGAGTTTTGGAATATCGTTTTTGGCAGTATCCCAAACCCTATCCATAATTACGCCAAAATACTCATGCACAAGAATATCTCTCATCCCTGCCATGTCTTTCCACGGAATTTCTGGGTGTTTTTTCTTTATTTCCGGTGAAATATTTTTTACCGCCTCTCCGATAATTTCCAGTCTTTTAATAATAGCGTCTTGTTTTTCATAATTATCAAGAAATTCTTTCTTGGTTTTGCCTTTTACATATTTCTCAATACGAATAATGCTTTCCAAAATGTCTTCCAAAAAAATTTTAGGATTTTTTCCTCTCATAAATTACTTTTTGCTCATTCAAAATTGTTTCTTTAAGAAGCGGGCGTATTGCGTCATACTCCACAAGGTCAACTTTTCTGCCAAGCTTTTTTTCCAATTCTAATTTTAAACGTACTATATCAAATAAAGTCTTGCCTTTTTTCAATTTAACAAGTAAGTCAATATCGCTGTTTTTTTTGGCTTCACCTCTCGCAGTAGAACCAAAAAGCGCCGCCCTATTAACGCCTCGTCGTTCTAAAATGGGCGTTGCTTTTCTTTTTATGTTTTGAATGGTCATGACTGCATACTAACAGAAAAAAAAAGAAAAACAATTTTTTTGCCGAAGGCGAGAATCGGACTCGCGACCCCTTCTCCCCGCCGACAAAAACGGCGGGGTAAATTTTCAGAGTTGCGCTCCTGCCTCTTCGGCAGGTCGCCGAAGAGGCGACTACTTCACTTTTGCCGGTATTCTTGAATTAGTCCGAACGCATTTCATCGCCGCAGGCGGCGAGGAAATCCCCCCGCGAAAATTCGGAAAGGCGGCGGAGCCGCAGCGCTAACAATTTCAAGTTTTTCTTTGGCGGCATTCAATTCAGAATTCGCAAGGCGAATACAAATGTATTTTATGATAAATTTTATAAAAAATCAAAAAAGAAAGGCGCCGTACCCGAAGGTCGTGCGCCTGTGTTGCAGAAACGTGAAGCCCCCCGTAGGTCAGGTTGCGAAAACTTCTGCGGTGCCGTGATCGACGACCACGACAGCCACATCAGTCATGCCTCGCAACTTCTTCGCTGCCTCCTTGTCGAAGATACCAAGCACTTTCTGGATGTACTTACGCATGGCTAGTCCACGCGCAAAAGGGACTTCTCCCCGGTTGCGGATCTCCTGCCAGTTAAAGCCAGGCATCAGAACGTCGGCGAGTGGGCCACCGTGAACATCATCGATGTTCAGAAGTACGATGACCGCTTGCTTTGCGGTCATGCCACGCTCCGCCAGCCGACGCTTGAAGTGCTCGACGCGATCGGCGTTCAGTTCCAGTGTGTTCTTGCAGTTGTGCTTGCCGACCGCCTGAATCACGGCCATAGCGGCGGGGTCATCCAACACCAGTTGACCGTTGACCTTGCGAACAACCGCTCGCAGATAGCCATCATTCTTCTTTCGTTTGCTCATCTTTCGTTTTTTGCTCATCGCCCCTGCTCCTTTCTGTTGTAAATGTGCCATCGAGCTAACATAGCTCGATTGGATTACTGTAAATAAGCTAGCATATTAGTGTCCATATGTCAATATTTTTGCCAAAAAGCCTTGTATCAGACCGTTTTTGGACTAGTTTGGATTAAAAAATTTTCTTCCCCCAAAATGCGAAACTGCCAATTAGTTTTTGCCCCCAAAATTGAATACAAATTGGTCGCCGAGTCCGCCAATCGGGCGGATAAACTCCGCGAGGCGAACCAAAACTCTTTGACTTTTCCTACATGGTGCCTAGGAGTGGAATCGAACCACCGACCCCAACTTTTTCAGAGTTGTGCTCTACCACTGAGCTACCTAGGCGTTTTAAACATTTTTCAAATCATTTTTAAAATTCCTATCTTTCTTTTTCAAATATATTTCTTCTTTACGGGCGTTTTTCATATTATCTGATTGTCTGATATGCCACAATATCCATGGAATCTTCTTGGCAGTATATTTTGATTTTCCGCAATTGTGCTCCTTTAATCTTCTTTCTGTATTTTCAGTAATACCTACATAAAAACTGTCATCTTTTTTACTTTTTATAATGTAAGTATAATACACTTTTTCAGAGTTGTGCTCTACTTCACCCCGCCAGGCGGGGCAAGCTGAGCTACTTTATCCCGCTCGGCGGGACTACCTAGGCATCAATTCCTGCAATTTCTTCAGTAAATCCGGCGAGACCGCCGAATTGACATTATTGCCTATTTTGCCGATGTTTTCAACGCCGGAAGTAAGCCCTCTCAACATATCAACATATTGGGAAAGAAAAGGCTCTATATAATAATAAGCCCCGAAAGAAAGGCCGATTATAAGCGTCCACTTCAAAACACTGAAAACATTCCCCCAAATTCTGCCTCTGTTTATTTTCTTGAGAATCTTCAGGCTTTCTTTGCTTACTTCTATGTTTTCCCTCAATAAAACTTTTAGTTCTTCGTCGGCCATAATCAAGTTTACGGATTTCTTCCCGCCTTTATTTCGCTGATATAAAATTCGCCTTGCTTTTTAAAATCAGGTGTGGCTTCAACCGCTTTTTCCAGTTGCTCTATTGATTTGGTTCTATACCCGGCCTGTAAGTAGACCGCCGCCAAATTCAAACGGTATTGAATGTTGGTCGGGTTTTTGTCTATAAACACTTTCAAAATCGCCGTTACTTTTTCAAAATTATTTTTCTGGGCGTAAGCCTTCAAAAATCTTTCATCGTCCTGAATGGTGCCGCCGTGTTCCTTCATTAGCTCCTCGGCTAAAGCGTCTTGGCCGGCAAAGATGGCGGAAACGGCGTATATTCTCCTGGCCTCTCCATTAGTTTGCTCCAGGTCAAAAGATTTTTTCAATGTCGCCAGGCCGTTTTCGTAATCGCCCTTGTTTAAGTAAGATGTGCCCAGCTCAAAATACAGCTGTTGTTTTTTAGGGGCGACTTCAATGGCCTTATTGAGCAGATTTACGGCTTCTTCGTATTTTTGAGTCTTGTTGTAAACGGCGGCCAAGAAAATCATTTCCCTTATGTCATTGGGATATTGCTCGTTTTGCTTTTTCAATTCGGCTATCGTGTAATTCGCGACCTTATCTTTGAATTCTTTATCCAAATTGGGATTGCTATAAACCTGCATAGCAAAACTGGAAAGATGCTCCCGAGCTTCCATACTGCCGAAAGAATTGTAAGAAATGGCTTTTTGGAATTCCGCGAAAGCGCCTTGAGCGTTGCCGGTCGCCGCCGTTTTAAAGGCGTTAATGATGGTTTTAGAGGCCAAAATGGCGGGGATGTTGACGGCGTAAATAATGAAAATAAACGCAGTGCCGATAATGACGGCGTAAACGGCCTTGCCGTAATCGGCTCCTTTGGGCGTTTCGTTTGGCCTGCCCGACCGAAGCTCATGAGCGGAGGCGGGAATAGGCGCGCCGGCTTTTGCCCGAAAACCGACATAAGCCAAAAAGGTTGCGAATAAAATCAAGCTTATTAGATTGTCAAAAACAAACAAGTTGTTGAAAAAGTAAGCCAAAAACATACTGCCGAAAATCGCCGAATCTTCAACGGATAACCCAGTCTTTTTTCTGTTCGCCCAAAGATAATACAAAGCGGCGCCCAATAGTCCCACGTAAGAAAGGAGTCCGAAAATGCCGTTGGTGGTCAGCCGGTCAAAGAAAACATTATGCGCCCGATCAAACCACGGCTCCTGCTTGTACAAAATAGGCTCATAATATTTATTGAATACCAAATTAAAATTCTCCTGCCCCCAACCGAATATCGGTTTTTCTTTAAAGCCTGCCCAGCTCATTTTCCAAATGGTCAATCGGGATTCCGTCGTTCCCTCGGTCAAAGAAATGTTGGCGAATCGGTTGAGCACCTGGCTATTTTTCACAAAATCAGATTTTGACAAAAACAAAAAACCGGCGATTATTATAACCATCCCCGCCAATAAAGAAATATGAGCCAGCTTGGATTTTTTACTGGAAGACAAAACGGCAATCAATATCCAAGAGATAAGCAAACCGCCGATTATGCCCAGTATCGCTCCCCTGGTCGCCGTGTGATAAAGAACGAACGATTCCAAAATAATGACGAAAAGATAAATCCATTTTCGGAAGTCTTTCGCCCTGTAAAAAAGCGCCAGAGCCAAAAATATATGAAATATCATATAAACGGCCAGATAAGAAGCATTGCCCAAAGTGGCATCAAGCCTGCTGCCTTGATGGGTTTGCAATACCCCAAACAGCTGGAAAACGCCATAAAAGGCGATAATAGCGCTGGCAAGCAAGGTGGTGTGGAAGAGCCAATTCCAAACCTTCTCTGTTTTCATCGATCCCGCCAAGACTAAGAAATAGGCGAGCAAGTGGAGATAAGTGACCAGGCCTTCCATTCTTTCATAATTGGACCAGAAACTTCTGTAAAAATTTTCCCCAAAGATTGAGGACAAGGCCACGATGCCGACAAAAATAGCCAGCATAGCTAACACCCAGCTTTTTCTAGGCTTATATCTGGCATCAAATAACATTAAAATCAGCCACAAAGCGGTCATTATTTCCACTATTATCCTAAAAGAAAAGTTTTTCCCTGTTATGAAGGGGAAAAACATTGAGCTGGAAACAATAAAGGCCAAAAACGGAACGGCAAAAATTCCAACGTAAAGAAAATACTTGATTAAATTAAGGCTTTTACTCATAAAATCAATGTGCTAGCATAATAGCACAACAATATGATTAAAGGCAACAAGCCGGGGAAAATAATGCTTCTTTTGGGAGATATCGCTCTTCTTTATGGAGCGCTATACCTCGCTCTGATAATAAGGTACGGCTCTCTCCCGTCCCAAGTTTTATGGCAAGACCACAATTTGCCGTTTCTTTTCGTCAACATGGTTTGGGTGATTGTTTTCTACATTGCCGGACTTTACGATGTGGAAAAATCGGTTCATCCGGCCAAAATTTTTTACATCATCAAAACTATGGCTTTCGGCGCGGGCATCGCCGTCTTGATGTTTTACTTCATCCCCGCGTTCGGAATCACTCCCAAAACAAATCTTTTTATAGATGCCGTCATTGCTTCCGTTTTTCTTTGGCTGTGGAGAATGGCTTATCAAAAAATAATAACCAAAGGCTCCAAAATAAAAATTTTCTTTTTTGATTCTTCCGGAGAAATTTCCGATTTCGCCGAATTCATTTCCGCCAGCCCCCAGCTTGGCTACGAAATGGCCGGCAGTCTCGCTTCGGCCGACTTGATAATAATTCCAGGAAAAGAAAAAATATCGGAGGAGTCGGCGAAAATACTTTACGAAATGGTGATGAAAGGCAAAACTGTCATTGAATTTTACCGGTTTTACGAATCAACGACGGGCAAAATACCGGTTCCGCTTATCGGAGAAAGCTGGTTTTTGGAAAATGTCATTGAGTTGGACAAAAGAAAGTTTGAACAAATCAAACGATTACTGGATATCGTCTTGGCTGTTTTGTTTTTCCTTCCTTTCGTTTTACTCGCGCCTTTCACGGCGCTGGCCATAAAGCTGACCAGCCGAGGAAATGTCTTTTACAAGCAAAAAAGGCTAGGCAAAAATGGAAAGATTTTTGAGATAATTAAATTCCGCTCAATGGCCAAAGACGCCGAAAAAGACGGAGCGAAGTGGGCGCAAATACGCGACAAGCGGGTAACCGCCGTGGGAAAATTTTTAAGAAAAACGAGACTGGACGAACTGCCCCAGATATTGAGCGTGCTCAAGGGCGACTTGTCTTTTATCGGTCCGCGACCGGAAAGACCGGAATTCGTGGACGAATTGTCCCAAAAAATACCCCATTATTCAATGAGGCATATCGTCAAACCGGGACTTTCCGGCTGGGCCCAAATAAACTTCCCTTACGGCTCTTCCGTTAATGACTCAATGCAAAAACTCCAATACGACCTTTATTATGTCAAAAATCGTTCTTTGATTTTGGAAGCTATCATCATTCTCAAGACGATAATGACGGTTTTAAGGATAGAAGGCAGATAAGTTTTAATCTTTAAAATTACGGTTTATCGCCTGGAGGTTTTATACTGCAATTTCGGTCATTTTATTTTTAAGATTGTATTACTCCTCCGCCAAGCATTTCCTCTCCGTCATAAACTACCAAAGATTGTCCCGGCGTGACAGCTCTTTGGGGATTTTTGAAAATAATTTTTGTTGAGTTTTTAGAAACTTCCGCCACTTCGCACTCTTCCAGCGGCTGGCGGTATCTTATTCTCGCTTGATATTTTTTGCCGATTTTCGGAACGGCGGAAATCCAACTTGCGTTTCCAATGACAACTTCCTTTCGTCTGAATTTTTTCTCGTCTTTTTTCTCCGCCACAATTAGGATGTTGTTCTTGAAATCCTTTTCCGCTACATAATAAGGTCCGCCTTCTCCCCCGCCGAATCCGAAACCATGGCGCTGGCCGATGGTGTAGAAAGCGAGGCCATCATGTTCGCCGATTATTTTCCCGTCAGCCGTCACCACTTTCCCTTTTTTTTGCTTAATATATTTTTTCAAAAAATCTTCCATATTGAATTCGCCGATAAAACACACTCCTTGGCTTTCTTCTTTTTCCGCCGTGGCCAAATCGTTCTTTTTGGCGATATGCCTCACTTCCGATTTAAGCAAATCGCCCAAAGGAAAAAGGCAATACTTTAATTGCTTTTGCGTCAGCGTCCAAAGAAAATAGGATTGATCTTTATTTAAATCTTTCGCAATAGCGAGCGCATTATTTTTAAGTTTTCTAACATAATGGCCGGTGGCAATATAATCCGCTCCCATCGCCAAAGCTTTTTTTAAAAAAACGCCGAACTTCACGCTTTTGTTGCACATAATGTCCGGATTCGGCGTCCGGCCGGCCTTATATTCGCTTATCATATAATCCACCACTTCTTTCTTGTATTCTTTTTCCGCATCCACGGTGATAAACGGCATACCCAGCTTGGCGCAAACCCTCATCGCATCCCGCCGGTCTTCCTTCCATGAGCAATAAAATGCTTGCGACTTGCTCGCCGAAGAGGCGGGATACCAGCCTTTGATATAACAGCCAACCAAGTCATAGTCCTGCTTTTGGAGCAACAAAGCCGCGACGCTGGAATCCACGCCCCCCGACATCGCTACGAAGACCTTTCTTTTAAGAGGGGTATTTGTTTGTTTGTGTTTGCCCCGTTGCAAGCTTGCTTTGCTATAGGGTTGCTTTGATTCAATTTCCATATTAGTTTTTCATTGATTTGGCCAAAGCCGAATCGAACAACTCCTTCAACTTCGCTTTTTGCCCAAGAAGCTGTTTTTTATAATCCTGAACTGCGGAAAGCTTTGCAACAATTTGTTTTTGAATTTCAAGAGGCGGGAGAGGGATTTTAAGGTTATTTATAAATGCTTTGCTCAAATGTGGAATAGCGGCACCTTGGGCCGCTACACGAATTTTTTCTTGAAAAAGTTTTAGTAAATAAAATAGAAACTTGTTTTCTAATGAGTTATGGTGCAAAACTTTTACAACTGTTGAGCCCACAAAGCCCCTTAAACCCGTCCCTACTGTTCCGGCGTGTGCGCCATCCCAAACAAGCAGAACATCATCTTGCTTACAACGCACCCCATTTTTCTCTTGAGTATAAACGGCATACAGATTTGTTCTTAGCCCATCTATGCCAATATATGGTTCGCCATCGTTGGCAACTGTCATCTTTTTCCCTTTTTCAAAGGAGATTATTTCTCCTAATTTTCTACTTTGCCATTTTTGTACCATACAATTTGAGGTTCGTTTAACCCAGCAAATCCAATAAATAGACCAAGTTGGTATTTATAATCTCCATTCTGATTCGTGAACGCAGTTAATTTTGCATTATCACACTCGTCAACTGTCTTGTTTTTTCGCAGTTTGATTTCTATAACAAGCAAATTGTCATCGGTATTTCGGTGGTGAACAACAACATCAGGATATACATATTCTCTGTGTTCGCTTTCGCATTCTCGCGGAAGCATTTTAATACCCAAACCATGTCGATTATATTCGCAATCAACATGCCAGCCGAGAAATTGCTGTTGTAAATATTCTGCCAATTTGTGCGCGACACTGCGCTCGTGTACCCCATTTTCAAGTAAAAAAGCATCGTTTTTAAATAACTGGTCAATCGCAACGAAAAAGCGAGATTTGATATCTTCCTCAGGAATTTTGGTTGATTTTTTTGTTAGCCAAGACATAAAATTTTAGTCCCACTTTTTACCAAACAATGTTTTTGTTGGCGTAAGTGTAATTATTGATTCTTCTGCTATCTTTTCTGGTGTCACTTTCTCTGAATTGCCAAAGTTTTCACTCAAAGTCCCTTCTTCGTTGAGAGTAATAAGGTATTGAAACTTTGTTCCACTATTAGACAGTTTTTCTAAATATTCATAAAGGTGAACAAAGTGCGCCTTATCCATCCCATCGAAAATTCCGTCATGTACCAAAAAGCGCGGCGCATGAACCCCCTTTTTTATAGCGTGGAACAAAATAGCAAGATCGTAAATAAGCGTCCGACCTTGGTTTTTGCCCTTTGATAAATCTGCCGGCAGAGATACATCAATATTAATCTTTGAATCTTTTTTCTCGTTTGCCGTCAGCGAAAAACTGGAACGATCTTTATTTTCTACATATATTGCATCGTGTACGTTAAAGAATTCTTGACGAAACTTGGAAAGAGATTTCTGTATCTTTTGAATAAAGCTCACTATCTCTGCATATAATTTTGCTTCTTCTTGTCTAAGATCCGCCTCTTCTTTCTTCAAATCTTGATAAAGCTTAATTTTCCCAGATAGGTCATTTAACTCCTCACGCTTTTTACTAAGCTCTAAATAGGCTTCGGATAAATCAGAGATAGCATTTTTTGCTTCGAGGAATCTAAAAAGCTCAGCTCGTCGCTCTTCCAACTCTTTTATCTTGACCTCTCTTTTCTTCGTCCCATCTTCAAGGTCATTAATTTCTGTTTTTAGAAAATCCTTTCTGGATTGTACAATTTGTTTTCGAAAAGTAATTGCCTCCTCAAGTGTCTTTTCTATTTTTTCTGCTAGTAGCTCATTTAACTCTTTGTACATTCTACCAACCTTTCGTACACTTAAATCATCATTCAGATGAAAGCTATCTCGATATGATTTAACCTTTTTTCTATCCGAAAAGTTCTGAAACCACAGATCCTTTATTTGTAGGGTTAACTGATTGCTTTGTTTTTCTACATCCTCATACTGATCCGCGAGCTTAAACTGCTTGATATTGCCTTCTAGCTTGTCGACTTGAACATGTAGTTTATCGATTTCGCTTTCCGCATGAGAAATATCACGTAGTCCGTATGTGTCTTGAACAAGATCTCTAACCTCTCTAATGGCAGGGCTTTTCTTCTTAAATTCGGACTGTAAGTCACTGTTTTGGTGAAAAAGAATATTATCAATATCCATAAGTAGTAAATGATATTGCACCAGTTCAGCCTCCGATACTTCTTTAATGTATTTAATCGGGTCAGAAAAGCTGTCATATTTTGTCGACTGTTTTTTGATAAAAAATGGGATTAATTTTCGCAGCCACTTATTTGAATATTTGCCTTTATAATCCGTGTTCTTAAATATAAGGTCGCAGAGAATGTCCTTAACGTCATCTATGGAGTTATAGTTAGACGGAGAATTTTTAGTGCCGAACAAAATATTTTTATTAGGTTCTGCAAACGAGCGTTTAATAATATAATCCTTATCATCAACAACAAATTCTAAAACTACTATCGATTCCTTTAAATTGTTATTTACTTTAGCCGATTTTATTAATTTTGTTTCGGACGAAAGCAGACAATAATCGAGCAGATCGAGCAAAAGTGTTTTTCCAACACCGTTTAGTGATTTTTTTGTATCTGTGTCTTTTTCTTTTTTAGCAAAAATAAAATTAACTCCATTTTTAAAATTAATGGCTGGGAACAATCCTTCTGGCTCTGAATAAAGTCTTTTCAAAAACATAATTATTTTATAATTACTTGGTGATGTTGTAACTCAATTAAGCCAGACGACCACAAAAAAGTGAGGGTGTTGTAGTATTGATCAAGGGATAGTGCTTTTACCCGCTTTGCATCTTGAAATAGGCTCTCCACGTTGTGACTTTTGCGTTTTAATAAGCCGATTAAATCTGCGCCAAGTACAAGTACGTTATTATCAAGTTTTTCGTGTTTTGATGGTATAAGCATAATAGTTACTCGACCTTACTTTTCAGATTCCGTTTTCTCAAAGATAGTACAATCGTCAAAGAAAAATAATATAAAGGCACGGGTCAGGTTAGTATACTCCGCATTATCTTTCTTATCGGGGATAATAAATTGGGAAAACAGTTTTTCTAAAATCTGAAGATTGTTTAGCCCCTCATCTTTCAGTGAATTGTACCTTTGAAATAGGTGACCATGTAGATCATTTTGTACCTCGGAGTCTTCTTCTTGTATTCTCTTTTCTATTAATGCAATTTTTGTATACGCATACTTAAAGTATTCTTGCACTCGTATGCGCTCTTCTTCGTCCTTAAAATTAATCTCAATTTTTTTAGAAAGATTAATATGCTCTTTATTCGGTAGGGATTCGCTTGATCCAAGACTTTTAATTACGCTCTTAAAAATTTCATCAATGATGCCGAAGTCTTTTTCGTCCGACTTCGCGATATGAATAAAAGTTGCATCACGACCTGCTTGAAGATTGACTGAATTATCGCCGCCTTTTTGCTTTTGGGTTAATTCATCCATGGTTATTTAGGAACGTTAATATCTCTACCTGCTTGGATATTGGTAGAGTTATCGCCGCCTTTTTGCTTTTGGGTTAAGGTTTTCCCAGATCGATCACGCAGTATGAACCGTCTTATAAAATATCCCAAAATACCAATGGCAACGGCAAAGATAAAAAGCAAAATTGCGACAAAGCCCTGATTATTATTAGCCCAATTAATAAGTCGCTCTACCATAAAATTATTATAACAATTTCTGAACCATATTTAAAGTTTTTTGTAATTTTTTCTTCCCCGCTTCAATTTCCCCCAAAATTTTCTTCGGATCGCGATGGCTTGCCTCTTCCTCGCCGTTAAATATTATTTTGGAAATTGTTTTAAAAATTCTTTGATAAGCGCCCTTGTTTCGTTCATCTGCTCGCCTTTGAAATATAGTTCAATAAAATAAAATTCGTCATTTTCTTCCAGATACGCGTAAATTAACCGCAAAGACCTATCACGAAGAGATCGGCAGGCCATGCGAGCTTTTACGATTTTACAAGTTTCTTCCGAATGGATAATGGTAAAGTTCGTTCCGATTCCTGCTGGGTGAGTTAAAAGTATTGCCTTAAACTTCTCAAGGTCATCGTCCAATGTCCTGTATTTTTTGAAAAGTTGTTTGAAATTCTTTTCAAATTTCGGTGAAAGGTTAAAGTTCTTCATACTCTCTGACGGAGGTCTCTTCCGGACGGTAAAAAACGTGCTCATATTCCAGAGGTTCTCTCTCCCCGGCGGCGACCCATGGCGTATCCAGATGAGACAAGGCGGAAATTTGCGTAGCAGTCATATCGCCGAGCCGGGCAATCTCCCAGTCAATATGCGCCAGCTCTTGAGCTGAAAGCGCCGACAAATCAAGCGCTTCATTTGGGTTTACAAGATATTTGGTTTGTTCGCGCTTGTAAAATTTACTTTTAATTTTTTCAACTTTGCTTTTCTTTTCCAAACGATCAACAAGCTTGGCGAACATCAAAGGCGTTGGGCCATAGTGATTTTTAATATATTTGGCGCCAATAAGCTGTTTCTCAAACTTTTCGTAGTAATCAAAGTCAATGAAATACAACAGCTTATAAAGTACGGTTTGCCCTATATTCGGCTTGCCGCCAATCTTGGCAAGAATATATAACAGCACTTGCTCAAATTTTTGCGCCTTTTCTTGCGGGATATTGATGCGAATTTCATTTTTATCTTTTCGTTCCACCTCTTTTTTTCGTTGAATGGTTATGACAGGATCCACACTTTCTTTGCCGGCAAGAAAATCCTCCAAAGACACATCAAAAATGCTGGCAAGTTTTTTTGCCTCGGAAATGGTAAGTTCCCGCTCGCCTTTTTCAATCTGCATATAAGTGGGGCGGGAGATATTAAGCTCATCCGCGAGCTGTTCTTGCGAAAAGCGCTTTTGTTCGCGCAATAACTTAAGTTTTTTATATAATTCCTTGATCATAGATTTATAGCGCCATATTACTCCTGTAAAGAAAGCTTGTCAAATGGATAAGTAAGAATACTTTACAGCAATTTGCTTATTTTATCCAACGCAGTTTCTAACTTTTTCTTCTCTTTTTCAATCTCCCCTAAAATCTCCTTCGGATCGCGATAGCTTACCTCATCCTCGCCGTTGTAGGGACTGTAGGTATTAAAACTTAAGCCCCTCATTCGTGTATGTGGCCACAAAAACTTTTATTTTTTTTCATTTATAACCCTTATTTAAGACCATATTATCACTTTTTCTGCTATCGCATTTTTTTGTTAAATGCCATAAACCCACGGAGATGGAATAAACAACATCATCAAAACTGCGCCAAGCAAGGCCATGTTTTTGTAGAAATTGACCATCTCCATCATCTTCATATTAGGTTCGGTTACCGCCCAAAAATTGTGCATTTTAAACGTCACAAAGACCAAAAATGTTGCCAGAAGCAAAACGGAAAGCTGGATATACACCCCCAAAAGTATCCCCAATCCGCCCAATAAAATCATCAGTCCGGTGATTGTCACCGCCAAACCGGCCATCGGCACGCCCTTAGAAGAAGCGTAGCCTTTCATCATTCCCATTTTCATAAAATGGTTAAGACCGTTCATTATAAAATAACCCCCGAACAAAACTCGCCCGACTAAAAATAAAATTGTCATACTCATAAATTTAATTTTTAATAAAAAACAACCTTTTGCTCTTTTTACGATTATACTCTATTTCAAATATTTTTCCTTGTTCCGCAAATGTTCGCTGAAAGTTTTGGCAAAATGAGTTTTGCTATCCTGGCCGGAAAGATAGTATAGATAAGGAGATTCTTTGGGGTTTCTAGCCGCATCTATGGCGTCCAACCCCGGATTGGAAATCGGACCGGGCGGCAAGCCTTTGTTTAGATAGGTGTTGTAAGGAGAATCAATTTTGAGATCCTCCAACAAAACTTTCTGTTTTCCTGTTATATAAGGGAAAACCGCATCCACCTGCAAAGCCATTCCCAGTTTCAGTCTTTTCCACAAAATACCGGAAACAATTTTCCGGTCATCGCTGTCCGGCACTTCTTTTTCTATCAAAGATGCCATAATGACGATTTCTTTCCCGACATCGCCCGCTTTCTTTTTGAAATTATCCGTCATTGTGCCAATTACCTGTTCCGTTTCCGCACCGGGCAAAAACAGATAAGTGTCGGGAAACAGATAGCCTTCCAAATTTTTTGTTTTTTCCAGAAATTCTTCTTTGTCAAAATTTTCAAAATCGCCAAACAATTCGGAAATATCTTTTATCGTTAAGCCTTCCGCTACCGTAACTTTTATCGGCTTAAAACCGAATTCCCCTTTGGCCAGCCGACTAGTCAAAGAAAAAACGGAAACCGGCTCGTTAAACAAGTATTTTCCGTATTTTATTTTTTTAGACTTATTGAAAGCTCTCGCATACAAAGCGAAAGCGTATTTGTTCCTGACAAACCCTTCTTTTTTAAGTTTGCCGGAAATTTCCGCCAAACCCGTCCCTTTTTCAATTGCAATCGTCTTGCCCGACGGAAAATCTTTCGGAGCCGACAGAAAAAAATATCCCGAAAAACCGGCCAAAACAAAAAAAATAATCGCCGCAATAAATATCTTCGCTTTTGAAATCATTATTTTTTAACTTAATCTAAACAGGCAAGCCGGCCGGCGGTTCGCTCTTCTTGGATTCTATCCTGCCCAGCGACGGCGTCCTGACGACGCTTCCCGGGAAATGATAAATGGTGGCCAATTCTTCGGTGTTTAAAACAAAAGTTTTTCTTTTATAGGGCTTATAAAAAGCCGACCTGTTCACGTAAGCGTCAAACATTCTTTTTTTCTTCCAGCCATGCCTTGTTTTTTTGAAAAAATAATCAACATAACTGGTGCTGTTGGTCCTGTCAAATCCATTCAAGTTAAGAGAATTAAACTGCTTCATTGAACCCTGAATGGCGTTAGAAACTATGTGATTATATTTATCCGCCTTGGCGACATAAACGAATCTGATGCAAACTTCAAAACCAAGCTTGGAAACATTTCTTTCTATGGCTTCCACAATAGTCCTTTCGCCCGGAGACAAAATCATACTGCCGAAATCAATTATTTCGCCTTCTTTTTTCTTTTTGTCTCTTTTCATTATCTTATCCACAATTTTAGCGCCGGCATCTTGCCATTTCGTCGTAGTCGGTCGGATAAGCACTTGATACCACATATTCTCTCCTTCTTTCATCGTCCCCATCAGCTCTATCAGAGAAGCCAAGGGGTCGTTTTTCATTTCCTCTTCCGTTTCCAGCTTGTCCAGCTTGTAATCAATATAAGTTTTTATCGGGTAAGCGTCTTCTTTGCTCAATTTATATTCAGCCGCGTGGATATTCCATTCTTCTTTGAATTGTCCAGTATTTTCGCCGATAAATTCTTTGGTGTAATCCGCCGCCTCGCGTATTTCCACCTCCGGATAATGAGCGTATATCTGCGACTCCACTAGTCTTCGGTAATATTCCGGGATGTAAAAATAAAAATGAATTGAGCCTCCTTTGCCTATAATTTCCAAGCTGTACCAGACGCGCAAAAATCCTTCCAAATATTTATCTTTCGCCACCCCGCTTCTAGTCTGATGCATAGCACTTAAGATAATTTCCATCACTTGCGGGCTTTTGGGCATTTCTCTGGGCAATTTAATTTCCAAAAGAACCCAGTCAATTTTGGATACATAACGCAATCTTATGTAATACAGCCAAAATTTCCAGGCGAAATAAGCCGAAATGGCCGGCAACCACAGATAAGCGGCGCTCATTACGACGTTGAAAAAATCGTAGAAGAAACTTTGGACTGATATTGTCCCCATAATTATCCCACCAAGTACCGGCCCTCTTTGTTCCTTTTAAAATAATCGCGATTTTGCAAATTTACCAAAATGGTATTTTCTTTGACATAGCGTTCTTTTAAAACTTTTTTGACTATGTCCTCTTTGGAAGAAGGCCCTTCCGACTTGATGATGTATTTTATTATATCCCGAACCGTGCCGTATTTATAGCCCCAATCGGACAAGGCGTATAAACCCCGTCCCACCAGGACGAACCGGCCGTCTTTTATAAGCTCGTTGTGAACGGTCGCCGAATTGGCCGGTTTGCCGAAATAAGAAGAAATCTTTTGGGCCACTTCCGCGAAATGCATCGGCGAGCCTTCTTTTCTTAAAACTAGATATGCCAAATCTCTGACGCCTCTCGGCTTGATGCTCGGAGAAGACGCTCGTCCCCATTCCCCCATGGCATTTTGGCCCAGCATTTTTGACAAATTGAGCCAAGTTCTGACTGTTTCTTCATCAATTTTTTCTCCCGCTATTTTCTCGCTGTGTTTTTTCAAAGCGGAAATTAGATCTTTTTCCAAAACAAGGTCATCCTCGCTTATTTCGTCATGCAAAGATCTTAACGCCTGATGAATCTTGTCCGCGTGTTCCATGTGAATAGTCCATCGGTGATAAAATTCATCGTCTTCTTTTATCTTGGTGAAATCATCGCCCAAAACCAGCAAAAAATAAATATGATTCTGCGCCAAAGGATCATTGCCGGCCAAATGGATAAGCACGTCTTTTTCCGAAAGAATTTTCCCCTTCCTTTCTATGCTGTCTTTCATCTCCGAAAATATGTCTTGGGCGGATTCAAAGGCCTGGCTTTCTTTCATCAGATTGAAAGCGAAGTTGGTTATCTGCCTGATTCTCTCTCTGGTTATGCCGTACTTGTCCCCTATAGCTTCAAGAGTTTTTTTATCGGCGTCTTCGGCCAAGCCGTATCGCTGAACAACTATTTCTTTGGTCCTGTCTTTAAGGCAGGAAACCAGCTGTCTGGTAATTATCTTCGGCTTAAAAGTTAGGATTGGCATTTTATATTTGCGTAACAATACTTATAATTTTATTGGGCACATAGATTGTTTTTTCTATATGCTTATCGCCTATCCATTTTTTAACATTTGCGCGTTTCAATGTCAAGTCTTTTGCCTCATCTTCGGAAATTCTCATCTGAACTTCAAAAACATCTCTCGTCTTTCCATTTATCTGAACGATCAGTTTAAAGCTGTTTTCAATTATCTTGGAAGCGTCAAAAACAGGCCATTTTTCAAAGTGAATTGACTTTTTGCCACCAATATCAAACCACAATTCCTCGGCAATATGAGGCGCAAACGGGCTTAGTAATTTAATTAACAATTTATAGTCTTCAGTTTTTAGCGAGTCCTGTTTTTCCATTTCATTAAGCAAAATCATAAGCGCGCTTATCGCCGTATTAAAATGAAAATTTTCAATGTCTTCGGTAACCTTTTTGATAGTCTGATGAATTAGCATGTCAAGGCGAGACCTTGACATGCTTGATGTCAAGGTCTCGCCTTGACATGCTTGATGTTGGCAGACTTTTGACTGCAGTTTCCAAACTCTTTCCAAAAATCTTTCCACGCCGATTATGTTTCTGGTGTCCCACGGTATCGGCTGGTCAAAAGGGCCCATAAACATTTCATACAGACGCAAAGAATCCGCCCCGTATTCTTTTACGACATCATCCGGATTCACAATATTTCCCCACCTCTTGCTCATTTTTCTGTTGTCGCTCCCCATAATCAAACCTTGATTCTTGAGACCGGCAAACGGCTCTTTGCCGCCGACAACTCCGATGTCATATAAAAACTTGTGCCAAAAGCGGGCGTAAATAAGATGGCGAGTCGCATGCTCCGTTCCGCCGACATACATATCCACCCCGCCGATAGTGTGGCGGGGCAAGCCGGCACCCATCCAATATTTTTCTTTTTTCTTGTCCACTAATGTTTTTTTATTTTTTGGGTCAATGTATCGCAAGTAATACCAAGACGACCCCGCCCATTGAGGCATCGTATTGGTTTCTCTTTTGCCATACCCCTTGCACTTCGGACATTTGACATTGACCCACTTCTCAATTTTCGCCAAAGGCGATTCACCGGTATCAGTCGGCTCGTAAAATTTCACCTTCGGCAATTTCACCGGCAAATCTTTTTCAAGGACAGCGACGACTCCGCAATTTTCGCAATGTATCAGCGGTATCGGCTCGCCCCAATATCTCTGTCGCGAAAAAACCCAGTCTTTCAATTTATAATTTATTTTCTTGCTCCCTATTTTTTTCTCCTCCAGCAATCTCGTCATTTTTTCTTTGGCTTCGCTTGATTTTATTCCGTTAAATTCGCCTGATCCGACAAGGTGTCCTTCTCCCGTGTAAGCGTTTTCTAAAACAGGACAAATTGGCTTGGGATAATTCGGGCAAATCACCATTTTCACCGGCAAATTATATTTCTTAGCGAACTCCCAATCCCTCTCATCGTGCGCCGGCACGGCCATCACCGCGCCCGTGCCGTATCCGCCCAAGACATAATCCGCCACAAAAATAGGCGCTTCTTCATTATTAAACGGATTTATGGCTTTTATGCCTTTCAATTCCACCCCCGTTTTCTCTTTTGCTAAATTTGTCCTCTGTAACTCCGATTTATTTTTTGCCTCTTCAATATATTTGCTGACTTCATCAAAATTTTCAATTTTTAATTTTAAATTATTAATTATTGAATGCTCTGGCGCCAGCACTAAATAAGTAACCCCGAAAATCGTATCAATTCTCGTCGTAAACACTTCAATAAATTGTTTTGAATTTTGAATTTGAAATTTTGAATTTGTTTCGGATTTCGTGCTTCGTATTTCGAATTTAATCGTTGTTCCCTCCGACTTCCCTATCCAATTCCTCTGGGCTTCTTTGATATGCTCCGGCCAGCCTTTCATTTCGTCTAAATCTTCTATCATTCTTTCGGCGTAGTCGGTAATTTTCAGAACCCATTGGCGCATCGGTTTTTTGACGACCGGTGTTCCGCACCTTTCGCACTTTCCATCTTCCACATCTTCGTTAGCCAGACCGGTCAAACACGACGGGCAGAAATTTATAGGCTCGTAAGATTCATAAGCCAAGCCCTTTTCAAACATTTTCAAAAATATCCACTGCGTCCATTTGTAGAATTCCGAATCGGAAGTGATTATTTCCCTGTCCCAATCATAATCAAAGCCAATAAATTCAAGCTGACCCTTGAATTTTTTGACATTGTTTTTGACGGCGATTTCTGGATGAATTTTATTCTTAATGGCGTAATTTTCCGCCGGCAATCCGAACGAATCAAAACCCATCGGATGCAGGACATTAAAGCCGTTCATCCTTTTGAAACGGGAATAGACATCGGTGGCGATATACCCTCTCGGATGGCCGACATGAAGCCCCTCGCCCGACGGATACGGAAACATATCCAAAACATAGCATTTCGGCTTCTTCCCGCCCTCTTTCGTCTTATAAATTTTCTTGTCTTTCCAGTATTTCTGCCATTTCCTCTCTATTTTTTTATGCTCGTATTTTTTCATAAATAATTAAAACTGAAGCGAACTTATATATTCCCTGAACAATTTTACCTTATTGCTGTCTTTGCTATTGATAAGAAAAGGCTCAATATCTTTTGCGAGTCCGTCAAAGTCTAAATTTGCCGTCTCCGCAATCAAAACTTCCTTTAATTCCCGCCCATTCTTGATACTTAGTTTATTTTTCAGATATTCATAGTTTGGTTTCGTCTGCGGAAACAGAAAGACAATATCAAAGAAATCCCTGCCTTTTGCTCTAGAACGATTTAGGGCGGCATAAATCTTTTGCGACAAGAGGATATCTATCGGCGTCGTGAAAATTTGAGTAAACACGTCAAACTTGTTAAGTATCTTGGTATCCTTTTTGTAGTCAAAAGCGTGCGGGACCGTATCAACCTGGATCATAATCTTCTCTTCTCTGAGATTGGATATCTCATTATCAAAAAGCACATTGGGCATTCTAATGTATGAACGATACGCGCCCTTAAATACATTCTTGATTTCAACTTCATATCCCTGCAACTCAAGCCCTTTTTTTACCTCGTTCGCAAGATCAGCAAATTGCTCTTCGGTAAGCTTAAAATTATCAAAATCAAGATCCTCGGAGAATCGGCTGTTGTTGTATATGATTCGCAAAGCCGTGCCGCCCAGAAATACCACCTTCTGCGCGTACTTTGAGTTAAATATGATTTCGAGAATCTTGTATTGCAAATATTCTCTCAAGATATTTCTCTTGAAAGGTTTTTCGTTGTCGGGATAATATTGTTCTATGTTTTTGAGGCTAAGCATGTTCAATGTATGTTAAAAACTTTTTCACTCGCTTCGCAAGCGCCTTATTATTGAAGGCCGCAAGATACTTATTAAACTTTTCCATATTTACTCTTTTTTTAAATTCATCGGTATTAAAACGCGCGCCCATGAATGATTCCTCGTCCTTAATTTTTGAATTAAAGTAGAGATAATCAAGAACGGCCTTTTCCGTTTCCGCCATTCGGTAATGGTGTCCATCGCATTCTCGCAACTCATAACCAAACAAAAGTTCCGGTTTTAGATGTCTATATGTAAAACCACCAATGGGAGTTTTTATCGTTCTTGTCTTTTGTGATGTGACGGATGTAATGCCGTACACGGCTTCCGGTATAAGCCCGTAAAAAGACAACGCCATCTCAAGTGAAATGTATGACGGTTCATGAATGCGATTGGCAATGATGAAAAGCGCCTGCTCGTCTATTTCTAAATCAGAAAAAATATAAAAACCTTGCCGGATCTTTTTTATATAATTCTTCTTTTGCCACTCATTCAACCTGCGCAAATCAAAATCCTCTTCAATCTTTCTGATGTCATTAAGATTGAATATTTTGAAATTTTTTAGTTGTTCTTTCAGTTCTACATACTGCATATTGCCTATTTATTACCAAAATATGTGTTTTTTAACATATTTTGGGGTTATTATAACAATATATCCGCACACTCGCAAGCAAACCGCAATGTTTTTAGATTTTAAATATGGACTGGTAATTTTTCAGCATGAACACAGCATCAGCTTTCAGATGATTTCTAATCCAATCCTTTTGCTTTTCACTTTCAATAAGTTCGCCTAGACACTGCAACATTTGGCCATCTTTGATTTTCTCAATAAAGGCGATGCAATTCGGCAAATATTCTTTGACGCTTTTACCGGTCAGATTTTTGACCACTTCAACGTTGATATTCCAGCGGTTCTTGGCAAAATAGTGGATATCAAAAATATCTCTCATGGCAGTTTCAGTTCTTAAAGTTAGAGCCGCCAGCTTGCCGGCAAACAGATAGTCTTTCTTGGCAACGAACATTGAAATACCCAGATACTCTTTCATTTCGTAGAGATTTTTCATATTTTCTGCCAGCTTCCTGATATTGATTTCAACTTTGATGTTGTGATCCTCATCGCCGTAGGAGAGCAGGGCGAAGACAGTAAACCTCTTGATGTGTTGATCCTTGATCTGTCCGTATTTGCTTAAAATCGCGACAACTTTTTCAAAGACAATTTTTTTATTTTCATCGGTTATTTCCAGCAAATCAAAATCCAAGTCTGCCGAAAATCTTGGCAGTTTGTAGAAAAAGTAAGCGCAGGTGCCGCCCTTGAATCCCAAAAGAGGACTGATTGAGACATCGGTATAAATGTCCTTCAAGATTTGCCCCATTATTAACTGATGTTTTTCTCTATTGAACATGTTTTTTGCGATATTTATTCAATCGTTTCATTAATTCCTTGTTGTCATAAATTTTTGCCAACTCGTCGCATTTTTCCCAGTTGATTGATTCCAGATTGTCAAAATAGTAATTCGGGAATAAATAAATCATGTCCAACAAAGCTCTTTCCGGAGTAGCTATGCTGTAGTTGTCTTTGCTGACGACACCGGTCGAATTGAACAGGACAATATCTTTCAATTTTCTGAAAGTGATAATGTTTTTATCTATAGTCGTTGTTTTTGTCCATTTTGTGGCTACAAAGATTGCCTCGTAATGCTGGAAAATGATTCCGGTTTCCCTTAAAACAGTTTCAAAACTGATATAGGACGGGGTGTAAATACTTGCCGCTAATTCTCTCCGAGAATAGTCTTTATTCTTGGCGAATACGCCTCGAGTCAGCCTGATTAGAGCTTCTTGCTTTACATAGTAAGCGGTTTTTGCATACAAGCTTTGTTCGTCATTTATTCCCCAAATTAAAGCTAAATCCTTATTAGACAGGATCGTTTTCGGGGATTGGTATAATTTTGCCATTAAACTGTCCATAGTGATGTTATACGATGGAACTGATAATTATTCGTAGCTCCATTGTATATTGTTGACAAAATTAAGTCAATCTTGCCGAAAAGATTTTCTCGTTTCCAAAAATGTACACGAAAATCAGCGATCGCTGATTTTCGTGTACATTTTTTAATTAGAAAATAATCGTCTTACATCTTCGGATTTTTTAAGATCGGGTACAAATCTTTGTCAATTTTTCGGTCAAAGCATTGTTTGCCGGAAGAGTGTTGCCAATTTTCATCAAGATAACTGTCTCCTAAAAATACAGGCATCGGCCTTGTCATATATTTTGAATCAATTTGCGCATCGCTTACCAAACTAAAATCGGCGCAGAGTTTGAAACCTAAATCAGAAACTTTTATATAACCATAGACACCCGGATTATAACCAACAAAAGAAGCGGGGTTAGGATCACGAGGTAAAATAAAACCGGAAATCGGGTCTTCTAGTTCAAGTAAACCGTTCGGCAACACTCCCTTTCTTTGATAAAAATTCACAATTTGATATTGGATATTCTGCAAATCGCTCACTCGCCTTTCGTCAAACCTTTTCATTCTCAAGGTAAAAGGCGAACCCATTATGAAAAATCCTACGACAATTGAAGCTAGAACGGCGAAAGACACAGCCCAAGCCAGTAATTTCATCTTGTTTGATTTTTGCCCGACATCTCTTTTTAAATCATAAAGATAGTAAGCGAAAACCGCTCCGGCAACAACGAGCACCGCCAGAATTTTGAAGGCGAAACGCGCCGTTATCTCTCCGCCGAGGAAAGTGTTTATGAGCAAAATCAAATCCGTGATAATCGCCACTCCCGCGACAAAAAGCGTCAGATAAACGAGCCATTTTCTTACACCCAGATTTTTCTTCAAAAAATTGGCGGCCAAATCCTTGTTTATAAACCACGACAGAAAAATATAAACGGGGAAAACAATGATAAGCGAAGCGATGGACCAGCGCATTCCGGACAAAAAATTGTCATAGCTGAAGCTCAACGGGTCGGGAAACGAAGCGTTGATTATTTCAAACAACAAATTGATAAGGCTCACCGCGCTGGCGTAAAGCGCCGCCATTGCCCCGATAAAGACGAAAAAATCCTTCGGCGTCGTTTTAATTTTATTTTCAATATTTTCCATAGATATATTTTAGAAAATTACCCAATAATATTATATCCTAAACTCTATCACATCCCCGTCTTTAAATTATTCAGCCATTCTTTTAAAAACATCCCCCACTCAGACAAATCATTTGGATTCCAAGAGTTTAAAAGACAGGGCTGTCTGGTCGGATGATAACACCAAGCAAAACTGTTTATTTTGTTCCGACTTATAAAATCACCGATTGGTTTGGCGTAATCATCCACACCGCCGGACATCTCTTTCTCTTTTGGATTATTTTTTTGATAGCCCCACTCTGTGATTATGACAGGATAGCCTTTTTCTTTTATTTTAATGATATTCTTTTTCTCTTCACCTAAGTTTTCCCCGAAATAAAGCATTATTCCGTAAGCTATATTTTTCTCCGGACGCAATTCCTCAAATGGGGCGTATTTGAGAGATTGAGGCCAATCAACAGCGCTTATTATTACGATTGAATCCGTGTTTTTTCTGATGATTTTTAATAAAATTTTAGTCGCTTCCAAATAGTCATTTCTGCCTGATTCCAAAAACGCTGAAAATGGATTGAAAATTACATTCGGTTCATTTTTGTATCTTGAGGATAAAATTTCCGCGGATTTTGTCGCAATATCCAAGTTCGCGTCGTATTTTAAATATCCGTCTATAAAATTTTTCGGATCTCTGGTCGCGCCTTTTATGGGATTGCCTTGAGCGTGCCAATCCAACAGACAATGCAAATTTAGATCTTTGCAAGTCTGAATTATGGTGTCTAAAATTTCTTCGCAATAATTATCTCTTGATTGAAAATATGCGGGGCAGACAGGAATAGAAACGGCATTGGCTCCGAGTTTTTTAATTTGCCTTATATCTTCTAAAAAATCATGATTTTCTTGAAATTTTAAAATGCAGGGCGAATTTATATTAATACCATTAAGAACAATCTCCCTGCCGTCAGTGTCAATAATTTTATTTTTTTCAATCCTTAATTTCATTATTTTTAACAAAACAATCTTATATCCTAAATTCTATCACATCCCCATCTTTTACCACATATTCTTTCCCTTCCGTCCGCACTAAACCCTTTTCCCGCGCTTTGGCGTATGAGCCGCGACCCAGCAAGTCTTGCCAATTTATCACTTCGGCGCGGATGAATTTATCTTTGAAATCGGTGTGAATTGCCGCGCCGGCTTCCGGCGCAGTGGAATTTTGTTTGATAGTCCAGGCTCTTGTCTCATCTTCGCCGGTGGTAAAATAATTCATCAAACCGAGTAGTTTATACGACTCCACAATCAATTTATTTATGTTGCTTCGCAGTCCCAGTTCTTTTTTATCTTGCTCGCTCATTTCCATCAAATCTTCTTCCGTCTTAATATCCAAAACGACGTGATTTTTATTTTTAAGCTCCTCCAAAGTGGCGGCAAAATGATTTTTGGAGGAATCCCCCGTTATGTCCGAGACGGAAAAAATAATTTTGCCGCCACTTTCGTCGTCCGAAACATTATAGATATACAAAATCGGCTTGAGTGTTAGCAAGTGGAGTTCTTTCAGATTTTCCGCCTCATCTTTTTCCAGCAAACAATCTTTCGCCAGCTTGCCTTGCTCAAGGGCGGATTTTATTTTTTTGACTGTTTCCAGTTTTTTAATAATTTCTTTGCCGCCGGATTTAGATTCTTTTTCCAGCGCGCCGACTCTTTTGCTGACAGTTTCCAAATCGGCCAAAATCAGCTCCGTTTCCACCACCCCCACATCGCCTGAAGGGTCTATTTTATTATGAACATGAATTATTTTGTCGTTGCTGAAAACCCTCACCACTTCGGCGATGGCGTCCACCTCCCTGATGTTGGCCAGAAATTTATTGCCCAATCCTTCTCCTTCGGAAGCGCCTTTCACCAGACCGGCGATATCCACGAACTCCATCACGGCCGGCACGACTTTTTTGGACTTGGAAAATTCGGCTAATTTGCCCAGCCTTTCATCGGGCACTTCCACCACGCCCACGCTCGGGTCTATGGTGCAAAAAGGATAATTGGCGATATCCACCTGCTTTTTGGTCAAAACCTTAAAAAGCGTGGATTTCCCCACATTCGGCAAACCGACAATTCCTATAGATAATGACATGGCAAAACTCTAGCATTTTTGGCCAAAAAGGAAAGGGCTGATTATCAATCATCAGCCCTTTCCTTTTGTATTACCACATCTCCATTCTGTAATTCAACATTAACTAACTTAAGTTTGACTGTATATTTCTTTTCCGGAATTTTTCTAGTACTCCCTTTCCATTCGTCAAAGTCTGGCTCGTAAAACCCGCTATTCTGTTTTTCCCGCCTCAACTTTAATATTTGCTTCTTGGTTAACATTTTGCACCTCCTTTGAAATTTATATAAAAATGTAAAACAACAATCTTTTATTTATTCTTAGCACAAAAAGTTTAGTTTGCCAACTTTCACGTTCAATTGTTCAACATCGAATGTCTAACATTTTAGACATAATCAATCATTTCTTTTTCTTCTAGGCATAATTTTGTGCCACTTTCGTCCACAAAACTTTTATATTCTTCCTGTTTTTTAAACTGGCTCAGCAAAAGTTCCGTGCTTAAAAGTTTTTCCCATCTATTTTCTTTAACATAATCAATGAAACTAGACCAAGTAAAAGTATCTTCTTTGTCTTTCCATTTTTTAATTTCTCGGGGGTTTCTGTGAATATAAGCCGAAAGATGGAGTAATTGTTCATTGCTCGCTATGTGAACTGATTGGTATGGCCCTTGAAAGAGATGACCGATTTTTTTATTTTTAGTATTTATGTATTTCGTATAAGAATTTTGTATTCTTTGAAGATACTTGGAAATTCCTCCTTGTTCTTTTTCTTTTAAAATGAAATGGAAATGGTTGGGCATTAACGCAAAAGCCAACAATTCAACTTTTCTGTTTTTAGATAGTTCCCCGAAATCAATGTTAAACATTCGATGTCTAACATAATTAGAAACATGTCTTCCTATGTTGTAAACAGTGTCCCCTCCTTGAAAATGCAGGATCAAAAAAAGGAACCGTATATAATCTCTTTCTTCAAAAAATATATTCTGCTTGTTGTTGCCTCTATTATAAATATGATAATGCTCGTTTATGGCAATTTTTGTTTTGGGCATATGTGAAATTACACAAGTTATTATATAATGTTCAACATTGAATGTCTAACATTTGTGTGCGATGGTTTATACTGTGAAATATGAATATCGGTTGTCATGTTTCCATAGTTAAGGGTATTGATAAAGCGCCGAAAATTGCCCATAAATTGGGCTGTGAAGCGATGCAGATTTTTACTCGCTCGCCGCAAGGCGGGCCGTTTCCTGAAATTTCCGAAGAAACAGCAAAATTGTTTAAAGAAAATTGTCGAAAATTCGGAATAAAAAATGTCTATGTTCATACGCCCTATTTCATCAATCTGGCGTCAAAAAACAACCGGATTTATTACGGTTCCATCAACTCTATCCGCAAAGAATTGGAAAGGGCCAGCCAGCTTGGCGCAAAATACGTGATGACGCATCTAGGCTCGGCCAAAGATTTGGGCGAAGAAGAGTCTCTTAAAAAAATTACGGATGGGTTTGAAAAGATATTTGAAAATTACAACGATTCGACTCAACTGTTGATAGAAAACAGCGCTGGCGCCGGACAAATTATCGGTTCGGACTTTAAGCAAATCGGAAAAATTTTAAAAGCTTTTGAAATCAAACCGACTTACGATGTCGGTTCAGAAAACCGACATCGTAAGTCGGTTTTAATCGGTGTTTGTCTGGATACCCAACACAGCTTCGCTTCCGGCTATGATTGGAAAGATGGCTTTGCTCAAACGATTAAACAAATAGACATAGAGCTTGGTCTCAAAAACATCAAGCTTATTCATAGCAACGACAGCTTGACTGATTTCAATTCGCACAAAGATCGTCATGCCAATATCGGCCAAGGCAAAATCGGCTTGGAGGGGTTTGAAAAACTGGTCGCTTTCGCTAAAGAAAACAACATTGATATGATTTGCGAAACGGCTTATCCTGGAGTTATTGAGGATATTAAAATTTTAAAAGAAATGAGAGACAAATAAATGCGCAACAATATCGTTCATCAAGGGGCGGGAGAATTGACCTATGAGATAAGAGGCATCGTTGAGATTGCCGAAAAAATAAAAAGTTTGGGCCAAGAAATTACTTGGGAAAATATCGGCGACCCGGTGGCCAAGGGCTATCAAATACCCGAATGGATTAAGGATATCGTTAAAAAAGCGATAGATAACAACAAAACTTTCGCCTACAACCCCACCAAAGGGCTTCTTTCCACCAGAGAGTTTTTAGCCGAAAAACGCAACTCCAAAAACGGGGCGAAACTCAGCGCCGATGACATTTGTTTCTTCAACGGCTTGGGCGACGCCATTTCCAAAATTTACACTTCTTTGCGGAAAGAAACCCGCGTCATCGGCCCGTCTCCCGCTTACTCCACTCACTCTTCCGCCGAAGCCGCGCATAGCGGTTCTCCGCACATAACTTACAATCTTTTGCCGGAGAAGAATTGGCTGCCAGATTTGAAAGATTTGGAAAATAAAATCAAATATAATCCGGCCATCTCCGGAATTTTGATCATCAACCCGGACAACCCGACTGGCATGGTTTATCCAAGAAAAGTTTTGGAACAAATTGCCGCGCTGGCGAAAAAATACGATTTGTTTTTGATAAGCGACGAGGTTTATTGCAACATCGCCCATAATACAAAAAAAATGACGACGTTGGCGGAAATTATCGGCGATGTCCCGGGTATCGCCATGAAAGGAATTTCCAAAGAATTCCCCTGGCCGGGCGGCCGGTGCGGCTGGATAGAAATCTATAATAAGGAAAAGGACGCCGTGTTCGCCAAATACGTCAAAAGCATAATGGATGCCAAGATGCTGGAAGTCTGCTCCACTACTTTGCCTCAAAGCGTCATACCAGCGATTATGTCCGACTCACGCTACGAATCGCACTTGAAAGAAAGACGGGGATTTTATAAAAAAAGAGCCGACAAGGCTTTTAAAATTTTAAAAAATGTTCCGGGGATAATTTCTCCCAAAACGGCCGGGGCTTTTTATGTGTCCGTTGTTTTTAAAAACGGCTTTTTAAATGACAAACAAAAATTGGAAATAAAAAATACCAGAGTCAGAAAATTTATTGAAGAAAAAACCGCCAACGGCATGGCGCCAGACAAAAGGTTCGTCTATTATCTTATGGGCGCCACCGGCATCTGCGTTGTGCCGCTTACTGGCTTCAACTGCAACCTGCTCGGTTTCCGGGCCACTTTACTGGAAACGGACGAATCCAAGTTTGAATGGATTTACAAAACTATCGCCGAAAAAATCAAAGAATACCTTGCCTAATAACAGACAGCCCGCCTGTCCGGCGGGTAAATTTGAAAAGCTAATCAAAATAATGCTAGAATTGGCTTTATTAAGGGCTTGCCCGCCGAAGCGGGGTAGCGAAGGCGGGCCTATAGTTTAGTG
>Ga0209211_10001680_pt1 | contig 40902 bp, 32 predicted proteins | sample RifGroA2_FD_183992 | JGI IMG/M metagenome (GOLD analysis project Ga0209211, IMG submission 183992) | Groundwater microbial communities from Rifle, Colorado, USA - Groundwater A2 (SPAdes) (version 2) | ecosystem: Environmental > Aquatic > Deep subsurface > Groundwater | place: Rifle, Colorado...
TGAGTTTTACTGCCGAAGTATTACAACTTTCTGTCGTTTCTACGTACTAAGCTTCGTCTTTCTTATCAACCTAAATCAACTTGATATCAACCGTTTGGAATACCAGCGCCAAATTTTTCTAGAGTCATAGATTACTTTATTATATCAACCTAATTCTAATTTTCAACCTCCCCATTGTTTTTAATAACCTCTCTTACTTATACAAGAATGGTAATAATTGACAACTGATAACTTTTTGTTACAATATTCCAAACGTCTGTAGTTTTTAATATATGTCCAAAGCAGTTACAGCAACTCCTAAAGAGGTAAGAACATTATTTGAAGCTCCTCCATTATTTGAAACTGCTCCAAGCTTTGCCGTCTCCTTGAATCCGATGCTTCAAAAGATAATGGAGAGAGGTAGAATTGCGCTTGCTCAGGATGAAAATTTTCTCGAAAATAATTCGCACCCCAGTGGCCGTTATGGTATAGGAGTAGTTGATTTAGAAAAATTACACGGTCCTTATCTTTATACCTCGAAAGGTTATTATTTCGATTACACATATCACTGGATGACCGACCTTCTTGATAGAAAAAAACATCAAGAACTTGATGAAAATAATCTTTTGCTTTTTTTGGGAGCTTTATCTTTTGAAAAACCAACTCCAACCGAAATTACAACTGAGATTCAGGCTTCATTTGTAAAGATGATGCAGGAGTTTTTTTCAAGAGGAGATAAAGAAAAGGAATCGAATTTTACTGTACTACCAGTAAGTGCCGGTGTTTTGGGAGTAGCTGATGCAATTGACAATGCTAAAGGTCTTGTTGCCGAAAAATACTTAAAAGAGGGAAAGACCATTGAAGAAAATCAATTGAAAGGAATAGCTTTTGGAGGGGCTTTTCATGGCCGATACGATGATCCTGCAGATGGAACATCAAATAAGGAAAAAACAGGCCACAAATGGAATAATAAAATTACCCGAGTCGAAGAAGCGCCCATTATAATTTATAACCAAGATGGATCCGTTGATGAAAATGGTACTGAAGAATTATTTGAACAATCAATGGCTCAAGTTGAAAGATCAATGGCTCAGGATGAACACGCATATGTCATTATAGAATATCCTTTTCAAGCTGAAGGTGGGGCAAGACTCGTCAACCCAAATGCGTTACGTCGTCTAAATGAAATTTGCCAAAAAAATGGTAAATTACTAATAGTTGATAACGTGCAGATGAGCGGCCGGTCCTGGACAATAAATCCTGATGGATCAGCCTCTCCCTTCACTGAAGAGGTCTTGAAATACGCCCATATCACTACTTTCGGAAAGGTCTTTCATGCTAATGGATCAGTTTATGATCTTGAAAAAATAAAAGAATTAGGATTAAATCCTGAATTTATAAGAGAAAAAGGGCCCCAACGACTGGGTGGGACGCACACTTCATCTATGCATGATATGTTAAGTGGAATGATGGTGATGCAAACAATCCAAGATAAAAAACTCTGGGAAAATTTATTTGAAAGATCATATAAGCTCTACGCAGGATTGCAAACTCTTTCCGAGGTACATCCAGATATCCTTCAAAAAGTTAGAATGAGGGAGGATACTGGCTATCTTGCTTGGAGTTTTCCGTCAAACGGTGAACGTGAAAAATTCTGGAATTTTATGAAGGATAATGAGCATATTATTTTTTTAAGAGCAGGAAAAGATTCTATAAGGATAGCTCCTGCCCCTGATATGACACAAAAAGAACTCGATGGAATATTAACCGCCGTAAGTAGACAATTAAAGAGAATGGATAATAAATAATTCGATAATCTATTGTTTCCTAAACATCCCCTTTTTTCATTTAAAGAATTGTATGTTTTTACTATTACTTTCCCTTGCTTTTTGATTTTTTTTCCGTCAAAATGAACCTATGTTAATTAATCCGAAACCGGAAACCCTTGAAAATTCCTATACTAAAGATTACGAAAAATTATATCGTGAATCTATTGAACACCCTGAAGCTTACTGGGAAAATATTGCCCGGGAGCTTTCATGGTTTAAGCCTTGGAATAAAGTCTTAGACTGGAAATACCCTTATGCCCGCTGGTTTGTAGGCGGGGAAACCAACATTGTTTATAACGCTCTTGACCGCTGGCAAAAGACAGATGTTGCGGAAAAACTAGCCCTTATCTGGGTCGCCCAGGATGGGACAGACCGGAAATACACCTATAAACAACTAAATGATGAAGTTTGTAAATTTGCAAATGGTATGCGGTCGCTTGGTGTTAAAAAAGGTGATAAGGTCACTATTTATCTCCCCCGGATCCCCGAGCAGTTTATCGCCATGCTTAGCTGTCTTAAAATTGGCGCCGTTCACTCAGTCGTCTACTCCGGCTTCTCGGCCGATGCTTTGAAAAATCGGATCGAGGATGCCGATTCTAAAATAATAATTTGTGCCGATGGTTATCCATATGGTAAAAAATTTATCGAAACAAAAAAAACCGTTGATTTGGTAGTTTCATCACTCCCCCGGGTCGAAAAAGTGATTGTAATAAAACATGGAAAAAATGACGTGGAAATGAAAGAAAATCGAGATATTTGGTGGCATGAACTTGTTGCTCATCAAGATACTCTCTGCTCGACCCAAATTATGGAGTCAAATGATCCCTCATTCGTTCTTTATACATCAGGGACCACAGGTAAGCCAAAAGGAATAATCCATGGCCACGGCGGTTACATGGTCGGGATTTATGCAACTTTAAAATATGTATTTGATATAAAAGGAACGACGGTAGATAATAGAGAATTGAAGGTAGAAGTAGAAGATAGAAAGTTGAAGATAGAAAATCAATCTTCTAACCTCAATCCTCAACCCCTATCCTCTACCATCGATCCACTATCGTCTAATCAATCAGATATCTTCTGGTCGACAGCTGACGCTGGCTGGATCACCGGCCACTCATATATTCTTTATGGGCCGCTCATAAATGGAATTACTACTTTTGTCTATGAGGGGACGCCTGATTTTCCCGATATTGAAATCTGGTGGAGGTTAATCGATAAATATAAAGTTACAAAGTTTTATACCGCGCCAACAGCGATCCGAGCTCTCATGAAATTTGGTGAAGATCATCTTAAAAAATATGATTTATCTACTCTAAAAATATTGGGGTCAGTTGGTGAGCCAATCAATCCTGAAGCTTGGATGTGGTTTTATAAACACGTCGGACGTGAAAAATTACCTATAATGGATACCTGGTGGCAGACTGAAACCGGAATGCATATGATTACGCCAGTCCCCTCAGTAGGTTTAAAGCCGGGAAGCGCTTTTAAGCCTTTCTTTGGGGTTGAAGCTGACGTCGTCGATGATCATGGAAAAAAAGTCCCTCCCGATACTCAAGGATACTTAATTATTAAAAAGCCATGGCCTTCGATGTTTCTCGACGTCTATAATAATCCGACGAGATATAAAGAAACTTATTTTGAAAAGATAAAAATGCAGAAGGATGGTGTGGAAGCGGGTCAAGAAAATAGTGAGAAGAAAACAGAAATAAATCCAATTTCTAATTTCCAGCCTCCTAACCCGTTTCCAAACCCATCTTCCAACTTCCAAGATTTTATATATTTTGCTGGAGATTCCGCCAAAATTGATGCAGACGGATACTTTTGGATCGTCGGCCGAAATGATGATGTTATTAAAGTTTCTGGCCACCGCCTGGGATCGGCTGAGCTTGAATCTGCTTTTGTCAGTAATACTAAAGTGGCTGAGGCGGCTGTCATCGGTAAACCACATGAGATTAAAGGTGAATCTATTAAGGCTTTTGTGATACTAAAACAAGGTGTTGAGCCGACTGAAGAGTTAAAAAAAGAACTAGTTATGACCGTCCGTAAATTAATCGGGCCGATCGCAACTCCGGATGAAATCGATTTTGTTGACAAACTACCAAAAACCAGGTCTGGAAAAATAATGAGACGGGTCCTTAAAGCCCAGGAGCTCGGCCAACCTGTGGGTGATATATCAACGCTTGAAGATTAGTTTTTGAAAAATTAAATGGTAGGTGAAAAAGTAACAAATACCAAAGAAACTCTAGCACAAATTTCAAATAGGTTTTATGAGCTTGTCGGATCTGTAACTGAAAAATTTCCGATAAAAGCAATATTGAAACAATTTCCAAGAGATTTATTAGACAATAAAGATTTGTCACATATTGATTTTATTAAGGCTAATACTGATCCTGAAGAATTAGCGTCTCAAATTTTTTTGAATCCTCCAAAAGTTCACATAATTAGCCGTGACGGAAATAACATTCCTGATATTATAGCCCCAAAACCATTCGTTATTACCAATCCTTTACCTAGCGACTTAGAAGCTGTAAATAGAACAACCGTTATTCCGAGTGGAATTCAGGGTCCCGGAAGACAATCACTAGCAGCAATACTTGATGTTAGTAAAAGATACCTACAGGCTCCAATTATTGATGACGGCTTAATAAGTCATGCATTAGAAAGACAACCGTGGAAACAAGGAATTATGATGACTCTTAGACTCTTTCAAGACGAGCTAGATAATTCATCAGGTTGGAATGATGAAGTAAACAATATCATGGCAATTAATCGTTATCGAGGATCCAACCTTACTACGTTAGTTGGGTTCATCGACTCATTTTGTGGATATAATAAAGACGCATTAGCTTTCGATGAGCTTAATCAGATTAAAGGACGACTTTTAAGCATATCTAGTAAATTTAAAGATAAGGATAAAATAAACGATGCCGTTAGATCAACCGTTCAGGAATGCATTAATATAATTAACCTTTTTGTAGTAAATTAACATTAAGTAATACTTTTTTAACCTAGATGAAGAATAATTTTTGTTTTGATAAAAAATATTTATTTTTAATAATGCTGTTTGTATTTTTTTTGAGTTTTTATATCGGCATAAAAAGTATTCTTAACAGAAAGACAACTACAGCAAAAGCGAGTAATCCGTCTATTTACTATGGTGAAATGGCCAGAGATAATGAATTTCCATATAATGTTGTAATTAATAATGGCTATTCAAAATGCGGAGGGTCTTTAATCCATGAGGAGTATGTCTTAACTGCTGCGCATTGTTTATACGACGGAAGTAATAAAGTGATTGATAGTAAAAAAGTATCTGTAATTATTGGACTCAATCATATTAATAAAGAGCTATTAGCGCTCCATACTTCTTATGTTGATAAGGTTATTATTAATCAAAATTACCAAAATAAAACACCTGGGTATTTTGATATTGCCTTATTACACCTTACAAAGTCTGCCAGAGGAATTCCAACTATATCTATACCTAATCCAAATACTGATAGAAACATGGATGGAATAATCGATTATAAAGATTATCCAGAAAACTTCTATAGTAGTAAAAATGAAGAGGACGCCACTAAAAATGGAAACACAGCAGTATTAATCGGTTTTGGAATTACTGAAAAAAGTAAAAATAATACTGATTTAATGAAAACTAAATTATTCTTCGTCAAAAATACTGTACCGTCGGCGCTTTTTAATGCAAATTCAGGAGCATCTTTTTACAATAAGTCCTCAGGTTGTGATGGTGATTCCGGCAGTCCTCTAGCTTTAAATAAAAAAAGGTTACTACAGATAGGAATTATGTCATCTTCGAGATGTCCAAACTTTTTTTTATTCGACTCTGGAACTTTTACTTCGGTAATAAGCTATGCTAACTGGATTCAAGTTAATATTCCTAACTTTATATTTGAATCCGGGTCATATGATTATTGTATTTTAAATAAAAATTGCTCATCTCAGACTTCACAAAAATCATATTGTTTTTCAGAAACAACTATTGAAACATGTAATTATAAAAACAGTACTTGTGGTTATTACTCATGTGATAAAACCTGCAAGGCTATTGGTTCTTCCTGTAATTGATTAGTAAATATTTTACACTTCAGAGGTGGGATGATATAATATCCCACTAACATGGCCCAAATTGAAACATCTCGAATTTTACGTGTATCAGGTCATAACGAAATTATTCAATCACCCTTACCAAAAACTCCTGAGCAATTGATGTTTAAATACACTCTTTTGGAAAAACGTCTTGATGACCTGTGGACAAAAAAAATAATTGGTAAAAAAGGTATCCCAAAAATAATAAATGAAAGTGTTGAGGATCTTTTTAAAAGATCAATCCCCTCTCATATAAGCCTTGATCAGGTAACTAATGAATATTTATTGCCGCTTCTTGATATTCATAACAAAACTTATGCCGATCATAGCAGAAGAGTTGCTAAAATGACTTATAATCTTGCTTTTGACTATGGTTTAAAAAATCCGGAAAATGCTTTTACACAAAAGGAGTTAACAGATCTATATTACAGCGCTCTTCTTCATGATATTGGTAAAATTGTTATCCCAAATTCTATCCTCGACAGCCAAAATGGTCAAAGAGGCATTAGAGATATAGAGATTACTCGCGATCACACACATTTTACAGGCTATATCCTTTCTTTGATTCCCCAAACAAGACATCTTGCGTATATTTCAGCACTTCATCACGAAAGACAGAAAGGGAATGGATATTATAAGGTTGATCCTAACGACATCTCACCACTTTCCCAATTTATCACTATGGCTGATTATTTTGACGCTATAACTAACGATAGAATCTATCAAGGTAGCGAAACGACTGAGGAAGCATATATTAAAATGGTAAATCAAGTCCAACTTTTCATTCCTTTAGTCTTGAAGCATCTCCAAAAAAGCGAAAGCTTTTTTGAAAAATTAAAATGACAAAGAAATTAAGAATCAAAATTGACTACTCCGCAGGCAATTTGAAACAATACATTTAGTTCACCAAGAGTCAAAGTTTTTCCATATGAATATTTACTAATTTTTTCCATAATCATTCTTAAAGGGTTAAATTCTTCTTGGCTAAATTCTCCTCGGGATTGGATAGTGGCCAGCATATTTCCCGACCTTTCTCTGGCTCTTTTGCCAATAAATAAATATCTGGATAATTTTGCCAATAAAGGAATATCATAGATAAACATATTATTTTCAAAGTTTGCTTTTTGGGGAAATACTAGTTGCCATAACTTATATATTGATTCATTAAAATTTGTATCTTGATTAAAAATCATTGCTAGTTTGCTGTAAAAATCACTATCAAGATTATTTAATAGTTTTTCATAGCTATCTCTAACTTGTTTTTTTCTATTTATGTCCGGTAAAGAACTTGAAGGAACTATTTCTCCTATGCCTAAAGGTAAATCTATCATTTCACTTCCTACTTCAACCATTAGCGATGTTATTTGTCTTAGCTCATTAACTATGCTATTTTCGACAATTTCACCTTTTTTCAGCGCGAAAATAAAAGTACTTCCTCGTCTTTGGATGTCGAATTTATCTACTTGATCCCCTAACGTTAATCTAATTTTATCCCAAAGAGTTTTAATCATCATGTCGCCATCAACATAGCTAACATTATCATTGACTTCCTTAACAAACTTTACGTCAAATCCAAAAAGATTGCCATATTTGCCATTTTCGAGATTGGAAAAAAATTCTTCAGGAGGGATGATTGGAGTTCCGACTAATCTATCAAATAAAACTTCTTCTAAGAAGAGTAGTATTAATTCTCTAGTTTTTTCACTGTCTTTCCCATTTTTTAGATCGACTATCTCCGCAGACGAATAAATATCATTAATTCTTCCGGTTAATCCTGGAAAGCTTTTAGCAATAAAGTTGAATTTATCTTTTAGTGAGACTACTACCTTGGGATAGTTAACTGAAACTGGATTATCTTTTGCCCATGCGCTGAAAGATTGTCGTCCTTCAATTTTTTCATATTTTAATTTAATTTTTTCAATATCCTTAGGTAATAATACCAATCCTCTACTCAGAAAAAAATCAAATACTTCTCTATCATAACCGTCATTTTGATTTTCGTCTGGCCTTTTTATTTCAAGAATTTCATTGTTTTTTAAAGATATTTTATTCTCCATAATCTCTAGTCCTTGAGCCGCTCCCTGATAACGATAATAACCCGTTAGACTTTCTATGGATTTTTGAATTTCACCTTTTAAGCCTTTGATTTTTTCTTGGCTATAAGGACCAACACTGAGATCATAAATTCATCACCGCCATAACGACCAAAACTAATTGCCAAATCGAGGTTTTCTTTTCTGTACTTTTCGAGAGTTATATTAGTTGCATAAGCGATCCGATTAAGCATTAAATCGGCGGCTTTATTTCCTTCACCATCTTCTGCTTTGTCAGCTTCACGGAGCCCTGCAATATCAAATGCCAAAAAAGCAAGATCTGTCGAGGTTGGTTCGTTTTTAATATGATCGACGTTGGTTGCAATAAAGGCAGATCGATTAAAAATTTTTACTTGTTTCTCTTCCAATGTTTTTCCCCTAAAATTGAACCGTCTTCTAGTATCAAGTCCCTTGTCATAAATCATCTGCTCTGATAATTTTGGGATCATCTCTTCAAGAAGTATTTTGTGAAACTCTATCCTTGATTTACGAGAAGATTCGATTAATGGGTTAAGAGGTCCTGTCATATATTTTACTAATAAATTTGCTAATCTGTAATTATGGATGAAAAAAAGCTAAAAAACTTATGTCGGCTAATTCGCTATGATATTTTAACATCAACGTCTGAGGCTGGATCAGGCCATCCGACATCTTCCCTTTCTGCCGTTGAGCTCATGGCATCTCTTTTCTTTGGCGGTCCGCCAGCTGGCGGATTCTTTAAATCTGATCTCAGACACGCGAGGAGTGTCCTTAATGATCGTTTTATTTTATCAAAAGGTCACGCCAGTCCACTTTTATATTCATTGTATCACGCAGCTGGAGCAATTAAATATGATGAATTAATGACTCTTCGAAAATTTGGTTCACGCCTCCAAGGTCATCCTAATCCAGTTTTTACATATGTCGACGTTGCAACGGGTAGTCTAGGCCAAGGTTTATCGGTTGGAATCGGGATGGCACTTGGAATAAGATTAAAGATCAATCCGCCAACTGACGGACAAAGATCAAATATAAAAAGAACGCCTAAAGTATGGGTATTAATGGGTGACTCTGAGATGGCTGAAGGACAGGTATGGGAGGCTTTGGAAATCGCTTCATATTATAAACTCTCAAATCTTGTCGGGATGATTGATGTTAATCGACTTGGCCAGCAAGGAGAGACTGAAGAAGGATGGGATGTATATGACTATAAGAAAAAGATTGAAGCTTTCGGATGGAAAACAATTATTGTAAACAATGGACATAACCTTAAAGAGATAGATAAGGCTTTTCAAGAAGTAGAAAATAAACGGACGGTAAAAGACCAGCGACCAACAATGATTATTGCAAGAACTATAAAAGGTAAAGGAGTGTCGTTTTTAGAAGATAAGGAAAATTGGCATGGAAAAACACTTGATGAAAATCAATTAAAGTCTACCTTGAAAGAACTTGGAAAATTTGACCTTAAGGTTAGAGGAAAGATAGCTAAACCAAATTTTCAATTTGAAATTTTAAATTTAAAATCAAATCAAAAATCCAAAATTCAAAATGTTTTAAACAAACTAGAAAATTACAGCAAAAAACTTATCATTAATCACTTATCACGAATCACTGACATAGCTACACGGGAGGCTTATGGGGATGCTCTAGTCTCACTTGGTGAGGAAAATCCCAACATCGTTGTCCTTGATGCAGAGGTCGCTAATTCAACCTATGAAAGTAAATTTCAGGCCCGTTTTCCCGACCGGTTTTTTGAGATGTTTATCGCTGAAGAAAATATGATGAGCGTCGCACTAGGGCTCTCAAAAATGGGTTATATACCTTTTGTATCGACCTTTGCCGCTTTTTTAACCCAGACGTTCGATCAAATTAGAATGGCGCAATATTCACTAACACCTTGTGTCATCTCGAGCCCTTCGATTTCTCTCAGGACAAGCTCCGTGAGAGATCTAGTCCCGATTAAATCGGGACGTAACGCTTCGCTAGATTTCTCGGTCGCTTCTCTCCCGCGAAATGACTATATGGGGGGAATAAAAATTGTTGGTTCGCATGCAGGAGTTTCACTTGGAGCTGACGGCCCCTCCCAGATGGGTCTTGAAGATATTGCCATGATGAGAAGTATCTTGGATTCAGTGATCTTTTATCCATCGGATTCAGTTTCAACAAAAAAATTAACAAAAATAATGGCTGAAAATGAGGGTATTTTTTACATGAGGACGACGAGAGGAAAAACACCAATCATCTATGATGAAAAGGAAGAATTTGAAATCGGTGGATTTAAAGTCCATAAAGTCAAAAGGTCCTTAAAGTCCATAAAGTCAAAAACACTAATCATTGCGGCGGGGATTACACTGCATGAAGCTTTGAAGGCTCAGAAAGAACTAGCGAAAGAAAATATTGAAACGACCGTTGTTGATTTATATTGTGTAAAACCAATTAACCAAGTAACCCTTAACCAACTAACTAAGAATTATTCAAATATCATCGTCGTTGAAGATCACTACCCAGCCGGTGGTATCGGTGAAGCTGTGTTAACAGCGCTAAATACGACGATAGATGATAGAAAGTGGAAGGTAGGTGTAGAAGATAGAAAATCGAAGATAGAAAAAAATCGATCCTCTATCATCAATCCTCAACCCCTATCATCTACCATCAATCGTCTATCGTCCATAAACTTTGTCCATCTTTGTGTTCGCAAAATCCCCTGCTCCGGATCCTCCGAAGAACTCCTCAGATTTGAAAAGATTGATGCAAGAGCGATTATTGAAGCTGCTTTGAGTTTTAAATCTTAACTATTTTTTTTACTACTCTTATAAACAAGAGTGTAAATGAAGCCATTATTAGGAAATATACGTATGTCAATATATTTACCGGAGAAACTTTGAAGATCGCAGATGAGAATGGGTGGCTTAAAATACCTAACTGTAGAACTAATGGGATACTAAATGCTAAGAAAAATAATGGAGACATTAAGTGTCTGAAGTTTGTATGAATGTGGCGGTGACTCAACCAGAGATCAATAAATACGAATGATTGAATTATTGTCAAAATAGAAAAAGCGGCCGTCCCACCGAGTTTACCAAACCATTTGTCAAAAATATAAAATCCTGCAACCACTAATAATGATCCAAAAAAGCCGACCCAAAATATGTAAAATTGATCTTTCTTTTTAAGAAGAACCATCTCTTTTTCAGGAGTTATCGACATAACATTTGGGTCACGAGGCGAGAAAGATAGCATTAAAGCCGGTAGTCCGTCAGTAACTAAATTAATATACAAAAGTTGTATTGGATAAAATAAGGTCGGAAGTCCTAAAATTAATCCAATTATTAGAGCAAAGGCTTCAGAGACATTGCATGATAACAGATATTTAATGGCATTTTTAATATTATTTATAATCCCCCTTCCCTCTTCAATTGCAGTAATGATTGTGGCAAAATTATCATCGGTAATTACCATGTCAGCCGTTTCTCGAGCTACATCCGTCCCAACTCGACCCATTGCAACACCGACATCAGCCTGTTTTAATGCTATTGCATCATTAACTCCATCACCGGTGACGGCGACTATTTCACCAAGACTTTGATAAAGTTTAACAATCCGGTGTTTTTGAAAAGGATTAGTCCGGGCAAATATCGCAACTTTTGGAAGGATTTTTAATAATTCTTCATCTGAATATTCATCAAGCTGAGAGCCGGTTAAAATTTCAGATCCATACCTTACAATCCCCGATGACACTCCTACCGCCTCAGCAGTTTTCTCATTATCCCCAGTTATCATTACAATTTTTATTCCTGCCCTCCTTGCCTTAATTACTGCCTCTTTTACTTCTACTCGCGGCTCATCATGTATCGCAACCATACCCAAAAAAATATTATTTTTTTGGGAACTTTCAATTTGAAATTTGAGATTTGAATTTGTTTCGCCTTGCCTGCCGGCAGGCAGGGATTTCGAATTTTGCATTTCGGATTTATACGAAAACGCCAGTACTCTTAATCCTCTTTTTGCCCATTTGGCGACTAATTTTTCTATTTCTCTTTTTTTTACGTCCGTTAATTGTTGTACCTTACCATTTACCAATATTTGATTTGATGTTTTTATTATCGACTCAGGCGCTCCCTTGGAAAAGCAAAATGATGAGTGATTAGTGGCTAGTGATTTGTTATTTTTAACAATGACCGTCATCATTTTTGTAACGCTGTCAAATGGTTTTTCTTCAATCAGTTTCCATTTTTTTCTTTCTTCATCAATGTCAATGCCGGCTTTTTGGGCTAAATATAATAAGGCGCCTTCTGTAGGATCTCCAAGTACATCCCAACTTCCATGATCGTGAATATAAACAAGTGAGGCGGTCGAACAAAGAATACCATCTAGTAATAATAACTTCGAAGCATTAAATTCTAAATCCGAAGATCCAAATAAATCCAAATCTTCAAATTCTAAACATTTAATATTTTTATTTTGTAATTTAGAATTTATTTGAGATTTGAGATTTGAGATTTGAGATTTTGTAGTATTATCAAAAAATATTTCTTTTACTTGCATCTTGTTTGTCGTTAAAGTGCCGGTTTTATCAGTTGCAATCAAAGTGATGCTTCCAAGCGCCTCAATCGCCGAAAGCTTCCTGATAATGGCTTTTTTTTTGGCCATCGTTTTCATTCCGATTGCAAGAGTAATTGTCATAACGGCCGGAAGCCCTTCCGGGACAACGGCGACTGCTAGCGAAATTGAAAGTAAAAAAGCCGGAAAGTATCCACTACCCTCAAGAATTGATATTAAAAAAACAATTACTGAAAGTATGATACCACCGATGCCAATAAATCGTGTCAGGCCTTCCAATTTTTTTTGAAGCGGTGTTGCACTGTCACTAATTTCTGAAATATTTTTTGCAATTGCTCCGAATTTTGTTGAGTCTCCAGTATTGACAATGAGCATTAGCCCGCGACCCCGGGCTACAATCGTTCCTGAAAATACTTCTTCGTCTATTTGCTTTGAAACAGAGAGTGACTCCCCAGTTAAGGCCGATTCATTTATTTCTAAGTTAATTGACTCAATTATTTTTCCGTCGGCTGATATCTTAATCCCCTCCTCAAGGTAAACTACATCACCCGGAACCAAAAATTTGCTTTCAATTTCAACTTGTCTACCATCTCGAAGTACCCTTACCATCGTCCTTGTCATTTCTTTAAGGACAGATAATGATTCTTCTGCCTTGGCTTCTTGATATAGACCAAAAGCGGCATTTAAAACAACTATTAGAATGATCAACACACCATCAATTGTTTCACCTAAAAATAATGAAAAAAACGCGGCCGTGATTAATAAAATTGTTAAGAAGTTATTAAACTGTTCAAAGAATTTTTGAATAAAAGTCTTTTTCTTTTGATCCGAAATGATATTTAGGCCATATTGCTTTAGAAAAGCCTCTGCTTGAGATGATGATAATCCTTTCATAATTTTCAATTTAAATATAAAGTTTTTGGTGTGCTTCTTCCATTGTTTTTAATATTTCGTTTATAATCAATGACGCTTCAGTAAAACTGACCGCTCTCAAGTTATGAGGAAAATAGTGAAAGATTTGGTTTCGGCCTGTTTTCCAGACATGCCAAATTTTGTCAGCTAATTCCGTATTTGTCTTTATTCTTATCTTCTCGTAAAGTGATCTTTCCCCCAATTTTCTAATCAGATTAGGTGACATTAGCTTTCCCAGGCGTAAATGATCTGAGATATAATCAAGTCGGGAAATAAACTTAATATCTTTGAAAAGTTGTTTTAAAAATCCTTCATAGGCCTTTGCAAAAGGAAAAACCAAAAAAGAATAGTCTTTAAACTGATAGGCATTGTCTTTTATGATATCTTCCATCAAGTACTGTCCTTCAAGAATTAGGTCTTTTTGATTTTTAGATAAGTATTGCCAGAATTCACTCGTCCTCATTACTAATCTTCCCATTTTATCCATAAATAAAAGTTTAACATACTCTGGATCCTTCGACTCGGTCACTTCGTTCCCGCGCTCAGGATGACAGAACGTGAGCAACTATGCTATAATTTGTTCTATGAAAAGGCTTTACGAGCTTATTTCACAAAATCTCCCAAAACTAGCTTTTCCACAGTATGAAAAAGTGACTCCTAAAGGACCTTTGCCAATTATTACGATCTCTCGTGAGATGGGCTCCGGTGGCAAGGCGATCGCAAATCTTATAGCCAAGAGGCTTGGTGACCCGTGGCATGTGTATGATCAGGAGATAATTGATGAGATCGCTAAAGAAGCCCATCTTGAAAAAAAATTAATAAAGTCTATTGATGAAAAAAAACTTCCATTAGTTGATGAACTCGTTACTGAAGTCTTCGGTAGACGATTTATAAATATGTCCGGATACTATCGCCACTTAATTAAAGTTCTATCATTAATCGGTCAAAAAGGATATGCAATTATTTTGGGACGTGGCGCTAATTTTATCTTCCCCCATTCTTTGAAAATCAGAATTATCTGTGATATGAATCAAAGAATTACCTGGGAAATGACTTACGAAGATATATCCCGAAATGAAGCCATAAAAAGAATCAATGAGTCAGATGAAGAAAGAAGACGTTTTATCGAAGCACTATATAATCATAACCATAAAAAGGCTCATCATTATGATATGGTGCTAAGGACCGGCCCGAACCTCACAATCGAAGATTCCTCCGATATTATAGTTGATCTTGCGAAGAGAAGATTTAAGATCTAAACTGCTTTAGTCTATAAAGTCCATCAAGCCCTTAAGGTCTATAAAGTCAATGTTAAAACATCTTTATTTCTTTTATAGACTTTCAACTTTATGGACTTATTATCTCTGAAGATCAAGTTTTATAGAGGGGCTCATTGTAGATTTAATATAAGCCTTCAGTATGTGTTTTTTACCTACTACCTCAATAAATTTAACTGCATTCTCTACTAAATTTTTTTCTGGAAATGAAATCTTTCCAATCATCTGGTGAATAAGTGGAAATTTTGGCTCAGTTTTCCATCTCATAACTCCACGACTGAATTTTTTAACAATATCTTCCGGTTTTGTCGATATTGTCCCAGCTTTTGGATTAGGCATCAATCCTTTTGGACCTAATACTTTGGCAAATTTTGCAAGTTTTGGCATAAAAGAAGGATGGGTAACTAAAATATCAAAGTCCATTCTACCCTTTTCAAGCTCACCTAATAATTTTTCATCAACTACGGCGACCTTCACTTGTTTTCCGGTTGAATGAGGAAGCTCCAATTCTCCCTTAAGACCCGTCCCATCAACAACAATGTGAATCTCAACCGATTCATCAAACTTTGCTGTCTTCATTTTCTTTAACATATCGACGGCATCTTTTAAGAGATATGTTTTTGTTTTGTCTACTAATTTTTTGACGGCTAAGTATTTTTTTCCCCTTAGTTTTACAACTATTTTTTTAGCTTTCTTTTCCTTGACCTCAGAAGCCTTGGCAGGGGAGGTTATTTTTACTTCGCTTTCATCTTTATTTTCCTCTTTGCTTTCCTTAACTTCTTTCTTCTTAAGTAGTTTTTTTTCCTCACTTTTTAGCTTTTGCTCTTTTTTTTGCTTTTCCTCGACCTCTTCGTTCCCAAGAATTCTAGTTTTTACTTTACCCATATTATAAAAATGTCTAGACTGTAGATGATTGAAAGTTGAGGATAGTTTTTTGAAGTTAGATGATAGAAAATGGACTTTCTATCATCCATCCTCCACACTCTAAATACTATCTTCTACCGTCTATTCTCTACCGTCAATTATTAATTTTCAACATCTACTCCCATTGATCTTGCTGTGCCGGCCACAATTTTGGCACCGGAGGCAACATCATCGGTATTTAAATCCGCTAATTTTAATTTGGCGATTTCTTCAACTTGCACCTTAGTTAGTTTCCCAACTTTTTCCGTATTTGGTTTTCCAGATCCTTTTTGTAAGGCAATTTTCTTTTTTATTAAGGCTGAGACTGGTGCCAGTTTTGTAATGAAAGTAAAACTTCTGTCTTCATAGACCGTAATTACAGCTGGTACAACATCACCTTTCATCTTGGCCGTCTTAGCATTATATTCCTTTATGAATTCCATGATTGGAATCCCATGCTGACCTAAAGCCGGACCAACTGGAGGAGCTGGAGTTGCCTCCCCTGCTGGTAAATTTAACTTAATGATTGTTTTTACTTTCTTAGCCATATTTTAAATTGGAAAATGGTAATTGGGCTTGGAAACGAGTTAGGAAAATGGAAAAAGGAGGATAGATTCTACCTTTCTAATTTCTATCTTCTAACTTCTTAACTTGTTTCTATACCTTTCTTCTATTTTCAAAGTTTAGTAACTTGCAAAAAATCTAACTCAACCGGTGTTTCACGATCAAATATTGAGACTAAGACCTTAACCTTGCCTCTTTGCTCGTCAAGTGCCTCAACAGTTCCCAAGAAGTCAGCAAATGGCCCCTCTGTAATCTTGACCGCTTCACCAACTGAAAACTTAGTTTTAAACTTCGGTTGCTCTTGAGTAACGAATTTCATGATAGCATCAACTTCTCGCTCTGAAATCGGCGTTGGCTTAAGTCCTGCTCCTACAAATCCAGTTACACCTTCAGTTGTCCTTACCACTAACCATGAATCATCATTTAATATCATTCTAATGAGAATATATCCGGGAAAAACTTTCTCAGTAGTTTTAGTTTTTTTACCTTTTTTGACGACGACTATTTCTCGGGTTGGGATAACAACATCAAAAATCTTATCTTCAACACCTAAAGATTTTACTCTTTGCTCAAGCGCTTGCTTAACTCTTTGCTCGTAGCTAGTTTGAATATGTATGACATACCACTTTGCTGCAGGATCTACAGTTTTGGTAATATTTTCGACTACTTTTTGTTCTTCGGCAATTTGTTGCTGATTCATTAAAATAAACCCTAAATTCTAAATACGAATAACCAAATAATATCTAAATCCTAAATTTTAAACAATAAGCAGTTTAAGATTTATAATTTAGGGTTTATTTGCCTGCCTGCCGGCAGGCAGGGATCTTAGAATTTGGTACTTAGGATTTTTATCGAAACTTAGTCACAAACTCTAGTCCTTTTGCTAACAAGACATCTATTATACCTACATACAATCCAATTATCAAGGAGACTCCGATGACAATTGATGTAAGTCTAATTGTGTCTTTGCGAGATGGCCAGCTTACCTTTTTTAACTCATCAACTATGTCCTGACCAACATTATTTCTAATCTGTTTATTGTCCATGATTTTTTATATTGTAACACAATAATACTATTTAAGCACTAAATTCTAAATTCGAATAACCAAATAAATCTTAAATTGTTTGGAACTTAGGATTTAGTATTTAGAGTTTTATTATTGTATATTTATATTATGTCAAAAGAAATTACTCACTCTCTGATTTTAATTCTGGCTATGGTTCTTGGTTTTATCTATCCTAAGACTAGTTTGGCTCAATATGAGCTTCAAATTTCAGCCGGATTATTTATTTTTCTATACCTGACAAAAAAAATGTTTATCGAAAAGTCTATTTACTCGCGCCTTGCCGAATCGGTCGTATTCACCTTAATCGTCCTGGGAATCGTTAATTCAACAGGTGGGTTATCTTCTCCATTCTTCTTTCTTATATATTTTCTTCTATTTTCATTATCGCTCATACTTGAGCCAGTTATTTCAGTTACCTCGACGATTGCTCTTATAACTTTTTTTCTATTGAATCTGCCTCAGAATCAAGACATTAAAGCATTATTACCTATCATTTCTTTGGCTTTCATCACTCCTTTTGCTATGTATATGGGGCAAGAACATATAGAAAGTCAAAAGTCAAAAGTCAAAAGTCAAAAGTTTCAGGAAGATACATTTCTATTTATTTCCTTATTACTTAAGAATCATATAAAAAACATCAAGGAGGCGGTAGAAAACTACGTCGGAGACCATGAGCTTAACATTATTAAAAAATCCGCCTCTAGAATGGAAAAATTAATTGAAAAATTTGAAAAACAGAAATGAGATTCTTTGTCATTACTAGATTCCTCGTCGTCGCTTCTTTCCTTCTCGGAATGACAAGTGAGGGAAAGGTTCATGCCATTAACATGGAGTCAACTAGATTTATAATTGAATCGGCTAATACCTCTTCGGCCGCAGGAGATAAGTCCTCGTCCGGTTATAAACTATCAGATACGATTGGCCAGCTGGCGGCCGGGCAGTTTTCTTCAAGTGGATATGTTGTTAAGGCCGGATTTCAATATCTACATTCGGTAATTCCATTTAGATTTTCAATATCAGATATTAATATTGATCTTGGTTCTTTACTTCCTAACACTCCGTCAACCGCATACACAGTGCTGACGGTTGCATTTGGATCGGCCGGACAGTACCAAGTGACAACGATCGAAGAGTCGCCTCTTAAAACTCTTTCAGGAAATGCAATTGTCGATACTAGTTGTAATGGAGGGACCGAAACCTGCACGGAATCGACGGCTAAACTTTGGGATTCTGCTTCCGCATACGGGTTTGGCTACAATATGGCCGGTAATGATATCCCAGCTGACTTTACATCATCAAGCCACTTTAGACCTTTCCCCGATCGACTCTTGGCTGAGGCGCCGGCCGTAATAATGTCAAGCTCCAATGTGTCAACAAGCCGTCAAGCTACGCTAACTTTTAAAGCTAATATCTCACCAATTCAACCGGCAGGCAGTTATCAAACGGTCGTAAGTTTTGTAGCCACGCCGAGTTATTAGTGACTAGTGATTAGTGGTTAGTGACTAGAAAAACACAATATGAAATTAAAAAACATTATATTTGCGATTTTGCTTTTAACTATTCCCTATTCACTAGCCACTAGTCACTCTTTTGCTCAACAGGTCAGTTTGTCTATCTCTCCTCCCCTCCTTGAAGTGTTTATTAAGCCGGGAAAATCGATCATGGTCGCCTATTCATTAGAAAATTCCGGCGATCCGACTATTATTGAAGCCGAAGTCGTCAGCTTTGAGCCGAAAGATAATCTCGGTCAAATTAGCTTAAAATCAACTCTTGAGGGTCCCGTGCGCTTTTACTTAGACAATGCCGATCTTCAACTAAATCAATCGTTTTTCTTAAAAACTGGAGAAAAGCAACAGTTATTACTCCGAATAAGAGTGCCTGATGGAGCACCAGAGGGAGACTATTACTATTCTCTTCTTGCAAAGACTGTTCCCCCGCCCACGCTTGAAGGAGTCGCATCTTCTCGCGCCAAGGCTACAATCGCTTCTAATATTTTGATTACCGTAACCGAGTCCGGAATTGTCGAAGTCAAGCCTAAAATTGCTATTTTTGAAATACTCAGCAGATTTAAGCTTAATTTATTTGGTAAGGTTGTAAAGATTTTTGATAGCTTTGATAAGGTTCCATTGATGCTTATTGTTGAAAACAAGGGAAATAACTTAATTAAGCCCGAAGGAAAAATCTCCCTAAGAGGAAATTTCGGTGAAACTTCAACTCATGAGATCATTCCGAAAAATATTTTAGCCCAGTCGCAAAGATTGATTGAAGCCCGCCTGCCATCGCCTGCAGGCGAAGCCAATGGCGGGCAGGCTACTCCAAGCGCTTCTATCAATGACGGTAATTCGTCTTTAATATTTAATGGCTTTTTTGTCGGTTTATATAATTTATCGACAAATATCACATTCGGTGAAAATTCACCGACGATTTTTGCATCAAGCTCATTTTTCGCTTTTCCTTTTAAGCTTCTTTTCGGTTTTATTATTGTTGTTACATTGACAATCTACGTCATAAAAAAATTTAGCCGGAATGATGATTGATTAAAAGTGGTCCTTCATAAATATTAGGTCATTAATATCATCCAAAAACCCTGCTTTGTAGCATATAGTCCATAGACAAACTAGACCATATAGTTTATAAAGTTTTTAAAGTTCATAAAGTTCCAAGTCAATATATGGGAGAAAGTAATTTTTTCGAATTATTGAAATCAAAAACAATTAAGAAATATATCGTCGAGATTGTTTTAATAATTTTTTCCATTGTCCTTACCGTCATTTCAATGGCTATATATTTGGTAAATAATAAAACTTCAATTGATGATGAGGAAATACCAGTATATGTAAATCAAAATACTCAGAAAATATTCGTTGACGTCAGCGGAGAGGTAAATAAACCCGACGTATATGAAGTTACGCCCGGTGAAAGATTAAATAATGTCATAGGGAAGGCTGGTGGTTTAACAGAAAATGCTGATAATAAATTTTTTTATCGAAATTTTAATCAAGCTAGGATTTTATCTGATCAAGAAAAAATATATATCCCTTCAATATGGGAGGTCGATAATGGTTACTTTTCTGAAAACCCTCAAGCCGTAAATAACACAATTAGTAGTCAGCAATCCTTCGGCTTCGCTCAGGATAAATCAGCCCTTAACAATGAATTAATTAATATAAATTCCGCGTCTTTTGAAGAGCTCGATACCCTACCGGGGGTCGGTAAAATCACCGGAGAAAAAATAATCAACAATCGACCTTTTAAGGCTTTAGATGAACTTATTATTAAAAAAATTATGAGCAAAAGTGTCTTTGAAAACATTAAAAATTTGATTGAGCTTTGAGTATTCCACATCCGGAAATTTTTCTGCCGGTTTTTAACGCCTATCTTCCAGAGCCGCACTCTTCGCTATTAAGCGGAATAATTTTTGGCACCAACCTAAAGACTTCAAAAGAATTTTATGAAAGTCTAAGGACTGTTGGATTGCTCCATATAGTCGTTTTATCAGGTATAAATATTACCCTATTAACAGTAATAATAAGCTCGCTTACTAAGAATCTTGGCAAATTGGTGTCTATACTGATAACCATACTAAGTATTATTTTCTTCGTTATTTTTGTAGGTCCTGAGGCCCCAATAATCAGAGCCGCCATTATGGGCTTGTTAACGTCTGTTGCAATTTTATATGGAAGAAAATATTTTGTAATTTATTCTCTTATTTTATCCATAATATTTATTGGTATTTTTTTTCCTTTATGGCTTACAACAATTTCTCTTTGGTTGTCTTATGGAGCAACTTTCGGAATAATTTTATTTGGTAGATCTTCTTCTAAATGGTCAGTGTGTAAGGATTTAAGGGTTTCTCTTGCTGCGCAAATATTCACTACCCCGATTATTTTCATTTATTTTAAACAAGTATCTATAATTGCACCTATTTCTAATCTTTTTGTCTCAGGAATCATTGCTCCCCTTATGATCTTCGGTTTTTTGACAGCAATTTTGGGCAAAATTAACTATTTCTTAGGTTATATACCGTCTTTAATATGTTATGGACTACTAAGTTATCTCATTTTTGTAGTTGAAACTCTGTCAAAATTACCGTTTATTTTCTTTAAATTCTAATGGAAGAGTCCCCTGTTACGGCTCGATCTATTTTACTTGCGACGTTGCTTTCTTTGTTTGTATTGATGACTATACATTTAAGAAGCAGTAGTAATATTAATAAAGTTGTTTTTTGCAATGTGGGTCAGGGAGATGCAAGTTATGTACGGCTAAATCATGTCGATATCTTAATAGATGCCGGACCCGACTCAAAAGTTGTTAACTGTCTAGGTAAATATATGCCTGCCTTTGATAAAAAAATTGAACTTGTTATTATCAGTCATCCTCAGAAAGACCATTATGGAGGACTTTCATCTGTTGTTAAGTACTATAAAATTAATAGAATTATTATTAACGAATTAGACGGTAAAAAAAAACTTCCGCTTGAATTGAAAAATATAATAATAAAAAATAATATCTATTCTATTTCTGCTTATTATAAGGATCTAATTAACATTAGTAACGGACGGATTGTTTTTTACTGGCCAGTTAGATTATTTACGTCCGCCGACCCAAATGACCTTTCTATGGTTTTTTCACTCGAATTAAACGGCTTTAGACTGTTGTATACGGGGGATATCACCTCAAAAATTCTTAGCAGACTGTCAAGACTGTCTATTGAAAAATTTAATGTTATTAAAATTCCCCATCATGGCTCAAAATACAGTTTAAATAAAAAGTTTTTGCGATTGGCAGACCCTGACTACGCTGTGATAAGTGTTTCAAAAAATAATTCTTATGGTCATCCTACCCACGAAGTTTTAGATTATCTTAAGGCCCAAAATATTAAAATTAAACGGACGGACTTAGATGGAGACATAGTATTTAAATTACCTAATTGACCTAATTTCTAATTAACCTAAAAAATACCCAATTATCCAATTGGGATTTAGACATTGGTAAATATTTAGGTCAATTAGAATAATTAGAAATTAGAAATTCATGAGAGTAATATGCTCTTAATCTCATTGAAGATATTCCAACCTTCAAACCCAATCCATCCCTCGCCGACCAGCTCTTTTGGAAGTCCTGGATCTTGACGAAGAATATCGACATATTCAGATATCACTTTTTTAAATTTATCTGTCTTTGGGAGGTCTGATGAAAGCACATCGTGCCATTTTTTAAATAATGCTCTGTAGGATTTATCAAGTTCTGTCTTACCCCAAACTTTTTCAATTAAAATTTCACGGTCTCCAAATGAATGATCGGATTCAAAAGCCTGGATATATTTTTCCTCTTCTTTTTGTGAGACTAGTTCTTTTAAGGTTCCGATGATCGGATGAGGTGTCAGCCAAAAAGATCTATGCCATGGACCAAGACCCCAACCCTGCATTTCACGTCGCAATCGATCGCGGATTTCTCGTTTTTTTTCCGGAATCTCATATGAAATGATTCTCCACTTGCCATCCCATTTTTCTTTAAGATACCTAAAAAACGAGAACTCAAGTGACAGCTCCGCAAACCCTCTATTGGTTAAATGATATGTCATTCTGGCTTGTCCAGAATCTTGCGCTGATTCTGGTGTCGTCGACTTCGTCTCCTCCCCAGAATGACCCGTGCTTTTCTCTATCATCCCCTCTTTTATTAACCCAGATAAAGTCCCTCTTGTCTTCTGGTTTAGAGTTAGATCAAATACTTTTTGAATTCTTTCGTCAATAGCAACATCCGAAAAATCTACGCCCGCAATTAAAAATAATGAAAGTAAAATCTTCGTCCGTCTTTCTTTGATTCCCATATAAGTTATAATGTAACAGACGGATTTTTTTATGTCAAGGGCAATTTATAACAACTGTAGACTCATACCTTTTTTGTATGAGTTTATTTCCCCTTGACAACATATTTTTAATATACTATTAATATAGTATGGCTAAAAAAATATTGTTTTTTTGTCTTATTTTTTTTGCATTAACGTATCTTTTTATAATTACACTACCTCAAAATAACATTATTAATTCAGCTAGTCTTACTTCTGCATCAGCAACCTTATCGAATTCAAGACTTTCTTATCGAGCAGGTGTTGCTACTGGTGCCATCGGTTCTTCCATAGTTACAATAGACGCGTCCGGCAATGCTGATAATGACACTCATCATTTATTTCCGAAAGACACTGTCTGTTTTGCCGGAGCTACCCTTGATGGGTGCTATATGCAGAACACTTATGTTGTCTCGAGTATCCCGAGCACAACGACATTTAACATCACAACTGCTCTTGGCGGCACCGCCCTTGGAGCAGCTGACTTAGTAATTGCGACTCAATCGGGAAGTTTGACAATCGCATTTACAACAGTGAATGAAGTCCCGCTTGATGGAGATATTTTAGTTACCATTCCCGCTCTTGACGCAGATACTACCCCATGTGATGGTTTCCCGGATACCGCTGCAACCGCCGCAACTAATGGTTTTGACATGGGAGACGCCTCAAATAGAATTGCCGCCGCTGATATCACAGTTACTGGTTGTACAGATGGAAACTGGGTTGCAACCGAAACAATTACTTGTGGTACTTCTTCAACTGATCACACAATACGAATTGATCGTCAGACCGCTTTATGTGTGGCTCCATCGGCAATAACAATAACAGTCGATTCTTCCCCCGGTCTAATTAATCCGGCTCCAATCAATTCTGGACATACTCAGGGAACTGCTGATCTATATACAATAAATGTAAGGACTCGTGATGGCTCGGACAATACGATTGATCAGGTTAATATGAAAGTCGCTCCAGTTGAAGCTGTGTTTGTATCGGCGACAGTCGATGAATCTTTATCCTTTACGGTTGCGGGAGTTACTGCTGATTCCGGTACTACTTGTAATATAACTCGAACGTCAGCAACCCCTGATTCAACTGCATATTCAATTCCATGGGGTACAATCTCATCAACTTATGCTACAGCTACCCATAATACTGCTCAACAATTAACAGTCTCAACCAATGCTAGCGCAGGATATAAGGTCTATGCTGAAGAAAATGACCAGATGGGTCGGGACGGTAATGTCTGTACAGGTGCGACTCCATCGGCAGGTGAATTCACCTTTTCTTCAGGCACTTGTATTCGTGATACGGCCTGTGGAGCAACGCCTTGTACTCACCAGACTTCTCAGGATTGGACTGATATGGCAACATATGTAGGTTTTGGATATTCGCTTGAAAATCAATCTGGGACTGATGCCGAATTTTTATATAATGAATCAAGCCGAACTTTTTCTGCAAAACAGTTAGCAGACCAGGAGGCATCAGAGTCAAGATCGGACAGTACTGCTGAAATTATGAACAATACCGTTCCTGTTTCAGGATCATCTATATATGTCTGCTATCGAATTGCGATACCAGGCACTCAACCCGCCGGATATTATTATAATAAAGTTAAATATACGGCCGTACCGACGTTTTAATAAACAAATAAACAAATAATTAAATAATTAAATAATCAAATGAAAAATAAACAAATTAATCTCAAAACTCAAGTCTCAAAACTCAAATCTGTCTTTTTGTTATTTGTTTATTTGTTTATTTGTTTATTTGTTTATTCCCAAGGAGTAGTGGCTCAATCAATCATGCCGCTTATTGTGGCCCCGGCCCGTCAGGAACTTGAGGTTGATCCGGGTGGCAAATCGGCAATCAATGTACGATTTTATAATTCTGGAGAAATGCCAGTATCTGGAATTTTAAGAATCGCCGATTTTGTCGTCCAAGATACTGATGGGACACCAGTAATAATCGATAATCCCGCCCTCTCATCTCCAAAATTTTCCGGCGCTAGTTGGTTTACAATACCATATGATAGGATTACCATTCCCGCGACTGATAAAGTCACAATCCAGGCAACTATTTCTGTGCCTGAGACTGCAAGACCAGGGGGAAGATATGTAGCTGTATATTTTGAGCCGGGTCCTGAAGTGCCAAAGGCGGTCGGTGGAATAAATGAGGCTGGAACTGGGGTCGGATCAAGAATTGCCGCTCTCGTCTATCTTAAAGTTGCAGGTGTTACGGCTGAAAAGGCCATTGTCTCAAGATTTTTTACCCCGTCCTTCTTTGAATATGGACCGATTACACTTGAAACCGAAATTTTAAATCGAGGTGACTATCATATAAGGCCAAGAGGGGTTGTTAGCCTTACTAATATGACCGGAGGCTTGGTAGACCAAAAAAGACTCCCGGAAGAAAATATTTTCCCCGATACATCAAGGTCTTTTAAGAATGAACTTGGCACTAAGTGGATGATGGGCCGATATCGTCTTGATTTAGCTGCCTCATACGGTCTTACAGGCCAGGCGCTTGAGAAAAGCACCTATGTTTGGGTCTTTCCATGGAGAGTCGCGACCGCCGTCATCCTCGCGATTATAATTGTGAGTATGCTTATAAACAAATTTTATAAGAACTTCACTGTTAAGGAAAATGAATTAGAGAAAGCACTTGAAAAAGAGAAGGAAGAGATTGAGAAACTTAAATCACAACTTCGAAAAAGAGGCATTTGAAAGTAGTATACTTGTAGTTATGCGCCAATATTTATTAGTCTCGGCTTTGTTACTATTAATCCCCTTCCAGCTATATAGGCTTCATTCTAAGGTTAATTTCAGTCCGCAGGTGGCCGGAATCGGGACTCAAGGACATACAGTTTCAAATAGTATCTCTATCGGTGAGTATCGCTTTAGTCTTTTTGGATATACGTCCCCTCTTGCCCTAGTGACTTTTGATGGACAAGGAGTCTATGACCAGACGACGGCAGATGAGGAAGGCTTTTTTGCATTTAATAACCGTTTTTCTCCATTTTCCCCTCGTGAGGCTTGTTTGAGCTCCAAAGATCAGTTTGGCCGGATTTCTACCTCTGTTTGCCTACCACCCTTCCCGACTCAATACGATGTGAATATTGGCCCGGTTTTGATCCCGCCCACCCTATCTTTAAATAGTGACTATTATTACATAAATGATGAGATTATACTTTCAGGACAAACTATACCTAATAGTGAGGTAGATTTTTCGGTTTTCACAAGAAATAGTGATTCACTATTATCAAAAATCAGTCCGTTTTACCCAATTATTAAGCCGGTAGAGGCTACCTCATTCCCATCGCTTACTGCAAAATCCGACTCCCTCGGTAATTTTAACCTCTCTTTGCCCTCGTCCGGCCCCGATTCTTTCAGATTATTTGCTCAGTCTGAATACAATGATGAAAAAACTCCGGAAAGTGTACGACTTAACTACAAAATTCTGCCCGTATGGATGGTTATATTTAGATATCTATCGATAATCTTAGGTCTAATAAGATCAAGGATTATCGAAATCCTAATTATTTCAGAAATTGGTTATCTGCTTTATGTTTTGTACAAAAAACTGTTTCATCCTTTTGGCATTCAAAAAGGGAGAGAAATAGTAGTAAGAGAAAGCCTTGCTATTAGTAGAAGCTCAAGTGAGCCTTATCTGCCAGAGTTATATCATCGGCCTTTATTTCCAAGTAAAACTCTCCAGTCGCCGATGATGTAATGTCAAAGTAAGCTTTGCCAAAGCTGTCTGTCAAGCCCTGAATTGCTTCAATATTTAGAGCTGAATTTGGAGATATAAAAATCTTTTTTCCAAGTACTCCAATTCCTTGGTTATTAAGAATAAATACCGTTAACCTTATTTTTTCTTGTCCATTTGCTCTAGCACGAAGCGGGGTTATAAACACATATGAGTTATCTACTGAAAAAGAAGATGTAGAAACTGAGGCCCGACTTGAAAAGAACTTGACTTCATAAAGCCCAAAAAATATAGAAAACCCTAAAATTACAGTGACTAAAAATAGTAAAAATACTAACGATTTCTTCATTGATATTAATCATAAGGATATTCATAAATATTGTCAACCGCCCCGTTTTGGTACTATAGGTAGGGTTAGTGTTGTACATATAACACCACAAGTAGTAAATAGAGCAACATTATAATCCAAAACAATTGATTAATAAAATAGCAGAATAATAAATTAAGTGATAAATATGAATTATTCCATCTTTTGCTAGATTTTATTTCTTAAAAATATGTAAATCCATTTTAATAAAAAGTGTTATTACTTTTTTTTAATAAAATAGACCCGGCATCTTTCCTTAATTCACATAAATACTTGTGTGAATTTAAATCGTTAATTATCAAATATAATTTTTATTAACAAAAATTATATTTACTTAAAATTTATTAACGATTATTACTATAAGCTCTATGATATATTTATATATATTTAAGTAGGTGAATATTTTATGCGGTTATTATATTAATTACGTTTAATTATAAATATAGGATTATATCTGCACTTAGGCTAAACTATATCAAAATACTATTAAAATAGCTCTTGACTTCATTATTATTATTGTTTTATTATGATATTGTATGCAAGAAGGGTATAATCTATATAATCTAGAGCCACAATTCAAAAGTTTCTTGACTGCGGGAAACGTCTCTCAAATCACATTAAAAAATTATCTCTCAGATTTTCGTCATTTTGCAGGCTGGTTAGAGCATTACGTTGGTACTGATGTCGTTTCGAGCACAGCGAGAAATCCAGATTTCTCAGTCGCGGAGTTTACCTCGAGCAAGGTCGAGAGGCTTCTTCGAAATGACATGACCTCAGAGGTTGTTTTTAAATATCGCTCTTATCTTGTTGTAAATAACCTCCCTCACAAAACTATCAACCGTCGACTTTCTGCTTTAAGGAAATTTTGTTCGTTCTGTATTTCTCAAGGGTGGATGACGGAGAACCCAGCTAAGAAAATCTCAAATATCAAAGATTCCTCCTACGCTACCTCTTTCGCCAAGGCTTCAAAGGTCAAGAAAACTACAGAGGACAAGCAAATCCCTCCTAATAAGGCTTTAATAAGCCCTAAATTATTTAGTAAAATATTAAGCCTGTTTAGAAGTTGGAGGGTGGGTTTTGAAGCGGGTCAAGAAAATAGAAGTAAGAAATTAGAAAAGAATCAAGCTTCCATCAACCAACTTCCTAACTCGTTTCTAAACCTTCCTTCTAACTTTGGATTGCAACATTACATTGGCCTAATTATAATTCTCATCTTTGTTTCTGTAATGGGTGCCGGGATATATAATCAATTTTTTCTAAAGTCGGAGAAAGCTTTTGCTTATCCAACCGGGCTTACTCGAGCGGGCCGATTACTTTCTTTTCAGGGTCGGCTGACTGACAGCTTAGCTAATCCTATTTCAACTGCAACCAATGTAACTTTCAAACTATATAGTGTTTCATCAGGCGGATCAGCATTATATACGGCCGGGGCCTGCTCACTGACTCCTGATCAAGATGGAATTTTTAATGTCTTAATCGGTGGATCGGGGTACTCGCCAACTCCGCCACAGACTGTCTGTGGTACTGAAGTTGATTCTTCAATTTTTTCTGAGAATGCCGATGTATATCTTGGAATAACCGTGGCTTCAGATAGTGAAATGACTCCCCGTCAGCAAATTGCCAACGTTGGTTATGCTATAAATTCTGAAACCCTACAGGGGCTTCCCCCTGGCTCCGACGCTTCCAATATTCCTTATATCAATGTTGACGGTAATCTGCTAATTGCAGCATCGTCTCCAGGAATCAGATCAACATCCGCATCAACTGATTTTACTTTATCAAGCGCTAAAGCCACCGTCATTCAATCAGCCGGAACTGGGGATATAATCCTTCAGGCAACTGAATCAGGAACACTAAAATTCCGGACCGGCGGCTCAACTGATACGGAAAATCGATTAACTATTGACGGTAGTGGAAATACCACCGTTACCAATCAAGGAGATTTGCGTTTAGCAGAGCCCTCTGGAGCCGGAACTAACTATGTAGGTCTTCAGGCTCCGGATACTTTAGCGGGAGATACTGTATATAAGTTACCTAATGCTTTTCCTGGAGCTGCTTCTGGATATTATCTGACTTCAAATACAACTGGTGATATGAGCTGGAGTAATTCCATCAGTGCTTCATCTTTAAAGTGGAATGCTTTAACCGTCCCAGATGGTAATCTCTCCCTGGCTCATGCCGGCTATACCACCGCCTTTACTTTTGATTCAATCACAACAGAAGATGCTTTTGCTCTTTCCTCCACCGGTTTAACCACCGGTACTTTGTTTGACTTATCCTCCACCTCGACAGCCGGAGGAGCCAGTGGAGTTTCTAAACTTTTGGATATCAGCCGATCAGGCACCAACGCCAATGCTTCCCATACTGCCTATGGACTCTACTCTGCTGTGACCAACACCGGAACCACTTCCACCAACGTCGGTGGCTATTTCTCCGCCTCTGGTGCTACCAATAACTATGGCTTGATTGTGGAAAATGGAAATATGGGAATTGGAACGACAGCTCCTACTTATAAACTTCAAGTTGTTGGGGAAATAAATACAAACGACGATTTACAGTTAACAGGAGCGGCAGGAACGGGAGTCAAATACTACAATGCCGGTATCACTTTTGGAGTGGATGGAACAATAACTTATAATCCATTTGATGGTGATCATATTTTCTCTGGTAGTTCAGCGAGTGTTGGTGTTGGAACAACTGGCCCTGATGCCAAGCTGGATTCCTTGGCAACTTCTGGAGAGCAGTTAAGACTAACATATACGGACGGAACTGTTTATTCAGGTTTTACCGTTTCATCAACTGGTGATTTGACGATAGACGCTGCCGGAGGAGGAACTATTGAACAGGTTGTATTGGCTGACGGCGATGTTTTAAACATTGGTGGTTCCGGCTCAACCGACGTTGCCTACAATGTGATTGGAGATTCAACCACGGGAGCTTCAAATGTAGATAGTGATGATGATTTATATATTGAAGGAAATCTTGAAGTTGACGGAACCATATATGGAATATTTTCGGGAACCATCCCTTGGAATGAAATTGATAACCCAGCTGCTGATCTAACCTTGACGATGGCGACTTACAATAGCACTTTCAACTGGGATTCAGGCGCTGATACTGCAGCAACGCACTTTAGCTTGACTGCTCAGGGAGAAGATACGACGGGTACAGGAGATCAGGATCAAGTCCTCCTTTCCTTATCTCAAGCTACCAATGGAGCTAGTGATGTTGATGAGGGTTTAGATGCTCTTCTTACTTTAGCTAATAATGATGGTAATGATATGGTGCAAAATGCCATCAGATTTGATACTGGAGCAGCTGGGATCGACTTCACATATGGAATTAATTTTGATGCTGCGGATATTGGAACGGCTGAATTAAAACTTGAAAATGCTGAGCAGATACATAATCAAACGGACGGAACTATTACACTTGAGGATGGATCAGGAACTGATTATGCAACTTTCTCTTCAACAACTTTAACCGCACTTGGAGATCTGGTTATCCAAGGAACAACTGGGTTAACATTCAACACAGGTGCAGGCGGAGATATTACCTTTGCTAATGGAGAAAAAATAGATAATGATACAAATGGGACGATAGCTGTGACCGGAGATTTTGACGCATCAGGGACTCTTAAAGCCGGGACAGCTGATGCTTTTTCAGTTGATACTTCTGGAAATATCGATACTACAGGCACGGTCACCGGTGAGGTTTTTTACGACAAAACCAGCACTTCTTACTATCTTGATCCCGCTAACACTGGGAGTTCTTTGTTAATCGCCGGAAGTATAGGAATAAATGATCTTTCACCTGATGCTAAACTCGATATTGATTCAACATTAACTACGGGCGGGGATTTTCTGATAACTAACACCGGCATTGGTACATCGGGTACTATTGCCGGAGTTACAGCCAATTCTGTCACGACCGGTGATATTTTGACTTTGTCTGCCACTGCCTTAACCACAGGCTCACAACTTGTAATAACCGGTCCTTCAGGAGGTACAGCTGGAGTGACTGACGCTGGATTAAAAATCGCCTCAGATGTTGGAAACTCTGGTGGTACAAATACGGGTCTTATATATTCTGAAGCCACTATTGACACAACCGGTGTAGGTCAAAGCGGAAATAACCTTTACATTAGAACCATCAATAGTAATTCAACCAATGCTAATTCTTCAACGGGTATCTTTAATTATATGACTGACGCAATAGCATTAGCTAATACTGATTTTGGTATTTATAACAAAGTCAGTAACACTGGAGCTTTGGATACGGCAGCAACAAAGAATGTCTATGGAATATACAATACGATTACCGGCACCGGGGGCGCTCCAACTACAGCCGGTACTACTCATGTATATGGGGAATATATTACGACTAATGCGTCTCATGCTGGAGATTTTGGTACTGTCAACCAATATGGCTTATATATAGCCAATGGTACTTCATCAACTAATGGAACTTCCACCAAATACGGACTTTATGTAGAATCACCAACCGGAGCAGATGCTAATTATGCGGCAATTTTCGCTGGCGGAAACGTTGGGATTGGAACGACTGCCCCATTATCAAAATTAAGTGTTGGAGGAGTTGGAGATTCCAATGCTGCTATTTATGGTGCAGGCACAGCGCATGGTGTTCGCGCTGATGGTTCTATTTACGGTGTATATGGCACCGGCGGAACAGGCATATATGGAGTAGGTTCAAGTTTCGGTGTCGAGGGATATTCCAGTACAGGTAATGGAGTCATTGGATCAACCGTTTCAGGATATGGTGTACAGGGATATTCCAGTGCGGGCGGTACGGCCGGCTTGTTTGAAACTACATCTGGTTATGCCCTATTAGCTATTGGTGGCAACGTCGGGATCGGTGACACCACGCCGCTTGCCACCTTCACAGTTGGTGACGGCGATTTATTCCAGGTCGCAGGGGCAACGGGTAATATTACCACTGCTGGTGATCTGGCAGTTAATGGTGACAATATCACTGCCGACGGAACATTGGGTATTTTAGGCGCCACAGGTCTAACCCTGCAAACAACTACGGGTACCGTAACGCTTGACTCTATTGATGCTTCCCAGATAATTAATGTTGGGGCATCAAACGTAGCTAGAACTTTAAACCTTGGTACAGGTACTGGAATAGACACTATTAATATTGGCACCGGCGCAACCGGTGTAGATGTTATTACTATTGGTAATGCAGGAACCTTGTCATTAAACTCAAATGATTGGGATATTTCAACTACCGGAGCCATGACCGGAATAACAGGGATTACAAATAATGGAGTCTACACCCAAACCGGTACATCTGCCAATACATTTACTGGAACTGCCACTTTCAGTAATGCTACCTACTCTGCCCTCTTTACAGGAGGCAACGTCGGCATCGGTGACGCCACTCCAAGTTATTTACTTGATGTTGCTGGTACTCTTAATTCAACGGGAAGCACCACGCTTGGAACCGGAGCTTCTTCAGTCAACGTTATTGGTTCTACCACCACTCCAGGAACATTAACTTTACATGGAGCTACAACTCTAGACAACACTTTCACAGTATCCGGAAACAACTTAACATCTCTAGGAGGTAACCTTACCCTTAGTGGTACTACAATCACCGCCTCCTCGCTTGCCACACTAACAACTTCATCTGCAGTTGCTTGGGGTGGGGCTACCGAGCTTACCTTTACTGCTGATAATGCAACTATCTATGGATCGAATGCTGCTAGTGGAAACCTTATTCTTGACGGGACTAGTAATGCTACAAAAACTTCCAGTTATGTGATTATCCAACCAAATGGCGGCAACGTCGGAATCGGTACTTCTGCACCTACGGCTACATTAGAAATATTAGCTGATGTTGATACTCCTTCAGGTAACGCCATAGAGGTTCAAGCGGTCGAATCAGCTAATCTTAACGACCAAGATGCTGATGATATTACTTTCACAAATGCTACAACATGCTGGACATACGGTGCCGGCTGGGCTCGTTCTGGTGGGACGGCCCTTCATACCGTATTAAATACTGCAGATTTATCTTGTAATTTAACAGACGGCTATATTGATAATAATCAAATATATAGAATGACTTTTGATATGGGAGGAAGAACAGCCGGCACTGTCACTCCAAAAGTTGGAACGGCAGCTCACGATGCAATTAGTGCCAATGGATCATATGATCTTACCTTCGACGCTACAGCCAATAACACAGATATAATTTTTACTCCGGACATTAATTTTAACGGTTATATTGATAATGTTTATATCTATCGAAGAGCCGTCAATACTGTTATTTCTGATACTGGAAGAGTGGGTATTGGACGATTAGTACCTGCATACTTTCTTGATGTTTTGGCTCCGGAAAATGGAGTCATTGCCAGATTCTTAAGTGATAACACCACTGGTTGTACTTTGGCAACTGGAGGTACTATTTCTTGTACTTCAGATGTCCGGCTAAAACAGGATATTGAAGACACTTCTTTTGGCCTAGATACTATTATGAACTTAAGACCAGTAGATTTTAACTGGAAAAGCGGAGCTTCAATTTATAAAAACCTTGGTTTTATTGCCCAAGAAGTTGAAACGCTGATCCCTAATTTGGTTAGTATTGATCAAGATAATGGATATAAACAACTCAATACAACAGGTCTTATTCCCGTCCTCACAAAAGCTATCCAAGAACAGCAAATACAAATTTCTTCTCTTTCTGGCCAACTAGCTGATTTGAATATTACCTCAATGGGTGATTTACAGATAAAAAACGATAGCCAAACGCCGTATGTTTATGATGGAAACCAGGCGGAAAATTTTCAATCAATTTTCAATAATCAAATTTACAATGTTAAATTAAATACCGGAGAGATAGTTACTCGCATAGGGGCCTTTTCAGAATTAATGGTGGGGAAAATTAAGTCAGGATTAATAGAGACGGAAAATATATTAGTTGATAATTTATTGGTCGCGAAAAATATTTTAGTCCAGGAAAAAATAGTCTCACCTGTTGTTGAAACTACGGATTTAATTGCAACAGGAACAGCCAAATTAAATATTGTACAAACGAATGAAATAAAACCGCAAAACAGTGATTTAACAATTGATTTAAATGACGACGTAGGGGTCGACCCCGGTGTCGACCCTAATGCCGGTAAATTAGCCAAATTAATCATCAAAGGCCTTGAAGGAAAATCAGCGGTCGTGATCGATGCCGTTGGTAATGCCTCATTTTCCGGGCAAATAATCGCCGATTCTCTGAAAATTGATAATGATGCGACCGTCTCTGGCAATCTCGCTTCAGACACGTTAACGACCAACGAGGCCTCAATTTCTGGGAAATTAATTGCCGGTGAAATTGAATCTGGGACAATTGATTCTCTATCATCAAATATCAATGATGTCCAAAAGTTAATTGCGGACATTCAGAATCAATCCATGCCCGACCCGACCAATTACCAGAATATTTCATCTTCTGTCATCCCCCTGAAAAGGGGGATCCAGTCTCAAGAAATGGATTCCCTCCTTCGAGGGAATGACGCTTTTGAAAATCTAACTGTCACCGGAAATTCCAATTTATACAACGTTTCCGTCAGTAATTCCCTCCTCGTTGGTACCACCCTAATTGATCAAAATTCAATTATTTCCCTAGCGTCCGAATTAAAACTTTCTGCTCTTTCAACAATTAATCTGCTTGACGGGGCGGTGATAATCGCCAAAGACGGAACGATCACCACAAAGGGTGAGCTAATTGCAGAAGGCGGGATACGGACGAACGAAATCAAACCACTGACAGACGATGGACAGGTTACAATTAACAATTTAGCAATCAACAATTTAACAATTAACAATATCTCCACTAATTCCGCCGTGATCGCCGCCCCGGATAATTTTACCCAAAACGGGATCTTCGCCCCGGCGATTGAGACGGCTACCTCAAGCGCCGGCTTGGGAATTTTACCGGAAAATTCCAGCGAAATTATAATTTATAACAACAACATTAAAGAAAGCTCACTGATTTATTTAACTCCAACTTCTTCAACTGTTTCTATCTCTCAACTATCAGTCGGAGAAAAAATTATTGGAACCAAGTCATACTTTAAAGTCATTTCTAATACACCATCGTCCGTACCAATTAAATTTAATTGGCTTATTATTAATTAAAGGAGATTAAAGGAGACTACAGGAAACTAAAGGATAATAAACCATCCTTTAACTTTCCTTTACAATCCTTTAAAATCACTTAAAGGACAAGGAGATATGGATAAATCTATTTCACAACAGCTAGTAGAAAAAACTCTGAGGGAGATTGAAGAAACAAAAAATCCTCAAAGCAGTTCGCGGGCGTGGACCGATCCCGATGGTTATAAATATCTTGTACCCTGGTCTAATGCTGTCCTTTTACGATTTTTCATTAGAAAATTTACCGAGTCCTTACCAAAGTCTGAATACCGGAGAAAATCTCAAGTAGACGACGCAGCAAGAAGCGTTGTCCGGAATATTGAGGAAGGTTATAAAAGGACCACCACGTCAGAATATCTTCAATTTATAGGTTACAGTCAGGGAAGTCTGGAGGAAGTCAAGGGAGATGTAAGGGAATTGACCGAGGATAAATTTCTTCAATCAAGCCCAGGATCAAGCTTGGTAGGAATTGGTATTAATCTTGGAGAATTGAATAAGGGATTAAAGGAGAATAAAGGAAATTACAGGAAGATAAAGGATTTTAATTACCATCCTATAACTCTCCTTTATCCTCCTTTAAACAATGTTACTGCTCATGATTTGACTTACGAAATCTTTATAGAACTAATTAATAAAACTGATTGGCTACTTCGAAAATTAGTTGAGTCACTGGAAAATAAATTAAGAATTAGTAAAATAAAAGTATGAAAAAAGGGTTTACCCTCATGGAGATTATGATCGTCATTAGTCTGATCATTCTTTTGGCAGTAATTGCCCTAATCACCCTTAATCCGAAAAAACAAATAGAGAAAAGCCAAGACACTAAAAGAAAACAGGAATTAGCTCAACTAAGTAAAGTTTTAGAAGATTATTATAACGATAAAGATTGTTATCCCCGGCCAAGTGAGATTTGCTACAACGATACTGGTGTAATTCCATGCAATATCTGCGGTAATGATGCGAACTCCCCGGATTTCAATCCATACCTTTCACAACTTCCCTGTGATCCTCAACAACCTATAAAAAAATATTTGTATCAAGTCGACGATGCCAGTTGCCCATCCTGGTATAGAATTTATACGACTTTGTCCAATACTGCCGATCCTGTGATTGCTTCTGTTGGATGCGCCGGTGGTTGTGGACCTGAACCGGACTATAGTTATAATTATGGAGTTTCCAGTCCCAATACCAGCATTGGAAATAGTAGTGCCCCAACTCCAACTCCACAATTTGTTGAATGTCAACCTGAACAAAGCGTATACCGAGAAACAGTTCAAGGTTGTAATGTCTGCAAAAGTAATTATGCAACCTGCAAGGAAAGTTTTCCTGATATAATTATCTATTCTGATCTTAGTTGTTATATATTATGTTTTTGAATATGGAAAAAATATTCCAAAAAATAAATTTTTTTCTTCTTAATGGCTTAATATTTTTGTTTCCGTTCTTTTTCCTTAATACAACACAAGAATATTTTGTGACAAATAAGTTATATTTTTTAGGGTTTGGAGTTTTGTTACTTATTTTTATTTCTACAATTCAAATTGTTTTTACAAAAAAAATTTCTTGGGAAAAAAATTCTTTTGATAACTCAATTCTTCTTTTTTTAACGACCGTTATTTTATCTACATTATTTTCCTCAATCAATAAAGTCCAGGCATTGTTAAATCCAAGTTTTGGATTGGTAGCGATGATTTCGTTGGTAATTTTGTATTTCTATTTATCCCATCAGAAAGGTTCGTCCTTATCTGATAAGGTCGGACCTTATATAACGAAGGTTTCTTCTCTTATTCTTTCTTTGACAACAATCGTCTTTTATTTTCAACCATTTAAAAACATCAATTTATCCCAAAATTTGGCCTTTTTGAAAAATTCTACCTTTACCCCGATCGGTTCACAACTGGATTTGGCAATATTATTAGGTTTTTTTGTTGTTTGGGGAATTGTGTCATTCCTACGTCCCCATGTCATTCCCTCGAAGGAGGGAATCCAGACTAAAATTTCCTGGATCCCCCTTTTCAGGGGGATGACATTGATTATCAATTTCCTCGCCCTTTTTCTAATTGTTTATTCTCTCTTTGCCCGCCGAAGCCTTGGCGAAGGTGGGTTCCTATTACCTCCGTTCCGGCTTTCCTGGTTCGCCGCCCTGGAGATCTTAAAAAATCCACAGACGGCCATATTTGGTATCGGTCCCGATAATTTTTCGGCAATTTTCACTCGTGTAAAAGATTTTGCTTATAATCAATCGGCTTTGTGGCAGGTTCATTCATTTAATCTTTCCCGTTCGGCTATTTTGCAAATTCTCACCGAAACCGGTATTTTTGGTTTATTGACGTTTGGTCTGTTGGTTTTTTCGGTGTTCAAACAAACAATCAAACAATGGAGCAATGAAACAATGAAGCAATTCATTTATTTATTTGTTTATTTGCTTATTTGTTTATTTTTCCTCCCTCCTTCATTAATCGTTTGGTTTTTATTTTTTGTAACGTTGGGTTTAATAAATTACCATGTACAGGTCACTGTCTCTACAATTGATTTATCAGATCTATTACCTATCTATCTTGGCATCGTTGTTATTTCTTTGGGTTTAGTAGGTTCATCTGGTTATCTTCTTGGCCGATCATACGCATCTGAATATTTTTTCAAAAAATCAATCAACGGAGTAGTTGCCAATAACGCTAAGGTTGTCTATGACAGCCAAAGGCAAGCAATTATTTTAAATCCTTTTATTGAAAGATTTAGAAGTAACTTTGCCCAGACAAATCTTTTGATCGCTAATAATCTTGTTCAAAAAAATACAAAAAAAATTACTGAACAAGACCGTCAAATAATTACCCAGGCCATTCAATCATCAATTGCCGAGGCGAAAGCGGTTGTTTCTTTAAATCCGCAAAAGGCCGGTAATTGGCAAGGGCTGGCCCAGATTTATTCAAATATTATTAACGTTGCAAAGGGAGCTGATGTTTGGACAATCTCCGCTTATCAAAGAGCAATACTCGCTGATCCGCAAAACCCAGTTTACCGGGTCGGCCTCGGAGGAGTTTATTATTCTTTAAACAAATATGATGATGCTCTCAGATTTTTTGAGCAGGCAGTTGCTCTTAAACCTAACTGGCCAAATGCTAACTATAACTACGCTTGGGCTCATTTCCAGAAAAAAAATTATCCTTTGGCTGTCAATGCTTTACAGGCAACTTTAAAATTACTTGATTCAAAGGCTAATAAGGCAGATTATGAAAAGGTGGAAAAAGAGCTTGAAAATTTTAAAAAGATGCTTCCAAAAGAAGAAGATCAAGTTAATCAATTGGAAATAGATAATCAACCGAGTAGTTTGAATTTACCGACCCCACCGACTACCCAAATTGACCCAAGACTGGAGCTACCAAAAGAAGCAAGCCCTGAAGCCAAATAAATGGAAAATAGTGATTAGGTATGGAAACGGGTTATGATAATAGAGGTTGGATGAAAGGTTTTTTTCTAATTTCCAATATCAACCTTCTTGACACGCTTCTAAACCTTACTACTAACTTCAAATTTTTCCTGACTTCTATCATTTAGTGTCCTGAGCCTCTTATTTTTTGTAGTTTTATGTGTCATCCCCGTGAGCCGTAGGCTTCCCTTTGGGAAAGACGGGGATCCAGTCTATAATTGACAAACGTTTATAATCATTGTTTGTCATTCCCGACCTGATCGGGAATCTATATAATTAGACCATATGTTTGATAAGACATATTGCGTATATATCCTATCTTCGCAAAAAAATGGAACTCTCTATGTTGGAATAACTAATAACCTACCTAAACGAGTCTGGGAACATAAAAACCAAAAGATTGATGGATTTACTAAGAAATATAAGATTCATCATTTAGTTTATTTTGAACAACATAATAATCCTGAATCAGCAATCACTCGTGAAAAACAAATAAAGAAATGGAATAGACTATGGAAATTAAGATTAATTGAAGAAAAAAATCCCGAATGGAAGGATTTATATCAAGATATTTTATAAGGAATATTTAGTCTGGGCCCCCGCCTACGCGGGGGTGACAATCCCGCCGGAGCCTGCCCTCGACTCCGATCGGGGGCGGGAATGACAATGTGGACGAAAAAAGTATCTATTAGTGTTCCAGAATTTAGAATTAAGGCACGGAGTTTACAAGGTGATAAAAGTCAAGAAGTATGGAAACGGGTTATGATAATAGAGGTTGGATGAAAGGTTTTTTTCCAATTTCCAATATCAACCTTCTTGACACGCTTCTAAACCTTACTACTAACTTCTAATTTTTGATTATTTTAAAAAGTTCCATGGATTGAGCAATACCCCATTTGATCTAACTTCAAAATGTAAATGAGTCCCAGTTGATCTACCGGTCGATCCCATTGTCCCAATTTGCTGACCCTGTGAGACTGATGTGCCCACATCAGGAATATAGGAAGATAAATGAGCATACAAAGTCTGATACCCATTCCCGTGGTCAACTATCACATGGCAGCCATACCCCCAGTTGAGACAGTCTGCATAGGTAACTGTCCCTGTGTCAGCCGCAACTACAGCTGGAGCGCCTGCATTAGCTATGTCAAGCGCCATATGGTACCAAGTTGGGTCTTGGGTGATTGAGCCTGTTGTTGGCCAGACAAAATTTGATGAGCCACGAACCCCGGTTTGAATTTGGGCGATAAATTTTGCTGGTTGGTAGATTGGTGTGTTTTCAATCACGCCACCTGGTACATATAGGGTTTGCCCTGTGGCTAGTGCGAAAGTGTCTAGATCTGAAAAATCGTTGAACGGAAAATTTACGATATTTTGTGCTTCTGTTTTATATTTTTTTGCGACCGTGTACACAGTATCTCCTGACACTACTTTATGTACAACACCGGTTATTGGAGGAATTTTAAGAACTTGCCCAGGTTTTATAATATCTCCTTTCAAATCATTTGCCCACTTGACCGTATCTACTGATATTCCGAATCTTTTAGCAATTGTCTCAAGTGTATCTCCACCTTTAACAGGGTAGTCTTCTATCGTGCTTCTTGGTTTTATTGAAATCACAGTTTCAAGAGCATTTTCGTAAGGATTGTACGATACTATTGCAGCCTGATATGATCTATCTTGATCGATATTTCTCCCAAATGGAGAGTTTTGGGCAATGATCGGACCTCCTATAAAGGCCGCTGCTACAATAAGTAAAAACGAAGTGTTTAAAAAAGACGATGAGTATTTTCCCCTTTTTACGACCAAAAAAGCAACAATTACGTCCTTAACAGCCTCAAAACTTCGACCGGCCGATGTCACTCTCGAAACAAAATACGTTTTTAGAAAATCCAAAAACAGCTTCAAGTCATTCATACTCAGTCTCTCCATTATAGCAGAACGACCACAAGAAGATGGAAGATAGGAATGGAAACGGGGCGCTGGTATTCCAAACGGTTGATATCAAGTTGATTTAGGTTGATAAGAAAGACGAAGCTTAGTACGTAGAAACGACAGAAAGTTGTAATACTTCGGCAGTAAAACTCCTGAAACTTCAAGCGGTG
>Ga0209211_10001684_pt1 | contig 40856 bp, 40 predicted proteins | sample RifGroA2_FD_183992 | JGI IMG/M metagenome (GOLD analysis project Ga0209211, IMG submission 183992) | Groundwater microbial communities from Rifle, Colorado, USA - Groundwater A2 (SPAdes) (version 2) | ecosystem: Environmental > Aquatic > Deep subsurface > Groundwater | place: Rifle, Colorado...
GGCATTATCTTTACCAATCGGCTCAAAGGCTTAAACGCTCCAAGCGGTTGCTTTTGTCATGCGTCCGAGCCACAAAGCTGCCATGGGAATAATATGATTCCTATTACTTTTGCAAAGTTCAATAATTACTGGTTAAGTCTAGAAGGAATACCGAAATGGACGAAATGGAACGAGAAAAACTCAGAAAGCGCCTATCGGAGTATCCAGGCAATACAGCGGAAATTGTTGAACAACAACTTCATGCCTATGCGCATAGAGAAGAGGAAAAGCAAAACTTAATAAGGCGGGGGTTGAGGAACGGAACGCTCTGGCTGAATACTACCTTGACCGCAGAGGTTACCCTAGGCCACATGGGTGGCATTCTGTCTTCTTCTACCCGGGCAGCAAACTCCTGCGAAATAAATTTATATTTTGGTTTGTTGTAATTGCCGGTGTAATTTGGTTCGTTGCAAAAAAATAGCTCGACCTAACATTTATGCAGACTGTGTGAAAACTATCTTTATATTTTAATCCTCAAGGGCTGAGATGTCAAATTTTCCAGCATTATTCTTAATTACCCCGCTGATTCGAAATAAACGATTAGCTATGATGGGGGTAAAACCGATACCAATCGATCTCTCCCTGTCAAACAGACTGCAATCAAGGATAAATAGCCCTCACACAAGGGCCTCTATCATCTTTTCTACACCGACAATATTAATCACCCGTTTCATATTATAGGCAAGGGTGGAGAGGCTGAATTCGGCTCTTACTTTCTCAAGCCCTTTCATCAAAAATGCATTTTGATGGTTCCAAAATTTGATCGTTCCGAAGGGGTGTTCGACGATCTGTTTTCGCTTCTTTATTATTTCCGGATGCTGCTTCATGCGGGCCTGCATCCGATCTATTGCATCCTCTTCCGGACAACGGGTAATCCGTCTTGGGTCTTTGCTTTCCGTGCAGAGAGGTTTTTGCTCACAGCGCTGACACGATTCTCCTACGTAATAGAGAACGCTTCTTTGCTTATCCCTCCTCTTTTCGTACCCTTCAAACCGATAGGACAGCTTCTTGCCAGCAGGGCAATGGTAGCAGTTATTCGTTGCGTCATACGTAAATTGCTCTTTCCCATAGAGCCCTTTCTTTGTGCTGTTGGATGTATTGATCTTTGGGGTATAGGTTTCAATCCCTGCTTCTTCACATGCCTTAATCTCTTTCGCATTGCAGTATCCTGCATCGGCAACAACCTTGAGCCTCTCTACGCCTAAGGCTTCTTTCGATTTGATCGCCATTGCGCTGAGCTGATCTATATCGGTCACGGCGTTGGTGACTTCTTGCTCAACGATAAGGTGGTGCTTCTCATCTACTGCGGCCTGGGCATTGTATCCAACCGGTACTCCAAATTTCTTTGGAAAGGACCGACTGTCAGAGTCGGTCAGCGATATCTGAGTCTCTCCGGATTGCTCCATGGCTTCCAGCATGTTTTTGTATTCACCTTTTTTCGCTTCTAAGCCGTTGATCTTCTCTTTTAATGCCACGGCTGTCAGCCTCGGTCGGTCTGGTTCTCTCTCATCTGTCTCTTCGATATCTTTTAAATACGCATCGATTCGCCGGTTTATTTCCTTAAGCTTCTCCTGTAAGAGAGGCTTAGAATAGTTCCGAGAGATGTTATTGACGCCCTTGATCTTCGTCCCATCAATCGCAACGAGTTCTCCTGAAAAAAGATCGAGGACATTGCATAAAAGGGTAAATTGACGAAAGACCGACTTAAAGGCTTTCACATTATCTTTACGAAAATCCGAGAGGGTCTTAAAGTCCGGTCTTAATCTCCTTAATAGCCAGACCACCTCCATGTTGCGATGAGTTTCTTGCTCCAGTCGACGGCTTGATGTGATCCGGTTCTTATATCCATATATATACAGCTTCAGTAAGTCTTTTGGTTCATAGCCAGGACGGCCGGTTTTGGCAGGTTCTGCTCTTATGAATCCCAATTTGTGAAGGTCCATATGTTCCACAAAGGCGTCTATAAACCGGAGAGGATTATCTTCGCTTATATAGTCATCAATGGATTCGGGAAATAATACAACTTGACCTCTGCTGACTCCTGTTATGTATGACACAATCACTCCTTTAAATGTTTTTTTATGGAGTCATTATATCAAATATGGTATGTATTGAAAGGAGTTTTCACACAGTCTGTATGTGGAGCGGACGCGGTGAGACTGCGGCGTGTTTCCTGTTACCTTAATGGCCCGCGCCGCTCACCAAAACATTAAGGAAAATGTTTATGTGTGAAACAGATTTTGAGTCCGAATATAAAGAGAAAATCCTTGATTACGAGCTATGGATCGCCAAAGCGGAACAATTGCTTGAAGTTGCAGGCTTTCTAGAACCTGAGATTGAGAAAATGTGGGCAGAAATGAGGGAAGGAGACCATGACCGACATACTCGATAAAGCCATTTTAATTGGATTGGGCTTGGAGAAAAGAATAAAGGATGCCTTAAATGAACTGGCGAATCCAGCTACGGGTCATGCATTATCAAAAATTGCCTAAAATCGTGCAAAGTGATATATTCAAACTGGATGCAAATGCAGGAGGCATGTTATGAGTAAAAAAGAATTACTAATACATGAGATTGAGCAGGTGCCAGACTTTCTCCTTGACGAAGTACTGGACTTTGTTCATTTTTTAAAGACAAAGGCAATTACAGAAAAGCTGGATACTGCCATTGCCAGCGAATCTTCTTTAAAGAAAGATTGGCTTAAGCCAGAGGAAGACAAGGCATGGCAAAATTTATAAAAGGCGATGTTGTTGTCGTTCCTTTCCCATTCTCTGATTTAACTCAAGCCAAAAGGCGCCCTGCCTTAGTCATCACAGCATTGGATGGTGATGACTTAATCCTTTGTCAGATAACCAGCCAATCTATTAAAGATAATTATGCAATCCCCATAGATGATAGAGACTTTGCTAACGGAACCTTAAAACAGCCAAGTAATGCACGGCCCAACCGTTTATTTACAGCTGACAGTCATATTGTCTTGTATAAAGTAGGCAATCCAGACAAACTAAACCAGATTATTGATAGAATAGTTGAAATTATTCGTAAATAAAAATTCTCAGAATTTGAGAGAGCAGGGGGGACACCATGACTGACATACTTGATAAGGCAATATTAATCGGTTTGGGTTTGGAGAAAAGGGTGAAGGATGCTTTAAACAAGTTGGCAAGTGAGGGAAAAGAGGCAAAGACAGGAGAAGGTGGAGAACTTCCACCAAAACAGGAATTGGAAAACAAATTAGTAGATGAAGGGGTGAAAGTTGTGAGGGAGCTTATTGGTACGGTAAAGGCGGGCAAGGAAAAGGTTGATAAAGAGATACAAGAGGTGGTAGAAAGACTTCTGGAGAAATGCAGGGTTGCTACAAAGGATGATATTGAAATAATTGAAAAGATGGCGCAAGTTGCTCGGGAGAAGGTGGATGCGCTGGAGAAAAGAATGGAGGAGTTGGAGAGGAGAAGCCGTTAACCGTGACCGTTGTCCGTGACCGTGTGAAAAAACTTCTTTCACGGCCACGGTTCACGGTCACGAATCACGGCATTATTTTTATGAACGAGAAAAAACATGTCCCCGAAGGCTTTAATCGGGGAACTGAAGTCTCCATAGGTCTGATACAGACAGCGGTTACGAAAGATATTCAGGAGAATATTCAAAAGACCGTCTCGTTTGTAAGAAAGGCTGCGGCGCAAGGCGCTCAGATTATCTGCCTTCAGGAGCTTTTCAGCACCGTCTATTTCCCCCAGCATGAAAGGCTTGATGCATCAGGGTTTGCAGAGCCCATACCCGGGGATATGGTAAGCCTCTTTGCAAGATTGGCAAAGGAGTTAGGCATTGTTATCATCGTCCCTCTGTTTGAAAAGGCACAGAACGGCAACTATTACAATTCCGCCGCCACCATAGACGCGGACGGAAACATCCTGGGCGTATATCGCAAGATACATATCCCCTTTGATAAGCTCTTCTATGAGAAGAATTATTTTAAAGACGGCGATTTGGGATATCATGTCTATAAAACCAGGTTCGCTTCCATAGGGGTACTCATCTGCTATGACCAGTGGATCCCGGAAGCAGCAAGGATAAATACGCTCATGGGCGCGGATATCCTGTTTTATCCGACTGCCATAGGCTGGATAAAGGGGCACACCTCAAAAGACGGCGACTGGCACAATGCGTGGGAGACCGTGCAGCGCGGACATGCCATAGCAAACGGAGTTCATGTTGCCGCAATAAACAGGGTGGGAGAGGAAGACCAGCTTCAATTCTGGGGCGGATCGTTTGTTGCTGATGCCTTCGGCAAGGTGCTGAAAAAGGCGAGCCATACAGAGGAAGAGGCTCTGGTTGTCCAAGTGGATTTGGGAATGAATAAGATGATCCGGGATGGATGGGGCTTTCTGAATAATAGGAGGCCGGATACTTATCAGCGGATTTGCAAACCATCATGACTAAACAATCCTTGAACCCCCCCAAAAAACTCGGCTACTCCATGCCTGCGGAATGGGAAAGACATGATGCGATCTGGCTCTCATGGCCGCACGACCCCATAACTTTTCCCGACAGGGTGGAAAAGGTGGAAAAGATTTACAGCGAAATAATCAAAACTATCATGGTCAGCGAAAAGGTAAACCTCTTTGTCCAAGACAGCGCAATGAAAAAGAGGGCGCAAGGGATTTTAAAACAGTGCGGCGTAAACCCTGATGACATTGTATTTCACATATACGACTATGCGGATGTGTGGTTCAGGGATTACGGCCCGATCTTTCTCGTGAACAAAAAGAGCGGCAGCCTTGCCATGAGTCACTGGATATTCAATGCATGGGGGGAGAAATATGAAACCCTGATGAAGGACACCCGCATCCCTGAATTTATCAACCGAAGCATGAATATCCCCTGCTTCGCGCCCGGCATCGTGCTTGAAGGCGGCTCCATAGATGTAAACGGAAAAGGGACGCTCCTCACCACCGAGCAGTGCCTTCTCAATAAAAACAGAAATCCCCAGTTGAGCAAATCCGAGATAGAGGAATATCTCATGGAATATCTCGGCGTGAGTCATATCATCTGGCTGAAAAACGGCATTGAAGGAGACGACACGGACGGACATATAGACGACATCGCGAGATTCGTCAATCCCGCAACCGTGCTTTGCGCATATGAAGAAAACAGGAACGACATAAATTATCCCATGCTCCACGAAAATTACGAAATACTCCGCAGCGCAAAAGACCAAAGCGGCAATAAGCTGAATGTGATAAAACTGCCCATGCCCGGAGCCGTAGGTGATGAGGAAGGGATGCTCCCTGCAAGCTACGCGAATTTTTATATCGGCAATACCGTCGTGTTGGTTCCGGTCTTCGGACATGAAAACGACGCCAAGGCGCTGGATATTATTCAACTCCAATTCCCTGATCGCAAGGTTGCAGGGATAAACTGCTCCGATTTGGTTTACGGCCTCGGCACGCTCCACTGCATAAGCCAGCAGCAGCCTGCTGTAGGTATAAGGTATGAACAGGAAGATATGAAATTGCAAAAATAAATATTTTAATATATCCTAGTGGCATGAAAGAAATTAAAACAAACATTCTTTTGGGCGATTGTAAAGAAGTTCTCAAGACAATTGATGACAATTCCATTGATTTGATATTTACTTCACCACCGTATGCGGACCGGAGAGTGAAAACCTACGGCGGCATTAAGCCGGAAGATTATGTTGACTGGTTTCTGCCTATCGGTAAGCAACTTTTGAGAGTTCTTAAACCCGACGGGACTTTTATTTTAAACATAAAAGAGAAGGCGGAAAATGGAGAAAGGCATATCTATGTTCTTGAATTGATATTGGCTTTGCGAAAGCAGGGCTGGCTCTGGACAGAGGAATTTATCTGGCACAAAAAGAATTGCTATCCCGGCAAGTGGCCAAATCGTTTTCGTGATTCATGGGAAAGGCTTTTACAATTCAATAAAAACAGATTTTTCAAAATGTATCAGGAAGAGGTTATGGTGCCTGTTGGCGACTGGGCATCAGACAGATTAAAAAGATTGAGCGAGACGGATAAAACAAGGGATAATTCCAAAAGCGGAAGCGGCTTTGGAAAAAAATTGCAAACTGGATAGATAGAAAAAAGGCTTATCCAACGAATGTTTTGCGTAAAAAGTAAAATTTGAATTGAGGGTAACAATGAGTTATGAAAGCAAAATGTTCGAACAGTTTGCTATGCCAACACGGAAACAAGTTGAGCAAGCTTTGCTTCGGGCATTACTGAAACATGGTGGCATCATCAAAGAGTTTGGTGCTGGAGAAGAAATCGTTGATGAAATAGCAAGTGATTTTGGCTTAACTGAGCATCAACGCTCTGCCTTCTTGCGGACAGTATATCGCAAAGAGAATCGTGTTAAGAAAGCTCTCCTCTGGCATAGATTGCTTTTTCGAGCCGCCGATTCTTTGGCAAAGGAGAAATTGGTTTCACGTCCAACACAGACGTTTCAACTCACGAATAAAAAAGAATGGATGCTAACTGAAAAAGGCTTCGATGAAGCGCTAAAACTTTTAAACATACCTACAGCAAAAAAGATCTTTTTACCAATTAAGTCTTACGAAGTCCAGAAGATTGTAAAACAACTCAGCGAATCTCCAAGACCTGAAAACTACAGTCCATTTGATAAGGGAAAGAAAGTTCGCAAAGCAATGGTTGAATCCGCCATACGCACAAGAGGATTCCGCCAAGCAGTTATTGAAGCATATAGTTGCAAGTGTGCTATTTGCGGAATGAAAATCAATTCACCTGATTCTTTATCGTGGGAGGTTGAAGCCGCCCATATTGTTCCTCATAGCTCTTTGGGACGCGATGATATATGGAATGGTATAGCTTTGTGCCACTTACATCATTGGGCTTTTGATATTGGTTGGTTGACGTTGCTGGATAATTACACGATTCAGGTTTCATCACAAGTGCATTCTTTGCCAGCAGATTATGGAAGAATAGGGGACTATGAATTCCTTCGAGTATGCTCAATCAAAAATACAAGGATACTATTACCAAGCAAAAGTGAAATCCATCCACATCACAATGCAATTAGATGGCATCGTCAGAATATTTTCCATCAATAAGGAAGTTTTTTTAGGAGGATAAACAATGATAAATAACAGTGACGACAGAATTGTCTACTCGATAAATGTTGCTGATATTCAAGAGGTCGCTAATGAAGTTCTCGAACGCGCCCTTACCAAGGAAGAGGTTATTTTAGTTGAAGATTCAATAGGCGATCACATAGACTGGTTTCAAGCAATTGAGGATTCAATTCATAGATTATCTTAAATATTGCGGTCAGCGATTTTGGGAGTTTGTTTCGGGCGATACGGATTTATATGTTCAAATCATAGAGCCGCTTGGACACAAGGCAAAAGAAAAGAATGAGGAATTTCTGGAAGCCTACGCAAAACTGATTAACAAGTTCACCTTTGAGTTTGGGAAAGAATTTTGCATAGACGGGCAAATAAGGTGGGATGCTTTGGTAAAATTCAATTCATCAATAAGCTTGCCGGAAAAACAATCTTAATATTGTATGCAACCACGAACTTACACAAACATCCGCCGTCTCCATAAGATAGTCGTCATCTTCATCAAATACGGATTCGGCGGGCTGGTCAAGGAGTTAAAGCTCTTTCCGTTCCTCTCGGCATTTGAAAGGGTTTTGTTTTTCAGGAAGGCAAAGAAGGAATTAAGCATACCGGAAAGGATACGGATGGTCTTGGAGGAGCTCGGCCCTACCTTTATAAAACTGGGACAGGTGGCATCCACGCGTGCAGATCTTTTGCCTCCGGACTGGCTTGAAGAGCTTAAAAAGCTCCAGGATGCTGTGCCGCCGTTTCCCTTTGAAAAGGTGAGGGAGGTAGTGGAGCATGGCCTCAAGGCGCCACTCCATGAAAAATTTAAGACCTTTGATGAAGCGCCTTGCGCATCTGCATCTATTGCACAGGTGCATTATGCAATCCTGCCTTCTGGCCAGGAGGTAGCGGTAAAGGTAAAACGGCCTGGCATAGATAAAATCATAGAGTCAGATATTTCTGTAATGCACACAATTGCATATCTTCTGGACAGGTATGTGCCGCAGGCAAAGAGATACAGGCCTATGGAAGTTGTTGATGAATTTGCAAGGGTCATACATAAAGAACAGGATTTCACCGTGGAGGGTTCACATGCCGGCAGGTTTGCAAAGATGTTTGAGGACGACCTGACGGTCAAGATACCAAAGGTCTTCTGGGACTATACAACCAACGAGGTGCTTACCCTGGAGCGGATTTACGGCACGCCGCTTGATGAGACTGAAAAGATAAAGGCCCAGGGTCTTGATGTCCAAAAGATTGCGGAAAACGGCATAAGGGCATTTTTCAGGCAGGTTTTTGAATTTGGATTTTTCCATGCAGATTTGCATCCTGGTAATATCTTTGCAGGGCATGACGGCACTATCATCTATCTTGACTTCGGCATTATGGGGCGGATTGATGAAAACCTGAGAAAATATCTTGCCAGCCTTTTGTTTCATCTCGTAAAGCAGGACTATTACAGCATGGTAATGGTGCATCGGGACATGGGGCTTATCTCAAAGGATGTAGATATCCACGAATTTGAAGAAGCCTTAAGGGATATTTGCGAGCCGGTATTCGGACGCACACTGGAACAGATAAACATGTCTGAGCTTATAATGAAACTCATCCGCACAGCAAGGCGCTTTCAGATGAGGCTTCAGCCAAATCTCCTGCTCCTGCAAAAATCTATGGTAATCATCGAAGGTGTTGGCAGACAGATTTATCCTGATGTGAATATGTGGGAGGTTGCAAAGCCATTAATCTACCAATGGATGATAAAGGAAAAGGCTTCGCCAAAGCGGATTTATGAGAGAGGAAAAGACAGGATTGGTGGTTTTGTAGAAATGGCAACAGATGTGCCGTATCAGGTGCATTCTGTATTGAGTAAAACGCTTAGTGAAGAACTGAAGATAGGATTCGTGCATCATAAGCTTGAGGTGCTGTCTGACGAGATAGCAGGCCTTGGCCGCCGTATTGCAGCAGGAATGATAATTGCGGCATTGATAATAGGTTCATCGTTTATTGCTATGGTAAATCAAGGCGGGGCTGTATTGTGGGGCATACCAGCATTGAGCTGGATAGGATTTATAATCGCTGCTGTTCTGGGGTTTAGGCTCGTAAGCAGTAAGAAGTAGTTTGCCCATTTATGGGCGCTTTAAAACGCCGATGAATCGGCAGGCTACAAAATCGTTATACAAATGGATAAAAAATCCACCACACACTTCGGCAATCAGATAATACCTGCTGAGGAAAAAAAACAGAGGGTGCAGGAGATATTTTCTTCTGTTGCGGACAAATACGACCTGATGAATGACCTCATGAGCCTTGGCACGCACAGGCTCTGGAAGAGGTTTGTGGCGGAAAAGACCAATCTCAGAGAGGGCGATTCTGCAATAGATGTGTGCGGCGGGACTGCTGATATAGCAATGCTTATGGTAAAGAGGGTTGGTGAAAAAGGAAAGATTGTCGTTTATGACATCAACAAGGAAATGCTGGAATTTGGCAGAGAGAAATGCATTGACAAAGGCTTTCTAAAAAACATTCAGTATGTGCAGGGAGATGCAGAGGAGATAGCCTTTGCTAACAATACCTTCCACTGCGCAACGGTCGGCTTTGGCATAAGGAATGTTACCTATCTGGAAAAGGCGTTTAAGGAGATGATGCGCGTGGTAAAGCCGGGCGGCCGGGTTATCTGCCTTGAATTTTCTCATCCCACATCAAATGTGTTCAGTAAGCTCTACGACCTTTACTCTTTTAAGGTTATGCCTGAAATTGGCGAAGTAGTTACCGGCAACCGTGAGGCCTATACTTACCTGCCGGAATCCATCAGAAAATTTCCGACCCAGGAAGAATTGAAAAAGCTCATGGAAGGGGTCGGCCTTTTTAAGGTCAAATACTATAATTTCTTTAACGGCATTGCTGCGGTGCATATAGGAACAAAAGTATGAAGTCAGGGGTCAGGAGTCAGAAGTCAGAATTTAAACAAAGGTTAAAGGAAAAAGCTCTGCAATATCTACAGTTTCCGTTGAGGCTAACCCCGCTTTGGATTGAGGCGATTGGCATGGGCGCTGTAATGGGTGCAATTGTTGACAGCAACAAAAAGTTTAAAGAACGTCTGAAGGAGATTGACGACAAGATATTTTCATTTGAGGCATCAGACCTAAACAAAAAATTTTATCTTCATATTAAGAATGGAGATATAAAGATAATTCCGCATCTTGCAAAAACGCCTGATGTTGTTATGAAAGGTGAGGCTAAAATATTCTTTGGGCTTCTTTTAGGCAAAGAAGACCCGGATACCGTGTTTTTCTCAAGAAAACTGGAGATAAGCGGAGATACATCTGCGGCAATACATTTTAAGAATATATTGAACAGCCTATAAAAATGATTTCACAGATTATAGAGACAGATTACACAGATAATTCCCCCTCACCTTTCTCCTCTCCCCCAGCAGGGGGAGAAGGTAGGGTGAGGGGGTAAGAGTTTTAATCTGTGTAATCGTTCTTGGAAATCTACTTAATCATTTATAAGCATATGAACTCAAAAATAGCATACTTTGATTGTTGTTCCGGCATAAGCGGTGATATGGTCCTCGGTGCGTTGATTGACTGCGGCCTTGATATTAAGGTGCTTCGCAAAGAATTGGCGAAGCTGCCTGTCAAGGGCTACTCCATATCTGCTTCAAAGGATGAGCGCCACCATATAACTGGCATAAACTTCTGTGTTAGATTTAAGGATTCCCACCACCACAGGACTTTTAAAGAAATAAAAACCCTTATCTCAAGAAGCAGTCTCTCGCAAAGAACTAAGGGGTTAAGCATCTCTATATTTGAGACTCTTGCAAATGCAGAGGCAAAGGTTCATGGCTGTAAAGCAGATGATGTCCATTTTCATGAGGTCGGCGCAGTTGATTCAATCATAGATATAGTTGGAACGGCTATTGCTGTGGAATATTCGGGTATAGAAAAAGTTTACGCATCATCCTTGCCTCTTGGTTCTGGCTGGGTTAATATGTCGCACGGAAAAATGCCTGTGCCTGCGCCGGCTACTTTGGAAATTTTACAAGGTGTGCCGATTGCCAAATCCATTGTCGCATCAGAACTTACAACGCCAACAGGAGCTGCCATAATAAAAACCCTTGCAGAAGATTTTGGCAGTATGCCGCATATGAGAATAGAGAAAACCGGCTATGGTATAGGAGATAAGAATTTTAAAGAAATTCCAAATATCTTGAGAGTGGTAATTGGCAAGGGGGAGGCTTGCCCTGAAAGACTCCTTGTCCTTGAGACAAATATAGACGACATGAACCCGCAGATATATGATTACCTTATGTCCAGGCTTTTCAAAAAAGGCGCGCTTGATGTATTTCTTATACCGATTCAGATGAAAAAGGGACGGCCTGCAATTCTTTTAAAGGCGCTATGCAATGAAAATAAAAAGGATATGCTGATGAATATAATCTTTAAAGAGACGACAACCATCGGCATCCGCTCATATGAAGTAGATAGACGCTGCCTTGAGCGCAACATAAAAGAGGTCTCAACGCCTTACGGAAAGGTGAAAGTTAAAGTTTCCGAAAAGGATGGTAAGTTGATAAACATCCAACCTGAATATGAAGACTGTAAAAAGTTAGCTGAAAAGAAAAATATACCTTTAAAAGAAGTAATAGATATGGTAAAAAGATATTCATCTCAAGCCGTAAATAAAAAATAATCGGAGGGAGGTGAAAACCGTGGCAGCAAAAAAGAAGGCAGCAAAGAAGAAAACAAATAGTAAGAAAAAGGCAAAGAAGGGCAGCAGATCTTCCTGTAAATCTTGTTAATTAAAAATATTTTGGACTGAACAAAAAGGGGCGGATTTCATTTGCCCCTTTTATTATTTTGAAGGTTTATCTTTTAGCCTAATATGCCGGAAAGCGGCCTCCCTGCAAGCAAATGCATATGCAGATGAAGCACTGTCTGGCCACCTTCATGATTTGTATTTATAGCAACCCTGAAACCTTTCTCATGAACACCAGTTTTTTTTGCTATCTCATTTGCTGCTGAGAGCATATCGCCAAACAAGGCTTTATCCTTGCAGTCTAAAAGGGTTGTATAATGCTTTTTAGGAATTATCAATACATGCACCGGCGCCTGCGGGTTTATATCTTTAATTGCGATGAGGCTATCGTTTTCCAAAACAGCGCTTGATGGTATTTCCTTTTTTGCAATCTTACAAAATATACAGTCCATAATGTCCTCCCATTTAGGAATGTTTCGTTCTGGGATTTTATTGCCTATAGCTTTTCATCCGCCACCCAAATCCCATCATCTGTCAAATTATCTTAATTTTACCGCTATTATACGTTCAAAGCCAAACAAAACCGTGATATCAATCTTCTTCAACTTCTGAGACGGTGACTCCACGGATAAAATGTTCAAAAGAAACTGAGTCGAGCCTCTTCGTCAAAAAAGCAGGTAAATCCATTGTCGGGCAATGCAAAACATCCGATTTGTGGTTGAATTTGTCTGAAAGCCATTTAGCAAGCTCTATAGGCCAATAGCTCATACTCATCTGAATCACTTTTGCATTGGCACGTTTGGCATGAGCTTCCAATCCCGAACCTTCCCCCACCCAGTCAACAATGATGCAAGTCGCGGAGTGGAATTGCCGCTTGTTGATTTCCATGTCGCGTTCAAAACGTGAAACCTTATCTTTGGTGATTTCCGGATTCCCTCGGCCGATAAATCCTAAATCAAAACGAATGGCCTGCCCCGGAGCAACCAAAAGAGTGGCATCGGCTTCCCGCTCGCCGATTTTGCTTGAGAGCCAAAAAACTTTTGAAGTTTTTTTCGGCGGATAGCCGGTCTGCTCAAATCCCAAAGCTACCAAGACACTACCAAGCACCAGTCTTTCAAAAACACCTCCAAGATTTAGTTTTTATATCACTAACCTTTCGGTGTGTCCACTATTTCGAGGGAAGGGCAATTTGTATCTACATATAAATCGTCGTAGTTAAGACCACCGGCAGTGCCTATTATACGTACACCACCATTTGAATCATCAGAAGGTTGTTGGATGGTTAACTTTGCCCCCGGGCTCGTCGTCCCGATACCGACGTTGCCGGAAACATCAACAGTCAGTCTGTCCGCCGCTCCGGTGACATCCCTGAGCCTAAATGTAGATGTTGTTACACCGAGAGCAAAAGTACGAGAGGTATTGTCATCCACTGTCAACTGTGGATATGTGGCATTAGAGACGTGCAGTTTGGTCGAAGGAGTCGTTGTTCCAATCCCGGCATTGCCGTTTACTATAAGGTCTCCGTCCCCTGCAAGCGCATTAACTCCGACAAGCAGAAGTCCTGCCATTAAACCAAAAATTAGTTTTTTCATTTTCTTCCCTCCATATTTTTCTTCCTATTTTTCCAAAACAAAATTTCTGATTGCCATTACCCCGCCGCCGGGCAATGTTTGTATCATCCCTTTAAGAATTGTGCTGCCGGTGCTGGTTGTAAAATTGCTGCTATATCCGCCTTGCAAGGAGAGCGAGATATTTCTGTTTGCGCTGAAATTTCCGGTGAGATTTACGGCCTGAACCTGAATGTTGTCTCCATCAATAGCCGCATTATATGCATCCTGTATTGAGGAATAATATACGCCGGGAGAGCGTAAAATCCTTATTACATTGAGTAGATAGGTTTGGCTCTTCGCCGCCTCGCTGTTGCCGGCAATATCCGTCGCAAAATATTTTAATGTCGTTGTAGCAGATATGATTATCGGCGACACATAGACGCTTGATGAGGTAGTGGGTGTTGAGCCGTCGGTCGTATAATAAATTTTATTGCAGCCGGTTCCAATGTCGCTGCAAGTTAGGGTTACGCTCTGGGTGGATATATATGTTCCACCGCTTGGCGAGACTGTTGTTACCGGCGACGTTGTATCAATAATATATGTCTGGCTCTTTACCGCCTCGCTGTTGTCGGCGAGGTCTGTTGCAAAGTATTGTAAGGTAGTTGTCGCAGATATGATTATCGGCGTTGAATAGACGCTTGATGAAGTGGTGGGTGTTGAACCGTCGGTCGTATAATAAATATTGTTGCAGCCTGAGCCTGCGTCGCTGCATGTGAGGGTTACGCTCTGGGCAGCATTGTATGTGCCGCCTGCAGGCGAGGCTGTTGTTAGTGGAGGAACAGTATCTATGGATATGACTTTCTGCATCCTGTTGCCTGCCTCATCATACTGGTATTCTATTATCAAACCGTTCCCATACGCAGCTCGTATTAAACGGTTCAGGTCATCGTAGGTATAGTTGACGGTTTCGGCAAAAGAGGCATTTGCAAGAATGCAAGCAAACGCGCTCATTATTATTGTGCAAAATATTACACCGGCGAGTTTTTGCTTCATTTTCCTTATACCAGATGCCATGTGGTTTTGTTTGATGGTCTTCCGATTCATCCGCTTCCCTGTGCAGTTGCCTTTACCCCGCGCCAAAGTTTTTGATATGGGGGATAATCGGCCAGTTGCGAAAGATCCATCACTTTTTGCAGCGTAACAGTTTGTTGAAAAACTCAACAAACTCCGATTACACGGATAAAAGATTAGATTTCACAGATTAAAACCCATTGAAATATCTGTGTAATCGTTTTTCCTAATCTGTGTAATCAAGGCTGTTGATGCCTTTTTCAACAGCCTGGTAATGCCATTATCACAGGAAATTTGCATTGTCAAGCAGTTTACCGCCAGTTGTTTACCACCAGTTGTACCACCACCAGTTTACCACCCAGTGGACTTTTTCATTGATTAAGGGGTATCCTTACAATATAATGACGACCGTTGTTTGTGAAAGATAGAAAGTGCCAGGCAACGTTCTTGCGGATGGTGAATTAAATATCGCAAATGGAAGACTGGAAATTTTAAAATGAATTTACAATTTGCATTTTGCAATCTACATTTTACAATGGAGCGAAGCGGCTTATGTCTATAATGGATCAAAAAATTTGCGATATTCTTTTTAATAAAGGTCTTATTACCGAAGGTCAGATAGACACTGTCCTTAGCAGGGCGCGGGGGCAGAACTCTCTGGAGAAGCTCCTTTTGGAGGAGCAGATTGTAGGTGAGGAAGAGTTAACAAAGGCAGTTGCCGAAGGTTTTGGCCTTGGATACATTGACCCGTCCTCCCTTCCTCAAAAACCTCTGATAAGCGAAATTTCACCGGAGCTTATGCACAAGTATGCCTTCATTCCTATAAAGAAGGAAAATGGGAAGCTGCTGATTGCTGTCCATAATCCGTCAGATATAGTAAAGATAGATGAACTGGAGTCGCTTTTAAATTCCAAGATAGACCTCATGGTTGCCAGCAGGTCTGCTATTGAAAATATACTCAAGAGGCTGCGTGAAGGAGAGGAGCTTCTTCATGAGATATCAGAGGAGTTCAGGTTTCAGCTGGTCAGGGAAACCGAGGCCGGCGATGAGGTCATATCGCTGGAGAAGCTGCGCGGGGATGAAAGTCCGATAGTAAGGCTGGTAGATTCAGCCATCTATAATGCAGTAGAGAAACGGGCCTCGGACATACATATTGAGACAACAACAAACGAGGTGATAGTAAAATACAGGATTGACGGCGTCCTGTATCCTGCGATGGAGCCGATTCAGAAGAAATATCATTCCTCCATCATATCCAGGATAAAGATTATGTCAGAGCTTGATATTGCAGAGAAACGTGTGCCGCAGGATGGAAGATTTAAACTTAAGATAAACGGCAAGACAATAGACTTTCGCGTCTCCATCATGCCCAGCATATTCGGCGAGGATGCAGTTATCAGAATACTTGACAAGGAGCATCTCTCTAAGGAATTTGCCAAGCTCAGCCTTGATGGATTAGGCTTTGAAGGGGATTTGCTTGCCAAAATAAGGCGAAATACAAAAAAGCCGTACGGCATGCTGCTGGTGACAGGGCCAACAGGTTCAGGCAAGACAACTACCCTCTACGCTGCGATTACCGAGATAAACAATGAAGAGGACAAGATTATTACTATTGAAGACCCTGTAGAGTATCAGCTCCAGGGGGTGGTGCAGGTGCCGGTGAATGAAAAAAAAGGCCTCACCTTTGCGCGCGGGCTGCGCTCTATCCTTCGGCACGACCCTGACAAGATAATGGTAGGGGAAATGAGGGATTCTGAGACAGCACAGATAGCTGTCCAGTCTGCGCTTACCGGACATCTGGTATTTACCACTGTCCATGCAAACAATGTGATAGATGTTATCGGCAGGCTATTGAACATGGGGGTTGAGCCGTACAACTTTGTTTCAGCATTGAACTGCATCCTTGCGCAAAGGCTCGTAAGAAATATATGCCATGCCTGCAAAGAGTCTGTGAAGCTGCCAAGGCAGCTTTTAGAAGAGTCGGGCCTTGATGCAGAAAAATATGAGAATCACATATTTTTTGAGGGCCGAGGCTGTTCAGAGTGCAACAATACCGGTTATCACGGCAGGACAACAATAGCCGAATTTCTGGAGCTTTCAGATGCTATTCGGGAGATGATACTTGAAAAGCGCCCCTTTGCTGACATAAAAAAGAGGGCAAAGGAAGAAGGCATGGTGTTCTTGAGAGAATCGGCTATTGAAAAGGTTTTGAAGGGCATAACTACACTCAAGGAAATAAACAGGGTTACATTTGTGGAGGCCAAATGGACTTGAAAAAGGGCGTTTCTGCTGGTATAGAGATTAGCCGGGAATATATAAGTGTAGTCGAACTTGAGTCTGGAGACAGAGAGGTTACACTGAAAAGATGCGGGAGTGTAGAGAATACCTCTTTGCTTGTAAACCCGTCACTTAGCGCAGGGAATATCGCAGATGAAGAAAAATTTAAGGCGCTAATAAAGAATCTTCTGGATAGCAGCTCTATAAACAGCAAATATATAGCAGTAGCCCTGCCTGATAATAGCGTAAGGATTACATTCCTTGAATTTGAGGATATCCCGGCAGAAAGGGAAAGGGTTATTGCGATGATAAAATGGAATCTTAAAAAGACCATCCCGTTCTCAGTAGATGAGACAGTAGTAGACTTTCAGTTGATAGATACCCCTGCTGTTGAAAATCGTTTATATCGGCTGGTTGTTGTTCTTGCAAGAAAGACTGTTTTAGACCAATATGAGAGGCTCTTGAAAGAATGTCACCTTTATCCCAATAGCATAACCCCATCCTCCCTTGCTGTGTACAACCTCTACCACGACACTATTGTCAAGCCTGATTTATGCGCCCTCCTATCAGTATCCACAGACAGGATAGCTGTTCTAATTGTCAAAAATGGCAAGCCGTGTTTTTATAGGAGCAAGGAAGTAGATGATGAAAATGAAGGGTTAAGGGAGATATTGGCCTCTTTAAACTATTATCAGGATGTTTATAGGGCTATGCCGGCAGAGATATATCTTGTGAACCTCAGACTGGGGCTTGCTGATTTAAAGGCTGACTTGGAGAGGCAGTTGGGTAATATAGATTTAAAACTTCTCAACATGGCGGATATGGTAAAAGGCGTTAATGCGTCCATGAATATCTTCTCAGGCGCGGCAGGCGCTGCGTTAAAGGCAGAAAATGAGAAGTGAGAAATGAGAAAAGTAAATGCGTCTTAAAATAAATCTTGCACAGACAGATTACAAAAAACAGCCAATCTTGTATTGGACATACCTTCCTTTACTGCTGCTCCTCATTGTTACCTTGACAGGCAATCTCTACTGGTATCATGCTGTAACTGCCGATGTTGCAAGATATAGCGAATTGCTGGGCAAGACAGAGGAAAGGCCTTTCAAGACACAGGCGCTGCCCGAAGAATCTGTTTCCCAAAGAGATAAAGAGTCTTTGATAAAAGAGGCAACTCTTGTAAACAATATCATTAAAGGCAGGTCTCTATCGTGGTCAGGTCTTCTTGCGCAGCTTGAGAAAGAGATTATACCTGATGTAAGCCTTGTGAGTCTTACTCCAAAGATTATTGAAGACAGGATAAGGATTGATATAAAAGGTGTTGGAAAAGATCTGGAAACCATCACCCATTTTATGGATAAACTTGAAAGGTCGCCGTCGTTTCAGGGCGTATTTCTCTCGCATTCTACTGATGCTGAAGTAAATGGAGAGCGGATGGTTAACTTTACTATGGAACTGGAGTATATTGGGAAATGAAAAAAAATTACCTCTACGGCTTGATTGCAATCATTGCGGTTACTAACATCGGGTTCTATTATGGCCTGATACTTCCTCAGAAGATAAAGGCAGACAATATCTTTAAGGAGATTGAGGCGAAGAGAAGCGAAAGACTATCTGTCAAGTCTCCTGCTACCTTTGCAGAGGCAAGGGCTGATATAGCAAAGTTCAGAGAGATGCTTTCCAACAAGGCTGATATGACAAAGATTATACGAGAACTGAACAGCCTTGCCAGAGGCGCATCCCTTGCCATCCATGATATATCATACCAATCTAAGAAGGCCGGAGAAGAGGGCATCTCCCCCGTTTCTTTTTCCTTCCCCGTAGAGGGGAGATACAGCAATATTAAAAATTTTATTTATAAGTTGGAGAGCTCCAAGAGGTTAATTACTATAGATGATATGAGCCTGGAAAAGGCATCGGGTAAGGAAGATATACGTTTGAAGATAAAGGTGTCGGTTTACCTTAAAAGCTGAAATGAGAGTGTAAAAAAATGGATAAAAAAAAGCTACTATATATACTGTTGGCGGCGCTCGGCATAGCTGTCTTATACAGGCTAACAACTGTTCCTGAAGAGAAGAGGGTGCCTCTGAAGTATAAGACAGGGGCAAAGACAGGTTCGAAGTCAGGCCTGCCCCCGAGTGTTTCTATCGGGGGGCAGGAGTTTAAAACAGGCAAAGAGAATATACCAAAGGTAGAATTATCAAAGCTTTTATCCATAAAAAGGCGGCCTCCAACAGACGGCATTAATCTTTTCTCTCCCTTTTTTATAAAAGAACCGCCCAAACTGCCTGAGCCGCCAAAGCAGCCTTTGCCTCCGCCTGTTGACCCTCTGGAAGAGGAATTAAAACTGTTTCGCTTTATGGGTTTTCTGGAAAAGAAAGAGCCTTTTGGCCGCGATAAAAAAATCTTCTTGGCTAAAGGCCAAAATATATATATAGTAAAGAGCGGGGAAATTATTGAAGGCAGATTCAAGGTGAATGTGATGCAGGGCATGATAGAGATATCTATAATTGATTCTGAGAAGAGGGTTACAATTCCGGCAGAGGAGAAATAGATGATAAAAAAGGCAATTACGAATTACGATTTACGATTTACGAATTTAAAATCTAAAATCGTAAATCTTAAACCTCAAATCCTTGTACTGTTCACTGTATTTGTATTTACCGGTTGCGCGGGCAAATGGGCGTACCAGAGAGGAGATGATTTTGCCAACGCGGGGAAATGGGATGAGGCTGTAATTGCCTTTACAGAGGCGTCGCAGAAAGAGCCTGATAACGTGGAATACAATATCCGCCTGATTATGGCTAAGGAAAGGGCGTCGGAGTATCATTATCAAAAAGGATCAGAGGCAGTGCAGCAGGATAAACTTGAGGAAGCTGTCCGAGAGCTCCAGATGGCGGTAGCCTTGAATCCGGCAAATAGTTCCGCGGATTCAGAACTGCAAAAGGCGGCAAAGACAAAAGAGTCCCGCATGCATTATGAATTGGGATTGGAGCTTGAGAAACAGGGGAAATATGCCGAGGCAATAACTGAATTTCAGGAAGCTGTCAGAATAGACCCGAGAAATGCTAAAGCCAAGACTGCAAAAGAGACTGCTGGAGAGCGGCAGAAGAAGGCATTGGAAGAGCAGATAGCCAAGGAAAGGTCAGAGAAGCCTTTATATTCTGCAAAACCGATTACCCTGCAACTGAAAGATGTTCAGCTTAAGCAGGCGTTTGAAATACTGGCCAAGACAGTTGGCCTTAGCGTATTGTTTGACGATGGGGTAAAGGATGTAAGGACAACATTTTTCATAAAAGACAGTCCTTTCAGCCGTGCCCTTGAACTTATGCTCAGGACAAACAACTTATTTAAAAAGCAGATAGATGATAATACTATCCTTGTTATCCCTGACACCCCTGCCAAGAGAAAGCAGTATGAAGAACTGGTGATACAGTCCTTTTATCTCTCTAATTCAGACGCAAAGAAGGCAGTGAATATGCTGAGGACCCTTCTGAATATCCGTCAGGTGCATGTGAATGAAGATCTGAATTCCATCATTGTAAGGGAGACTTCTGAGAAAATGGAGCTGGTGAAAAAACTCCTTGATGCCAATGACAAGGCAGATGCAGAGGTATACCTTGATTTGGAGCTTCTTGAGGTAAACCGCACCAAGATTAGAGAGATGGGCCTTAAATTAAGTCAATATTCAGTAACCGCCGGCATTGCGCCGGCGGCCGGCAAACTTGGCGATGTTCTTACCTTGGGTCTTTTAAAAGACCTGTCAGACGGCAACTATCTCTTTTCCATACCTACAGCAGCCCTTAATTTTGCAAAATCCGAGGGGTTGGTGAAGACGTTGGCAAACCCAAGGATAAGGGTCTTAAACAGGAAGAAGGCGCGCTTTGCCATTGCTGACAGGGTGCCTGTAGCCATATCTACAACGACTGTTGCGCAGACCTCAACAACCGGCGCCACCCCTGAATATAAAGAAGTCGGCGTTAAAATGGATTTTATTCCTACGGTGCATACAGAATCTAATGAGGTTACCCTTGAGGTGAAGCTTGAAGTGTCATCGCTTGGGGAAAAGGTTACGCTTCAGGCAGAGGGTAAGACAACAGAGGCATTTGCTACAAGGAGCAGGAATGCAGAGACCTTTTTAAGATTAAAGGACGGCGACAAAGCGGTCCTGGCCGGCCTTATCTCTGACACCGAAAGGACATCCACATCGAAGATTCCGTTTTTGTCGGATATGCCGGTCTTAGGCGCACTTTTCACGGCAAAGGATGATAGAACAGAGGAAACAGATATACTCATGTCCATAACTCCGAGAATTGTAAGGGTGATAGAGATTCTCCCTGATGAGGACAAACCCATGCCATCCGGCAAAGAGGAGACTTATACAGGAGGGTCATTGCCGCCCCTTGCGCCTCCGTCAATGCCTATGCCGGCGCCATTCCAACCACCGTCAGGGCTTCCTGAAGAGCCGGCAGGATTCATACCGCCTCCCCCGCCAATGCCGCAGTAGTATATGTTAAAAGCAGAGGTGTCTCCCCTGAAGTCTTTAAGCTGGCAAATTTGTGCATGATATGAAAAATGGTTTCACACTTATAGAGCTGGTAATTGTTATGGTTGTGCTGGCAATACTGGCGTCTGTGGCTATGCCGCTTGCCAGGGTATCTGTGAAAAAGGGTAAGGAGCTTGAACTAAGGCAGGGTTTGAGAATCATGAGGCAGGCCATTGACAAATACAAAGAGAATTACGATAAACACCTTTATAAAAAAGAGGAAGAGATTGACCGGTCCGGCTATCCAAAAACCCTTGATGAGCTTGTGGAAAAAAAGGTCTTAAGGCGCATACCAATAGACCCTTTTACAGGCAAGGCTGACTGGATTACAAGGTCATATACTGATGACCCGGAAAGCAGTATGAGCGATGGAAAGGATGTTTTTGATATAATATCTGCGTCAGAAGGGGTTGCCCTGGATGGGACAAAGTATAGTGAGTGGTGATGATAAAATGATTTACGATTTACGATTTACGATTTACGATTTTAAACCGAAAACCGAAAATCGAAATTCGAAAATACAGGAGCGGGGTTTTACCCTCATAGAGCTCCTTATCGTCATGAGCATAATAGCTATCCTTGCGACTATTGCCCAGCCTTCTTTTAAGCAGGCTGCTATTAAGGCAAGGGAGGCTGTTTTAAAAGAAGACCTTTTTGTGTTCAGGGATACAATTGATAAATACTACAGCGACCACGGTAAATATCCGCCTGCCCTTGATGAGCTTGCAAAAGAAGGCTACATAAGGGGAGTTCCAAAGGATCCATTTACAAATTCTACGGAAACATGGCAGCTTATATACAGTGAAGCCGAAGGCGAGGAGCAGGGTATATACGATGTGCATAGCGGGAGCGATTTGATTGCAGCGGATGGGACGCCGTATAACGAATGGTGATGATAAAATGATTTACGATTTACGATTTACGATTTACGATTTTAAACCGAAAACCGAAAATCGAAATTCGAAAATACAGGAGCGGGGCTTCACCCTTATCGGTCTTGCGATTATTATAGTAATAATAGGAATTGTGTTGATGGCGGTGAGCAGGGTTCACAGCACCATTGCCAAGATTGATAAGGAAGAGGAGCTTTTGTTTAGAGGGGATGAAATCAAGGATGCTATTGACTCTTACTTTAAAAACGGCAATACCTATCCGAGAAACTTTGATGAGCTTCTGAAAGATCAGAGAGGTATAAACCCAAGGAGGCATCTCAGGAAATTATACAAAGACCCTATAACCAATGGGGAGTGGGATGTAATCAAAGATAAGGCTGAAAGGATTACAGGGGTAAGAAGCAAGAGCGATAAAGAACCTCTGAAAAAAGCCAACTTCCATGAGGAGTACAAGTTGTTTGAGGGAAAGACAAAATACAGCGAGTGGGAATTTGTCAGTCAGCCGAAGATTGGGGGGAAGTAAAACTGCTTATTTTATGCCCTTTTTTTGGAAAGATAAGACTCAGATAACGTCTTAAAACTATTTATATCGCCTCTCTTTTCAGCCTCGGCTAATTTTTTCAGCAGAAGAGAAGTTTCCTTTTTAAACCTGGTCTCCGTAAGCACCTTTCTACAGCAATCTTCCAGTATCTTTTTGGGCTCTTCTTTTATTGCGCCGTCATCTTCGACGGAATGTTTGAGCAGCCATGTCTTCACCTTATCATCATGGGCTGCGTCCACAAGAGAGGCTATCTCTATCTTGCTGCTCTTTTGTTGCAAGACACCTATGACCAGCCTGCCGGCCTCTTTTAGAAAATCTGTGTTAAACATATCTACTGCGCTGTTGACAGAGTCGTTGTATAAATAAGGATACGCAAGCAAAATTTTGAGTATGGTTTCCTCAGTTTTGGCAGAGTCTTTTTTTGCTATTATCTCATTTGCAGTAGGTGTATTACGCTGCCGATCTTTCAATTCCTCCCCCATACTTTTACCGAATGAAGTGTTTTTAGCAGCCTTTATTGTTGATAAAACCACATCTGGTCCGATATGCAGAACATTGGATATCTTTTCAATATAGATATTTCTTTCCGCCGGGTTCTTGATATTTGCAATATAAGGCGCGCTTTCTTCCAAGAAAGAGACCTTGCCGTTTGAGGTTTCTGTATTCAATTTAGATTTAAGAGAATTCAGAAAAAAATCCATAATCGGCTTGGCCTTTTGGATATACTGGGTCATCTGAACAGCCCCTTCTTTTTGGAGAAGGTCGTCAGGGTCCAAACCTGGAGGTATGAGCACGACCCTGGCGTGCACATCCTCTTCAAGAAACATGAGAAGGCTCTTTATGACAGCTGCCTTGCCTGCTGCATCTGAATCAAAGAGGGTATATATTTCTTTTGTATATCCTTTGAGCTTCCTTAGATGGTCTACTGTAAGCGCCGTTCCAAGGGTAGCTACAGTATTGGAGAATCCGTATTGATGCAGCATAATGAGGTCAAAATATCCTTCCACTATCAGCACGAAGCCTTCTTTTGATGCAGCATTTTTAGCCTGATACATCCCATAAACTACTTCGCCCTTTTTAAATAAAGGCGAGGTAGGGGAATTAAGATATTTGGGTTCTTCGTTTCCGAGAGCCCTTCCGCCAAAACCAACAACCCTATTCCTGACATCCATTATAGGGAACATGACTCTGTTTCTGAATCTGTCATAGAAATCCTTGTCTCTCTTGCTCAGAAGCCCGGCCTTTTCAGATAGCTCCAGTGATATGCCTTTATTGAGCAGAAATTTTACAAGGTTATCCCGCCCTGCAGGTGCGTAGCCTATCTTAAAATTTTTTATAATCTCAGGTTTTAAGCCTCTTTTTTTAAGATACGTCCGCGCATTTTCTGCAGCAGGCGATGTGAGCAGATTTTGATGATAAAAATCCATAGCCACATGGTTGGCCAAAAACATAAGCTCCCGCTGGTTGGATTCGCTCGAAGGTTTGTTATCCGGCGGTATGTCTATGCCGAGTCTTTTTGCAATGGTTCTTACAGCCTCAGGGAATGAGAGGTTTTCCTGCTTCATCAGAAAGGTAAAGACGTTTCCGCCTGCGCCGCAGCCAAAGCAGTAGAATATCTGTTTTTCGTCGGTAACGGTAAAGGACGGCGTCTTTTCTGCATGAAATGGGCAGATCCCGATGTGGTTTCTTCCGCTCTTTTTAAGCGGGACATACTCTGAGACTATCTGAACAATGTCAGCCCGTTCTCTTATGTCATCTATTTTATCCTGAGGAATAATCATAGCTTAAGCCGTCAATTTTGACATATCCGCAATCTGATAATAAAGATTGCGCACCATGTTCAACAAAATCAAGCGATTATTTTTCATTTTTTCATCTTCCACCATAACCATGACCTTGTCAAAGAATGTGTCTATCGTGCCTTTTAAAGATGATAGGGTTTCAAAGACCTTTTCATAGTTGCCGTTTTTCCAATACCTGTTTATCTCAGGCGCTATCTTTTCTGCAATCTCAAAAAGCTCTTTTTCTTTTGCCTCCTCAAAAAGCGAGGCATCCGGTTTTTCACCCAGCCCCCAGCCCCCGGTCTCCAGCCCCCGTAGTATATTGGATACCCTTTTAAATGCAATGACCAGTGCGGCACAGGCAGGGCCTTTCTTGAATTCTTCAATGGCCTTTACCCTTTTTACAGCATCATTTATATCATACCATGGCGCTGAGAGCACCGCGTCTATGGTGTCAAAGGAATAACCCTGCGATAAAAGCTGATTTCTCAATCGTTCTTTAAAAAATTCCACCACATCTTTCTTAACATCAGCAGGCGTCCTTGTAAGTTTATCATTCAGGAGGCTAATTGACTTATCAATTATCTTGTCTATAGCTATGGGAAAGCCCTTTTCAATAATTATGGCAATGATGCCGAGGGCCTGCCTTCTCAGCGCATAGGGGTCTGCAGCGCCTGTTGGGATAAGGCCTACAGCAAAGCATCCGCAGATAGTATCCATCTTGTCTGCCATGCTTATAATTGCGCCGGGAATGCCTGACGGCGCCTTTCCGCCTGCCTGTGTCGGCATGTAATGCTCATATATTGCCCTGGCAACATCTATGCATTCGCCTGAAATCAAGGCATATTCCATACCCATGATACCCTGAAGCTTTGGAAATTCTCCAACCATGCCTGATACTAAATCAGCCTTGCAGAGCATTGCAGCCCGGCCTATTACCATTTTCTGAAAAAGCTTCGGGCCTATTTTAAAAGAATCAAATGCCTTGGGATTATAATCTTCCCCTAAGAATTCCTCTGCCTTTTCTTCTGTCTTAAATGATTCACACTGACCTAAAATCGCACCAATAAAGACAGCTGATTCTGTAAATCTTTTCACCTTTTCATACGATGTGCCAAGCCTTGCCTGAAATACAACCCCCCTTAATTGGTCTACCCTTTCAGTAAGCGGGATTTTTATATCCTTGTCAAAATAAAATTTTGCATCATTGAGCCTTGCCCTCAGGACCCTTTCATTGCCTTTTATAACAACCTTTGAATCTTTTGCCTTTGTGTTTGCGATGCTTATAAAGTATGGGAGGAGGCTGCTGTCTTTATCCTTGTCCCCGCATGCATCAAGCGAGGAAACAACAGAAAAATACCTCTGATGCTCTCTCATGGCGTTTACAACAACATCCTTGGGAAGGCTCAAAAACTCTTTGTCAAAACTGCCGCAAAGGACAGCAGGATATTCCACAAGATTTGTAACCTCAGCAAGCAGGTCTTCATCTTTCAGGATAAATCCTTTGACAGTCTTTGCCGCTTTTTCAATCTCTTTTTTTATCAATTCTTTTCGCTCTTTTGGATCAGCAATCACATAGGCAGCCTTCATTTTTTTTAGATAATCTTTAAGCCCTGTTATATTGAAAGTCCCCGGCTTCATAAACCTGTGGCCGTATGAGGCTGCCCCTGATTTTATATTGCCGACCTTGAACGGAATTACCTCTTTGCCCAAAAGCGCAACAATCCAGTGGATCGGTCTCGCAAAGCTGATAGCGCTGTCACCCCAGCGCATGGTCTTTGCAAACTGGGTCCCTGCTATTATTTTTGGCAATACCTCCTGCATGATATCCTTTGTCTTTTTTCCTTTAACCTCTCTTTTTGCGCAGATGTATTCGCCTTTTTCAGTTTTAACAATCTCTAAATCTTTCACCTTGATGCCCTGGCCCTTTGCAAAACCTTCAGCTGCCCTTGTAGGTATGCCTTGCTCATCAAAGGCTGCGCGTTTTGCAGGCCCCATTGCTTCAACAACGGTATCTGCCTGCTTCTCATCCATGCCCTCTACCGAGACGACAAGCCTTCTCGGTGTTCCAAAGGTGCGGATATTTTTAAAAGCGAGGCGATTTTCCTCTAAAGTTTTTTTCAAAAACCCTTCCATGGATTCAAGGGCATTTGATATAAATCCGGCAGGTATTTCTTCAGTCCCTATTTCTAAAAAAAGGTCTTTAGGCATATTCTCCTCTTTAAAATGTAGTTTGCCCATTTATGGGCGTTTTAAAAAAGCCGATAAATCGGCAGACTACAATTATTATAAAAATTATATATCAAGCAACATCCGGCATCTTCAATGCCTTCTTCCTGTAGCTTAGATTTGCCGCTATTCTGTATGCGATTCCCTTCGGGCTTCTCAGACTTCGCTTTAGTATGTTTTTTATAGTATAAGTATTTCTAAAAATCCAGTAATAACCATTTTGGAGTTCATTAATTGTCATACCTTTGGGCTGGAATACTACCTCGCCTGTATGATACTTTGCCCAATCTCTGTCAATGATTCTTCCTTCCTTTTCAAGGACGCTGTAGGTTACTGTGCCGGGCAAAGGCGTAAGGATATGAAACTGCGCTACATCCATATTGGTATCCATTATAAATTCAAATGTGTTTTTAAAAACAGTCTTATCGTCCTCATCAAGCCCGAATACAAAACTGCCGATGATATTTATTCCTGCGTCGTGTATCTTTTTTATTGCCTCTTTATAATTTTCTGCAGAGTTCCATCCCTTGCGCAGCTTTTCAAGGTTTTTTTGCGAGAGACTTTCAAAGCCGATAAATGCGTATTTACCGCCGCTTTCTGCGTAGAGCCTTAAAAGCTCCGGGTCTTTTGCCATAGTGATAGATGCCTGACTTCCCCATATAACCTTGAGCGGTATCAGTCTTTGGAATAATTCTTTCGCATATTTCGGCCTTCCCACGATATTATCATCCATAAAGAAAAACTCTTTTGTATCAAAACCTTTTATTTCTGCAATCACCTCGTCAATCGGCCTCACCCTGAACTCATGGCCAAAAAATGCAGTAACCGCGCAGTAGTCGCAGTTAAAGGGGCAGCCGCGGGTTGCCTGAAGTGTGTTAAAGCCAGAATACATTTTTCTATTAAGGATATCTCTGCGGGGGGTAACCATATTTTCCATGTCGCATAAGTTATCTGCCTTGTATTTTTGTTTTAATCCGCTCCTCTTAAAATCTTCAAGGAGTTTATGCCAGACAAGCTCTGCCTCGCCGATTACAACAGCATCTGCATGTTGCAGCGCCTCATCCGGCAAAGCAGAGACATGAACGCCGCCCAATACAACCTTTACCCCTTTTTTTCTGAAATTATCCGCTATATGGTATGCGCTCGGTATTTCTGCAGTGAATCCTGTTATACCTACGAGGTCTACTCTTGCATTGTAATCAACAGACGTTACTCGCGCATCCAGTATTTCCACCTCCCATTCTTTTGGCGTAAGCGCTGCAAGGGTTGGCAGATTTAAACGTGCAAAACCTGCCTTGCCGCTTTTGGAAACCTGCCCCCAGTAGCTTCGCTCATTTTTTGGGAGGATTAAGAGGAGTTTCATGATAAATACAGTCTACAAGATTTTAGTTCGCAAGTCATCAACCCTTTTTCCCTCAAATGCCTTATCCAGAATGCCAGATATTATAGAATAGAGCTTTATTAAATAAGGCTTGTTGATGTTGGCGTAGAAGAAGACGATGAGGGGATTGTTCTGAAAAAAGGCGGCCTGTATTTTTAGACCTATTTATGTCATGTTACCATCATTTTCCATTCGGCCTTTTAATTAAGTCCAATGTCCGTTAAGTAATATCTATTTTTCTTTGTGTAACCAGTCCCAACTCAATAGCGAACTTAAGGTGATGAGTCACACTTAACAGATAATTGGCTGAATTCAAGAATCTCTTTTAATATCGTCAACCCATTTTTAAGTCTTTTCATTACACGATTTATCAATCCAATATTAAAAACCCCTAAATCTATAGGCTTGATTTTCAAGAAATTGGCAATGCTTGCTACCTTCTCGTAATATTTTGTAAGAATGTCAATATGCGAGTATTGATAAATTCTAATTCCACTTTCTTCGCAAATCCTAAAATCTTGTTCTTTAAAACTTCCCTTCTCTCTACCTCTTTTTGGGGTATCTTATAGTTTGCTTTTTTGTTTGTTGTTGGCCAAGCATCCATCTTTTTATAGATTTGGTTAAGCTCTTTTTCTACTTCTCTATTTGTCATAAAATTTCCCCTTCAATTAGTCAGGACATTATAACACCAATCAACTTTTGTCAATATTTTTAGCCAGTTGTTTTTAGCCAGTTGACACAGCTATCCTTTCCGTATAATGTTAAGGTAAATAAACAGCACCTGTCTGCCTTCGCGCAGGTAGGTCTGTTATATTTGAGGGCTAAAAATGAATCTATCCTCTCTCCTCTCCAAAGACCATATCCTCCTTGACTTCCGGGCAAAAGACCATACTGAGGCGTTAAGAAATATGGTTTGCCTTCTCGGCAAGGCATGTGAGGATGAAGCATCTATCAAGGCACTTAAAGATCATGAAAGCATAGATGGTGTTTTGCTTGGCACCGGTTCTGCCGTATTCCACACCTTTTCAGATACAGTAGAGGATATAAAGGTTATCCTCTCTCTTTCTCAGCGCGGCATACCTCATCCGACAAAAAGAAGAGAAAAAATACACATACTGTTTCTTCTTGTTTCTCCTATCACGGAGAGTGGCACGCACTTCCAGTTGCTCTCAAGGCTTGAGGGTTTTCTTTTAAACAAGGTCTTCCGCAACGCAATCCTTTCGGCAAAGACAAAAGAGGCTGTTACATCTGTAATGAAAAGAGAAGAAGGGTTGGGCATAGATGCATATATCCCTTTGGCAAAAGAAGATATATTTGCAGAGCTTAATACCAGAGAGACGGGGCTTACAGAAGAAGATGTTGCGCATAGGTTTAAAACCGTCGGCCCCAATATCCTTCAAAGGGTTAAAAAGAAATATCTCCTCTATGATTTTCTGCAAAATTTAACAAATCTTTTTGCAATACTCCTCTGGCTGGGCGGCATATTGGCATTTATTGCAGATATGCCTGAGCTTGGTTGGGCAATATTCCTCGTTATCATTATCAATGCGTTTTTTAGTTTCTGGCAGGAGTATAAGGCAGAGCGGGCTGTGGAGGCGCTACAGAAGCTCCTTCCGCAAAAGGTAAAGGTTATAAGAGGAGGCACTGAAAAAGATATACCAGGCAGCGAGCTTGTGCCGGGAGATATTATTCTTTTGAGCGAAGGCGATAATATCCCTGCTGACGGGAGGCTGATTGAGGCCGATGATATGCGTGTTGACAACAGCCCCCTAACAGGCGAGTCAAAGCCTGTATATAAAATGGCAGAGTCTTTGGAAAATGGCAAAAACTTTATCTGGACAGAGATGCCGAATCTTATATTTGCCGGCACAGGCGTGCTCTCTGGCATTGGCAGGGCAGTTGTCACAGCAACAGGCATGGATACTGAGATCGGCAAGGTTGCCTATCTTACTCAGGCTATTAAGGCAGAGATGAGCCCCTTGCAGAAGGAGATGGTAAGGGTAACAAAGGTAGTCACATGGATAGCAATAAGCTTGGGGCTTATGTTCTTTCTTCTCGGTTTTAAAATAGCAGGGCTTACCTTAACAGAGAGTTTTATATTTGCCATAGGCATCATTGTTGCGAATGTGCCTGAGGGCCTGCTTCCGACAGTCAGCCTTTCTCTTGCAATGGGCGTTCAGAGGATGGCAGGAAAAAATGCCATTGTAAAAAAGCTCTCGGCAGTAGAAACCCTCGGCTCTGTCAATGTTATATGCACGGATAAAACAGGAACGCTTACCACAAACCAGATGTGTGTAACCCAGCTATGGGTTAATGGAAAGATAATAGGGATTACAGGAGAAGGGTATGAGCCAAAAGGGGATTTTATATGGAATAACAAAATACTTTCTTCAGATGATTTAAAAAGGGAAGAGATTGATGAGCTTCTGAAAGCAGCGAGCCTTTGCAATAATGCGCATCTTATTGTCCCTTTGCAAAAGGGCGCAGGCGGAGGATGGTCAATTTCAGGCGACCCGACAGAGGGCGCGTTGGTTGTTGCCGCTGAAAAGGCCGGGCTGCGTTTGGAGGAGCTAAAAAAGCAAAACCCAAGGGTCGCCCATCTTGCATTTGAAAGAATAAGAAAGAGGATGACGACAATACATGAAATACAGGGGCAAGGGGCATCCGCCTCAGGCGGAGGCAAGGGGCAAGAAGTAGGGTGGGCTATGCCCACCAATCAGGAGTCAGGAGTCAGGAGTGTTATTGCTTATGTTAAGGGGGCGCCGAGAGAGACTTTAACTCTCTGCACAAAGATAAAAAAAGCTGGAAAGATTGTTGAACTCACAGAACAGGAGAGAGATGAAATTTTAAAACAGAACGATTTGATGGCGACAAAGGGTCTACGGGTGCTGGCGGTGGCATACAGAGATATTTCGGATTTCGGATTTCGGATTTCGGATTTAAAATCTCAAACCTCAAATCCCAAATCTCAAATCTATACAACGGAAGAGGTGGAGAAGGATTTAACATTCATCGGCCTTGCTGCAATGTTTGACCCGCCGAGACCGGAGGTTAAAAAGGCGATTGATGAGTGCCACACTGCCGGTATCAGGGTAATTGTGATGACAGGCGACTATGGCTTGACTGCCCAGTCAATTGCCAGAGAGGTAGGCATAGGCGGCGATAGCCCGAAGATTGTGACAGGCATTGAGCTTTCAAAACTTTCCCACAGAGAATTAAAGGAGCTCCTTAAAAAAGGCGAGACAATATTTGCAAGGGTTGCGCCAAAAGACAAGCTCAGGGTTGTTTCAACATTGCAGGAGATTGGTGAGATTGCGGCTGTTACTGGCGACGGCGTAAATGATGCGCCGGCTTTGAAAAAGGCTGACATAGGCATTGCAATGGGCATGCGCGGAAGCGATGTGGCAAAGGAGTCAGCGGAGATAGTTCTGGCAGACGACAATTTTGCAACCATTGTGGAGGCGATACGGGAAGGGAGGGCAGTCTATGCAAATATAAGAAAGTTTGTGACATACATCTTTGCAAGCAATATCCCTGAGATTGTTCCGTTTATTGCATTTGTCTTATTCAAGATACCTTTGCCCCTGACCGTGATGCAGATACTGGCTGTTGATTTGGGTACAGATGTTGTTCCTGCCCTCGGTCTTGGCGTGGAGCCGCCTGAAAAGGGGATTATGAGCCAGCCACCAAGGCCAAAGACAAAAAGGCTTCTGGATTTTTCCCTTCTTGCAAGGGCATATCTCTTTCTTGGGCCTATAGAGGCAATCTTGTGCATGGCCGGGTTTTTCTTTGTTTACTGGTCAAGCGGCTGGCGTCCCGGCATGGAGATGGCTTCAGGCGGTATTGTCTACACAACAGCAACAACCATGACCCTTGCAGGCATTGTCGCATCACAGATAGGGAATGTGTTTGCATGCAGGGCAGAAAAGGAATCTGTCTTCAGCGCGGGGTTTTTTAAAAACAGGCTTGTGTTGTTCGGCATTTTGGTTGAGGTGGTGCTTATATTGCTGCTTACATATATTCCTTTCATGCAGGGCGTTTTTGGCCTTGCGCCGCTGGGATTGAGAGAGTGGGCATTTTTACTATCCTTTCCAGTAATTGTGTTAATAATGGAGGAGGGGAGGAAAAGGGTGATAAGGGGAAGAATACAAGATTAAGGTTAAAAATAAGGTCAAGACCAGGATTTGAATTTTTCTGCCTCAACCTTAACCTCAACCTCAAACTCAACCTGATTTCAGTATTGCTCCCTCACCTCTTCTTTCACCCTCTCTGCCTTCACCTTTACAATCCTTCTCCCTTCAACATCCACGACTGTAAATCTATATCCCTTGTAAAAAACGAACTCACCGCCGCGAGGTATCTTCTGGAGTTTGGAATACATAAAGCCAGCCAAGCTGTTGAATTGCTCTGTTTCTTCAAAGGGAAGTCCAACATCTATCATATCCCTGAGCTGCGCTGAGGCGTCTATGACCATTGTGCCGTTTTTCAGCCTTTCTACAAGCCCGCCCTTTTCTATATCATATTCATCCTCTATCTCGCCGACGATTTCTTCCAGGACGTCTTCTATGGTCACAAGGCCGTCAACCTCGCCGTGTTCATTTACTACAATAGCCATATGAATTCTTCTTCTCTGCAATTCTCTTAAGAGGCGGCTTATCATGACAGTGTCAGGCACAAAATACGGCGGACGGATAAGCTCGCTTAGCACAAGAGGCTTTTTTTCCTCCATGATCTTGAAAACATCTTTGTTGTAAAGTATGCCAATGATGTTTTCTTTGGCATCGCGGTAGACCGGGTATCTTGAAAAACCGCTTTCCACTATAAATTTAAGAACCTGCTCTGGCGATGTATCTATGTCTATTGCATTAAACTTATGCTTGGGGACCATGATGTCCCTGACCGTTGTATCGGCAAACTCAAATACGCCGTGGATGAGGGCCTCCTCTGTTTCCTCAAATATGCCTTTTTGCCTTCCTTCTTTGATAAAATATTTAATCTCTTCTTCTGATATAAAAGCCCTCTCTTCAAGGCCTTTAGCGCCAAAGATTTTCAACACAAAATTGCTGGATATCGTAAGAAGCTTTACAAATACAGAGGCTGCCCTGGATAGGAAATCTAACGGCCTTGCAGATATGCAGGCGAGTTCTTCTGAATATCTAAGCGCGAGTGATTTTGGTATAAGCTCTCCGAATACGAGTGTTAAATAGGATATGGCTGCCACCACAATTACAACAGAGATGGGTTCTGCGAACTCACTGATAATTCCTACATGGGCAGACATTAAAAGTGGTTTCAACACCTCTATGGCTGCCACACCGCCGATGACCGATGCAAGGCTGCCTATTATTGTGATACCTATCTGAACAGTAGCAAGGAATCTGTCCGGGTCGCCCTTCAGTTGATTGACAATATCTGCGGAATGCATCCCCTTTTTGGATAATTCTTCTATCTTGCTCCTTCTTGCAGATATGATGGCTATCTCAGAACCTGAGAAGAATCCATTTGCAAGGATTAAAATTAATATTACTATGGCCTCAAGCCAAAGGCTTTCTAAAGACATAATACCCCCATAAAAAAATCAAAACTCAAAATGCAAAAGTCAAAACTGAAAGACTTTTTACTTTTCAGGTTTTACGCTGGAAATTTTGAGTTTTGGTGCGTAAGCTCACTCTTTATCAACTTTGAGCTTTGAGTTATGCAAGAATTGACCTGCATCTCAGTTGCTTGCTGTTCTTTTCTTTTTCAAAAGGTATAACAGGGTTAATATTGCAATTGTTATTATGGCGACGGCTAAAATGATGTGGCTGCTTTTGTTGACGGAAGACACTGCCTTATCTACATGTTCGCCAAAATAATAGCCTATATATACAACGATAGGGACATTTACAAGTGCGGCAAGAAAATCCATCATAAAAAAGTCAACTGCATTCATCTTAAGGGTGCCGGCTGTTATATGTATCCCCGCCCTTATCCCTGAAAGAAATCTTGCAAAAAATATTGTTCTTTTGCCATATTTTCTCAAATATCTCTGAGCCCGTGCCATCCTTTTTGTTGTGAATATCCAGCTGAAGCGGTGGTGGTTTATAATGCCGGCGCCCCAGTATCTTCCAATGGAATATAGCGTTAAATCCCCCACCAGAACCCCCACAATTCCTATAAAGACCGTCTGCGGGTAGTGAGTTAATTCCTGATATGCAAGATAACCCCCTATGGCAAGCGCTATCTCTTCAGGTAAAGGAACACCGAGGCCGCATAGAAAAAGAACTACAAAGAGGCCGATATAGGTAAAACTTTCAAGATACTGTGTTAGGATGGATACACTGCCAACCACACATTTCCTCGCCCATGTTTATCTTTTACCCCGCACCAACATAAAGCCACGGCTGTTAAGCCGTGGTGCGGGGTTTACAACACATGGCGCCTAAATTATAAAACACATCTTTCCCCAAAAATTGCGCAGTCTCGCCAAGTTCTTCTTCAATACGCAGCAATTGGTTGTACTTTGCAATACGGTCTATCCTTGAAGCAGAGCCTGTTTTTATCTGCCCTGCATTGGTAGCAACGGCTATGTCAGCTATTGTGGCATCCTCTGTCTCGCCGCTTCGGTGCGAGATTATGGCTGTATAGCCTGCCCTCTTTGCCATTTCAATTGCCTCTAAGGTCTCTGTGAGCGTTCCAATCTGATTCACCTTTATAAGGATTGCATTGCCAATGCCCTCTGTAATACCCTTTGCCAAAATTTTTGTATTAGTAACAAAGAGGTCATCTCCAACAAGTTGAACCTTTTCACATAGTCTTTCTGTCAGGCCTTTCCACCCCTTCCAGTCATTTTCTGAAAGGCCGTCCTCAATAGAGATGATGGGATATGTCTTAACAAGTCTTTCATAATAGTCAATCATTTTTTCAGAAGATAGACTTTTGCCTTCGCCTTTAAGATTGTAGACCTTTTTTGAAGGGTCATAGAATTCGCTTGCTGCTGCATCAAGGGCAATTAAGATATCTTTGCCGGCTTTATATCCAGCGGCATTTATAGCCTCCATTATCAATTCAATGGCCTCTTCATTTGTCTTTAATGAAGGGGCAAAGCCGCCTTCGTCGCCAACAGCGGTATTTAATCCCTTCTTTTTCAGAATCGATTTAAGATTATGAAAAACTTCAACACCCATCCTGATTGCATTATTAAAATCCTCTGCTCCAACAGGCATTATCATAAACTCCTGAAGGTCAAGGCTGTTGTCAGCGTGGGCCCCGCCGTTTATGATATTCATCATAGGCACAGGCAGGGTATTTGCGCTTACACCGCCTATGTGTCTGTAGAGGGGAATACAGAGAGAGTTGCTGGCAGCCTTTGCTGTTGCGAGTGATACTGCAAGTATTGCGTTTGCGCCAAGCTTGCCTTTATTATCAGAGCCGTCAAGCTCAATCATCGTCCTGTCTATGAGAACCTGGTCAAGGGCATCCATGCCGACGATCTCAGGCCCTATCTTGCCGTTCACGTTTTCTACTGCATTTAAGACCCCTTTGCCGAGATATCTTTTCTTGTCGCCGTCCCTAAGCTCTACAGCCTCATGTTCGCCCGTAGATGCGCCTGAAGGCACACCAGCCCTTCCCATTGAGCCGTCTTCCAGAACAACCTCTGCCTCAACAGTAGGATTACCCCTCGAATCAATAATCTCTCTCGCAAAAATATCAATAATTGTGGTCATAGAAAGCCTCCATATTCTTATGTGTAGAAACAATTGAGTATAAAATTTAATTAATATGCGGGCAATGGGCTATAGTTTAGAGGCTATGGGTTTTGCATATAGCCTGTATTTTTGAGTATCATTATACTTTTCAAGGTTAAAAATGCAAGGTAAAAAAGGTAACTACAGGCTATGGGTGATGGGCAAGAGGCTATTGGCAATAAGGGAAATCTATAGCCCATTATTGCAGTTTCATCGCCGAGACAGCCTCTTTCAGTTTAGACACTATCCATTCATATTCATCCATATCTTGCTGTCTTGCTTTGAAATTAATTGTTTCAGGATATATCGGTTTTCCAAAGGTTATGGTTATTTTATGCGGTTTAATCAATATGCCTCCTATAGGCATGGCTTCATATGTCCCCTTGATATAGGTTGGCACTAAGGGGGCATTAATCTCTTTGGCTAATATCCCAACCCCCTTTTTAAAAGGAAGGAGATTGCCGTCATGGGTTCTGCCGCCCTCTGGAAATATGCAGATGGATTTACCCTTTTTCAATATATGACCCGCCATCTGTAATGCCCGTTTTAGGTAGCTTTCCGGGTCTATTGGTATTGTGTGCAGGACGTGAGTAAGCGGAGAGGTAAGCCAGTGGGTAAAATATTGCTGCAATCCAAGAAAATATAAATCCATAAACGATTTGACCGGAATACCTGCCGCTATCGCAAGGCCGTCTAAGTAGCTGGCATGGTTTGGTGTGATTATATAAGGAGGCTTAGGTATATTTTCTATGCCTTTAACCTCCAGCCTGAAAAAGATTTTTCCCGCAAGCATTAAAAGACCAAGGCCGAAATATATAAACACCCGCGTCAAGAATCGGTTATGCAGGCCTGCGGACTTTAAATCTTCTGCTGATGGTTCAGCTTTTAAAATATCCTGCCACCCTTTGGATATCGTTGTTGCAAGGCCTTTTCCAATATCTTTTTGGAATGCCTCTATTTTTACAAGCAGATCTCGCACCGTGTAGGCGTCAACTCCAAATGTGTCAGGCAGTTCCATCGAAAAGGCGCTGCTTAATGCAACTAATAACTCTACCCGTTTCAGGGAATCTATGCCGAGGTCAAGCTCAAGATTGTGGTCTAATCGTATCGGCCTTTTATCCGTGAGCTTCTTTATCTGCGCCGCAATCTTTTGCCCTGTGTGACTTTCAATTACCTCTTCTTCAATTACCCCTTCTCCGGGGGTCTCAGGCTGCTTTTCTTCAGGCTTGAGCCTCTCTTTTACAGCATATCTTTTAAGTTTTCCCAGTGTAGTCCTCGGGAGAGGAGCGGGAGATACTTCATATCCCATAATGCGCTTATAAGCCGGAAGCTGCATTGACAATTTATTCAATTCCCATTTCACTGCCTCATTAAAATTCGCAATATTATGCTCCTTCATATAATCCGTATTTGGCACAATTACAGCCTTTAGCTCATCCGCAACGTCAGTGTGTTTTTCAATGCCCAGGACGCAGACTTCTTTGATAAGCGGGCTTTGAAGGTAATGTTTTTCTATCTCTTCAGGATAGATGTTTTTGCCTGATGAAAGCACGACAACCTCTTTTGCCCTGCCGGTAATGTATATGTAGCCGTTTTTATCCATATATCCCAGGTCTCCTGTATAAAGCCACCCGTCCTTCAGAATCTTTTCAGTCTCTTCAGGATTTTTATAATATCCCTTCATAACATTTGGTCCACGCACTATTATTTCGCCTGTTCCATCCTTATCAGGATTATTGATTTTTACTTCTATCTCAGGTAATGGCACTCCAACAGAGCCGATTTTTGTCTTATTTAAGGGGTTAAAGCTTATCACAGGCGATGTCTCTGTAAGGCCATAGCCCTCAACAACAGTAAATCCGAGGCTGTTTAAATCCTTAAATATCTCAGGATCAAGCTTTGCGCCGCCGCTTGCAAAAAATCTGAGCCTTTTGCCGAATCTCTCATGCACGGATGAAAAGATGAACTGGCCGAGGTTTATGCCCGTTTTGTCTCTTATAAACCCTGAGAGCCGCATGAGAAGAAAAAATATTCGGCTTATAAGTGAAGGCAGCCCGCTTATTTTATCTATTATCCCGCGTCTCAGCATGGCAAAGAGTTGTGGAACCCCAATGAGAATAGTCACACCCTTTTCCGTTATTGTCTTCAAGATATCAGGGCCTTTGAGGCTTTCAAGATACACAACCCTTCCGCCGATGCACAGAGGAGCGAGGAAATTGGTCATGAAGGGATATGAATGGTGAAGCGGAAGGATTGATAAAATGCAGTCATCTTTCTCAATAATATTTGCCTCTATGATGCTCTTTGCATTGGAGAGGAGGTTTCTGTGAGTTAACATCACGCCTTTTGGTGTTCCGGTTGTGCCTGATGTATAAATGAGCGATGCTATGTCATCAGGATTTAATGAAGGGAATGAATTCATGCAGGGATGCCGTATAATCTTTAAGAATTCCTCGCTATCAAGGTTTATGACCTCAATTGCCCCGGCCATCTCGTCCCCTTCTCGCAAGGGGGGGCTGAGGGGGGGCAGGTTTTTTAAACTCTTTTCTGATGTAAATATGGCCTTGCTTTCAGAGTGCTGCAAGAGATTTTTTATCTCATCTTTGCTAAGCTGAATGTCTACCGGCACGGCCTCTGCGCCTGCGAAAGATATGCCAAGGTAGGCAATCCCCCACTCAGGCCTGCCTTCTGAAAATATAACTACCCTATCCCCCTTTTTAATATTTTTGGAAGAAAGAAATGAGGCGATGGATTTTGCCGAGGAGATAATATCCTTATAGGTATACCCCCTGCCTTCAATTTCAAGGGCAATGCTGTCCATGTTTTTCTTTGATGCCTCTTCAACTGTCTTCGGTATGTTAATCCAGCTTGATATTCGGTCCACCTCCCTTCACCGTTCTCAGAATTATCAGGCCTGCAAAAAAGAATGCAGCTACAGAAAGGATTGCAGGCCGCTGACTTCCAAAGGTGGTGGATACATAGCCGAATACAAGCGGGCCTATGATTGCGGATGATTTACCCGCCAATGAATAAGCGCCGAAGTATTCTGCCTCTCTCCCTTCAGGCACAAACTGCGTATAAAATGCCCTTGAACCTGCCTGAACAGTGCCAAGTCCAAGCCCTGCAAACGAAGCCAGCACCCAGAACTGAGCCTTTGTCTGGATAAAAAAGGCTAAAGTTGCAACTAATGTCCACATGAAAAGGGCAAGCGTAACCACATTCTTCGGCCCCCATGTATCTGTTGGCCGCGCCATAACAAATGCGCCGATGAGCGCTGAGACCTGGACTATTAAGTAAAGAAATATCAGCTCCTGAGCCTTGAATCCGAGGGTGGTTGCGGCAAATATGCCGGAAAATACTATTACGGTATTTACTCCATCCTCGTATATGAGATAAGAAATCAAAAACCTTCTTGGCTCTTTTCTCTGCCAAATTTCTTTCAGAGTCCCGATAGTATACCTGAATCCATCAATCCCTGCCTGAATTGCAGAAGAATTCCCTCGCACATCTGATGGCAGAAAGATAAATGCCGGCATTGAAAAGAATGCAAAAAACATAGCTACCATAAGCCATGTGGCCTCAAATTGTCCTGCCTTTACCAGAGGCATGGCAATGAGGAGAGACAGAATAGAGCCGGCATAGCCGACTCCAAACCCCCATGAAGATACCCGTCCCTGATACTCTTGAGGCGCTATTCTTGGAAGAAAGGAGTTGTAAAAAACAAGCCCGCCTTCCATACCGATATTGGCTAAGGCTATAATCAAAAACCCTTCAAAGAATTTTCCTTTTTCAAGGGTAGAGAGGCTTGCAATGGCTGATACGCTCAGCAAGGTGTAGATAAAGAAAAGCCTCTTTCTTAAGCCGCTGTAATCTGCAATGCCTCCCAAAAAAGGGGAGGACAGCGCAACTATTGCCATGCTTGCCGATATAGCCCTTCCCCACCATAGATCACCCAAGCCATTGTTATTTCCAACGATGACATTTACATAATAGACAGGAAAGACAACTGATGCTATGACAGCAGAGTAGCTGGAGTTGGCAAAGTCAAAAAGTGTCCAGCTGATGATATGTCTTTTATTTAACTCCATAGAGGTTTTCATAGAAGTAATAGCAGCAGAATGACGTTGCCTTGAGCTATCTTCTGCGGCTGTTTCTTTTTCTCAGCCCCTTAAAAAAGTCCTTCAAAATCTTCCCGCATTCCTCAGCCATAACGTCTGTTGACAGCTTAATGCGATGGTTTAAACGCTTGTCATTGGATATGTCGTATAAAGAGCCTGCTGCGCCTGCTTTTGGGTCAAAACAGCCGAATACGAGCCTTTCTACTCTTGCCTGAATCAATGCGCCCATGCACATAGTGCATGGCTCTAAGGTAACATAGATAGTGGAATTCGAAAGGCGCCATCTTTCGAGTTTTTTAGCGGCTTTTTTGATGGCAATGATTTCTGCGTGGGCAGTGGGGTCAGCAGAGGTTTCTTTAAGATTGTGGCCTCTTGCTATGATTTTATTGTCAGATACTATGACAGCGCCGATAGGGACTTCTTTTTTTTTATAAGCCTTCTCCGCCTCTTTCAGAGCCTCTTGCATAAAAAAGGTTTCAAGTTGCAAGTTGCGAGCTGCAAGTCTTGACTTGAATCTTGAATCTTGCATCTTGCAGCTTTCTTTGCATCTTGAATCTTGCATCTTGTTTTTTTCTGGTGCGCCCAGAGGGATTCGAACCCCCGACCCCTTGGTTCGTAGCCAAGTACTCTGTCCAACTGAGCTATGGGCGCAAGGCCGTGATTTGTTAGCACATATTTTTAACATCTTTACGATATGAGAGTCAATCCCAAAACTTAAGCCTGCATAATAAAGAAAATTGATCCCAAAAATAGGCCTTAATTTTTGGGTTGATAATATATATATGTTGTCAACAAATAGATTTGTCCGCTTTTAGAGCAAATGAATTGTCCACTTTTAGATTGGCAGGAAAGGCA
>Ga0209211_10001686_pt1 | contig 40835 bp, 39 predicted proteins | sample RifGroA2_FD_183992 | JGI IMG/M metagenome (GOLD analysis project Ga0209211, IMG submission 183992) | Groundwater microbial communities from Rifle, Colorado, USA - Groundwater A2 (SPAdes) (version 2) | ecosystem: Environmental > Aquatic > Deep subsurface > Groundwater | place: Rifle, Colorado...
AAAGACAAACTGGCCAATAACCAGCGGGAGTCCCTGGAAGAAACCGTCCAATCTTTTATTAATGCAGTCACCGGAAGAACTTACAAATACAAATTTTCTTAATCAGTTTGTTTTGGGTTTGCTATATGTTGCGGGGAGTGGAAGAAATCAGAACCTTATTTATCTAAATAATTGCAAAATATTTTGACTTCATGAGGTAAAGGGTAATATACTAAATACATTTAATTAAAAAAACCACCAAAAAGGTGGTTTTTTTATCTCTAGTTGCGGAGCCGGGAGTCGCACCCGGTCTAGGAGATTATGCTATCTGTACTCCTTGATTACTCAAGGTGTCGGACTATATCTTCATCTTTCACTTATCTTTAATAAGTGGGAAGAGTTCAGCGCGTAGTCTCTACGGATAAATTGGCCAAATTTATTTAGTTTGCTCATGCGGTCAAGAAAATTGATCCGATCGCTTGATGCACTAAAGTTTCTTCTTTTTAATGCTTTATCAACAAACTCTCTCATCAAAATTGCTTGTTCTTTTTTACCTATGATATAGGGTAACGATGTATCGATTAAATGTAATATCGAAATATAATTTCTTATATCTAATCGTTCAAGTAACCGGGATTTAGAATTTCTGGGATTTTTTAGGGTAAATTTAACTCCCAGTGTATTTAAAATTCTTCTACACTCCTCAATAATCGCTAGATTAGAATTAGTTATTGTAATACTGGCTGTAGGTGTGATTATTATATTTCCATTTTTTGATTTATTTGTTCTCCTGAAAATAGAAAAACACCCTTCCCCATCTATTATACCGGCAAGCCAAGCAATTTGACTTGATTGCATATAGTCATATCGTACTAGATGCAAAATAAATTTGTCAAAGATCTTTCCTCGGTATTACCCTAAAAAATTGTACGCAATTTTTTAGGGTTTCACCGATATGGCTGAATTCTATTCTTGATTTTCATCAAGATAGGCCCATATTTGAGCCTCCTGTGCTACTGTACACTACCCCGCGGTAAAACTGTACCTATTATAACAAAAAGAATGAATATGTCAATCAATTTGACTTTAATTAAATATTGATCTATGCTAATAATAGTTACATATGATCTATATCTTTTTATGACAAAAATAAAACTAAAAAAAGAAGCCATTGGCTTAAGAAAGCAAGGATTCGGCATAAAAACAATCTCTTATAAATTGAATGTTTCTTCTTCTACGGTAAATAGATGGTGTAAAGACATACTGCTAACCCCTGAACAGATATTTGAATTAAAAAGAAGATCCCGAGACCCCTACTATGGAAAAAGACTGAAATACATAAATTCGCTTAAACAAAAAAGACTTGACGCGATTGATAAATTGAGGGGAAAAGGAATAAAAGAAGTAGGAAAACTTACAAAAAGAGACGTCTTTATTGCGGGAATAGTGATGTATTGGGCAGAAGGATTCAAAAAAGACAGAAGATTAGGATTTGCCAATTCTGATCCAGCTATGATAAAATTCTTCCTAAACTGGCTCATTAATAACTGCAAAGTACCAAAAAAGGATATTCGTCTAAGAGTAGGTTTAAACATATCCCATAAAGACAGAGTTCATGAAGTAGAAAAATTCTGGTCGAATGTGTCTGGTATTTCTATTAATCAGTTCCAAAAACCTTTTTTTCAAAAATTTATCTGGAAAAAAGCGTTTCCTGAACCGAATAAATATTTCGGAGTACTAAGAATAAGAGCAAACAAGCAATTAGATCTTTTTAGAAAGATATCTGGTTTGATTGATGGACTAAAATTATATACGGCAGGGTAGCTCAATGGTGGAGCAGTGTCTTCATAAGGCAACGGCTGAGGGTCCGAGTCCCTCCCCTGCTACTTGATAAACAACTTCACCCACTTTTCCCAATTAGACAGCTCAACTGAAGGAGTAGGAGTGACCGGTGAAGTAATAGTAGGCAATACTAATACTATCTCCCCTTCTTTACCTAAATTCAGTTTGTTTCGTATCTGTTTTTCTATATATTCGGGACTTTCCACTTTTGCCAAATCTCTTTTCAGATTCTGCTGTTCCTGCTTGGCTTCTACTAATTTCTTCTCAGTGTCGCTGATAATCTTTTTTTTTGTGCCCAAAGTCGCTATTGATCGCACCAGACTAATAGAGAGAAAAATAACAACCAGTAAAATAATAAAGTTTATAAGTCTTATCTTAAGCATAAATTTCCTTTTTTAGCCTCGTGTTGACAAAAAACCCTTGAAGTAGTATTATAGGCTTCATGGCAAACGAACCTCAATCTAATTTATCCGTGGCGCAGGATCAGTTTATCAAATATCTTGAAAGCCAAAGAAGGGCTCACGCCACTATCTTAGCATATGGCAAAGATATCGACCAACTGACCAATTTCCTTACCGATATGGGGAAAGAACAGGTAGCCCAGGTTGAAAGAAATGATCTGGAAGGCTTTCTGAAAAAGCTCTCTGTAGATGGATATACACCAAAATCTTTATCCAGAAAAATCAATTCCATCAAGACTTTTTACCGATTCCTTAAGACCAATAACATGATCACGGCCAATCCCGCTACAGAAATTGCGCATCCTAAATACGAGATGAAACCGCCTAGAATTCTCAGTAAAATCGAATACAGAGCTCTTCGTGATGCCTGCAGATCAGATGTCAGAACTTATGCGATTGTGGAACTTTTCCTTCAAACAGGGATAAGAATCGGAGAGCTGGCAAATCTTAAACTTGCCGATGTCAGAACAAATGAACTTTACATAGCTCCCCAGGAAAGCCATCTGGAAAGAACAGTACCACTCAATAAAGCCGTCAAATCAGCTCTTGATGCATATCTTAAAATCAGACCGAAAACAGAAAATCCCACATTGTTTGTCACAAAAACAGGAAGACCCTTATTGGTCAGAAATATCAGAACGACAATTGACAGATACTTTAAAATTGCAGGCATTGAAGGAGCCAAAGTAAACGACCTTCGACACACCTTCATCGCCCACCACCTCATGAGCGGAACACCGCTCACAGTGATCAGTAAACTCGTCGGCCATAAAAGACTCTCCACCACAGAAAAATATCTTGACCTCGTCAAAGACAAAATGCCCGAGAAAGTCAAACTCGAGGAGCTTTAATATGGAAAGACCATTATTGCCACCAGTTTCAGATCAGTTTCCAGAAACCCCTAAAGAGGGGGGACAGATCATCCTCTTAGATTAACTCCACAACTTGCAAGAGCAGCTAGAGATGAATTGGATGCTACCTCAAGAGAATATTTACACAAAAGAAGAAAAAGAAAATCAAAGGATGTGTTTAGGTTTAGAAAATAATATTGCTTCCTCATCACGAGACCAGTGAACAAAAATCCTGTGTTATAATATCCATAATGAAACCAGGAATCCGAAATATCGAAAGCGTCTTACCCCATCATCAATTAGCCAAACTGCCGAGAAGAGAACGACCGAAAGTTTTCCATCTTCATACAAGAAATAGCCGTTTCTCAAAAGGTGTTGAAATGGCAATTCAAACTCAAGGATATCATCCTACTATCAAAAGAAGAGAGTGGAATGTTGTGGCAGTATTAGATTCTGATCATGGAGAAAGAAACATTATTGCTTATCCTTTAACAAAACCATATAGAAGATCTGCTTCCTGAATACACCATGGAGAATAAATTGCGGGATTTCTTTTAATTTCTTCTAAAAATATTTCCCGATCCATCCATTTCCAATCATCAATTTCCTCCTTATTCGGCTTAGGTTCTTCGTCTGAGTAAGCAATGAGTATCGGACAAATCTCGTTCTCCTCTATCCCGTTTTTATCAGCAAATTTGTAACGGTAATTTGATACTTTTCGTATGAGGGTCTCACCCTCAGAAGGGTGAGACCCTCCGAGGATAATTCCTAATTCATATTTCAGTCGTCTGGCTGTTGCCTCCTCGACACTCTCCCCCGGTCCGGGATGACCGCAGACTGTATTGGTCCAAACTCCCGGAAAAGTTTTCTTTGTGCTTGCGCGTTTAGTGAGGAGTAATTGTTTTTTGGAATTAAATAAAAAAAGAGAAAAGCCTCTATGAAGTGGGGTATTATGAGAATGAATTGTTTCTTTATCCGCAGTCCCTATCTCGTTATTTTTATCGTCAACTAGTACAACTTGTTCCATCGGTGCGCCCGCTTGGTATCGGACCAAGTACCTGTTGTTTATAAGACAACCGCTCTACCAATGAGCTACGGGCGCAAAAGTGGCTATATTTTACCAGAAATGTACCACGAGTACCATGAGTATCACGGGCTAATCTGAGATTTATAGCGGAAAAGAAAATACTGCTCTTCTCATTTCAGATATCAAGCCAAATTCTTCATTTTTCGGGAGAAGACTTGTTAATCTATAAGTTAACAATAATAACTCCCTCATCTTCTGCCAGACCAGCAATTTATGATAGCTTTTTTCAGATTTATCCATAGCCCATGGTACTCTTGCTATCCTTGGTACTCAAGGTACTCTTAAATAAAACATTCCCATGATACTCGTGCTACCCATGATACTCGTGATACTCTTACAATTTCGCCCGCTGCCCAATTTCCATTTCCACAAGCTCTCTGGGCTTTCCGTATTTGAGTCTGGACAATTGAATAATAGCATCAGCTACCTGCATATTGTCTTTTCTTTTTTCCTCAGCCATATTTTTCCTTAAATCTACAGAAAAAGGCGGCACTGGTTTATTGTTTACGATCGTATTTACGTAAGCATTATAAACGTCTACGTTAATCAAATCATTTTCGTTAAATACGGGGGTGAACCAGTGATGCAAATAATTGGCATCAGTCACTCCGACACGAAATGCGACCAACGTACCCACATTTCCGAAGACCGCATTTTTCACTTCCTCTTCCATCTGTCCGATAAACTGGTTTGCCACAATAAGGTTCAATCTGTATTTTCTGGCCTCGGAAAGTATCTGGGCAAAATCAGGAGTGGCAAAGTTCTGGAACTCATCTACATAAAGGTAAAAATCACGCCTTTGGTCTTCCGGCATATCCTGCCGGCTCATGGCAGCAATTAATATTTTCGGCACTAAGATTAAACCTAAAAATGAAGAGTTTTCTTCCCCGAGTCTTCCTTTGGCAAGATTTACCAATAATATTTTCCCCTCATCCATCACTTTCCTGAAATCAAAAGCGGTTTTCCCCTGTCCTATAATATTTCTCATGAGTTTATTTGTAATGAACCGGCCGAATTTGGAGACGATATAATCCAGAACCTCTGATTTATGAAAGTCAGAAGTCTGGGCAATCTGGTCCGTCCAGTAACGGCGGACAATAGGATCATCCACTTTTGGAAGAAGTTCCTGGACAAAAGCCGGGTCAGTCAAAACACGGACGACTTCTACAAAAGAGTTACCGGGTTCTGCCATCACCGTCAACATGGCATTTCTGATAGCATGTTCAAAACGGGGACCGATAATACCGGTCTTCTGCGGATCATAAAGCTTGTACATGAGACCGACAATTGAAGTCACCACATAATGTTTCTGTTCTTCCGTGTATGCTTCCAGCATGTTGATACCCAATGGTCTTTCTGTATCAGAAGGATCAAAGATGATGACATCCTCTGCCCTCTCAGGTGGAATTCTTTTAAGTATTCCGTCGATCAAATCTCCGTGAGGATCAATCACCGCCACTCCCCGCCCTGCTTTGATATCCTGGTTTACCATTTCCTTAAGAAGCTCTGATTTCCCGACTCCGGTTTTTCCAATAATATAAAAATGCCGCCGCCTATCATCCAAACCTACATAAACCGGTTTACTCATGCCTCTAAAAACACTTTTACCAATAAATAATCCGGACGTAGGAATTTCTGCGGGAGCTGGTGCTTTTTTGGCGTTTACCCAGTAAATATTTGGTGTCTCAATTGATTTATTCGGGAAATGAAAAATGGTAGCAAGTTCTTCGGAACTAAGTACACTGTAATGCTTTTGCGGCCAGTTGAAAATCGGGAAATAGCGGTAAATGAAATCTATCATGAAAGTGCTTTTGATGAAATTTTTGACTGAAGTGAAGCTATTCAGGTCGGAAGAAAACAGATTAAAAACGGATTTGAGATTGGAAAGATGCATCTTGGCACTCTCGGAACTGGTCGATGCTACAACTATACGGACAACAGTATTAAAGCCGGGCTTGGAAACTTTATTGTCTATCATGTCCAAAGTTCGGGGATCTACTTTATACTGAGCCTTTTCCGGGTTAGATTCCTGTTTTTTGGTAGTCGTGATATATCCTTTGCCTAATTTTTTCCATTTACCGTCAGTCGGTCCAACGATAATTTGAATGACAGCGCCTTCCCCCTGCTGCATTTTGGCCAATGATGAAGTCAGAGAAGAAAGCGGATCAACCGGAAGATCTTTGTAGACTTTAATCGGATTGTAATCGACTCCTTTGAGTTTGAGCGCGTCAAACTCGACTTTGCCTTTTTCATCAAATATGTTGTACTCGTCAACTATATTTATCTCTGCCCCCGGATAAGCCCCGTTTATCTGCTTTTCAAGCATATCCTGAAGTTTCTTAGGACAGGAAACATAAAATTTGATCTCCCCGGGACGGGCAACTATTTCAAAAGACAGATGGTCTTTTGCTTTGAGAAATGAGAGAAAACCGCCTCCTCCCCCGATTGAAGACAACGATGAAAAAAATTGTTCTGCCGCATCAATTTTCACTTCATTATCATGAGGAACGGCCACATTCAGAAGGACAAAATCCAGACTCTTTTTCTCCCTGTCTTTATGCTTCATCCAAAGCACAAATGCCACTCCCAGAAGGAATAAAAAGCCGCTGACCACCAGAAGAACCAGGAGGCTGATAAGTGCCACTTCTATTCTGTAATATAAGTCTGAAGGCAGAAATTGATCCACAATAGTTAATTTAAAATTTAAAATTTAAAAATAAAAATTCCATAATTTTATTTACCCTGTAAAATTTCATCAGGAATTTTGGAGGGCATTTTAATTTTTTCATTTTCCATTATTTCGCTTCTACTCTCATAATCTTCCCATGTACTACTTTAATGGTCATGTGTGCCTGTTTGAGTTTTCTCACACACCAAGCAGCTAACCAGTGTAAAGCGGAAGTAATTTGTGCATGAAGACCGGCCACTACCTGCTGGTCGGAGATGGGCAAGACAACCGTAGTTGCGGTTGAAGAAGTGACTGGAGTTCCGGCTCCGACAGAAGTCACACCGAGTTTTTTTACATCCGGAGGAAGTTCTATTACTTCCTTGTGCACTCTAGCCCCCATCTCCTTAACCTCTTTCGGAAGCTCCATTTCAAGAGAGGATTCTTTTAATATTTCACCCGTCTTTACCTCCCCAATCGCTCCCCCTTCTTTACCTATCCCTGTTGTTCCGGGAGAAAACTTTGCGGGAAGAGATGGTTTTTTATTTAAATCATCATTATTTGTAGTCATATCAATTCCATTATAAGCTACTTAAACCAAAATAAGAAATCCCGATTTGGGATCTAAATTTTGATAAATTATTCCCGTTTTTCTCACTTTCTTCTGATTGTATCCATTCATATTCCCCATATTATTTAAATGTAAAAAAGGGGCTTCAAAACGATTATGAATTGAGATATTATTAGAAACAAAATTTTTTACACTCCTTTGATTCTCCCCTTTTTCTTTGAAGCTTTGAAGCTTTGAAGCTTTTACCCTGAGTTTAGTCGAAGGGTTGAAGTTTTCTTTTCTTCTTTTTCTTTTATAAATAAAGCCCGATTCTTTAACCTTCAATCTCCTGCCCAATTTTTCTCTTCTTTTCGAAAGAATCTCTTTGATTTTTCTAAATTTTAATTCTTTCCTGCCCTTCCTGGTCCTCCGTTCTGGGTTCTTAGTTCTAAGTAATAACTTTCCCTCTTTATTTCTCTTGCTCCGAGCAAAATCGAGGAGTTGAAGCTTTGCTTCTTTTAATCTTCTCTTTCTCCCTTCCTTACCCTTAATTTTCCTGGTCCTAAATTCTAGATTCTTAGTCCTTGGTTCTAAGTTCTTGGTTCTAAGTTTTCTTATCCCCTTTTTCTCCTTTTTCAATTTCGTCCTTTCTTTCGAAGACTTAGACACTCTTTGCTTATCTTTTATTTTAATATTTTTCTTCTTTCCTGTTTCTGCTTTTCTTTTTGGAAGTTCAGCGGAGGTTACAATTACTCCAACTCTTTCACCTTTTTTCTTTTTTGGGATTATTACCGAACCTTCCATTTTAGCTGTTCTTTTCTGTGCTTTTTTCTCCATTTTCCCTGCCTTCTCTTTTGCAGGCTTTTTATTCTCCGTATTCTTTTCTTGCAACGAAAAAGGCACCGAAACATTGGTTGTGGTTTTTGAAGCCACAAACACTTCAACTCTTTTGGTCTTTTTCCTGACAGACTTTACTTCTTTACCAACCATTTCCTTTTTTCTCTTTGGCAACTCTCCGCCTTTTAACGAATCTTCAATTTTTAATTCCTTTGCTTCTTTGCTTCTTTTACCCTGAGCGGAGTCGAAGGGTTGCTTCTTTGAAGCTTTTTGACCTTCTCTTATATAGTTTATCGATTGCATCGCCTTGTCTCCAATTTTATCCAGCGCTTTGTAAGCCGCATCCAGACCTTTTGAAACTGCTCTCACCCACATATTTATGGCTGTAGCCACATCCGGCTCTTTTTGGATAAGATCGAGAAGTCTCTGTCGTACACGTGCTATTCTTTCCCTTTCCTGTTCTGTTTCCCCCGGACTGAATGTTTTTGCTTCTTCTTTAAACTTAGACAAATAATTATTTTTTTCCATCCGCCGGTCGGCCGTATAAGTTTTTTCAATCGTCGGAGCTACCCGAAGAGGTGTTATGAATAAATCAGGATTATATGAAGTGATAGTGGTCTGTAATAGATCGGAATTTGTAATAGGTTTATCAGATGCAAATTTGAGCCCTCCCTGGGAAATATTTTCCATAAATTTCGTTCTCTCCCCCTGGGTTAACTCCAAACGTATAGCTGCTCCCTGTACCCTATTTTCACCTGCTTTTTTGGTCCAGGTATAAAGGAAACTGTAATTATCCCCTTCTCCCGGAGAAATCCAGGCCACCTGAACATCTCCTTTTGCAGATAGAATTGTTTTTTCTCTTGCCTTAAGTGTCTTAAGAGTCAGTCCGCCGTTTTCTTCCGGATCAGTCAACTGATCAATCGTTCCGTAGGGAGAAACCAGCCTCCCGTTTTCTACTCCCCATGAAAACTTATGCATTTTGTTGCCCCACTCAAATTCCTGTTTTTGAGTGAGTAAATTATCCACTATCCCCCCGCTTCGGGTGAAACTTTTCATTGCCTTCACGCGGTCCCCGCCATTTTGTCCCATCAGACGCTTGAAGGCGTAGGATTCAGTCCTTCCTCCCATTGCCCCCGTATGTCCGTTTCCGCCTGATAGTGCTCTTGCGTCTACTTCCATAAAAAAACCTCGGTTTCCCGAGGCAAAATTTGTCAAAATTAGACTATTTGGTCTAATTTGACAAATTAATTTCCTGCTCGGGATTAATATTAAAGGTTAGTTCCGGACTTTACCGTTGCGGCACAGTGCCTGAATTTCACAGGCTTCCTAAACCTTTAAGCTTTATACCAAATAATTTCTTCTTTATTATCCTTCAAATTAAAATATCTGGCAAGTGTAAAAAAGAGATCTGAAAGTCTGTTCAAATATATAAGAATTCTCTTATCGACATCCTCTTCCTGTGAAAGTTTGACCGCCTGTCTTTCAACTCTTCGGGTCACGCTTCTTGCCAGATGGCTTAAACTTCCCAACTCACCTCCTCCCGGAAGAATGAAGTTGTTCAATTCCGGAAGTTTTGTCGATAACTCATCAATCAGTTTTTCCATTTCTTCTACTCTTTCCGGAAGGACAGTGAGCTCAAGAGGTGAACCGGCCAAATTTCCGCCGATCAAAAAAAGGTCTCCCTGAATCTCTGTAAGAAAGGATTTTATTCTCTCATCATTCGAATTACCAATTACTAATTTACTAGTTACCAATCCTATCAAACTGTTTAACTCATCCACTCCCCCGTAACTGTCAATTCTCGTATTACTTTTGAAAACTCTCTTCCCACCATAGAGGGAAGTTTCCCCACAATCACCTGTTTTTGTATAAATCTTCATAAGTTACTTAGGTGACTTAAGTTACTTAAGTAACTTAAGCTAACACTCCGAATATCCGCAGGAATAACACTTCTTACATCCCTCTTCGTAAGCTAAGCTTGCTTCTCCGCAAGTCGGACAAAGATCATAGTTTTGAGCGGTAGCCTGAAGAGCTAAAGACTCCTGAGTCACGGTTTGCTTGATCCCTTCTATTTTGGCGGTTGTGGCATGTCCGTTTGCGTGACTGTTTCTGACGCTAAATTCGAAATGAAGACCGAGAGCCTTGGCAATTGCGTCAGGGAGTGACTTCACCCTTTTTTCTCCAAAACCAACAGGTCTTGCTCCTCCAATTCCGATAAGTTCGTTAAAAACAAGTTTTGCCCTCTCTTTGGCCGCAACCGGAGAAGCAATTCTGAGAATTAAAGATGTAAGTCTTCCGATAGCTTCTGCCATCGCCTGTACATCAGAACCTGCTTTACCGACATTTATAAACATTTCCAAAGGCTCTTCATGACCGTTTGTGTTTATAGTCATGTAAGCAATGCCGACAGGAGTTTCTATTTGATATGTAGCACCCGTCACTTTAATCGGCCTGGGTTTTTTCTCCGGCACTACATATCCATCCATTTTAACCTGCTTCCCGTTGACTTTTTCTGCAGCTTTGGTATCCCGTTCCAGGACTCCGGGACGCGATCCTTCCCTCATGTATGCTATTCCCTTGCAACCTAATTTATAAGCCAGCATATATAGTCTTTTAACATCTTCAACTGTATGATTTTTGGGTGCATTTACAGTTTTGCTGATGGAAGCATCCGTGTAATATTGGATAGCTGCCTGTACTTTTACATGGTCCTCAGGAGTCAGTCCGTTTGCCGAAACGAAATAATCAGGAACGGGATCATTCGGATGTGCTTTTTTCCATTCTTCAAATAAAGGATGAAAAAGGACATGTTCGCCAAGTCTGTCACGTCTTATAAAAGAAAATTCATAGATTGGCTCTATCCCCGATGAAACTCCTGAAAGAAGTGATGTAGAACCGGTCGGAGCCTGTTGGAGCATGATAGAATTTCTCACACCTTGCTTGGTAACAGTTTTGTGAAGTTTCTCGGGAAGTCTTTTCAGGAAAACTCCCTGAGGATATTTTCCGGGATCAAATTTTGGAAATGCCCCTTTTTCCAGAGCCAGTGCCGCTGAAGTTTCGTAAGCTGCATCCCTGACTGTACTGTAAATTTTATCAATGAGCTTAAGCGACTCTTCACTTCCGTATCTGATTTTCATTTTAATAAGAGCATCTCCCAAACCCATCGTCCCGAGTCCCACTCTTCTCTCTCCTTCCAGTTGGACCTTTCTTATCCCTTCAAAGACATAAATATCCATGTCTATGATGTTGTCCAAAAATCTGAGGGCCACTTTGGCAGTTTCTGCCAATTTTTCAAAATTTAATTTTTCGTTTTCTACAAAAGCGGAGAGATTTAGAGATCCTAAATTACACACACCCCAAGGAGGAAGTCCCTCCTCACCGCAAGGATTTACGCAGTTTATCCTCTCAAAATAATTATTGTTGAGAAGTTTATTGTATCTTTCCATAAAGACCACGCCCGGTTCTGCCGATGCCCAAGCAGATTCACAAATGAGGTTCCAAAGATCGCGGGCTTTGATTGTCTTGTAAACGACTGTTTTTTTGCCTTTCCTTTCCCATTCAAAAAGGTCCCCGTCCCATTCTTTATCGTAACTGGGATCTTCGATGTCAGGAAATTTCAGTTCCCAATCAGCGTCTTTTTCGACGGCTTCCATAAGCCGGTCTGAAACACAGACGGAAAGATTGGCTCCCTGAATGCGGGACAAATCTTTTTTGACGGTAATAAATTCTTCTATATCGGGATGACTGTCCCAAAGCATGAGCATGAGAGCGCCCCTGCGGGTACCACCCTGTTGAATAATGTCATGAGTTGCTACACTGAAAAGCTCTGCCCAATTAATCGGGCCTGATGAAGTTCCATTAACCTTTTTGACCCTTGCACCTCTGGGCCTAAGTGAAGAAAGATTTATCCCTACTCCTCCACCGCGGGCCATAATCTCTACCATCTGCCCAAGAGTATCCAATATTCCCCCACGGCTGTCTTTTGGTGAAGGAATGACGAAACAGTTATAGAACGTAACTTTGTGTGGAGTCCCGGCTCCTGCCAATATTCTTCCTCCGGGAACAAATTTGAAGTCTTCCATCGCCTGATAAAACTTTTCTTCCCAGATTTTCTGATCTTTTTTCTTTTCGTTTTTGGCTACTCCTGTGGCAATTCTTCTCCACATCTCCTCCGGAGTCTTCTCTGTTGGTTCTCCTTTTTCATTCTTAAGAGAATATCTATCTAAGAAGACCTGTTGACGAATTCCAGTTAGTTCCATAGTTAATTTAAAATGGAAAAATTAAAATTTAAAATTTTCCCGGCAAATATTTTTAATTTTTTATTTTTAATTTTTAAATTAGTTTACAATAATTTCTGCAGTTCCTTTTCAAAGTCTTCTACGTCTACAAAACGACGAAAGACACTTGCAAACCGGATATAAGCAATTTTGTCAATTTTTTTAAGCCTGGTCGCTGCCAGTTGTCCTACTTTTTTACTTTCAATTTCCACACTTTCCAGACCCCGCAGCTCCTTTTCTACCTCATCTACTATTCTTTCTATATCACTGATACCAACCGTTGTTTTCTCGCAGGCTTTAAACACCCCGCTTCTCAGTTTCTCTCTGTCAAACTGTTCTCTTCTTCCGTCTTTTTTTATCACAGTAAGCGGTACTGTTTCAATCCGTTCATAAGTCGTGAACCGTTTGTTGCATTTCAAACATTCTCTTCTTCTTCTCGTGGTAGTAAGGTCTTCATTATCCCTGGTTTCTACCACCTCTGTTTCCTGACCCGAACAATATGGACATTTCATATTTTCCGATAAAAAAAGGCTTCACAGCCGTGAAAACAATCTACACCAGATATAGTGCCACTGGCCATCGTAAGACACTATAGAGCCGGTGTCAAGATAAATAAATAGATCAAAATATAGCAGGTGAAAAATCAGCTTTGGTTTACTTTTTTTCTTACCGTTCTCTTATCTTTTTGAGATAAATCAGGGAGATTAAAAAGGGTGTAAATAGTGGTGGATAAAATAGTTATTCAAAGATTGATAAATGGCTTTATGTCGCCAGCCAACCGCCATCGACATAAAAAGTAGCACCGTTACAATAATCCGATTCATCACTTGCCAAAAACACTGCCATTGCACCGATGTCCTCAGGTTTCCCTACTCTTCCGACAGGAACTCTAACCAGTATCCCAGCTAAAACTTCTTTATTGGCAGTTATGCCGCTAACCATATCGGATTCAATAAGTCCCGGAGCAATCGCATTTACCCTTATTCCCTTGGGTCCCAATTCCCCTGCTAATGATTCAGTAAAACCTATTACCCCTCCTTTTGATGCCGAATAATTAGAAAAACCCGCTGCACCAAAACCTACACCTCCCGAGGCTACAGATGACAAATTAATAATTCTTCCTCCCGATGACTTAGCGATAAACTGTCTGGCGGCAGCCTGGGCACATAAAAATTGTCCTTTTAAATTTACAGAAAGTATCCTGTCCCAATCCTCTTCCTTCATATCAACAACAGGCGCTCCTCCCAGTACTCCGGAATTATTCACCAATATATCCAGTTTTCCAAAAGTACCGACCACTAATTTCATCATCTCTTCAATTTCTGCTTTTTTGGAAACATCCGCTTTTACACTGAGAGAATTTTTTCCCAAAGATTTAACTTCTGAAACAACCTTTTCCGCTTCTTCACGATGGGAAACATAATTAATCGCTACATCAGCACCTGCTTTTGCCAGCATAAGAGCAATTCCTCTCCCTATTCCCCTGCCCCCTCCTGTAACTAATGCCTTTTTTCCAGTTAAATCAAACATATTTTTATTTTAATATACCAATCTCTTCCTCGACTTGATTTGCTAAAGATAAGGATTCGGAAAGACTCTGTTTTTGCTCACCCCCCAATCCAACCATTAAGCTGTTTATAACTTCCTGGTGTTTCATCGATGATGTTAAGACTTTTTCTATCACCACCCCGGATATGTCCTTGTTTTCTTTTTTCAGTTTAATCAGTTCCTGGCTTGATTTAAGCAAATATTTTTCTCCTTTGGATACTGTCGTTACTGCCAAATCATATTTACCCTTGGCTACCAGCTCCTGGCTCATTGCCAGTCTTTTGTCTGCCATTAGAAGATCAAATTTCACTTTCTCCATAGGCTGACCGGTAAAAGTGTCCAATATCCTGTCCCTTACAGTTTTTAGAAAATAAAGGGGATGATCAGGCAAAATTCCGGGGAAAGGCAACTGATAATTAATTTTTTCCGGTGTAGGAGTAGGTATTACTACTGAAGGAGTTGGTACGGGATTGGCCAAAACCTGGCCGGAAGTAATTACAAATAATAACGCGGTGATAAAAAAAGTGCTTATTCTTTTCATAATTACTTCTCCATATTCTCCTAACTTCGGTCTTCCATTAATTATAGACACCTGTAGGGAATTCTGTCAAACTTATTATAACATCTTTTGGAAAAGTAACGATGGAAATAAGTTATAACGCCCTAATAAAGTTACCATCAATATCCAACTCTACGAAATGATGGGTTTTCCCTTCCATATAGCTTTGACACTGATTTTCAGGGAGATTATCCACTTCCTGTCTCGGATTGTGAGCAATATCAAACGCCCAATCTGCTGCGATTTCCTGGGAAAGACAGGGACCTTTCGTAAAATCCAAGCTTTCGTTTTTCTTTTGCTGGTAAAGTTTTTTTGCCTGGTCTACGATACTGCTGGTTTCTTTTGTCGGCGAAGTAACTGCTGTCTTTTGGGGGAAGGGTTTAAGATAAAAATAGATAAAAGCCAGAACGGCCACCAGAAGAAGAAAAATCAAAATTATTTTTTGCATTATTTATTGTTTTTATAAAAACCCAAAGCCTGAAGTACCAAATCGAGAGTTTCTTGGGGACCGTGTGAATATGTATTTATCACCATATCATAATACTTCGGATCCCAGAAGTCATCTTGCCCGTACATCCTTTTCCATTTTGTTGTGTTGGTCTCTTCCCTTTCTCTGATATGATTTTTGGCATCTTCGACGGTAATATTTTCGCGATTGACTATTCTATCTATCCGAAGGGCATCGTCGCACATAAGCAATACTTTTAGAACGTACGGAAGTCCCCGCATGTTCCATCCTGCAATCCATGATTCTACTGCAACATGATTGTTCTTGTCTGCCAATTTCTCGCGCATAGTAATATCAATTTGTTTGTCTATGTCATCTCCATAATCAGTCGCTTTGTGGTGGGTAGGATCATCGGCTTTATGTGAACCACTTTCTATTGCATACTTTCTCGCCCAATCACCGCCCGAAAAAAATTCCCAATCAAGAGGTTTCAAGTATGTTCGAAGGTTTTTAAGAAGCGTAGAACGTCCCGCACCGGGTCTTCCTGAAATGGCAATACTGGAATATCGAAGAGGTTTATCCTGAGCTTTGTCGAAGGACTTATCCATACTAATATTATAGGTAAAAATAAAAAGTAAACAATGGGACAACATCCTATCGCATTCGGCATCCTTGACAGTTCGACCAGATATTGATATAATTGATCAAATTAATCAATTCGTTCAACTATTATGACTAAAACAATTTCCGCATATGATGCCCGCACCAATTTCGGTGAGATTTTAAACGAAGTCTATTACAAAAATGAGGAAGTGATCGTAACCAAAACAGGCAAACCCATGGTGAAAATTGTGAGAGCTCCCGGAGAAACTCCCAAAGAGGATTTTGAGTCCATATGGCAGGACTTTCAAAAACTGGCCCGGGAAGGAAAACAAATCGACCTGGTGGAATTTGTGAGAAAGGATAGAGACAGTGGACATAAACTTAATTATTGATACATCGGTAGCCGTCAAATGGCTGGAGCTTGAAGGAGAAGAATACACCGGAGAAGCCAAAATTCTCCTGAAAAATATCGTGAACGGAAAAATTCGTGTTGCTACATTGGATTTATTAATGGTAGAGTATACCAACGCTTTACACAAAGGAAAAAAATTTACCGAAAAACAAATTTCGGACTCCCTTATACGACTGACTTCCCTGCCGATCAAATTTATACCTATTTCTCTCGCCCTTTTAGAAGATGCTGTCAAATTGGCTATCCGGTTTGATCAGACCATCTACGACGCTCTTTATCTGAGCCTTGCCAAATCCTTTCACTGTAAAGTCGTGACTTCAGATCGTGAACTTTCCAAAGTCGCCTCCTTCTCCACCCATCTAAATAGGTATAAATAATCAGTGTGTGAATTATTCTCTAATGATTCAGATGATTAGAGTTATAACAAGCATTTAGAATACAGATTGATTGCTGAAGTTAAGAATAATCGAATAGATCGAGGTTGTAGAGTCCACTCAAAGGTGACTCAGATTGTGCATGTGAATAACCGTAAAAAACGAATTTGACATTAAAGATCGGGATTTGGTAAGATTAAACATGGCAGAAGTGAAACTGCAGAATAATTTAATATTTTCAGAGATTTAATGACTCGGCGAAAAACGCCGAGTTTATTGTTTGTAAGGGATGAAAACTTTAACTATCGAAGGACAAAAATATCTCTCCCCTTCCTGGGAAGAGATGAGTGACGTTTGTTTTACTCTGGCAAAAAAGATAGCTGATGCAAATGTAAAATATGATAGATTAGTTGCTATCTCCAAAGGAGGACTGACAGAAGCCAAAACTTTGCTCGATTTTCTGGAAATAAAAGATCTTTCTGTCTTTGAGATGAAATTTTACTCCGATATCTATAAAACTTTTGATACACCTCAAATCACTCAAGTATTGGGAACTAAAATTACTGGAGAAAAAATACTTCTTTTTGACGACGTTGCAGACAGCGGAAAAACACTGATTGCGGCCAAAAAATACTTAGAGGAACAAATGGCCAAAGAAGTAGAAGTAGCAGTACTATTTAACAAACCCTGGACCAAATTTACTCCAGATTTTTATGGGGAAGAAACGGATACCTGGATAGTTTTTCCTCATGACAGGCGGGAAATGGCCAAACTCCTAAGAAATAAATGGGCTAAATCCGGACAAACGCAAAAAGATATATTTACTAATCTTATAAATTTAGGTTATCCTGAGTATCAAGTAGAATATTTTCTGAAAGATAATGAGACCGAATAATTTACCACTGGCAGAGCTGCATTTCCACCTGGGACAGTCTGTGGAGCCAGCCATTCTTTGGAGCATTGCCCACGAACAGGGAATTAAACTTCCATCCAAAGATTACTGGGAATTTTATGATTTGGTAACTCTTAATAACCCCCACACCACCTGGAGTGGCTATTTCGAACTTTTCCACTGGACAGAACTTATCCAATCATCAACTGTCGCTATAGAACGCTCTGTCTATGAAACCATCAGCGGAGCATACAGGGTAAATAATACTACTCTACTTGAACCTTCATTTAATCCCATGTTTCGAAACCGCGAAGGAGAACGGGATCTGGACCAGATAATTCTCGCTGCCATTCACGGCATGGAAAGGGCACTTATCGAATTTCCTCAAGTTCGTGCCGGACTTATCTTTTTCCTGGATAGAAGACTTCCATTTGAAAAAAATGAAATAATAGTGAAAAAAGCGATCAGATACAGAAACCGGGGCGTAGTTGGTATTGATATTGCAGGTCCGGATCATCCGGGATTTAACTATAAAGATTACACAAAACTATATAGTGAGGCTCAGGCATCAGGACTTAAAACTACCGTACATACTGGCGAAGATGGGACCGCCGAGGAAATGGAAGAAGTAGTTTCCGTCCTTCCATTAAATAGAATTAACCATGGTATAAAGGCAGTAGATTCAGAAGAATTAATGAAAAAAATTGTTGAGAAAAATTTAACACTTTGTATTTGTCCTACATCCAACCTAAGTGTTGGCTTTATCAAGGATATTGAACATCTTAAATCAGTAATCCAGACATTATATAAAAATGGGGTCAAGTTTTGCATAAACACTGACAATCCGGCGATGCTTAAAACTAACTTAATAAAAGAGATTGATCTTGTAAGGGAAAACAACATATTAACTGAAGATGAAATTAACAAAACGATAAAGTGGGCATTTGAAGCCACATTTATCCCGAAGGAGGTAAACAATGAATATCTCTGAAAAAATTGTTCCTTATGACGGAGTAACATTCGATGACGTTCTCCTTCTTCCGAATTTTGCTGAAATCAAACGTGAGGAAATCGATATTTCCACATATTTAACTCCAAAAATTAAACTTGCCATCCCCTTTATCTCCTCCCCCATGGATACAGTCACAGAATCAAAGCTGGCTATTGCTTTGGCAAAAATGGGGGGAATAGGATTTATACACAGGAATTTATCCATCCAAAAACAGGCAGAAGAAATACGCCTAGTCAAAAAAGAAAATCTTTTAGTCGGGGCATCGGTTGGAATTGGAAGCGATCTGGAAGAAAGAGTTTTTGCACTTATCGAGGCAGGATCAGATGTTATTTTGGTAGATAGCGCACACGGGTTTTCCAAAGGAATTATTGAAGTTGTCAAGCTGATTAAACAAAAACATCCGGAAACGGAAGTCATTGCCGGAAACATCGCCACAGCAAACGGAGCCCAAGCTCTAATTGATGCCGGAGCGGATGCGATAAGAGTCGGTATGGGACCGGGGTCAATTTGTACAACCAGAATAATTACAGGAATGGGCGTACCCCAAATTACCGCTATTTTTGAAGCGGTATCGGTAGCCCACAACGCCGGTATTCCGGTAATTGCAGATGGTGGTATCATCCAAAGCGGAGACACTGTTAAAGCTTTAGCTAGCGGCGCTTCCACAGTCATGATGGGATCACTTTTTGCTGCATGCGAAGAGTCGCCGGGAGAAATTGTCGAAATAAACGGTAAGAAATATAAATCATACCGCGGAATGGGATCGATTTCTGCCATGGAAAAAGGATCAGCCGAACGATACGGTCAAAATGCCAAAAAGGGCAAAAAAATGATTGCCGAAGGAGTCGAAGGACTTGTCCCTACAAAAGGAACTGTTCAGGATTTCCTGGATCTATTTATCGGGGGCTTAAGAAGTGGAATGTACTATATCGGAGCCAAAAATATTAAAGAAATGTGGGAAAAAGGGAAATTTATCAAAATCACTCCCGCATCCCTCACTGAAAGTCACCCGCATGATATATTAATTACGGAAACGGGAGGGAATTATCAGATTAAAAAATGATTAGTATTTAAATACATTAAGGCATTGCCTTGTCAGAACAAGGCAATGCCTTGTCGGAAATGAAGTTAGAACACTTAATATCTTAATATCGAATAATATATGATTCTAATCATCGATTTCGGCTCTCAGACTTGCCACCTCATCGGAAGACGTATAAAAGAGATGGGAGTGAAAAATACGATTGTAATTCCCGAAGAAGCAATAGAAAAAATTAAAGATCTTCATCCTAAAGGAATTATTTTTTCCGGTGGTCCTTCTTCCGTTTATGCTAAAAATGCCCCTACAATCAATAAAAGCATATTTGATCTTGGCCTTCCCGTTCTTGGAATTTGTTACGGACAGCAACTTGTAGCCCATCTTCTTCACGGTAAAGTCAAAAGCGGAAATATCAAAGAATACGGTCCCGCAAACCTGACTGTCAAAAAATCACCTCTTTTTAAAAACATTCCTGTAGAATCTTTTAACGTCTGGATGAGCCATGGGGACGAAGTGGTAGACCTTCCCCCGGGTTTTGAATATGTAGCCAGTACGGAAAACATCAGGTCAGGATCTCTCGCCAATGAAGAAAGGAAAATTTATACAGTCCAATTCCACCCCGAAGTTCAACACACGGAATATGGTACGGAAATTTTGAAAAACTTTTTAAATATTTGCGGGGAAACTCCGGAAACGACAGAAATTGATATTGCCGGTCTCATTTCCAATATCAAAGAAACCGTAGGAAGTAAAAAGGTCGTTATGGCCTTATCCGGCGGGACAGATTCCTCCGTGGCAGCTGCTTTAATTATTAAAGCAATTGGAAAAAATCTTATCCCGGTTTATATAGACTCAGGACTGATGAGAGATGATGCTTTTAATATCGTCGGAAATATATTTCCCAAACTATTCAATATTAATCCGATCATCGTCAATGCCAGAAAAATATTCCTCTCGAGGTTAAAAGGAGTGACCGATCCGGAAAAGAAGAGGAAAACTATTGGAAGACTTTATGTGGAACTTTTTGAAAAAGAGGCACAAAAACTTAAAGAAGCGGTTTTTCTGGGACAAGGTACGACATACGCTGACTTTATCCACAGCAAAAGTACTAAACACGCAGCTCTCATCAAATCCCATCACAACGTAGGCGGACTTCCCAAACACATGAAGCTCAAACTCATCGAACCGATCCGCTATTTTTACACCGACCAGGTCAGGTTTATAGGAGAAAAACTGGGCCTACCCAAAGAGGTAATTTTCCAACAACCCTTTCCCGGTCCCGGCTTTGCTGTCAGGATGTTAGGTGCTGTAACCAGTGACAGATTGGTAAAACTCAGACAGACAGACAGTATCGTGGTAGAAGAAATTAATAAAGCAGGCCTTAAAGATAAAATTTTCCAATACTTTGCAATTTTAACCAACACCAAAACGACCGCAATTAAAGGCGACGGCAGATTTTATGGAGAAGCCGTAGCAGTAAGAGCTTATACCACTCTCGACCGCATGACTGTAGATTGGGCGAAAATTCCTTATGAAGTGTTGCAAAAAATCTCAGCAAGGATTGTAAATGAAGTGCCCGAGGTCTCCCGAGTCGTTTACGATATCACCACCAAACCCCCCGCGACTATGGAATGGGAATAATTTACTGCGGTTTATTAAACACAATCGACTTATATCTTGTATAAGCCTCCAGAGCATAACGAATCCCCTGCACCCCTACTCCACTACTTTTAATACCGAGAAATGGAAAATGGTCAGGACCTCTTTGGGGTTTATTATTTAACTGTACGGAACCCACATTAATCTGTTGTCCTACTTTGATTCCCGTACCTTCGTCTTTTGTAAACACAGAAGCTTGAAGTCCGTAGGTTGAGGAATTTATAAACTCAAGTGCATCGGCGATGTTTTGGACGCGGATAAATGAAACTACCGGACCAAAAGTTTCTTTTTTTACCAAATCCACCGAAGGTAATTTATCTCCAAAGTCAATAACGGTTGGCTCAATGTAATATCCTTCTCTTTTCCCGCCGGTCAATATTTCCCCGCCTTTTTCCTCCGCATCAACTATTCTTTTTTCAATATTTATTGCCGCATTTTCTGAAATTACAGGACCAAGATTCATCTCTTCCTTTCTCGGATCCCCCATTTTAATAAGTTTTTTAGTTTTATCCAAAACCATCGGGATTAATGCGTCAATTGTGGGAGCAAGTCCCAATACATATTTAATCGCAGTACATCTTTGGCCAGAATAAGAAAAAGCCCCTTTTACAATTTCTGTGGAAGTTAAATCCAGATCAGCATCAGATAAAACCAATGCGGGATTATTGCCCCCGCATTCAAAAAGAAGAGGAATCATTCCCGCTTTGGTTGCTATCTCTTTCCCGACATCTGAAGAACCGGTAAAAGAAATCTGGTCAATTCCCGGGTGAGTAACTAAATAGTTTCCAATTTCCTCTCCCCCACCCGTTAAAGCAGATAAGACCCCTGCCGGAACTCCCGCTTTATGAAATGCTTCAATCATATGCAATGCGGAAATTGATCCCTGTGTTGCCGGTTTAAATATAACTGCATTGCCAAGAGCCAGCGCCGGAGCAATCTTTGATACGGATAAATTTACAGGATAGTTAAATGGGGCAATAGCCAGAATCACTCCGAGCGGAACCCTTTCAACCAATGCCAGTTTATCTTTATCATAACCGGGAAAAGCATCACCTGATAATTCTTCTCCCCGGAGATTTAACGCTTCATTGGCAAAATAGTCAATCATGTCAGCGCTTCTGACTACTTCGTCTTTGGCTTCTGCGACAGTTTTGCCTATTTCTTTAATCAGCAACACTGACAAATAATGTTCATGTTCACGAAGCCAATCAGCCGCCAGATGAAGAATTTTGACCCGTTTGATCAGAGGAATATCTTCCCAGGTCTTCTGTTCCCGGTGAGCAATTTTTATCGCCTCATCAATTTCAGTGTTATCCACTACCTGAATTTTCCCCACGACAGACCCATCCAGCGGAGAAATTACATCCGTCATTTTCCCGGTCCTGGAAAGTACCCACCGTCCGTTGATAAAGATTTTATAAATCGGAGGATGAGAAGGTTTGCAAAGATCTTCAAAAAATTCTCTGGGCATATTTTAATAATAATACATCCGGGGAAAATAGAAAGTGGCTATCCCAACTTTTGCTTTAGGATTTTGTAGAAGTTTTCGCGGGGATCCATAATGTCTCTAAATTTTCAAGGATTCAAGATTGTTGATAAAATCCTCCACAAATACCGGGTTTTCCATAAAAGGCAACAAATCGGATTTAAGCTCGCTTTTTCTTTTCACAGCCTGGCTAATTTTGGAATTAAGCTTCTTTTTTATCTCTCTTTCGCCGGATAAATTTATAAGGGATGCAAGATATTTTTTATTCCACTTGATATTTTTTTCTTTGAGAAACCAGAGGTCGAAGAAATCTCTTCCTTTAAACCTGGGTATTTTCTTCTTTCCTTCAAATTTTTCCCTTTGCAAAATTGCAGCAATTTTTCCTGAATAAAGATCAGAGAGACTATATCTTCTTATAAGAAACGAAAAATCAAAAGTAGATTTAAGTGAAAGTTCTTTTTGAAAAAAATCTCCTTCAACTTGGGCCAGATCAATTCGTACGAATAATAAATTTTCTGTTGGTTTATTTATGTCAACACCGATTTGACCCAATATGGGAAAACGAATATAAATAATTTTATTTAGACCACCAATCTTGATCTCAATATCTTTATATTTGAGCTTGCTTATAAAATATGCTTTCAGGTCAGAAATAAAGTCATCAAAGCTAAATCTCCCAAAATCCTCTACATCAAAATCCAGATCCTCGGATAGCCTGGGTAGGGCAAAACAGAAACGAAGACATGTTCCTCCCTTAAAAATAAACTTTTCTCCCCAGGAAGAGTTGTAAATATAATTTAATATAAAATATTGCAGTTGTTCTTTGAGCAGATTTCTTACAAAAAGAGGTTGTTTGTCTTGGTTTTGATCATATATAAACCGGAGATTGTCAAGTATCATAATTCTCTCCTTTCCAGTATTTTCAATATAAGCTTCATTTTAGGTGACTTTGAAAGGATCGTATATCTTTCGAATTCTTCAAGATCATTGCTGGTAATATTTTCCCAGTTTATACGAAGGTCTGACAAAATCCGGGAAACACTTTTGTCCGACCGTCCGAGGGGCCGTAAATAGAGGAAATCAAATAGGGCTTTGGCACGACTGGCTATTTTTACTCTGTAATTTTCAGAAAAAAGTATATAATTAAAACCGGTAAATAGTGTTGGCTTGATATACCGATACAAAAAAGTCCCCAGATCATTGGTAAACTGTCTTGTGGTTTTGGAAGAAACTGAGGTATAGTTATAAACTGCTTCCGGAATCACTCCTTCCTTCCAAAGTACATATTCCAGGGATAAATAGGAAGGATAATAAAGTACATTGGCAATAAATTCCTCTATCCTGCCTTTCTCCGGGCTCAGATAAGACTGGCTTATATATAATCCTTTTTTCAGAGAAACAAGTTCGCCTTTTGCAAGCATCGCCGATATCTTTTTGTCCAGATTTTTGCCCTTTTTCCCCAGAAGAAGAGATAGTTCCGGCTTCGTAAGATACGGTTTCTTTTTAAAAAATTCTATGTATTTTATTTCAGAAATACCACTCATATAGTAGTAATTCTAAAATAAATTACATATTTTGTCAAGCCATGCCCTTTTTATCCTATAAAATCCGCAATTTTTTCTGATTGTGCCAATATCTTATGACTGCCCGGATTTCTGACTTTTACTTTCGCAAAAGCAGTGATATAATATTAATATGCCTCAATATATAGTTTCCAATCCAGAAATTATGAGCGGGGTACCCGTAATAAAAGGGACGAGGATTCCCATCTCCAGAATTGTTTTTTTACTCAACGAAGGACATACTATTGATTCTGTTCACGACTTATATCCTCAAATTGAAAAAAAGGTTTTACATGAAGCCGTAAAAGAACTAATCCGTGAAATAGACAGAAGATCGTATGAAAAAACCTCACCGGTATAAAAACTGCTTGATGAAAATATTTCACCCCGCCACAGGTTTCCCATTTTAAATAACCGCCATGATTTAAAACATCCGGTCCATGATTTGAAAAAGGAAGGACTATCGGATGAGGAAGTATATAGACTGGGAGCAAAAGAAAAAAGACTTATTGTGACTTTCAACAAAAAACATTTTGAACAGATGGCACCAAAAAACAAAAATACCGGAATTATTGCTGTTTCTACAAATGTTTCCGATGAACAGATAGACAAAAAGATAGTTTCTTTATTATCACGCCTGCACAAACTACAACTATACGGAAACTTTCATTACATTGCTCTACCTTAAATTATGGGGGGGGGTTTGGAAGTGAGAAAAATGGAAAGAAGATAAAATAATCAAGTTTTTTTTACTTTTTTTGCTCTTTCCAATGCGCGCCTTCTTGTCCTGATTAATTTTTCTAGATCTACTGTCGCTGTCCATAGCTTATCTCCTTTACCCCTATTTAGCCTGTCATCTTCATCAGCGTGTTCTAAAGCATTGCCCATAAAACAATTTGACGTTAAAGAGATTACCTTGTGCGGACGCCTCAACAGCTTGTTTAATCTTTCTACCTGTAATTCCCCCACCAATATCACATGTTCTAAATTCCTTTTTAATTGACATAGTTAGTCTGTAAACTTCTGCACAAACATTTCTCCGTAGATTCCCCCGTCGATGACCCCTATTCCTACTTTCCCGAAATCAGGAGACAATATATTAGCGCGATGACCGGGGGAGTTCATAAGTCCTGCGTGGGCAATATTTACATTAGGGGCAAATGCCAAATTTTCGCCGGCTTCAGTGTAAAATATTCCGGCATTTTTCATCCGGTCAAAAGGGGAAAGGCCTTCAGGAGTGTAATGGGAAAAATAACCCCGCTCAAACATATCTTTGGCATGAAGACGTGCTACATCACGAAGTTTATCATTAAAAACCAAAGGTTTAAATCCGGCTTTTATCCTTTCCTGATTTACCAATTCAAACATCGTCATCTCACTCTCCGGATCTATTTTGAGATTACTTTGCTTAAAATGCAGGTTTACCTTTTCCGAGGATGTGGGACTGATGGTAAAAAAAGTCAAAGTATCGTTTACTGCCTCTCCGAATATATTTTTTAATTGCCTCTCAACAGACTGGGCGTTGGCAATTAGTGGTCCCCCGATTTTGGAAGTGACTATGTCATTTTTTACCCTTCCTGACAAAGGCAAAGACAAAAGAAGCAATAAAAGAAAAGAGATAAATATGAGAGCTTCAAAAAGTGCGGGTATAAACCCAAGCCGGCTATTCAGATTTTCAAAAATTGCAAAAAGTTTGTTTTTCCAGAGTCTGCCTTCGATTTTATTAAACACATGTTTGTTTAAAAAATTTATCAAAAATGAAAGAATAAATTCCGTCAAAACTCCGGCCACTACAAATCCCAAAGCATCAGCTATCCCCTTGGGTAAACTGAAATTAGAAACCAACAAGCCTCCGAAAAATGAATAAAACCTGAGTGACGAAAGAAAGGAAAGCAAGAATCCTCCCACGTCAATCATCCCCAAAAGGAAACCTCTCGAGTTTCCTTCCCAGAGATAGAAGAGTATGACGACCAACGTAATAAGGTCCGCCCAGTTACCATGAAGAGATGGTAGTTGCATCGTGCTCGTATTTTACCATAGAATTAGTTTACGGCCCTTTCCCGTGCTATAATATGCATTCTTTATGAGATTACATAAGCCCAAAATCAAGAAACGGTATTTACTTTTCTGGATCCTTCCCACTCTTCTGATTCTGACTCTTTTTTATTTTTATATACTCAAAGATCTCCCCACCCCAGCCAACCTTTATAAATACGAAATTCCTCAAACTACCAAAATACTGGACCGCAGCGGCCAACTTCTTTATGAAATATATGCCGAACAAAACCGGACTTTGGTAAAACTTGACGATGTCCCCTTATTTCTAAGACAGGCTACCATATCCATAGAAGACAAAGATTTTTACAAACACAAAGGCATAAATCCTGTTGGAGGGATGCTAAGAGCCCTTAAAGAAATTGTTTTTCACCAAAGTCTCCAAGGAGGGTCTACTATTACACAACAACTTATCAAAACCGCACTTCTGACACAGGAAAGGACAGTCCGGAGGAAAATTAAGGAAATATTACTGGCCTCCTGGTCGGAAGGGATCTACAGCAAAGACCAAATCTTGGAAATGTATTTAAACCAAGTGGCCTACGGAGGAACCACTTGGGGAGTAGAAGCAGCTTCCGAAACATACTTCGGTAAACGGGTCAAAAACCTCGATCTTGCAGAGTCTGCACTTCTGGCTGGCCTGCCGGCTGCTCCGACAACTTATTCTCCTTTCGGAGCGCACCCTGAATATGCCAAACAAAGACAAATTGAGGTTTTAAACAGAATGCTGGCTGAAGGCTATATCAATCGGAAACAAAGAGAGGATGCGGGAAAAGAAGAAATAGTTTTCAAAAAACAAAGAACTGATATTCTTGCTCCTCACTTTGTCATGTATGTAAAAGAACTTTTGGTGGATAAATACGGGGAAAAGATAGTTGAAGCCGGAGGACTGAAAGTCACTACTACCCTTGATCTGGATATCCAAACTTTCGCTCAGGATACAGTCGCGTCAGAAGTGGCTAAACTTAAATCGCTAAAAGTAGGAAACGGAGCAAGCCTGGTTACCCGCCCGCCTACGGGAGAAATATTGGCCATGGTCGGGTCCAAAGACTATTTCGCCTCAGATTCGGGTAATTTTAATGTCACCACTTCTCTTCGCCAACCGGGTAGTTCTTTTAAACCTATCAATTATGCGGTCGGATTGGAAACCAAAAAAGTTACCCCCGCCACCATGTTTCTTGACACTCCTACCTGTTTTACCGTAGCCGGACAGAAACCTTATTGTCCTGTCAATTACGACGGACAGTTCCATGGACCGGTCCAACTCCGGTTTGCCTTGGGCAACTCATTTAATATTCCGGCAGTAAAGATGATGGCTTTAAATAAAGTAGAACCGGTTATTGCATCCGCCTCAGCCATGGGAATATCCAGTTTAAAAGATCATTTTCGATATGGCCTTTCCCTGACTCTCGGCGGGGGCGAAGTAACAATGATAGATATGGCCAGAACATTCGGCGTTTTTGCAAACACCGGTATAAGAAAAGATTTAATTTCCATACTTAAAGTTCAGGATAAAAACGGTAAAGTTTTGGAAGAATTCAAGGATCCGAATTTCGTCTCTGATATCAAAAACAAACTTACTTACCCTGCTTCTCTACTTATCAACGGGCCAAAAACTCTTTCTCCAGAAACTTCGTTTCTTATCTCCCATATTCTACTTGATCCAAATGCCAGAACTGTAGCATTTGGGCCGCAAAGTTTCCTCGGAATAAACGGTCATGCTGTATCTGTTAAAACGGGCACAACAGATGATAAAAGGGATAATTGGACGATCGGCTATACGCCAAACTTCCTGACTGTAACCTGGGTGGGTAACAATGACAACTCTCCTATGGACCCGTATCTGACTTCGGGAATTACCGGTGCAGCTCCAATCTGGAATAAAATTATGACTAATATCGTTACCAATCAACCGGACCTCTGGCCCAAACAACCACCAGATGTAATCGGACGTGAAGTATGTACATTATCAGGAAAACTGCCCCCCACTCCCGACGGACCTGACAAAGGTTGCAGCACAAGATATGAATATTTTATTAAAGGAACAGAACCTCAGGACCGGGAAACGCTTAAACAAAATATAGCAGTGGACAAAGGTACACAAAAACCGGCCACTCCCAACCAACAGGACAATATCGAAGTCAAGGAACACCAGATCCTGCAGGATTCCTTCGGTCTTTATTGTATCGATTGCCCACATGACGGCGATCCGCCTACCATCGTCAAAATGTAACTCCTCCCTCTTCTCTGAACCTATAAAATATGATATAATGCTGCCTTAAATCAGCCACAATTCCTTTTTTGGGGTTTAATACTAATATGAAAAAGAAAACATACAACGAAAACAGTCTTCTTGATACCCTGCTTATAGGGCTTCTTATCATCCCCTATTTACTGGTCAAAATCGGTGACTTTGTAAGGTATATGATCGGTAAAATATTTGCATTACTATCCGTATTTGGCTCATCCATTGTGGATTTTTTCTCATCTCTAGGGAACAAATTAAGAGGATTAACCGATGGAATTAGCAATATCAAAATTAATTTACCCAAATTCTCTCTTCCGGTTGTTAAGTTTCCAAACATCAAGCTTCCTGTTTTCACCATTCCCAAACCGTCGGTCCAACAAAGAGTGATCGGTATCAGACAAAAATACATGACTCTTAAAGTGAAGAAAAAGACAATTAAAGTAAACAGAAATCTGAACTTTTTGGAAAAATTCAAGTTTTTATCAATCGGCGTCATCCTGACTATTGTTTTTGTCTTTCTCCCTTATAACGGATATTTATGGCTCACTTCACTCCCGGAGCCTACTTACCTTACCTCCCGTGATATCCCGGCTACTACCAAAATTTTTGACCGGAATGGAATTTTGCTTTATGAAATATACTCTGATCAAAACAGAACCCCTCTTCCTTTGTCGGAAATCCCGGATTTCATAAAAAAGGCTACTATTTCCATAGAAGACAAAGATTTTTATAACCACAAAGGAGTTTCTGTGAAAGGAATAGTCAGAGCTTTTTTTGAAAACTCCACTCAAGGCAAGCTTCAGGGTGGTTCTACTTTGACCCAACAACTGGTCCGAAGCGCGCTTCTGACGCCTGAAAAGACAATTCAGAGAAAAGTCAAAGAAGCCATCCTGGCTTTCTGGACAGAACATCTTTTCACCAAAGACCAGATTTTGGAAATGTATCTAAACCAGGTCCCCTACGGAGGAACATCCTGGGGGATAGAAGCGGCTAGCGAAACATACTTTGGGAAAAAAGTAAAAGATTTGACTCTGGCTGAATCAGCTCTTCTTGCCGGCCTTCCGGCAGCTCCAACCATGTATTCTCCTTTTGGTTCTCATCCTGAATTTGCCCTCGACAGACAAAAAGAGGTACTCAAAAGGATGCGAGATGACGGCTATATCACTGAAGATGAAAAAAATGAGGCAATAAACGAACAAATATCATTTGCCAAACCCAGAATTTCCCTTCATGCACCTCATTTTGTCATGTATGTCAAAGATCTCCTGATACAAAGATATGGTGAAAGAATGGTAGACCAGGGTGGCCTCCGTGTCACGACATCACTTGATTTAAACCTCCAGAAAAAAGTGGAAGAGATACTCAAAAACGAAATCGAAAAACTGAAATCGTTAAAAGTGGGGAACGGCGCAGTTCTGGTGACGGACCCCAAGACAGGGGAAATTCTGGCGATGGCCGGATCCAAAGATTATTTTGACGAGCTAAACGACGGAAATGTCAATGTAGTCCTCTCGCTTCGACAACCGGGATCATCAATCAAAGTCGTAAATTATGCATCAGCTCTGGAAAGAGGTTTTACCGCCGCCTCAATTCTGGACGATTCTCCTGTTTCTTATCCCCAGTTGGGTGGACCTGCTTACGCTCCGGTCAATTATGATGGCAAATTTCATGGCCGGGTACCTCTAAGAATTGCTCTTGCCAATTCCTACAATATACCGGCAGTAAAAATGTTAAATACAATAGGAGTGGGGACAATGATTGATGAAGCAGAAAAAATGGGCATCACCACCTGGAAGGAAAGAAACAGGTTCGGCTTGTCTCTGACTCTGGGAGGAGGAGAAGTAACCATGCTAGATATGGCCGAAGTTTACGGTGTGCTGGCAAACGGCGGAATCCGTAAAGATGTAAATCCTTTTGTCAAAATCACCGATTATAAAGGTGAAGTTATCGAAGAAAAAGATGGTACCAATCCGGGCGTTCAAGTCCTGCCTGACGGAGTGGCTTTTATCCTTTCCAATATTCTGGCAGATAATAACGCGCGTGCCCAAGCCTTCGGGATAAATTCAGCCCTTGTCGTCCCCGGTAAAACAGTTTCCGTCAAAACCGGCACGACTAATGATAAAAGGGATAACTGGACCATCGGTTACACGCCTTCATATCTGACTGCAGTTTGGGTGGGAAATAATAATAATACACCGATGGATCCGTACCTGACTTCAGGAATTACGGGGGCAGCTCCTATCTGGAACCAGGTAATGGCAACTATTCTTCAAAACAAAGCAGATGAAGTACCAAACGTGCCTCCAACAGTCATATCCTTACCCTGTTATGGAAGGACTGAGTATTTTATCAGCGGGACTGAACCCAAAGGAGGCTGCGCACCGCTCCCGACCCTTACCCCAACGCCCACTCCTTAATTGGAAAGAGGAATCTTCAGGTGAAAACTATTTTCAGTAAATGTTATTTGCTTTCCTTTTTCTATATCAAAAGGCAAAACCAGTGACACTTCACCTTGGCATGTTTTGTTTACGGTAATATCGAAATTTCCGTCTTTAATTTCCCATTTTTCATAAATTTTGCCGCAGGGAGTTTTCACTTCGGTTTTTGCAGACTGCCCGATAATTATTGGTTTAATAAGTATTTTGGACCAACCGGGTGATAAGGGTCTTACTCCCCCAACGTATGCAGGAAGAAAATATGTAGGAGCAGCTGACCAGGCATGAGTTTTGGAACCGGGCAAATAATTTTCCACACGCGGATCATAAGTTTCCCATACGGTATCCGCCCCGCGATCAAGCATTCCTCCCCAGTGTTCTTTTACAAGAGACTTGATCCCATCGACGTCTCCCATTTTTTCCATGGCCAGAAGGTAAAATAGATTGAAATATCCGGTGACAAAAAGCTGTTTCATCTGTCTAAACAACGTATTATAAATTTCCGATTCAAGTTCTGTTCCCAAAGCTCCGGAATTGATTAATAGTACCGCCGCGTGTCCTTCTACTTTTCCCTGAGATTTATTTAGTCCGGAAACTAATACCTGCAACTTTTGGGAAAGTATTTTCTTTTCCTCCTCAAAAACGCTCTCTTTCTTTTTATCAATAAACGAATATAGGTACGAAAGACTGTCCAATTCCTGATAATAAAGAGCGTTAAGGGATAAGTTAATACTTGGTAGAGTATCTCCCGGGGAAATATGATCTATCCAGAAAGTCAGAACCTCTCCCATTTCCAAATCATTTTTTGTTCCAATATCTATAATTCCCTGCTCGTTTTTGAGTTTATCAAAAGACTTAACTATTTTTTCTCCGTTTCCGATTAGATCTTTCACAGTGTCTAAATCTCCTGTGTAAAGGTAATAATATTTTAGAAATGTATTAAACATGAGTTCATATGAAATTATGGTTTGATTTAGGCTCGATGGATAAACCGTTTCAATTAATCCGTCTTTCCTTTGCGAAGATGCAAACTGATAAAGCGCCTTTCGTGCCAGAATTTGCGGACTATAGCTGTAAAAACCATATAACATGTCAACAAGACTGTCTCCCAAATACTGCGATCTTTCATGGATGAAACTGTCTTCAAACTGGTCCTGCATCGCAAGTTTTAATGTCTTTTCCCCTAATACGTAGATTTTATTTAATAAATCGTCGGAACTTTTGAAATCTCCGATTTTTTCTGCAGGAAATCTGACAGTCTCTACTCCCAGCTCTATTTCCCCTGTCCCCTTTTCCCAAACAATCCGGACCAAACGAAAACCTCTTCTCCCTAAGTTTTGATGAACAAAATTTCCTCTTCCTGGGAAAATAAACTCATCTTTTTGAACCCCAACACTCTTTTCATCTTCTCTGTAATTAATAATTATTTTAGCCGGACCGTCAGTTTTTGCACTAATAATCGGATACCCGACCATCATTTCTCCGAAATCTATATACCCTTCCTTATCCACTTTTTTCATATCTGTTTTTGTATAATCCAATGCGGGAATATCTCTGGGAAATAAATTGTCTTCTATTTTTGCCCTTCGCTCATCTGAAAGATTAAAACCTCTTTTTTGTACACCAAAATCAAACACTTCGTCATAAAGGACTGATGTCCCTATCTCTCCGCCATACGTCTTACCGTCAGCAGTTTTTGGACCGGTCCGTATCCAACCCGAGTCTTGAGATACAAGCCAGGTTTTATCCGTCCCAATTATTGTTCTGAAAAAAAGAGAATTAATTTCGATCTGGGCCAATACTCCGCCGGTTTGCTTTTTTTGAAAATGACTGTCATCACCATAGTTGTATGCTTCTATTTTTATGAGATTAATTCCGGGATGCAAATACTTGGTAATGTCATAACTGTCAAAATAACGGTTGTTATCGTCAATCGGCCCAGGACCAATTCCAACAAACTTGTTATTAATGTATAAACGGTAAATACTTTTTGCAGTTATAGTCAAAGGCACTTTTTTTAACCGGATAAGCGGGGGGAGTAATAATTTCTTTTCAAAAACCAAAAACTGGTCTTTTTCATCCTGATGACTCCAAATCCATTTTCCCTTCCAGATCTTTCCGGGCAGATATGTAAAATCATTAAAATATGTGAACATCAGATAAACAATAAAAAGTAAAAACAGGAGATTACCGTATTTTTTTATTTTAAGAATAATTTTCAGAACGGATTTTTGACGGGTTAATACAAAAGCGATAACTAAATTAAGATATGGAGTAAACATAATATCCAGATTATGATTAATCAGTCTTATATATACTTCAAGAAAAACTAGAGGAGACAGCAGAATATACCACCAAAATATTTTTCTTTTTCTATCAATAAAAAACGTAAATATCCCGACTGTCAAATAAAGTAAAGAAAAACTAATGTATTTTTCAAACCCAAGAATCCTCTGGCTTGATAAAAAAGGAATAATAAAAGAAGGAAACAAACGAAAATGAGTATTTAGAAATAATGCAACATTAATAAATGACTTGTGGATAGATGACGACGTGTAATATACATCAAGAGGGATCAACAGATAAATAAAAACAGAGACAATAAAGGCAGTTGCCGTTAGTAAAACTAAATAGACAGAGAATGTTATTCGTACTTTTGACTTTTTACTTTTGACTTTTGACATTTATTTACGTGTGCCGATCTGCTATCTTCGAAGCCCCGTAAGAATACGGTTTAGTTTTAATATTAAATCCAGACCCCCTTACCATTCCTATAATCTCCGACAGCATTTCCCTTGTTTTTCCGAATTCACCGATATCCACATGTATTTCCAGGTCAAATTTACTGATCCCGTCGTTTTTGAATGTATCCAGAAATTCATTTGCTGCCATGAGAGATAAAGTGGCCTCCTCATAAATCCTGGTCCGGAATACATATTTCTTTTTCCCGACAGTCCTTTTCCAAAAATACACTCCGCCTGCACCAATCCTTCTAATCACAAAAGCAGTCACAAACTCTGTATCCCCTTCTTCCCGTGGTTCCGAATCGCTACCTATCACCAAACTGTACTTAAAATCAGGACCGTTTTTCATAAATTCCAAGACCTTATCCCGAACTTGAGACAAACTGAGAGGACCATGAGTCGGACTGATATATATATCCATAAGTTTTTGCAGTATACCATACCTTCCGCTACTCCTGATAAAATAAGTGTATGACCAAGTTTTGGATTATAAAAATTATAATGTTTATCATTGTTATAACTGTTATAATTTTTCCTCCCAAAGTTTCCGCAGAAAATATATATCCCGCTTTGGAAGTCATATCACCCCAGGAAACCAGTACTGTACTGGGTACCAAAGTTACGCTTTCCGTGGTAGTTGGTAATTTCCTCTTCTCTGACTTTAATAAAAAACCCAACAACAACCCGGATACTCCATTTGAAGGACATATGCATCTGTGGATTGATGAAGACTCCCCTTCGGGGGAAAATGCTTCTGAAATAATAACTCACGAAGATAAAATCCTGGAAAATTTTCCACCCGGTACCCACAAAGTTCAACTGGAACTTGTAAAAAATGATCATTCATCATTTGATCCTCCCATCATAAAAATCGTTTCTTTTCAAACGATTGTTCCTGCCCCTCTGCCTACAGAAATTCCGATGAAGATATCTGTTTACAAAAAAATTATGATTTATCTTTCTCCTGAAAAAATTGCCGCTTTTTTGGGAGGAATATCTTTAATTTGGGGACTTTTGGTTTTCATATCCCTTGTCCGTAAAAAGTACGTCTGAAATATACCGATCGTAGCTCAATTTGCGAAAATAAATCAGCAAATGGAGCGTACGAACGGTTATACCGCTAGCAATACCATTGCGTAGCGGCATAATTGACAACGGCAAGCCCTTTCTACTAGACTGTCTATAAGATGCAAAAAGTTTATGCTGTGGATATCGAATCCGCATTCGGTCCTGCTTCAAATTTCAAGACCATCGGGCAGCTTGTCAGCACTCTTGCTCCGAAAATCGTTTTGTTGGCAGGCATTATACTTTTTGTATTGATAATCGGCATCGGATTTACCATCATACAAAATGCCGGTACGGAAAACGCACAAGCCATGCAAAAGGGGAAAAATGCCATAACTTTTGCTCTTGTTGGTTTTGCTTTGATTTTTACCGCTTTTTGGATAGTACAATTTGTTAATAAAATCATGGGTAATCCCTTCGGAGGTATTTTCTAAAATGTTTCTAAATGTATTTACATTACTTGTCGGGATTGATGATGCAATTGGCATAATCTCCCCTCCACCCGGAACGGCCGCTTTTGGTTCAGGCCAGGATGCATTGATCAAATTTTTTAATCTTATACTCAGACTTGTCTTTCTGATTGCCGGATTGTACGGATTTATCAACCTGATTATGGCCGGGTTCGGATTCTTAGGAGCAGGAGGAGATGCAAAAGTTGTAGGAAAATCATGGGAAAAGATTTGGCAGTCATTTATGGGGCTTCTTTTTATAGTAGGATCATTTCTCCTGGCAGCAATAATGGGAAAACTGTTCTTTGGCGATTTCACATATATTTTATCACCCAAATTTACGCCATGATTCTAAACCTGTTAATTAAACCTGTATATGCCGAAACCATCGGTTGCGGTGGTGGTTTAGGTCCATTTGCAGATCTGATTTGCAAAAATGGGTCAGGGGCAAATGTGGGAGGAGCATTCAACACTCTTATATCCAATGTTATAGCACTCCTGACTTTCGTTGCCGCTTTGTGGTTTCTCTTCCAATTTCTGTCAGCCGGATTTTCTTGGCTTGGCGCCGGAGGGGATAAAGCCGCCGTACAGGCTGCCCAATCTAAAATCACCAATGCCTTAATCGGTCTGATTATTGTGGTGATTACTTGGACTTTGGTTGGTATAATAGGAAAATTCCTGGGAATCAATATATTAAATCCGGGAGGCTTTATAAACAGTTTTGATATTACTAAATGATAAAAGTATTCGCGGCTGATGGTATTTGTAATCCCGCAGTCCCGGCTACCTGTCAAAAAAGCGCTGCCCCGGAATCTCTTTTTGCCCGGGCCATCGGTGGTTTTGTAGTCGCTTTTCTGATAGTTTCTACACTTTTCACTCTGTTTCACCTTCTTCTCGGAGGATTTGGATATATTACGTCCGGAGGAGATAAAAGCGCTATCGAGATTGCAAAACAAAGAATTCAAAATGCTCTTTTCGGCCTTTTTTTGGTAGCTGCCGCCTGGGCAATTTTCATAGTTGTCGCTCAATTCTTTGGACTGTCAAACGGAAGCGGAATAGACTTCAGACTGCCGACTATATTCGGACAATGAAAATATTTATCTTCAGAAGTCTTGACAATACATTTTAAAAGGTTAATAATCAATTAAGGATGAAAAGATTAATATTTCTTGCTCCCACCTTACTTCTTATGTCTTTCATGAGTTCCGCTGTTTATGCACAGGGAGAAGTTGTCATCAGTATCACTCCGCCACCTCAGATTAAAATCTTAAGCATCGGACAATTACTTTCTGCTACCATCGGTCTCGCTCTTATCGTAGCTGCTTTAACTACATTTCTCTATCTAATCTGGGGAGGATTCCAGTGGATCACCTCCGGAGGAGACAAAGCCCAGGTGGATGCAGCAAAAAACAAAATCCAGGCAGCTATTCTCGGTCTATTTATAGTCTTTGCTTCATGGGCTTTCATGCTCGTGTTGGAACAATTCTTCGGGATCAGAGTCCTTTCAGGCGGAGGTATCCGCATACCCACTCCTTTTTAGAAATCCTCTTTCCTGTTTACTATCTTTCGTGCTAAAGTAATTTTATGGTCAAAGCTTGGGATGCAAACTGCATGTATCGTCCTTCTCCAGGGGTAGAAATTCCAACATTTAAATGTTTGGAATCAGTATTTTCTAACATATTAAGCTTGGCCACGTCTTTGGCAGGTCTTGCCCTTTTTGTCATGCTGATTATCGGCGGAGTAAAATACATGACTTCAGGCGGAGATGCCAAAGCTTCCGAGTCTGCCAAAAACACGATGACATACGCAGTGGTCGGCCTTCTCCTTATCGTTTCTGCCTTTATTATTTTTAAGCTTATCGCTTCGTTTACCGGTGTCGACTCTATACTTATCTTCAAATTGCCCGGTTATTAACCTCCCTTCCTTGACAAGACTCTATTTAAAAAAGATAATTAACTTAAGATGTTCCTGTCCAAAAAATTACTTTTACTTCTATTCTTTTTTTTCCTTTCTTCTAGCTTTTTTATTACAAAAATTTTTGCAGCTGAAGATATAGGAAACAACTCCTCTAATGTATCTTCGTATGTTAATGGAGATTTAGATTCTATTTATGAAGAACAAAAAGAAATACTTAGAATCAAACGGGAAAATAAAAAGGACGCTTTCAGTAAAGGAGGAATGGGCTCATACAATCTAACTTTGGTACAAACCGCTCTTCTTGACAGCCTTGTCTGTATGCCGAATAACCCCAAGCCCAACTGTCAAACCCAGGCAGCTCTTCCTTTTGTGCAAAAAGCCATTGCAGAACTCTACCTTCATCCGCCCGCTGATTTTATCGCATGGACAGGTTACGAATTAAATAAAATAGGCCTGGCTCCCAAAGCTTATGCCCAGGGAATTGGAATTCCGGGACTTGTACCGCTTCTGCCGCTTTGGACAGCGCTAAGAAATATTTCTTATTTGGTTTTAGTAATAATCATGGTCGCTATCGGGTTTATGATCATATTTCGGATGAAAATTGACCCGAAAACAGTTATCTCTGTCCAGGCAGCACTGCCGAAAATTATTACTACCCTACTCTTGATAACTTTTTCTTACGCAATTGCCGGATTTATGGTAGATCTGATGTATTTACTTATGTTGATAATTATTACTGTTTTTGCCAAAGCCGGAGGAATGGATGTGGCCGCACAACAGGCATATTACACCACTGGAGGATTTTTCCATCTGGGAGCAGCAGTCATGGGAGGACAAATGATTTTGGGCGGATGGTGGAATGCGCTTATGGCACCCGCTTTAGGATTAGCCGGAATATTGGCTGGGGGTGGAGCAATTGGCGGTGGAATAACAGGTTCTTTGGGAGGAACTCTGGGTTTAGGTTTAGGAAGCACTCCTTTTAGTATTCCTGTTTTTGCTGCATTAGCAGGTCTACCCCTCCTTCTACTATTAATTGTAATACTCGGACTGCTTTTTACATTTATCCGTATCTTTATGCTTCTTTTGAATGCTTACATCCAGATAATTATTTCCGTTATTTTTGCTCCTATCCAAATATTACCGGAAGCAATCCCCGGTCACTCTGCCTTTTCAGGTTGGTTTCGAAATCTGGCTGCTCAACTGATTTCTTTCCCAACCACTGTAGGAATACTTATGTTAGGCACTATCTTAGTAAATAACAAAGGAGCAGGCAGTCTTTGGACACCTCCACTCATCGGTTACAACATTGACATTAACGGAGCTCCTCCCACTACCGGAGCCGCTGCTCTTACGAATGCCAATCCTATTGCTGCTTTTATTGGATTAGGTATTATTTTTTCAGCTCCGGCCCTTATCGTTTCTATTAAAAAACTTTTCCAGCCCAAACCCTTCCTGCCTATCGGGATGGGAACAGCGCTTGCTCCAATTACAGGTGCTGCACAGACCACTATGGGAGTTGGACAATCATTCTACTATGGACAGGCTGCATTCGGACCAATTCTGGGTAAACTGGGACTTAAAGGACCGGGTAAATAATTTAGCCTTCTTCCTCTGATTTTTTTGTAGCAGAACTTATACCCGTCAAAAGGAATGCCAGTGGAATTCCGAGTGATAACCATTCATAAAGAATGTCCGCATCGGTTCCCCCCATCCGCTTTTTCATCTGTTTGAAATCATAACGGACCAGATCTGACGCCCACTTTTCACCTGTCAAAGGATTAGTTGGACCTGGTGGTAACAAATCTTTTCCCTTAATCATTTTCAAAAATTCTATTACATCCATGGCTCCCCAGGCGTCTCCTCCTGAAACCTCGTCTGCCATTCTCTGCATGATGGAATGTTTTTTTCCCATACCCAAAAGCGGGCCTAATATTGGAATTTTTGTCCAGTCATCTTTCCTGTACATCATAATAGAAAGCTGTGTCATCCACCCGACCACATCGTAACCTACATTTACATCACTTCCGCGGAAAGCATGATGGATTTTCTCAAGCATTTCGACTAAATCTTTTTTGTCTCCGTGATAAAGCATGTGATCATTCATGTAGTCCGTAACCAGACTTACGCCTTCCTGATGTGAAGAAAAATCCCCGGCCCGCCTGAACGGGTGTCTTTCCCCAAGATTATCCAGATCAAATTTGTCCCAGGCCACATCGTCTGTCGAAAAAAGATATCGCCATTTTTTATCCACCCAATCTTTCGTCAAAAGACTCCCCTTTTTATTAAAAACTTCATCCCATTTTACCGTTTGCAGTTTTTCCCAGTTAATATTAAGTCCCCTGCTCTCTTTTTTGTCGGCACCGGAAAGTCCTATCTTTTCCATCCATCTGTCTTTTACTCCATCGGCAAAATCCCCAAGAGTATAATTTTTTACCTTCTGCCAGTAAAGTTTAGCCTGTGTATTTAAAACCGGATCTGTTATTGCTTTGTCAAAATCTTTCAAAGTCAGATCGCGGTTTTCAGAAACAGCAATCTGCTGTACTCCGAATATCGCCCCTTCAAGCCGGGCTACCTGTTTGAGATTTTGCTCGAGATATTCGCTGGGAGTCCTGTAGCTTGTAATATCAGCATCAATATCCACCCCCAGTATTTCTTTGATTATTCTTTGTCTTATTGGCCTTTTGTTTATCATTGTTTGTCCGACATGAATATTTTCTTCGGTCTCGAGTAGCTTAGCTACTTCCAGAGGATTACGAAGCACCATCTCTATCCAGGTTTTTGTGTTTAATGCGGTAGTTAAATTTTCCGTTAATTTATCCAGCGCTTCCTTCACGTTTTTATTTTTCTTAAACTCCTCCATTTCCTTATTTATCTGGTATTTATAAATATCTTTTTTGCCTTTCTTCTCCCACCACCGTGCAAATTCTTCGGGATTATTGGCTACATCCCTGTATTGGTCAATACCGGAGTTTAGTAGGTCCTGACGGTACATTTCTTTATACTTACGGGTGACAGTGATAAAATCCGCTCCACCGATTTTCCCTTCAAATCTCCCCTGCACTATATCCCCCGCCCAACCGCCATTAAGTTCCAGTCTGATTGCTCCTCCGAGATACCCTTTCTGCCAATCGTCAAAACCCATAGTTGCATCAACCACCCTCCATTTGGACATTGTCCCGAAAAAGCCGGAAAAAGAAAACATGTTTTCCAGATCGGTCAGCCTTTTATTGTCTACTTTTCCCGTATATTTTTTCATCACAGCCTCAAGCCCCCCTTCTCTTAGGGCTACATACACATCTTTTACCGATTCAGCTGTATCAGGAATTTTTCTGGGATCATCACTTATAATCATCGAAAGAATCGGCACCGCCCTGGATCCACCCTGGTTATACTTGGAAAACCAGTGCACAAAAGGCTCAAGCCAACGCACAATTCCTTCATAAGGAACACTGTGAAATGCTCCTTCTCCCGGATCTGCCCCAAACTCCTTGTGTCCCGACCCCGGGCCCTTGGACTTTCCCATAATCTCCAGATTTCTCATCGAGACAACTCCCAAACCCTTGGCCATTTTCATAATCGCCCTAAGCCTGAGCCTTCCGTACTCCCCGCTGAAATCCTCTTCTGTCAAAGGTTTGGCTTCATCATAAATAGGCTTTCTGTCGGCTCCATACAGATAAAAACCGTTTTCCCCCACTCTTCTTTCTTTTATCTGTCCTGCACGGACAGCATCCATAAAAAGAGATTCCGCAAGTTCATCCCAATACAGTTTACCTGTCGCG
>Ga0209211_10001687_pt1 | contig 40827 bp, 30 predicted proteins | sample RifGroA2_FD_183992 | JGI IMG/M metagenome (GOLD analysis project Ga0209211, IMG submission 183992) | Groundwater microbial communities from Rifle, Colorado, USA - Groundwater A2 (SPAdes) (version 2) | ecosystem: Environmental > Aquatic > Deep subsurface > Groundwater | place: Rifle, Colorado...
GCCGCACCGAGCACGACCTGCCCCTGCCCGCCGTCGGACTGGGCATCCTCTCGATGTTCTTCATGGTCTGGCTCACGCCCTCCTTCGGCCTGTCCTTCTTGGAAGCCGTAATCGTGGTGATCTTCTGCTTCTTCTTCGTGGCCGTCTCCTCGCGCATGGTGGGACTCATCGGCACCACGAACCAGCCCGTCTCCGGCATGACCATCACGGCCCTGCTGGCGATGACCATCCTTTTCATGTTCCTGGGTCACGACAAGGAAGCCGTCAAGACCGCGGCCATCATGGGCGGAGCCATCGTCTGCATCGCCATATCGCTCTCAGGCGACCTGTCTCAGGACATGAAGACCGCCGTCCTGGTGGGTGCTACCCCCTGGAAGATCCAGCTCACCCACATCATGGGCACTCTGGTCTCGGCGGTGCGCTCGGGCTTTATCCTACTCGTCCTCTACAAGGCCTACGGCTTCGGCACGCCGACGGCCGCGCATCCGAACTCCCTCGAGGCCCCGCAGGCGCATCTGATGGCCGACCTGGTGCTGGGCGCCACGGGCGGCCAACTCCCCTGGACCCTGCTGTTGACGGGCGCGGGCATCGGCCTGGTGGCCGAGCTCTGCGGCCTCTCGGCTCTGGCTCTGGCCATCGGCCTCTACCTGCCCATCACGAACTGGCCCATGATCGCCGTCGGCGGCCTGCTGGCCTGGGCCGTGGCCCGCAAGCGCGGCGGCGAGGTCCGAGAAGACGACCCGGGCTCTCTCTTCAGTTCGGGCCTCATCGCGGGCGACGCCCTCATGGGCATCGGCCTGGCGGTGCTCACCGTGCTGGGCAAGGCCGCGATGCTCAACCTGCGCCCGGATCTGCCCGAGGCCAGCACGCCCTACGAGTCCTGCCTGTCCACCGTCCTCTACGCCGGCATCGTCTTCGCGCTGTGGCGCCACGCCACGGCAAAGAGAAAACATGCTTAGCGCCGATTTTCGCGGAAGTCCAACCCTAAAATGCAGACACGCCGTTTGTTCGCGCACGGCAGCGCGTAGCCTCTAGGCGCACTATCATGAGTTCCGACCGATTACGATCGACGAAGACGCAAAAAAGGGAGGAATAGCATGATCGTCACGACCGCTCTTCTGCTGTCGGCCGCGCTCGCGGCGGGTCCGGCGCGCGCAGCCGACGACCCCCGCACGCTGACCTACGTCCTCTCCTCGGACGTGGACACCCTCGATCCGGACTGGGCCTACGACGCCACCTCGCTGTTCGTCATCCAGCAGGTCTACGAGCCCCTCATCGCCTATGCGGGAACCTCGGTGGAGCGCTTCGAGCCCCGTCTGGCCTCCGTCGTGCCGACTCGCGAGAACGGTTTCATCGCCAAAGACGGCCTGACCTACGCCTTCCCTCTGCGCGGCGGCGTGAAGTTCCACGACGGCTCGATCATGACCCCCGAGGACGTGAAATATTCCCTGATGCGCTTCCTGCTCACGGACCGCGAGGGGGGAAGCTCCGGGCTTCTGCTTGAGCCCCTCCTGGGGCGCTCCACCGTGCGCGGCCCGGACGGCAAGCCCGACTCCGCCGTCTTCGATGAGCTCGACAAGGCCGTCGCATTGGAAGGCGGCGCCCTCGTCCTTCGCCTGAAAAAACCTTTCGCCCCGCTGCTCTCGGTCCTGGCGGGATTCGCGCCCGTCCTCTCGCGGAACTACGTCAGCGCGCACGGCGGCTGGGACGGGTCCAAGGCGACCTGGACCGCCTATTGCAACCCCGCCAAGGCCAAGGCAGCCCTCTACGACCGCGCCAACGGCACCGGTCCCTTCAAGCTCGAGGCCTGGGACCTCCCGGCCAAACGACTGCTCCTCTCGCGCCACGAGACCTACTGGCGCCGCGCCGCCGCGCTCGCCGTCGTCCGCCTCGAGACGGTGATCGACCCCCGCGAGCGCCGCCGCCTCATCGAGCGCGGCGAAGCCGACGTCGCCGTCACCGAACGCCGCGACCTCCCCTCCTTCGCGGGCCTTCCCGGGGTTTCCGTGGACGACGACCTGCCCGTCCTGGAGGTCGACAATGTCGTCCTTTTCAACCTCGCCGCCGAGCCCAAGGACAATCCCTGGCTCGGCTCCGGCACGCTCGACGGGGAAGGCGTGCCGCCGGACTTCTTCGCCGACATGGAACTGCGCAAGGCCTTCGCCCTCGCCTTCGACGCCGACGCCTTCATCCGCGAGGGCTACGGCGGCCGGGCCGAACGCGCCCGCGGGCCCATCCCCAGGGGCCTGCCCGGCTATGCCGCGCGCCAACCCTCGCGGCCCTACTCCCTCGAGCAGTCCGCCGCCGCCTTCAAGCGCGCCCGCGACGGCGAAGTCTGGGCGAAGGGCTTCCTCCTGCCCTTCGCCTACAATGAGAACCGTGGCGACCGCCGCCTGACCTGCCGTCTCCTTCAGGAGGGCGCGGCCAAGGTTAACCCAAAGTTCCGGGTGGACTGCCGGCCCCTGCCCCAGTCGAAGCTCCTCGACGAGTTCCGCGCCCGGCGCCTGCCGGCCTTCGTCTTCCGCTGGGTGCTGGACTATCCCGACCCGCACAACGCCGTGCACCCCTTCCTGCACTCGAAGGGATATTTCGCCGAGCGCCTGGGCTACGCGAATCCCCGGGCCGACGCCCTCATCGACCAGGCCGCCGTGGAGACGGACCCGGCCAAGCGCAAGGCCCTCTACGCCGAGATCCAAGCCCTCGCCGTCTACGACGCCCCCCAGATCTACACCGCCGACGCCTACAACGCCCTGGTCCGGCGGACCAAGGTCCGCAACTGGGTCTCCAATCCCATTTTTCCTTATGGGAGCCTCTACGAAGTCAACAAGCTCCCGTAAGGAGTGCTAGAATAGCGGGCATGATCCGTCTCCTCCTCAGCGCCGCGTTGGCCGCCGCAACGTTGCCCTGCGCCGCTTTCGCCTCCGTCAAGAACCCCGACACTTTCACCTACCTCACCATCGCCGACGCCGACAGCCTCGACCCCGCCTGGGCCTACGACACGGCCAGCCACCTGATCATCCTCAACGTCTACGAACCGCTCTTCCAGTTCGACCGGACCTCGACCGAGAAGCTGCTCCCGCTCATCGCCGAGAAGGTGCCCACGCTCGCCAACGGCCTTATCTCGCCCGACGGACGGACCTACACCATCCCCATCCGCAAGGCGGTCAGGTTTCATGACGGGACCCCCATGACGCCCGAGGACGTGCGTTGGTCGCTCCTGCGCTTCCTCCTCATCGACCGGGCGGCCGGCCCCTCCTCGCTCCTGCTTGAGCCGCTGGTCGGGTATGCGACGACGCGCGCCGAGGACGGCCGCATCCTGCCTCACGTCTGGGCGGACGTCAACCGAGCCGTCTCCCTGCAGGGCGACAACCTCGTTCTACGCCTGCCGAAGTCCTACGCGCCTCTGCTCAGCATCCTCGCCTCCTGGGCCCCGGTCATGCCCAAGGAGTGGGGCGTCAAGAACGGCGACTGGAGCGGAGCCGAGGCCGACTGGCACAAGTACAACGACATCAGCAAGGAGTCCACGCCCTTCTTCGAGAGGACCAACGGGACCGGCCCATTCAAACTGGACCGATGGGACCGCCAGACCAAGGAGTTCATCCTGACGAGGAACGACCAATACTGGAGAGCCCCGGCCAAGCTCAAGGCCGTCGTCATCAAGGGCGTCAACGAGTTCGGCACGCGCAAGCTGATGCTCCAGGCCGGCGACGCCGACACCATCTACGCCGACCGTCCGCTCATCACCCAGCTCCAGAACCTCCACGGCGTGAAGGTCATCGACGACCAGCCGACCCTGGAGATGAACCCGGTCGTCTTCTTCACCTACCGCATCAACGAGACCGGCAACTCCTTCGTGGGCTCGGGCCGCCTGGACGGCGCCGGCATCCCGCTCGATTTTTTCTCGGACATCGACGTGCGCAAGGGCTTCGCCTACGCCTTCGACTACAAGGGCTTCATCGCGGACGTCATGCGCGGCAAGGGGACCCAAGCCACCGGCGCCATCCCTCGCAGCCTGCCCGGCCATAATCCGAAGGGACGGACCTACCAGTTCGACATGAAGAAGGCCGCGGAGCACTTCCAGAAGGCCTGGAGCGGCCGGCTCTGGGAGAAGGGATTCAAGTTCACCATCGCCTTCAACTCCGGGAACCTGCCTCGCCAGACCGTCTGCCAAATCCTCAAACGCAACATCGAGGGCATGAACCCCAAGTTTAAGATCGACGTCCGCGCCGTCGAGTGGCCCACCTTCCTCGACGCCTACCGGAACTCAAAGCTTCCCATCTTCGTCATGGGCTGGAACGCGGACTATCCGGACCCGCACAACTTCGCCTTCCCGCTGCTCCACTCGAAGGGGGACTACCCAGCGACGCAGAAATTCAAGGACCCGGAGTGCGACCGCCTCGTCGAGGAGGGCAACGCCGAAACCGCCCCGGCCAAGCGCAAGAAGATCTACGCCAAGCTCCAGGACCTGGAGTACGAAGAGGTCCCGCACCTCGTGATCGTGGACGCGGTGCGCTACCGCACCCAGCGCGATTGGGTCAAGGGCTGGTTCAACAATCCCATCTTCCCCGACTCGCCGTACGGAAGCTACTTCTACACACTCTCCAAGGATTAGCGTGCTCAAGTACTGCCTCAAACGCCTTGCCTTCCTGCCCTTCGTGATGTTCGGGGTCACGGCCCTGCTTTTCCTCTGCCTCCAGTTCCTCTCTCCCGAAATGCGCGCCTCCCTGTACATCAAAGACCCGCGCCAGCTCTCCCAGTTGGACGCCGTCATCGAGAAGTATGGGCTGCGCAAGCCCATGCCGATCCAATACGCGCTGTGGCTCAAGGAGGTCGCGCACGGAGACCTGGGCTACTCCGAGACCGCGAAGATGCCCGTCTCCGAGGCCATCCGCGCTTTCTTCCCGGCCACTTTCGAGCTGACCCTCCTCTCATTCTTTCCCATCATGATCGTGGGCGTCTACTTCGGCGTGCTCTCCGCGGTCCATCGCGACAAGTTCATCGACCACTTCACTCGCTTCGTCGCCATCACGGGTTATTCCCTGCCGAGCTTCGTGCTGGGCCTCCTGCTGCTCATGGTCTTCTACGGCAAGCTCCACTGGCTGCCGCCCGGCCGCTACACCCTGGAGACGGACATGCTCGTCCATTCCGGCGTCTTCCGCCATTGGACGGGCCTGCTCACCTTCGACTGCCTGCTCAACGCAGAGTGGGAGGCCTACGTCGACGTCACCAAGCATATGCTCCTGCCCGCGGCCACGCTCCTCTACGTGTCGGTGGCGCTGCTCCTGCGCATCACCCGTTCCTCCATGCTGGAGGAACTCTCCAAGGACTACGTGCGCACCGCGCGCGCCAAGGGCCTTCCCGAGAGCGTCATCATCCGCAAGCACGCCCTGGCCAACGCGCTGATCCCCGTCGTGACCCTCTCGAGCCTGCTCTTCATCGGGCTCCTGGGAGGCGTGGTCATCACCGAGACGGTCTTCGACTTCCCCGGCATCGGGCGCTGGGGCGTGCAGGCCGCCCAACAGTTGGACGTGCCGGGCGTGCTGGGCTCGACGATGCTCGCCGCGTTCCTGTTCGTGATGGCCAACCTCGTCAGCGACATCCTCTACGCGGCGGTGGATCCCCGCATCCGCGTCGGCAACTGACATGGAGAGGCTCAAAAACGCCTGGAAGATCCTGCGGCGCCGTCCGATGTCTCTGCTCGGCTGCGCGCTCATCGGCTCCTTCCTGGCGGTGGCGGCCCTGGCCCCCGTCATCGCGCGTCCCGAGGCCGGCTCCCGCGACCCGTACATCATCCCGCAGACCGGTTACAGCCCCGACCCGGTCCGCCCCTCGAGGGAGCACCTCTTCGGCACCACCGAACAGCAGTATGACCTCTTCTACGGGATGGTCTGGGGCACGCGCACGGCCTTCAAGGTCGCGCTGGAAGTCGTCGGCCTCTCGGTCTTCATCGGAATCCTGCTGGGGGGAGCCGCCGGCTTCTACGGAGGCTGGATCGACGATATCCTGATGCGCTTCACGGACGTGATGCTGGCCTTCCCGGATCTCGTGCTGGCCGTCGTCATCGTCGCGGTCACGGGCCCCAGCCTCGAGCACGTCATGTACTCGGTCATGGCCGTGTCCTGGCCCTCCTACGCGCGCCTCATGCGCGGCGACGTCCTTTCGGTCAAGGAACGCGACTTCGTCGCCGCCGCCCGAGCCCTCGGCGCCTGCGACGCCCGCATCCTCCTGCGGCACATCGTGCCCAACGCCATCTACCCGGTGCTGGTCGTGGCCTCGCTGTCCATGGGGCGCATCGTCATCACCGCGGCCTCGCTCTCGTTCCTGGGCCTGGGCTCGCCGGTCGGCTACGCGGACTGGGGACAACTCATCAGCCTATCGCGCAACTGGATCCTCGGCTCCTCAGGAAACCCCTTCGAGTACTGGCACACCGTCGCCATCCCCGGCTTGGCGATCTTCCTGTTCGTGCTGGGCTGGAACCTGCTCGGCGACGCCGCGCGGGACATCCTCGATCCGCGCCAAAAATAGAACGATGACGACCTTGAACGCGCTTCTCGATCGCGCCGCGCAGGAGGGCGGCGAGCGTCCCGCCTTCGTCATGGGCGAGCGCGCGGTTTCCTTCCGCGCCGTTCGCCATGAAGTCCTCTCCACGGCCGAGGGCCTGCGCCGCTCGGGGGTGCTCCGGGGCGACCGCGTCGCCATCGTCCACCGCAACGCCCCCGAGTTCGTGGTCGCCTACTTCGCGCTCAACCGTCTCGGCGCCGTCGCGGTGCCCATCAACTTCATGGTCCAGAAGGCCGACGAACTGGCCTACATGCTCAATGACTGCGGCGCCTGCGGCGTCGTGACCCAGACGGAGTTCCTGCCGGGCCTCATCGCGGCGGCGGGGCGGTGCCCGGCCCTCAAGGCCCTGTGGACGACGGACCTCCGCGCGGGAGGCGAGCACCCCGCCCCGGTCCGCGACTTCGCGAAGTTGAAGGAGACGCCGCCCGAGGACTTCCCTCGGGACCCAGCCGTCGAGTCGGACACCGCGGCCATCCTCTACACCTCGGGCACCACCGGTCATCCGAAGGGCGTGATGCTCACGCACCGCAACCTCGTCACGAACTGCGAAAGCTCCCTTCTGCGCATGAGGCTGTCCCGCCGGGACGTGACGCTCTGCATCCTGCCGATGTTCCACAGCTTCGCCTGGACGGCCATCGTCCTGACCTCGCTGCGCCTGACCATGAAGTGCGTCGTGTCGGCCGCCGTCGCCCCGGCCAAGCCTTGGCTCAAGGCCATGGGCCGGCACGGCGTCACCCTCTTCGCCGCAGTCCCCCAGGTCTACGCCGCTCTCTCCCGGGAGGCGAAGAACCTCAAGACCCGCCTCTTCCTGAGACACTGGGCGTTTCGCAAGGTGACGCTCGCCGTCTCCGGCGCGGCCCCGCTGCCCGTACCGATCGCCGAGGCCTTCGCTTCGGCCGTCGGCCCGGCCGTCCTGGAGGGCTGGGGCTTGACCGAGACGAGCCCCGTGGCCGCGGTCAACCCGCCCGGCGCCGTCCGCCTGGGAACAGTCGGGACCGCGATCGACGGCGTGCGCCTGAAAATCATCGACGATGCGGAAGCGGGACTGCCGGCAGGCGCGGAAGGAGAGGTCTGCGTCCAAGGCGAAAACGTGATGAAGGGCTACTGGAACAAGCCCGCGGAAACGCGAGAGACCTTCACGGCCGACGGCTGGCTCAAGACCGGAGACATCGGAGCGCTCGACGCGGACGGCTACCTGACGATCCGCGACCGCAAGAAGGACATGATCATCATCAAGGGGCTCAAGGTCTTCTCGGCCCAGGTGGAGGCGGTCATCGGCGAGCATCCCGCCGTGGAGGAGTCCGCCGTCGTGGGCCTGCCCGACGAGTTGGGCGACGAAACGATCAAGGCCTTCGTGGTCCTCAAGAAAGGCGCGTGCGCAGGCAAGCCCGAACTCCTGAAGTTCTTCCGCGACCGCCTCGACGCCTACAAGCGCCCGCGCGACCTCGAGATCGTCGAGTCCCTTCCGAAAAACGCGCTTCAGAAGATCCTCAAGCGGGAGCTGCGCGAGCGGGATTTGGCCCGGCGCAAGACGTGAGCGCGGCGGCGGCGCGACGCGTGCGCCTGCAGCCGCAGGTCCACGCGGCCCTGCGCCGCGCGGCCGGGCTCCGCGCTTCCCCGGTCTGGCTTGTCGGCGGCGCCGTGCGCGACGCGGCTCTCGGCCGGCCGCTCACGGACCTCGACCTTGCGACCGTCGACGCGCGCGCCCTCGCCGCCCTGATCTCGCGCGCCTTTCAGGGCACGCTCGTAACGCTCGACGCGGAAAACGCCGTCTTCCGCCTCGTCCTGCCGAGCGCGCGCTGGCGCACCCTCAAGCAGATCGACGTGGCCGAGATCCAGGGCCGCGGCATAGAGGAGGACCTGGCGCGACGAGACTTCACCGTCAACTCCCTGGCCCTGCTCCTGCGGCCCGACCTGCCGGCCGCGATCCCGCGGACGGACTTCCTGGACCCCCGAGGGGGGCTCGCGGACCTGGACCGCGGCGTGCTGCGCTGCGCCGATGAGAGGCTCCTCAAGGAAGATCCCCTGCGGCTGCTGCGCGCCTTTCGCATCGCAGCACAGGCGGGACTCGTCATCGACGCTGCGACCCTGGCCCTCATCGGCAAACACCGCCGCCTAGCGCGCGCTCCCGCCGCCGAACGCGTCTGCGCCGAACTCCTGTCCCTGCTCGCGCTTCCCGGAGCTTCGGCGTGGCTGGCGCGCATGGACGAGTGCGGCCTGCTGACCGCTCTCTTCGAGGAACTGGAGCCCGCGCGGCGCTGCGCCGAGATCTACTACGGACCCGGCGGCGTGCTCAAACACTCGCTGGAAGTCTGCGCCCGCGTGGACTTCCTTCTCACGAACCTGCGCAAGATCTACCCCGCGCTGGCCCGCCCTCTAGAAGAGCATTTCGCCGCGCGCGCCGCGGGGGGCGCGCCCTACCGAGCGGTCATCATGTTGGCCGCGCTCCTGCACGACGTCGCCAAGCCCGAAACCGCCCGCACCATCGACGGCCGACTGCGCTTCTTCGAGCACGACGCCCGGGGAGCGTCGCGCTCGCAGAAGATTCTGCGCTCCTTGCGTCTCTCGAGCGACCAGGTCGAGGCCGTGGCCGTCATGGTCCGCCACCACCTGCGCCCCGGACATCTCGCCTGCGGCGGAGGCGCCAGCGACAGGGCCGTCTACCGTTTTTTCCGCGACCTCGGCGAGCACGCCCCGGGCCTGCTGGCGCTCTGCTGGGGCGACCACGCCAGCTACATGCCCGAGCCGCGGCTTGCCCGCCTGCTGGGCGCGGCCTGCGCCGAACCGCCCCGCTGCGTCTCCCGGATCCGGCCCGAGGAGACGCGCAAGACGGTGCGCCACCTCCAACTCGTCTCGATGCTCCTGCGCCGCTTCTTCGACCAGGACCGCGCCCCGGTCCCCGTGCGCTTGTTGAACGGCAACGAGGTGATGAAGGCCCTCAGGATCCCTCCCGGTCCGCGCATCGGCGAGATCCTGGAACGCCTGCGCGAAGCCCAAGCGGAGGGGAAAGTCCTCTCGCGCGAGCAGGCGCTGGCCTTCATCGCGCGCCTGAAATAGAGCCGTAACATGCCGCAACTACGATACCCTAAATAGCATGGTCACCCGGCGCCACGCCGTCCTCGCCCTTGCGGCCGCCCTCCTGACCTGCGCCGCCCGCTCTTCGGCCGCGCCCGCGATCCTCTCGAAGGTCCTCCAATGCGACGGGACCTACACTTCCGGGACATCCACCCGCCACCCCTCTCCCCTGGTGCGGGCCGACATCAGCGACTCCGTCGGACTGCGCGTCACCCCGGCCCGGATGGGAGTGGGAACCATGAGCACGACGAGGGCCCTGTGGCGCTTCGACGGCGGGGTCTCGGTGAGCATGGAGTGCACGACCTCGGGCGGCTGCAACGGATTCAACTGCCTGCGTTACACCTACACCTACACGGACGCTAACGGCTCCGATCCCATGCTCGTCGGCCGGTGCAGGTACGAAAATTCCTCGGGGGATTGCTCCACAAGCAGCGGATTGTATTCCTCGCGGCTGCCCCCGATGGGCTTGGCCATCTCCTCCTGCCCGGTCAGCCCCCCAGCCACGGGGGCCAACACCCTGTTCACGACGTCAGGGCAGTTCGGGTCGGCCGGCACTTTCACCGGCGTTAACTCCGGCTCGGTGGCCTACTCGGCGACATGGGATCGGCCCGAGAGCTACACCTTGAGCGCTTGGATTCAAACCAGCGGCGCCAGCTCCCAAACGATCCTTTCCCATGAAAACCCGCTCCAGCCGGAGCAGTACTGGGGCTTCGGCCTCGTCGACGGCTCCCTGCGCCATTTCGACTCGCGCGACAGCGCCGCCGACCCCGACGTCTCCCTCGGCTCGGGGCTGACCGACGGAGCTTGGCATAAAGTCGACGTCGTCCGCGTCAACGGCAGCAAACGTTACTTCTACATCGACGGCGTGCAGATCGGCAACACCGTGGCGACCAGCACGGATTCTTTCGCCGCGCACCCCATCTCCAGCGCGGTCTTCGTCGGCGATTCCTCGGCGGGCGGCGAGGCCTTCGTCGGGGACATCGATGAGATCCGCGTCATGGACTCGGCACTCTCCGCCGACGACCTCATGCTGGAATACCAGGGTACCTTCCATAAATATTCCAGCGACGCAGGCGTCAGCTACACCACCACCGCGGCAAGCTTCGTCGGGGGCCCGCCCTCCAACGGAACGACGGCGACCTGGACCTACACGCCCGCGGAGACGGGGACGTCGAACTCCCGCTGGATCTTCCTGGCCCAGAGCACGCAGACCTCGAGCGCGATCAAGACCCCCCTCCTCCTGACGCTTGACAGCAGCCTCCCCATCGCGCCCACGCTGTCGGGCGCCGCGAACGGGACCAACAGCATCGACTGGTCGTGGGGCCTGCCGTCCAATTTCTGTCCTCCACCCGGCTCGGGATCGGTCTACTACGAGTTGATCGACGCCGTCGGCGGGGGCGTCATTGGAGGGAGCATCGTCTATCCTCTTCTTACGACCAACGAAACCGTGTCCGGCAGCCCCAACCAGCTGCGCAGCCGCCACCTGCGCGTCACCGACGTCTGGGGCACGAGCCCTCTAAGCAACTCCGCGACCGTCTACACCGAGGCCAATCCTCCCTCTCTGTTCTCCGTGGCGACGGTCTCGACCGGGGGCGCGGCCATCTCCTGGAACGCCAACTCAAACCCCTCGTACACCCGCTACGAGGCGACCTACTCGCCCGACAATTTCACGGCCACGACCTCGACGCGCTTGGCACTCAGCGACAACTTCACCCAGACGACCACCAACCTGACGGGACTGTCTCCGGGCACGACCTACTACGTCCGCATCCGGGCCTTCAACGGCCGGAGCTCCGATTTCTACGGCGGGACCCGGTCCGCCTCCTTCGCCGGAGGCTCCTTCGTCACCGCGCCCTCGGCGCCCGTCCTCACGGGCACGCCCCTCTCCAACAGCTCCGTGCGCTGGGATTGGACTCCGCAAACGGGAGCCTCCGGCTACTCCCTCTACGATGGACCGACGGGCGCTCTCATGGCCACCGGCGGCCTCGTCACCTTCACGTCCGCGACGCTCTCCGTGAACACTCGCTATGACGCCCAGGTCGAGGCTTTCTCCACGTCCGCCACGGGAGCGCGCGGCAGCGCCTTCACCTACACGCTCGCAAACCCTCCCCTTTCGCCCACGGTGTCGCAGATGTACTTCAGCAGCGGCACGTTGACCTGGGGGGCGAACGGCAACCCGACCGACACCTTCTACGAGGTCTCGGTGGCCACCGGACCGACTTACGGCGTGGTCATCGCCACGCTCAGCGTCGCCGGCACCACGATCACTCTCTCGAACCTGCTCCCGGGGACCAGCTATTATGCGCGCGTGCGCGCATACAACGGTCTCCAGGTTCCGGCCCCGGCCGCATCCTTCGTCGTCTTTTCGGCCACGTCGACCCGCAGCGACCCGGCCATCACGATCAGCTCGGCGCCGTCTTCGCCCTACGTCAGCCAAAACGGTCTCGTGGGCTCCTGGCAATTCGACGAGGGGGGGGGGCTGACCTCGAACGACGGTTCCGGCAACGGGAACACGGCCCAGTTCGGCTGCACGGCGTATTCCTGCGCCTCCACCCCCACCTTCGCCGCGGGGCCGCCCGGCCTCGGAACGTCCGCCTCCTTCGCGGGGCTCTCTTACGGCGCGGTATCGCTGAGCAGCATGCCTTTCGCCTTCACGGACGATCTCTCCGTCGAGGCCTGGGTCTACCCCCAGACCGCCTCTCAGCAGGACCAGACGGGCATCATCGCGCGCGGACTGCAAGGCGGCGAAGACTTCGCCCTCGACGTCTTCTCGGGCCGTTTGCGCTTTCTTGCGACTCCGGGCTACGCCGCCCTGGCCGACGCCCTGCTCTCGGCCGGGACCTGGATTCACGCCGTAGGCGTCTACGACTCGGCCGCGGCCACAGCCAAACTGTACCTCAACGGCGTCGTCGCGGCTCCGGTCGCCACGGGCGTGCCCGCGCGCACGAACTCGACGAACAGGACTCCTTCCATCGGCAACCGCCAGGATGCGTCCGGAAACTACATCTTTCCCTTCTACGGACGGATCGACGCGGTGCGAGTTCTGCACCGCGCCCTGACGGACTCCGAGGTCCTGGCGGACTATCAAGGGAGCTTCGTCTCGACCGTCACGCCCCCGTCGCCCAACAGCGGCGTGCTGGTGGGGCTGCCTCCCAACGCCTTCAGCGCCCCGGCTCAGATCTACGTCTCCGCCGACCCCGTCGGCCACCCCATCCGCATCCTCCCGGCCACGCTCGCCGCCGGCCTGGCCTCCACGCCCGCGGGCCTGACCCTGGCGCCGGGCTCCATCGTCGAGATCGTCCCCATCGTGGGGGGACTTCCCTTTACGGCATCGCTCGGCTCCTCGGCCACCGTCTCCATCCCCTACGCGGACGCCGACGCAGACAACCTCATCGACGGCGTCCTTCCACCGTTGTCCGCCTCCGCCCTGAGCATGTACGCTCTCAACACCACGGTCAACCGCTGGGAAGCCCTGCCGACCGCCGTCGACGCGGCCCAGCGCCGCGCGGTCGGACTCACCCCCCACTTCTCGGTCTTCGCCCTGTTCGCGCCCAGCACCGTCGGCACGAACCTCTCGGGGGTGCGGGTCTATCCCGTCCCCTGGAAGCCGGGCAGCGGCGGACGTTTCGACGCCGTCGCGCTGAACTTCGACCATCTCCCCTCTTCCGGGCGGATCCGCATCCTCACCATGGCCGGAGAGCACGTCGTCGACCTGCGCTACGACGGCGCCTCGGCCGGCGCCGCGACCTGGAACGGCCGCACCCAGCACGGACGCCTTGCCGCCAGCGGCGTGTACTACGCCAAGATCGAGTCGGACGCCGGCGGGTCCGTGATCGTCAAGTTCGCCGTCGAGAAATGATGAGAAGCGCTCTGCTCGCCGTCCTGCTCGCCTCGGCTCCCGCCGGGCCGGCCGCGGCCTTCGGCGCCCAGGAAGCCGGCGCCGCCGGCGCGTCTTTCCTGAAGCTCGGCGCCGACGCGCGCGCCGCGGGCATGGGCCAGGCGGTCAGCGCCGCGACGGACGACGCTTCCGCCGTCTTCTGGAACCCGGCGGGTTTGGCGCTTCTGCATTACCGCCACGCCGCCTTCACGCACTCGACCTCCTATCAATCCTCCTTCCGGGATTTCATCTCCTACGCCCAGCCCGTCGAGGCGCCGCGCTCGCGCAATCCGCGCGAGCGGGACCTTCAGCCCGACCAGTTGGGCTCGCTCGGCCTGGCCCTGCTCTACCACAACTCCGGCTCGATTGCGGAGGTCGACAACACCGGCCAGGCGACCGGCGAGGCGTTCACGCCCCAGGATCTAGCCGTCATGCTCGGCTGGGGAGCGACTCTCGCGCACGGTCTCGACGCGGGCCTCACGGTAAAGTACGTCGCATCAAAGATCGAGGGCTCCGCCGCCACGGGCGGCGCGGATTTCGGGGCGCGCTGGCGGACGGTCATGCCGGGAACGGAAGCGGGCTATGCGCTGAGCGCGGTGGTCCGCAACGTGGGCGGCCGGCTTAAGTTCCACGAATCCTCGGACCCTTTGCCTTTGACCGTGGTCATCGGCCAAGCCCTGAAGCCGCTGCGGTCTTGGACGCTGACCGCGGACGTCGTCGGCCCGAGCGACCGGCCCGTCTACGCCTCCTTCGGCGTCGAATGGCGCGCCCCCATGATCTCGGGCCTGACCGGGGCCCTGCGCGCCGGCTACGACGGCCGGCTGACGTCGGACGACGTCTCGGGCTTGACCGGCTTCACGCTCGGGGGCGGCCTGGGCTTCGAGCGCCTCGGCTTCGACTACGCCTGGGCCGCCGCCGGCGAGCTCGGTTCCTCCCATCGCCTCTCCCTCTCCTACCGCTTCTAAGCGAGGATTGAGTATACTGAGCGAATGGGTGGACTGAGAGCCTTCGCCTGCGAGCTGGCCGGAACCTTCGCTCTGACCCTGGCCGGAGCCGGGGCGGTCTGCATGGATGCCGCCACGAACGGGCGACTGGGACCTCTGGGGGTGGCGATTTCTTACGCCGCGGCCGTGACCGCCGTCTATTACGCCTTCCCCGGAGCCGCCTGCCGCTTCAACCCCGCGCTGACGCTCGCCGACCTGGCCGCCCGGCGCACGCCGCCTCTGCGCGGCATCTTCGTCCTGGCGGCCCAGCTCCTAGGGGCGACCTGCGCCGGACTCTTCCTCAGCGCGGTGCTCCGCGCAGGCAAGCCGGAGTTGCTGGGCTCGCCTGTCTATCTCGGCTCCTGCGCTCCGAACGGCATCGGCTATCGCGCGGCCACGCTCATCGAGGCCGTGATCACCTTCTTCCTCGCCTGCACGGTCGCGGCCTCCACGCTCCGCCGCCGCCGCGCCCTCGGGCCCATGGCCGTGGGGGCGGCCGCCCTCTTCGGCGGCCTGGCCGCCGGGCCGCTGACCGGGGGGGCTATGAACCCGGCCCGCGCTTTCGGCCCCGCCATCGCCGCCGGGTACTGGAGCCAGCACTATGTGTACTGGGTCGGCCCGCTCGCGGGCGCGGCCCTGGCCGCGCTGATCGCCCCCTATCTCGTGCACGAGGAGAACTTCCCATGATCGCCGTAACCCCTCTCTCCCTCAAATCTCTCGAGGCAGACAAGACCGACCTCGCCGTGTTCGTGTACGAGGACGCCGGTCTCGCCGGGGCCAAGGCCCTGCCCAATGCGGCCCGAACCGTCCTGACCGCGAAACTCAAAGAGGAAGGCTTCAAGTCCGGCCCGAAAGAAGTCTGCCACGCGGACCTCGAGGTCTTCGGCCGGATCCGCCGCGTCTTCGCGGTAGGCCTGGGCAAGAAGAGGGGCGCGCGCCCGGAAACCTTCCGGCGGGCGGCCGGCACGCTCCTGGGGGCCGTCCGCGCCAAGCGCGTGAAGATCGCCGTACTCTGCTCCGAAAACCCTCAAGCCGTGGCCGAGGGTTTGGCCCTGGCTTCCTACAAATATGAGGAGTACAAGAAGGGAGACGAAGACTCCCTGAAATCCGCGCACCTCGTAGCGCCGGACGCGGCCTCCCGCGGGCCCATCGAGAAGGCCTGCGCCAAGGCCGCGCTCGGCGTCGCGGCCGTCGCGCTCGCCCGCGACCTCGTCAACCGCGGCCCCTCCGACAAGACTCCGCAGAGCCTGGCGGATCTCGCCGAGACCTTCAAAGGCTCGGGCGTCGGCGTCACGGTCATCGACAAGGCGAAGGCCGAGGAGTTGGGCATGGGCTCCTTGCTCGGCGTGGCCCGCGGCTCGGCCCATCCGCCGGTCATGATCCACATGGTCTACAAACCGAAGGCGGCCGCAAAGAAGCGGGTCTGCCTCGTCGGCAAGGGCATCGTGTTCGACTCGGGCGGCCTTTCGCTCAAGCCCGCCGCCTCGATGGAGGACATGAAGTGCGACATGGCCGGCGCCGCCTGCGTGCTCGCCGTCTTCAAGGTCATCGCCAGACTCCAGCCCCATGCCGAGGTGCACGGCATCATCGCCGCCGCCTACAATATGCCCGGACCGGATGCCTACAAGCCCGGCGACGTGCTCAGGGCGATGAACGGCAAGACCATCGAGGTCTGGAACACGGACGCCGAGGGCCGCCTGGCGCTGGCCGACGCGCTGTGCCTGGCCGCCAAGCAGGACCCGCAGGCGATCGTAGACCTCGCGACCCTGACCGGCGCGGTGGTCGTAGCGCTCGGCTCCAAGGTCGCGGGCATCATGGGCAACGACCGCAAGCTCCTGTCCGCGGTCAAGGCCGCGGGCGACCGGGCCGACGAGAATTTCTGCGAGTTGCCGCTCGTCGAGGACTACAAGGAAACCATCAAGGGCAACATCGCGGAGCTCCTCAACATCTCCAAGGTGAAGGGGGAAGCCGGCTCCATCATCGGCGGTCTCTTCCTGCGGGAATTCGTGGACGCCAAGCCCTGGGTCCATCTCGACATCGCGGGCACCGTTTTCTCCGGCAGCGACTGGAACTCCTACTCTCCGAAGGGCGGCACCGGTTCGCCGGTGCGCACGCTCCTGGAGTGGCTCGGGGCGCTGTGAGCCGGATCAAGTCCCATCCTCCCAAGCGCGACGGCGCCGCCGAGCCGAAGCTGGCGCGCATGGAGTCGCACTTCCGCGACATCCTCAAGGACCTCGGTGAGGACCCGAAACGCGAGGGCCTCTTAAGGACTCCCCATCGCGTGGCCAAGGCGTGGCGGGAACTGACCAGCGGCTATCGCGTCGATATCGACGCGATGATCAACGAAGCGCTCTTCACGGAGTGCTACGACGAGATGGTGCTGGTGCGCGACCTCGCCTTCTACTCGGTCTGCGAGCACCACCTGCTGCCCTTCTTCGGACGCGCCCACGTGGCCTACCTGCCGGACCAGAAGATCGTGGGGCTCTCCAAGATCCCGAAGCTGGTGGAGATCTTCGCGCGCCGCCTGCAGGTCCAGGAGCGCCTGACCCTGCAGATCGCCTACACCCTGCAGGAGAAGCTCAAGCCCCGCGGCGTGGCCGTGGTTCTGGAGGCCCGCCACCTCTGCATGGAGATGCGCGGCGCCGAGAGCCACCTCTCGCCGACCACCACCTCGTGCATGCTCGGCGTCTTCAAGGAAGAGGCGCGCACGCGCGCCGAATTCCTGGAACTCATCAAGACCAAGCCCGTCTGACGCCTCCCGTCCTACTTCGGAGGGAGGCTCTTGTGCGCGCCGTCGCAGTAGGGCTTGTTCTTGGACTCGCCGCAGCCGCACCATGCCACTTTCTTGGCCTCGACGATCTCCACGACCATGGGCGTTTTGCCCGTGCCGCGATGGGATCCATCGCAGTAGGGCGCTTTCTTGGAGGCCCCGCAGGCGCACCAGGCCTTCTTGCCGGGCTGTTCGTCCTTGACGTAAGGCGCATTCCGGGACATAGGGCGCGTCTCCTTTAAACAGCCTGACCGACGAAAGTCGAGTGCACGTAGGAAGCCTTGATCACGGCGAAAGTCAGCAGCGCAGCGACGCCGAGGGCGCCGTAGCTGAAGCTCATGCCGGCGTGATTGGCGGCCAGCATGCCGACGAGCATCGGCGCGGAAAGGTAAGTGTTGATTCGCGAGGCCAGCGCCGCGCGAGCGCGCACCGGACCGGCGGCGTCGCCGATGATGCGTCCGCAGAGCAGGCCTTTCTGCGCGGGCCAGATGATGAACCAGACGTTGAACCACATGATGGAGCCGAAAAGCATGCCCCACATGATCCAGCGCCCGCGGTCGTTCAAGCCGCCCTCGGCGCCCTTGAAGAGCATGTTCACGCCGAAGCCCGCACCCGGAGTGTACAGGTAGATGAGCATGAAGAGAACCAGTCCCGAGAGGAAGGTCGCCATGGCTCCCCAGCGGAACCACCACAGGGCCCGGGGCATCAGCTTCGGGTTCACCGCCTTTTTGCCCGCATCGTCGAGGGCGGCCTGGAGGGGGGCGTTGACGAAATTGAAGAAATAGAGGTGCCCTAGCCAGATGATGCCCATGAACACGTGCAGCCAGCGCAGCAAGAACTCAATTTTCCGCATTGCTCCTCCTGTACATCTCAATCCTGACTAAATATATCGTATTTAGCGAAACCATGTCAAACTTGACGGGCTCTCTTGCGACCGCTACAATGAGATGGCCATTGCGGGCGTAGTTCAATGGTAGAACGAGAGCTTCCCAAGCTTTAGACGTGGGTTCGATTCCCATCGCCCGCTCCATTTTGCCAGCGACTTCCCAGGAGAAGCCCCATGACTACCGCAGTTTTGTTATTGACCTCCGGTCTGATCGCCGTTGTTCATGCCGTGCAGGCGCCGTCTAAGCAAGTTTCGGCAATCATGCCTAAGGAACTTGTCGCTAAAACAATGGCCGAAGGCAAGAATTCCATATGCGAGGGCCGCGCTATTGAGCTATTGAGCCTGCCGAAGGCGACGCCGTGCAAAATGATCGAGTTTCCCAGCGATCAAACCGGCGACGGCATGAGAAGAAGCTGCCGCGTTTTGGTGTCGCCTTCCGATAAGACAAAATCGGCCAAACCGACGGCGATGGTATGGTCAAGCGAAATGGACGATTCGACAAGCAAGACCTCTCATTTTTTTAAGCTCACATTAGACGGGAATTGGGAAAAATCATATACCTTGCGGATACAGCGCGACGACGCCGGCAAGCCCATCGATTCCAGCGCCATTTACAGCTATCTCGACGCCGGAGCGTCGAAGGGGAAGGAAATACTGGAGCATGAAAGGGATTTCTGGCTCAAGGGAATGTACCGCAAAACGCAAAAAGCCTTGAAAGAAAGACGATAAAACCTTGATGGCCGCCCTGGCGTTATTCCTGCTCGCTGGGCCCTTGGCGACCGCTGCGGCCCCTGAGGACCCTCCTTTTATAGCGCCAGCCGCCGCCCCGGCGGCGACGCCCGCCCGCAAAACGACCCCGGCTCTGGCCAAGGCCCGCGCCCTCTACTTCCGCGCGGACGCGCTCAGGTCCGCCGAAGCCTTCGAGGCCGCGGTAAAGGTTTCCTCGAACGACGTATCGGCCTGGCTCGACGGCGCCGTCGTCTGGGCCGACGCGGGACGCCCGGATAAGGCGGTGGCCTGGAACCGCAAAGCGGCGGCACTCTCATCCGCCCCGGAAGTCCGCTCGGCCCTGGGCTGGGCGTTGCTGCGCGCGGGAGACGCCGCGCAAGCCGACTCCGTCTTCGCCTCGGTCCTGGCGCGCGCTCCCGACTCAGGGGAGGCCGTGCTGGGCGCCGGCCGGGCCAAACTTGCCCTTGGCCGGGCGGCCGAAGCCGCGACGCTGTTCCAACGCGCCGCGAGCTTCGCGCCCCAGCAGACCCTCGCCGATTTCTACAGGGGCCGCGCTCACGAGGCTCTGGGCGACACGGCCGCCGCCGCGGAGGACTACCGCCGCGCCGTGGGCTCGGATTCCTACTTCAACGAAGGCCGCGACCCGCTCCTGCGCTCCTACCTGCGCCAGAAGCGCTACAACGACGCCTGGCGCCAACTCTCGCGTCTGGCCGAGGCGGAGCCGAGCGCACGCCTGACGCGCGCGATGCTCGACAAGGTTCGTCCCTTTCTGACCGGCTCCGCCGACCCTCGTCCCGTCACAGGACGAGGACCCATCGCAGCGCCCGCCGCGGATTCAGAAGCCGCGCAGGGGGGGATACCTCTCATCCGCGTCGGCATCGCGACCACGCCCATGGGCCGCCCCCGTCCCCGCGTTTGCGTCACCATCCGGGGGTCCAGACCTTGGCGCGTCCTGGACCCGCAGACGAAACGCGTCCTGGCCAACCCCCGCCCGCAGGAATCCTGGACCGTGCGCATCGTCCCGCCCAAAAAGAAAGCCCGCGGCCGCTTGGAACTCCGCGGCCCCGACGGCCAAGTCCGCGCCGTGCCGGGCGACGCCGTGCATCTGACTCCCGAGGATCCAGCCAAGTCCGCCCTCTCTCTTGAGGACGACCCGGATCGCGGAGGACCTCTCGCCGCGGGGCGCTCCCTGCGCGGCTCGATCGAGGTCACGCTCTGGAGCCGCCGCCGCGCGCTGCGCCTCGTCAACATCGTGGATCTGGAGGACTATACCCACGGAGTGGTCGGCGCCGAGATGCCCGCCAGCTCGCCCCTGGAGGCGCTCAAGACCCAGGCCGTCATCGCCCGCACCCACGCCCTCTTCATCAAGACCGTCACCAGGCGTCATAAAAAGGAAGGCTATGACGTCTGCGACGAACAACACTGCCAGGTCTACGCCGGCCTGCGCGCGGAGAACGACCGCACCCGCGCCGTGGTCGCGGGCACGCGCGGCCGGGTGGCGCTCTACAAAGGACGACTCGCGCACGTCATCTATTCCTCCAACTGCGGCGGCTCCACCCAGAGCGGCTCGGACATCGGCTGGGGCGCGGTGCCCTACTGGACCCGGATCTGCGACGCTCCTCTGCCCAATGACCCGCCGACCTCCCCCATGGAACTGCGCCGCCGACTGATCAACTGGCCCGTCGGCTTCTGCAAGCCCTCCGGCTACGTCCACGCCTCCCACTCGCGCTGGGCCCGCGTCATCCCCGCCCGGGAGCTCGAAGAGAAGCTCCACCGCAAGTTCAAGGTCGGCAAGCTCAAGGGCCTGCGCGTCCTGCGCCGCGCTCCGACGGGCCACGTGGAAGCGCTTCTGGTCCTGGGTTCCAAGCGCAACGCCAAGCTCAAAGACGATATGGCAATCCGAAGCCTCCTCGGCGTCGGCTCGCTGCGCAGCACCCTCTTTGTTCTGGACGCCGAATACCGCAAGGAAAAGAACGGCCTGATCCCCGTCGCCTTCGTCTTCCGCGGCGGCGGCTGGGGCCACTCCGTCGGCCTCTGCCAGTCCGGCGCCATCGGCCGCGCCGAGGCGGGGCAAGACTACGAGACCATCGTGAAGTCCTATTTCCCCGGCGTGCGACTCTCTAAGCTGAACTACTAAACCGCCTTGTTTCCGCAACAGAGAAGCGTTATTATCGTCCTTGTGAGGAAAGCCGCCCTTCTCGTGGCCGCAATGGCCGCCCTCTCGGCCTGCCAAGGGACGATTCCCGAGCGCGACGCGCCGCCCGAGCAGGCCATCTCCGCGATCCTGATCGGCAGCCGCTTCCTCCTGCCGAGCGGCGAGACGCGCAACGGCCTGACTCACGTCGGCTTCGAGAGCGGCGGGGGGCGGCGCGCGGAGGTCTACCGACTGCCTCTCTCGGGAGGCGAGCATTTCCTTTATCTCGTGGAGCCCGGCGTCTACCGCATAGCGCCGACGCGCTCGCTCTTCGGCTTCTACCAACCGCAGATGAAAGTCGTCATCGAGGAACGGACCTACCAGCTTGCCTTCCCGCGGGACCTCCTGCGTCAACCGCCCTACTCGGTGCGCCCAACCAAGATCATGGTCATGGGCATCCTGGAGGCGCGCGTCATGACCGCCCTTCCCGGCCAGAGGCCGCAGATCCGCGTGACTCTCGACGACAGCATAGCGGCTCGGCGAAAACTGGTCCAGGACACCATCCGCGACATGATGGACCCGCGCCAGGCGAGCGCAACGCGCGAGAGCGCCATCACCTGGAGCCGCGCCCTGCAGAACAGTCTCATGGACATCTTGTCCGAAGAGCAGCAGAGGGTCCTGTACAAGCCGGCGCCGTGAGTTCCTTTCTCGGGGTGGACCTGGGCGCGACTTGGCTGCGCATCTGTCTGTCTGATGGCCGCCGCGCCGTCTGGACCGAGAAAGTCCCGGCCCGGGACTGGCGAGAGCTTCCGGGCATGCTGACCCGCCTCCTGCGCCGCCGAGGTCCGCACCGCGTCGCGCGCCTGAGCGTGGGCGGCGCCCGTCTCGGCGCCGTGAAAGACCGCGCGGCCCTGCGCCGGGCGCTGGCTCCGCTGGCCCGCCGGGTCCGGGTCGTGCCTGACTTCGAGATCGCCCATCTCGCCGCCTTCGGACGCGGGCCCGGAGTCCTGCTCGCGGCCGGCACCGGGTCCGTGGCTTTCGCGCGCGGAACCGACGGCCGGACGACGCGGGCGGGGGGACTCGGCCCTCTCCTGGGCGACGAGGGCTCCGGCTTCTGGTTGGGACGCGAGGCTCTGCGCGACCCAGTCCTCTCCCGGAGCCTTCCCCGGGCCCTCCGCGTCGCCCACGCCGAAGACCCCGTGCGCGCGACGGCGGCGCTCGCGCCCCGCGTCCTGCGCCGCTCACGGCGCCTGCGCGAAAAGGCGGCGGAGCATCTCTGCGGCCTTGCCCGCCGGGCCGCGCGCGGACCAACTCTGCCCAGGCCTAAGCCCCTGGCCCTCCACGGCAGCCTCTTCAAGAACGCCGCGCTGCGCCGCGCCGTCCTGCGGCGACTGGGCGGAGGATGGCAAGCCGTCGCGCCGCGGGTGAGCGCCGAGAAGGCCGCCGCCGGACTCTAACACGCCGCCCCGCTGCGCGGGACAATATTCTAAAATCAAGAATATGATCATCGCCTTAGGCTGCGACCACGCCGGCTACCCTCTCAAGAAACTCCTCCACGACTGGCTCGTCAAGAAGGGCCACACGGTCTTGAACCTCGGCGTGGACACCGACGCGGTCCCGGCCGACTATCCCGACTGCGCCCGCGCGGCGGCCGAGGCCGTGGCGGCGGGAAAGGCCGCGCGCGCCGTCGTAGTCTGCGGCTCCGGCGTGGGGGCGACCGTCGCGGCCAACAAGGTTCCCGGCGCGCGCGCCTGCCTATGCCACGACACCTTCTCCGCCCGCCAGGGCGTCGAGGACGACGACGTGAACATTCTCTGCCTCGGCGGCCGCGTCATCGGCTCCGAACTCGCCTACGAGGTCGCCGGCGCGTGGCTTAACGCCAAGTTCTCCGGGCTCGACCGCCATCAGCGCCGCAAGGACAAGGTCCTCGCCATCGAGCGAGCGTACTCCAGGAGGCCGTGAAATGACCCATAAAAATCCCCTGCGCGACCTGCAGCGCTTCGGCGTTTCCGTCTGGTACGATTACGTCAGCCGCTCTCTGATCTCCTCCGGCGAGCTCCAGCGCCTCATCACTTCGGACGGGGTGCGGGGCGTGACCTCCAATCCCAGCATCTTCGAGAAAGCCATCGGCGCCTCTTCCGACTACGACGACGCCATCCGGCGACACGCCCGACCGGGCCAGGCCCCCGTCGAGCTCTTCGAGAAGCTCGCCGTGGCCGACATCCAGGCCGCCTGCGACCTCTTCCGTCCTCTCTACGAGGAGACGAAGGCCGGCGACGGCTTCGTCAGCCTCGAGGTCGCGCCCGCCCTCGCCCGGGACGCCGCCGCAACCGTGGCCGACGCCAGGCGCCTGTGGGCCGCCGTGGCCCGTCCCAACCTCATGGTCAAGGTCCCCGGCACCGTCGAGGGTCTGCGCGCCTTCGAGGACCTCACGGCCGAGGGCATCTCCATCAACGTGACCCTGCTCTTCTCGGGCCGGCGCTACGCCGCCGTGGCCGAGGCCTATCTCAAGGGACTGGAGCGCCGCGCCGCCGCGGGCAAGGACCTCTCGCGGACCGCCTCCGTGGCGAGCTTCTTCGTCTCCCGCGTGGACACCGCCGTCGACGCCCTCCTCGAGAGGCGCCCCGAGCCCGAGGCCAAGGCCCTGCTCGGTCATGCCGCCGTCGCCAACGCCAAGCTCGCTTACCAGCACGGAAAGAAAGTCTTCGGCTCCGCCCGCTTCGCGACCCTCGCCGCCAAGGGGGCTCGGCCCCAGCGCCTGCTCTGGGCCTCCACCGGAACCAAGAACCCGCTCTACAAGGACACCCTCTACGTCGACGAGCTCATCGGCGCCGACACCGTCAACACCATGCCGCCGGCCACCGTGGACGCCTTCCGTGATCACGGCGCTCCCCGTCCCAGCTTGGAAGAGCGCTTGGACGAGGCGCGCGCCCAATGGGACGCCCTGCCCCGCTTCGGAGTGGACCGGGAAGCCGTCCTGGCCCAGCTCGAGGACGAGGGGCTCAAGGCCTTCGCGAAAGCTTTCGAGACCTTGATGGGCAAGCTGGCCGCCAAACGCGCGCTCCTCGAGGCCGAGAACGCGGTCGTGGACGCGGGTTTGGGCGAGCTCGAGGCAGCGCGCTTCTCGGAGCGGCTCTGGGCGAAAGATACCTCTCTCTGGAAGGACGACAAGGACCACCAGAAGCTCATCCGCCGCGCCCTGGGCTGGCTCGACGCGCCGGTCGCCATGGCCCCCGGACTGGGCCCGGTGCGCGCCTTCGCCGAGGAAGCCGCGGCCGAGGGCCTGCGCCACGCCGTCGTACTCGGCATGGGCGGCTCGAGTCTGTGCGTCGAGGTCTTGCGCGCCGCCTTCGGCTCCGCCCCCGGGCGCCTCTCGCTGCACGCTCTCGACTCCACCCACCCCGAGGCCGTGGCCGCGCTCGAGGATTGCCTCGACCTGTCCAAGACCCTTTTCATCGTGGCGAGCAAGTCGGGCTCGACCGTAGAGCCCAACGCCTTCTTCGACCACTTCTGGGGCGCGGTCGCCCGCCTGCCGAGCGCGGCGCCCGGCCGCCGCTTCGCGGCGATCACGGATCCCGGGACCTCCCTCGAGAAGCTCTCCCGCGAACGGGGTTTCCGCAAGACCTTCCTGAACCCGTCGGACGTCGGCGGGCGCTTCTCCGCCCTCACGCTCTTCGGTCTGGTCCCCGCGGCCCTGGCCGGCGTCGACGTCACCGAGTTCCTGTCTCGCGCGCGCCGGACCGCGTCAGCCTGCGGTCCCCAGACGCCCGCCTGCGAGAACCCGGCCCTGCGCCTGGGCGCCTTCCTCGGCGTCCACGCGCGCGGCGGACGCAATAAGCCGACTCTCGTCCTGCCTCCGATTTTGGAGGCCTTCGGACTTTGGGTCGAGCAGTTGGTGGCCGAGTCCACCGGCAAGGAAGGCCGCGGCATACTGCCCGTGGTCGGCGAGCCTCTGGGCGATCCGTCCTCGTATGGAGGAGACCGGACCTTCGTGAGCGTCTCGCTCCACGGCCGAGCCGAAGCCGGAGTCGCCGAAGCCTTGGCCGCGCTGGAACAGGCCGGCCATCCCGTCCTGCGCCTGGAGATGTCCGACCTCCAAGACCTGGGCGGTCAGTTCATCCTCTGGGAAATCGCCGTCGCGGCGGCGGGATTCCTCATCAAGGTGGACCCCTTCGACCAGCCGGACGTCCAGTCCGCCAAGGACCGGACCAAGGAACTCCTGGCCGGCCCCCAGGGCGGCGCCGCGACACCAAAGGCGTCCTTCCGGACGGGGGGGCTCTCCGCCTTCGCCGACGCGGGCCTCGTTGCCGCGCTCCAGGCCGACCCCGGCCAGGACCGCCCCCTGCGCGAGGTGCTGAGCGCGCATTTCTCCCGGGTCCGGCCCGGCGATTATATCGCCATCCTCGCCTTCCTGCCCGAGATCGACGAGAACCGCCGCCTGCTGGAGGAAGTTCGCCGTCTGGCGCGAGCGCGCACCACCGCGCCCGTGACCGTGTCCTGGGGCCCGCGCTACCTGCACTCGACCGGCCAGTTCCACAAGGGCGGTCCGAACCAGGGCCTGTTCCTGGTCCTGGGCGAAACCGAGAAGACCAGGCCGGCGGCGCCGGGCAAACCCTTCACCTTCGCGGCCCTCTGCCTCGCACAGACGCGCGGCGACGCGGCGGCCATGCTCGCGTCAGGACGCCGACTCCTAAGATTGGAACTGCGCGAATCGATCGAGGGCCTGCGCGCGCTCGCCAACTCCCTGGGCGACGCGGCGACGGCCGCGCGATGAAGCTCTCCTCTGCGACTCTGCGCGCGCGGGCGCGAAAGCTCAGACTCGTGCTCACCGACGTCGACGGCGTGCTGACCTCGGGCGCCATCTATCACTTCGTGGATACGACGGGAGAACTCGTCGAATTCAAGGCCGTCCACTCCCAGGATTCGATCGGACTGGCGTGGCTGGCCGAATCGGGCATGATCACGGGCGTCATCAGCGGGCGCGTCTCCAAAGGCGTCGAAGCCCGCCTCAAGATCCTCAAGGTCAAGCACATCTACCAGCACCGCCTGGACAAAGCCGCGGTCTTAGCCGAGATCATGACCGCCGAGGATGTCTCCCCGGACGAAGTCGCCTACGTGGGAGACGACCTGCCCGACCTAGCGCCCATGGCCCGGGTGGGCCTGGCCGTGGCTCCCTCAAACTCGCGGCCCGAGGTACTGGCCGCCGCGCATTGGGTCACCAAGGCCCGCGGCGGGGAGGGGGCCTTCCGCGAACTGGCCGAGGTCATCCTCAAGAGCCGCGGGCTCTGGGATTCCATCCTGGCCCGCTACCACTGACGCGAGCGTTGACGCGGGGCCGCCACCCAGGCTAGAATCCCGGCAGACATGATCGACCTCTTCGGACTCAAGAAGCAGAATTTGGAGGAACCGCCTTACGACGGTGACCCTGAGCCCGCCCCGGAAGCCCCTCACGGCTCTCACCGCCTCTGGGCTTTCCTTCTCGTCCTGGACGCCGTCTTCGTCATCGTCTTCGGCGGCGCCGTCGCCGCGAAGGTCTACCAGCACTGGAAGACGCCAGCCCCCGTACCGGCGGCCGCGGCGACGGCGCGGCGACGCCCTGCCAAGGAACCGGCCAAACCCACGGAGCCATCCCCTTCCACGACCACGGCCACGACCGCCGAACCCCCCAAGCCTCCAGAACCCGAGAAGCCGTCGCCGAATGAACCCAGAACCTCGCAACATGGCGGCGAGGCCCCCCGTCCTCCCAAACCTTCCCTCCTGACGAACGCTCCCAGACCCCACGAGACGCCCAAGCTCGCGGCAACCGCCCCCGCTGTCAAGACGGCCAAAGCCCTGCCGGTGGAATTCACGCTCCGCGCCGCGAACGCCAAGTCGGTCCAACTGGTCGGCGCTTTCATCGTGCGCGGCGGCCACAAGGACATGGCCAAGAAAGCCGATGGGACCTGGTCTCTGATCCTGTACCTCCATCCCGGACAATACCGCTACTTCTTCTCGGTGGACAAGAAGAAGATTCTCGACCCCGAGAATCCCCGTTCCAGCCGGGGCGCCTCTCTTCTGACGCTGCCTTGACGAGGCCTCCCCGGAGGGGGTCTTCTGTCTTGATTTTGTAACACCACTGGGTTACACTCCAGGCGTCCGCTGCGATTGCGGGCCATCAATGAGGACCGGACCCACGACACGCCTCCTCGCCGCAGCGCTCGCCCCGGCGATCGTCTTTTTCGCGTCCCCCCGCGCGGCGGCGGCGACCGAGACGCGAAAGGCCCGCTACGCCCACACCGCGACCCTCCTGCCCACCGGCAATATCCTGCTCGCCGGCGGCATCGATGACGTCGAAACGATCCTCAATACGACCGAATCCAAATTGACGGCCACGGCCACCACCTACCTGGACGGCCCCAACATGAACGCCGCGCGCTCCTCGCACACGGCCACGACGCTGACCAACGGCTGCGTCCTCATCGCGGGCGGCTGGAACGGCACGACGGCCAACGCGGACGCCGATGTCTACGATCCGGCCACGGACGCCATCGTCACCAACATCACCGGCCTCGGGAACCGCTACAACCACACCGCGACCCAGCTCAACAGCGGCAAGGTGCTCCTCTGCGGCGGCCAGAACAGCGCGGGAACAATCCTCGCGTCCTGCGTCCTCTTCACGCCCACGGGCGCGACGGGAAACAACTGCAGCGGAAGCTTCGCCGCGACCGGTTCCCTGCAGTTGGGCCGCACGCTGCATACGGCGGTCCTCCTCAAGGACGGCAAGGTCTGGTTCGCAGGCGGGCTAGCAACGAGCGGATTTACGCCGACGACCGAGCGCTATGATCCCGCCACGGACGGCTTCAACTCGGCCCAAACCTTGGCCGCGGCCCGCGTCTACCACACCGCGACGATGATGGGCGACGGCAAGGTCCTCGTCGCCGGCGGCTTCAACGGACAAGAAAAGCTCGGCAATATCGGCGTTCTCGACACGCTCGAGATTTACGACCCGGTCGCCAACGCCATCGTCCCCGGCCCGAAGCTTACAGCGCGGCGCCAGATGCACAGCGCGACCCTCGACTCCAACGGCGTCGTCGAGCTGTTCGGGGGCCTTGGCAACATCACGACGACCTACGTCGATCTCAGCGGCACCCTCGCCTCCGGCACTTTGAACGACGAATGGTTTCCTCCGAGCAGCGCCACCGGCTCCATCACCGGAACCAGCGCCGTGCTCCCGGTCGATTTCTACCTGAGCGCGGCCGTCGCCGGCAGGATCTCCGACGGCTACATCATGTTCTCCACCCCCTCGGCGACGTTCGCCTCGGGCGTAGCCTACTTCATCCCGGGCTTCGACGCGGCGAACGGGCTGCGCTCGGACCTTAAGGGCGTGGCGGTCGACTGCGGCGGCGACGGCGTGTGCGGCCACATCGGCGCCAACTTGACGCTAACCCCCATGGGCGGCACGGTCTATTTCACTCCCATGGACGTCTCGCCCAGCGGCAGCGCGAACGGCACCCTGACTTTTGGTACGACGCTGGGCGATGGGACAGGGGGTACCGTCACATCCGAGGCGCTGACCGGCGGCAACATCAACCTTACCATCATGACAATTGCGATGTCTCCGGAACTCAGCAACACCACCGTCCTGGCCGGCACGATCACGATCACCGGCGGCACGATCGTCCAGGAGAGTTCATACACCGCCACGCTCACCGGCGGCGTCATCGGCATCCCGGCCGGCGCCTCGATCGACGACAGCGGAAACCTTACGTTCACCCCGCGAATTCTCAACCTGACCGGCACGATCGCCTATACCGGCGCAGGCAACGGCCAGACGTTCACCGGCGCGCCGATGGACGTGCCTCAAGACGGCTCGACGGCGGACGCCTCCCTCACCGGCACCATGAGATACGTCGCCTCTGGGGCGGACCTGACCGGCGCGACCTTCACGGTCGACATCGCCACCGTCGTCATCCGCCAAATGGTGTTCGGACAGGCAGAATACTACAATCCCCAGGCCAATCAAGCCTCGTTCACCCCTCCCAACGGCGAGTCCTTCGCGGATCCGAGCATAGAAACTTTCGGCCACACCGCGACCCTTCTGCCCAACACCGACATATTAGTGGCCGGCGGCCGGGACTGCGTCATGCCCGGCTGCACGAGCTTCTCGGCTAAACGAATCCCCCCGGCGTTCCTAAAGCGCTACGACTTTACTTGGCTGCCCAGGGTGAGCAACTTCGGCGCCATGTCGGGCAGCCTGAACACGGCCCGCGCCTTCCACACGTCGACGCTCCTGCCGGACAACACCATCCTCGTCGCCGGCGGCACCAACGGCCCGAACGTGCTAGGCACCGCCGAGATCTACGATATCGCCGACGGCACGTTCTCCCTGACGAATAGCCCCATGCGCGACGTGCGCGACCTCCACACCGCGACCCTTCTGCCCAACGGCCGCGTGCTGCTGGCGGGGGGATTTACGACCAACGCGACGAGCACCGGCTCGACGAATTCCGCGGAAATCTACTATCCGGACACCAAGGTCTTCATCCCGACCTCGGTGATGATCTCCTCGCGCAGCAACCACACCGCCACGCTGCTGCCCGACGGCAACGCGATGGTCTTCGGCGGCTTCGGTCCCGGCGACATCATCACCGGCGCGGCGGAGATCTACTACTCGACGTCCGGCGCGTGGAAACCCTTGGCGTCGTCTACGGCGCGCGCCCTGCACACGGCCACGCTCCTCAAAGACGGCCGCCTGATGGTGGCCGGCGGCGTCAACTCGAGCGGCGTGCTGAGCACCGTCGAGGCCTACACTCCGGCGACGAACCTCTGGACCCCTCTGACTTCGATGCCGGTCGCGCTGCGTTCGCACTCGGCGACCCTTCTCTTCGACGGCCGCGTGCTCGTCGCCGGCGGCAATGACGGCTACGGCGAGGTCAACGCGTCCTACATCTACGACCCGGTGACCGACCTTTGGATCGCGACCTCGGCCCTCCCCCCTCTGGGCCAGCCGCGCTTCGGCCACACCGCGACGCTGCTGCCCGACGACACCGTGATGATCAGCGGCGGTTCGACGCGCTTGGGCCAGGTCCCCACGGCCACCGAGGTCTATCGCATCGACACGAGTTCCTGGGTGGCGACGGGCGGCCCCTTTACGGGGGGAGCGCGCGCCTACCACACGATGACGCTGGCCGCCGACGGCAGGATCTACGCGATCGGCGGAAGCGACGGCGTGATCGGCGGGGCGGGCACCTCGCTCTATAGCTCGGGGGAGCAGGGCTACTTCACATCCGACGCGGACCTATACACGAAAAACGCTCCGCCCAGCATCCGCCGCTCCACGATCACCTCGACGAGTTCCATTTCGTTGCTGCCGGGCTCCAGCCTAAGCGTCAACGGCCTGAGGTTCCATGGCGGCACCGAGGCCAGCGGCGGGGGCTCGGGCCCCGCGAACTCATCGTACAACTTCCCGCACCTGATTCTTCAGCAAACCGACGGAACGGGCTTCGTCGTCGACTTGACGAGTCCGATCTACAAGAACGCGGGCAACCAGGCGACCTTGGACACCTCGCTCACCGTAACGCTTCCCCCGGTCGCGGCCCAACTGCCGACCGGCTGGTACCATATCCGCGTCGGCGCCAACGGCGTCTACTCCGAAGGCACGCTCGTCCAAGCCGGCCCGGCCAAACCCGCCTCCGCCCCGACCGGGCTGACGGGCACGGTCCTCGGCATCTCATCGATCAGTTGGACTTGGAGCGGGCCGGCCGGAGTGGACGGCTACAATGTCTACCGGTCCTCCGACGGCGTCTTCATCGGAACTGCGGCCGCCGCCTCGTTTATCGAAACCGGCCTGCCTCCAAACACCGCCTGTGGGGTCCTGGTCGCCGGCTACACGATCACCGGCGACGGCCCGACGGCCCAGTCCAGCGCGTTATTCACGCTGGCGCGCCCGGAGGTCAGCGGCGTCGTCGGAACCGCCGCCAGCGCGACCTCCATCGAATGGACGTGGGTCGATCCGGGCGGCACGCTGAGCTACAACGTCTACAACTCGACGACCGGCCAACTCATCGGAAATTCCAACTCCAACACTTTCAGCGACACGGGACTGGGAGTGAACACCAACCGCGCGATCAAGGTCGCCGCGGTCACCGTGGAGGGCGAAGGCCTGCTCTCCGAGTCCGCCACCGTGTACACCCTCGCGAACGTTCCCGGCCCCATCAATCCCCTCGTTACGGGCCTCAGCACGGGCAGCTTCACCCTGGGCTGGACGAGCAACGGCAACCCCTTCGGAACCAATTACAAGGTCGACATCTACAGCGTAGACAGGACGACCATCGCCTTCAGCACCAGCACCACGGACGTCCTGCTGGGCATCTCCGGCCTCAATGCGTCCGAACTCGAGTTCATCGACATCTACGCCCTCAACGGCGACGCCATCGCCTCCGCGACGATGCTCGACGTCATCGGCGTAGCGCCGTCGACCTACACGCGCGCCAACCCGCCAGCCGACCTCAAGGTCCTCGGTACGACCCCCTTCTCCGTCTCGGTCGCCTGGGACAATAACAGCAACCCCAGCAACGTGCCCTACCAGGTCACCTACTCGACCGACAAGTTCGCGACCCATATCGCCACGGCCGTGCCGTTCGCCGCGGGCTTCAACGGGTCTGCGGCCACGATCACGGGACTGCTCACTTCGACCACCTACTGGGTGAGGGTCGTGGCGCGAAATCCCTACGGCCACGAGACCTCGTTCTCCGGCATCGTCTCGACGATCACCTTCAACGGGGGCGCCGCGCTCGGCGCGCTGGCGGGTCCGCTCGAACCCAACCATGACTCCCAGATCGAGGGCACCATCACCATCGGAGCGTCGCCCGGCTACCGCACCATCGACTTCCGCTCACCGAGCGGCGCCTTCCCGTCGGAAGTCACCCTCACCATCTCGTCCTACGACGCGACCGTCCCTTTCTCTCTCTGCCCCAGCGGCGTCAACATCGCGTTAAGACTGAACGTCGTCCCGGCCCTCCAGCCGAACAAACCGGTTTACCTGACCGCCTCCTACGCGCCGGCGGAACTGGGGGCAATCGCCCCCGAGCGCGCCGTGCTCATGCGCTACGAGCCCACGAGCGGCTCTTGCGTGCCGCTGGAGACCGTCTTCGACGGCAAGAGCCGGACCTTCCGCGCCCGGTTGAACCATTTCTCCCTCTACCAGATCGCCCAGATTTCCCTGGCGACCAGCGCGGAGACGGCACGAGTCTTCCCGAACCCCTACCGCGCCGCCACCGACGGCTACGTCACCGTCGACAACGTCCCTCCTCTCTCCCGCGTGCGCGTGCTGACGCTGCGCGGCGAGACGATCCTAGACCAGACGGCCAACGCTTCCGGCATCCTGACGTGGAGCGCGACCAACGGCGCGGGCCGCAGCGTGGCCAGCGGCCTTTACCTCGTCGTCGTCGAATCCGGCGACACGAAGAAGATCCTCAAGCTGGCGGTGGTCCGGTGAGGAGGTTCCTCGTCGCCGTCCTGCTCGCCGGCTCGCCGCTGACGGCAGGAGCCGTCGACTTCAGCCGCGGCTCCATCGGGACGGCCGGTTCCGAGTTCCTGCTCTTCGACACCAGCGCGCGAGGCATCGCCATGGGCGGCGCCATGACGGCCGTCACCAACGACGCCGCCTCCCTCTATTGGAACCCCGCGGGACTCTCTCAGATCCCGCGCATGTCGGCGACCTTCATGTACGCCAGGCACGTGGCGGACATCTCCTACAGCGCCGGGGCCGTCGCCCAGCGCGTCAACGACGCCACGGTCATCGGCGCGGGCGTGCGCTACCTGGACGCGGGAAGCATCGCTCTCACCGACCTCGACGGCCGCAGCGGCGGCAGCTTCAACCCGCGCTCCTACGTCGCAGAACTGGGCTGGGGACAGGCGATCTACGACCTCTCCGACAGCGAGATGGATGTGACGATGGGCGTGGCCGCCAAGGCCATCCGGACCGACCTCGGCGCCGGCATCGCCAACGGCTACGGGGGCGACATCGGCGTGCAATCCCGCTTCTATACGTCGGCGCGCAGCTACGACATCGCCCTGACCCTCCAGAACCTCGGCATCGGCCAGAAGTTCAACCGCACCCGAGACAACATGCCCGCCCGCGCGCGCCTCGGCGGCGCGATGAGACCTATTCGCCCGCTCACCCTCTCCGCCGAGGTCATCGCCCCCATCAACGACGCGCCCCACGGCGCCGCGGGCGCCGAGTACACGACCGAGGTTGACCGGACCATCAAGGCCGCGGCGCGTCTGGGTTTCAATTCCATGACTTACGAGTCTCTCGGAGTCGCTTCCTGCGTCAGCTTCGGTCTCGGCCTGTCCGTCTCCGACCTCAGCTTCGACTACACATTCGTGCCGATGGGAGTGCTCGGCAGCCAGACCCATCGCGTCTCTCTCAGCTACAACCTCCCCGCCAAGGTCTCGCGGCGTTACCGCGAGAGATAACCGTGGAGCGCTTCGACCCATCCCAAGAGCCTCCCCGTCGGGCGCCGCCCGCTCCACCGCGGCCCGAGTGGCTCAAGCCGGAGTCCGCGACGGCGCCCAACGCGGCTCAGACGCCGATGATGGACTTCTTCCAACGTCGCGTGGAGGCCCTGGAGAGAGACCTCGTCGCGGAACGCGAGCGCGCCTCAGCGGCCCGGGGGCTGCTCGCTCAGCAGGAAGCCCTCAAGTCCGAGGTGGAGACGCACCTCAAGTCTCTCACCGACCAGCTCCGGCGCGAGAAGATCGAACGGGAGGGCGCCGAAGCCGGCATGCACGCGCGCGGCCGCATCGAACAGCTTGAGAAGCGCCTCGACGAGATGAACGCCACCTTCGCCCAGCTCCTCAAGGAGGCCGTGGCGCGCCGCGACGCGGACGGCCCAGCGGCGGGGGCCCCTGCCGTCGAACTCTTCTCCTCCCTGGTCTTGAAAGTCGAGAAGCTGGCCGAGCGCCCGCCCCAGGACGAGAAGATTTTCGAGGAGAGAGTCGGCCGCCGCCTCGACGAGCTCGGCCAGAGCATGGCGCGCGCACTGGACGACTGGAGACGCTCCCAGGAGACCGAACGAAAGCGCCTCGATGAACGCATGGAGGCCATGGCCCGCGAACGGGGCGACCTGGCCCGCCACTGGGAAGACCAGGCCCGCGCCCTGCGGGATGATCAGGCCAAGGAGCGCGCGGCGCGGGACTGCGAGATATCGCGCCAGGTCTCAGCGCTGGCCTCGCGCCTCGAGATTCTCGCCGGCGAGCAGAAGCTCTCGGCCCAGGGCGCGGGGGACGTCAGTCAAGCCGTGGGACGAATCGTCTCCATCTTGACCGCCACGCCCAAAACGAAGGACGCGCTCATCGTCGAGCTCGAGGCGGAGAAAGAGGAACTGCGCCGCGTCTTGAACGACCGCCAGGAGTCCCTGCGCCGCTTCGCCGGGGAGCGCCGAGAAGTCGAAAAGTCCATGGGCGAAAGCCTGGTGCGCCTCAGCGCAGAATTGGAGGAAGAGCGCGCCCGCACCCGCGCCGCCGAGGCCCGGGGCTGCGCGTTCCTGGGGGAAATCGAAATCCTCAAGGCCCGCCTGGCCCGTCTGGACGACCTCGAGCGCGCCGTCAAGGATCGCGACGACCGCATCTTCGCCCTCTGCGCCGAGCGCGACGAACTGGCGCGTTCCCTCGTGTCCGAGGCCCAGAAGGTCCGCGCGGGCATCGAAGAGCGCCGAGCCGCCGACGCCGAGGCGCAGTCCCGCGCGGGCCTGTTGAGCAAGCGCCTGGAGGAGGAGGCCGCCCGTCGCGCCCTCATCGAGCTTTCCGCGACGGACGCCCGAACCCGCTTGGCGACCATGGGCGAACAGATCTCCCGCGCCTGCCAGGAGCGCGACGCCGTCACGCTCCGCTTCTCCGAATGGGAGAAGGAGCGCCAGCGACTCCTCGAGACCCTGCGCAAGAAGGACGAGATGATCGCCCTCCTGTCCTCCACCTTCCAGGGCGTCCTCAAGAAAGACTCCTGACCCTTACCTCCATCTTCGCGAGACTTTTGATAAGATGGAGGCGACCATGAGAGCGGTCGTCCTGACGAAGTTCGGCGGGCCGCAATATCTGGAGGCGGCGACCCTTTCCGACCCCGTCCCCGGGCCCGGCGAGGTCCTCCTGCGCGTGCGGGCCTGCGCGCTCAACCACCTCGACCTCTGGATCCGCGCCGGCCTGCCCGGCTCGAAAGTGAAGCTTCCTCACATCCTCGGCTGCGATGCGGCCGGGGAGGTCGTCGCCTTGGGACCCGGAGCGGAGGGCGTCTCCCTCGGCGGCCGTTTCGCCGTGCATCCCGGCCGCTCCTGCGCGCGCTGCGACGCCTGCCGCGACGCCCGCGACCCCGACTGCCCGTCCTACGGCATCATCGGCGCGTACGGCGGCTTGCCCGGCGCCTATGCGGAGCTTCTCGCCGTGCCCGTCGAACATCTCCTCTCGATGCCGGACTCCCTGTCCTTCATCGACGCGTCCGCCGTGCCCCTGACCTTCCTGACGGCCTGGCATATGCTCACGACTTCGGCGCGACTGCGTCCCGGCGAGACCGCGCTCGTCGTCGGCGCCGGCGCCGGAGTGGCGGTCGCCGCCATCCAGATCGCCAAGCTCGCCGGGGCCCGCGTCATCGCCACCTCCACCTCGAAGGAAAAACTCGAGGCCGCCCGCGGCCTCGGCGCCGACGAGACCATCCACCACCCGCCGGAGGACCTAGTCCGCGCCGTGCGCCGCCTCACGAAAGGACGAATGGCAGACGTCGTCTTCGAACACGTGGGCGTGGCCGTGCTGATGGAGGCCCTGAAGTGCCTTCGCCCCTCGGGACGCCTGGTCACCTGCGGCGCGACTTCGGGCGCGCTCGCCGAGATCGACCTGCGCTACGTCTTCAGCCGCCGGCTGAGCCTCCTCGGCTCCACGATGGGCAACCTAGCCGAGATGCGCCGCGTGTGGGCCCTGGCGGCCGAAGGACGACTCAAGCCCGTCGTAGACCGCACCTATCCGCTCGAGCAAGCGCGCCAGGCGCACGAGCGCCTTGAGGCCGGGGGCCAGTTCGGCAAGGTCGTGCTGACGGCGTGAAGAGCGGATCCTCCCTCCCGGCCGGGCTGCTCGCCGCGGCGCTGGCCCTGCCCCTCGTCGGGCTCGGCTCGCCTCTCCTGGAGGTCGACGACGCCCGCTACGCCGAGGTCCCGCGCGCCATGGCCGCCTCCGGAGACTGGGTCCTTCCCTCTCTCAACGGCATGCCCTACGTCGAGAAGCCGCCCCTCTGGTATTGGACGGCCGCGGCTTCGCAGAAGGTCTTCGGCGCGAGCGAAGCCTCGGCGCGCCTGCCGATGCTCCTCATCGCCCTGCTCGGCGCCGCCGGGGTCTGGTGGCTGGGGTCGTGGCTGTACTCCGCCGGGACAGGCCGCGCGGCGGCGGGTGCGACCGCGACCGCCGCGCTATGGCTCTTCCTCACGCACAACCTGACCCTCGATATGCCCGTGAGCGTCTTTCTGCTTTGGACCACGGCGCTGGCGCTGCGCGCCATGGCCCGGCCCGACGACGCTCACTGGGCCGCGCCCGCGGCCTGGCTGACGGCGGCGCTTGGATTTCTCAGCAAGGGTCTCATCGCGCTCCTTCTGCCCGGGCTCTGGGTCGTCGGTCTGGCCGTCCTGTTCCCAAAACTGCGCCGCGGCGCCCGGCGCCTGCTCTCGCCTCTCGGCCTCCTGCTCTTTCTCGCCGTCGTCGCACCCTGGTTCGCCGCGCTGCAGCGCCGCCGCCCGGACTTCCTCCACACTTTCTTCATTGAGCAGCACTTCCAGCGCTACCTGACGCCGCGCTACGGCCGCGGTGCGCCCTGGTGGTTCTTCCTCGCGGTCCTGCCGGCCGGTCTCCTGCCCTGGACGGTTCCCGCCCTCGTCGGCTTGGGACGCGCCGCGCGGCCGCTCGACGCCGCCGACTTCCGAGGCCCGGCCTTGGCGGCCTGGGTCCTGGGGGTCGCCGTCTTCTTCTCGATCTCGAACTCGAAGCTGGCGACCTACGTCCTGCCCGCCTTCCCTCACGCCTGTCTCATCGCCGTCGTGACGTTGGAGGAAGGCCTCCCGCGCTGGGCGGCGAAGCTCCAACGCTCTCTCGGGGCGGTCTTGCTGGCGGCGGCGGCCGTCGCGGCGCTCGCCGCCGGCCTCCTGCCCGCGCGCGCCTGGCCGCCGCGAGGGACCTCCGCCGACGCCGTCCGCGCCCTCGTCGTCCTCGGCCCCGCCCTGCTCGCCTGCCTCGGCGCGGCGCTGACCGCCGCCCCATCGTCGCATCGACCGGCCGTCGTCCTCACCGCGGGAGGCGCGCTTGCCGGGTTGTGCCTGTTCCTGGGCCTGCGTGCCGCCGCTCCGCTGCTGAGCGTCAAGGAAGCCGCCCTCGCCGTGCGCCAAGAAGCTCGGGCTGAGGACCAACTCTGGACCTACGGAACCTATCTCCACGGCCTGCCCTTCTATTACGGGCGCCCCGTCGATAAGATCGTCTACTTCGTGGGCGAGTTCCATTACGCCAAGAAGGACCCGGCCTTCGCGGAGCGTTTTGGAGATGACCAGGACGTGCGCGCCCTGCCGCGGGCCGCAGGGAGGACCTTCGTGCTCCTGCGCCGCTTTGAGCGCCCGCATTTCGAGAAAACCGTTTCCGGCGGGGCGGCCTCGATTGCCTCCTGGCGGGCGTTCGGCCGCTGGTCGCTTGCCGAGGTCCGAACCCGCTAAGGTCCGTAGCGGCGCACGCGAGTGCGGCGGCGGTCCTTGGCGGCGGCGGTCACATGCCAACCGCGGTTGCCCGCTTCGAGGATGAAAGGGGTGGGAGAGAAGACCTCGAGCATCGCCCGGCGGAAGACCTCGGCGTCGCCGCTCGCCTCGGCCAGGTCCGCGACGGTCCCCGCGTACATCCCGTGCTTTCCCTTATAAACCTCCTGGATGAGGGCGACCACCTCGAGCCCCTTGTAAGCCTTAGAGATCGCGGCCATGTCCTTCGGCGTCGGCCGCAGGAGGGCGGCCCCGTAGTTGAGCACGAAGAGACCCGCCGCGGCGAGAGACGCGACCAGGAAGACCGCGGCCCCGCTCGAGCGCCGCGGGCCGGTCTCGACGATGAAGGTCCCGGAGAGAAGGTCGTGCAAGGCTCGCGTGCGGGGGTGGACGAGCGCGACCAGAAAGCCGAGGTTGGCCAGCGGCGTGCTGAGAAGCCAGCCCAAAGCCCGGACCAGGGCGCGAAGAAAACCGGGATACTTGCCTTCGGAGGTCACGACGCGCAGCCCCATGAGGCGCTTGCCGGGGGTGCCGCCCGAAAGGTTGCCCACGAACTGCCAGAACACGGCCAGCCCCGTCCAAGCCGCCCCCAGACCGACCAAGACCTTCTGATCCCCGGAACGCGTCAGAGGCCCGCCCCAGACCCAGACCGAGAGCACGGCCGCGACCGCGAAAGGAACCGTGTCTAGAAGGTAGGCCACGAACCGATCGCTGAATCGGCCGGGACGAAGTTCCAGTGCAGGTTCCATCCTCCCAGTATAGAGCGGGGAAGGGGGATAAATCAAGTTCCGACGCGCATAGGCCCTCGGTCCCATGGTGTTCTGGGCCCTAGGGCTCTTCTTCGACTGGGCCTCCCGGCGCATCCTAGCCGGGTCGTTCGGTCTCACCACCCCGACCCGAATCCCGTGGAGGTAACGATGCCCCGCCGAGTCTTCGTTTCGCTCGCCTTCATCCTGTCCTCAGTCCCCGCCTGGTCGCAGTTCACGCCGCTGGAGTCCGAGGCCGCCCAGAAGGACCCGGGCGCCTTCACCATCGACGAAAACACCGTCCGCATCGACCAACTCGGTCCCACGCTCAAAGCGGCCGAGATCCCCTCTCTGGAAGGATACGGGGGAGGCGACGCGACCATCATCCTCGACTCGATCATCAACAACGGCAGGAAGATGTGGAAGATCATCGTGGACAACAAGCCGGTGGTGGACGTCCGGACCCAATACGCCACGGCCCTGCCGGAGGGCGTGAAGGGCTGGGCCTCGATGGGCGGCTGGCAGCCGCCGAAGGGCATGATCTGCGTCCTGACTGCGAAGAACGTCTACGGCGTCACGGTGCTCAACGTTCGATACCAGGTGCTTCGCACCTACGGCGGCTCCTACAAGGGAAAGGGCAAGTATCTGACGGCCGTGACCGTCGAACCGCTCCTTGTCGAAGTCGCCTGGGGCTACAAGTACACGATGGAGGCCTCGGTTCCGGACACGAGCATCGTCAACATGGGCACGACCGAGAATCCCCTGGCCGCCATGATGGCCCAGTTGTCCTGGCGCATCCAGACCGCGGTCAAGGACTCCCAAGGCACGGACCTCTATTTCTTGCAAGGCGACGGCTCCTTGCGCGAGATCGGCGGCCCGTTCTCGAGCCAAGACCTCGAGAAAGCCCGGGCCGCAGTGGACATGGCTCGGCCCGAAGCGCTAAGATAGAAGCGTGAAAGTCGAGAAGATCAAGCAGTTCAGCATCTTCATGCCCAACACACCGGGCGCGCTCAGCCGCCTTGCGGCCCTGTTCTCCGATAATAGGATCAACATACTGGGCATCGCCTCCGAGGTCCGCGATGACTCCGGCCTAGTCCGCATCGCGCTCGGAGCCGACGCGGACATCTCCTCGCTCCTCTCGCAGGCCGGCTTCTCCAGCGTGGAGACGAACATCCTCTCGGTGGAGGTCGACGACCAGCCCGGCCAGCTCCTCCGCGTGACCGCCGCTCTGGCCGACGGGAAGATCAACATCACCACGGTCTATGGGACCTCGGTCAGCGGCGCCAAGACCGCGCGAATCCTGATCAACGCGCAAAACACGGACAAGGCCTTGTCGATCCTCGAGACGCTGGCCGAAGGATTCCCGAAAGAGGGTCGCTAGGATGTGCCGTCTCTTCGCCCAGATCTCCCCGCGCCCCGAGCGCGCCCGCGATCTCCTCGTCGATTCCGACTTCTCACTTCTACGTCAAAGCGACTGGGACCCCGCCAACCCGCAGAAGGACGGCTGGGGACTGGCCTGGTTCGGCGCGGATGGACGGCCCCGCGTGAGGAAAAGCGGCAAGCCCGCCTCCAGCGAGAGGGCTCTCTTCGAGAGGACGTCCGAGGATGCGGTGTCCGGCGTCGTGCTCGGCCACATCCGAGCCGCCTCGGCCGGAATCGACATCGACGAGGCCCACGCCCATCCCTTCCAGGACGACGGCTGGATCTTCATCCACAACGGAACGATCACCATCCATCGAGAGGTCGCCAAAGCCCTGGGACCGCGCCGCGCGAGCCTCAAGACCGACAGCGACAGCGAGGTCTACTTACAGCAGTTCCTCAAGCACCTTTGCGCTACGGGCGACGCTTCGCGCGCCTTCGAGGAATGCGTGCGCGAGGACTGGCTCCTCTGGACGGGCTGCCGGGACCTCTACCCGCACGCCTGCGCGCCCTACACCTCCCTCAACGCCATCGCCAGCGACGGCAAGGGTCTCCATGCCCTGTGCCACGCCGCCCGACGCGGCCCGGCCGAACACTCCATCTGCCGCCTTGACCAACCCTGGTCGGTGATGAGCTTCGGCATGCGCGGGGGGCGCTTCGTGCTCGCCAGCGAGGGCATCGACGGCGGCGAGTGGGAACGCCTCGTCCCTCCCGAAACGATCTCAGCCGTACCGACGGGAGACACGATCGAGGTTCGCCGCCGCGCGCTGCGCCTCGAGGGCCCCCTCGGACCCATCCCGGAGGTTTCTCGACAATGAAAGCACTCGGCGTCCTCGTCCTTGCGGCCGTCCTCGGCTTCCTGGTATGGCGGCAGTTCCTCCAAACCACCCCCCCGC